>CEPX01198087.1_pt1 | contig 14615 bp, 11 predicted proteins | sample 361361 | NCBI WGS metagenome assembly CEPX01 (sample SAMEA2619974, study PRJEB7988) | marine metagenome | biome: marine biome (ENVO:00000447); feature: mesopelagic zone (ENVO:00000213) & marine oxygen minimum zone (ENVO:01000065); material: "saline water (ENVO:00002010), including plankton... | reverse complement strand
ACCTGCGGGCCTAATCAAACTTGTGCTGGTGGCGCATGTGTTGATGCCCCGTATTGTGGTGATTCTATCATTAATCAGCCAACTGAAGAGTGTGACGACGGTCCAAGTGGATCCGATACCTGTACTACTGATTGCAAATTAAAATCACTTTGCGGCAACGGTGAAATTGATCCGCCAGAACAGTGTGACGAGCAGTCACAATGCTGTTCTGGCAGCTGTACTATTTTATTGTTAATTGATAGCGTTTCACCTTCGGCGACTGATACCACTATTACTATTGATTGGGAAACACCATGCCAGGCGTCCAGTTCTTTATTAGAATGGGGGACAACAACAGCGGTTGATGAAGGATCAGTTAGTGGCTTGACTGGACAAAACTATTCGCAAAGTGTCACCCAGTTAATTCCTAACACGGTTTATTTTTTTAGAATTACCGCTGATGCTGGAGTTTTGCAAGCTATTAGTACTGGTTCTGTCCTGACAACTGGTGGTGTTGAAGATTGTACTAATGGTATTGATGACGATAACGATGGTTTAATTGATATTGAAGATCCTGATTGTCCTTGTGAGGCGGAGTGGGAATGTATTCCGGCAGATTGGAACGACGTAGAGTGTATAGACAATCAAAAAACTAGAACTTGTGAAAAAGTGAACAATTGTTGGAGCAATGAACCTGAAGAAGATACAACTATAGGTTGTGGACTGTGTGAAGGAGTAATTTGTCCACCTAACTATGAAATTATTGATTGTGACTGTGTACCAATTGTTGGCGAATGTGGTAATGGTACTTGTGAACCACCCGATGAGGATCCTTTTACTTGCCGAATAGATTGTCCGGTTGATTGTTTATCAGAGTGGCAATGTGATCCTTGGGTTCCAGAAATTTGTCCAGCCTCAGGTATTCAAGCTCGTGACTGTTGGCAGCAATGCCCTATTCCAATTAATCAACCGCCAGTTACTCGAGATTGTTCCAATCAATGCCCGGGACTTAGCTGTAGGATTGACCAGCGAATAAATTTAGAAGAGTGTATTTGTGATGACATTATCCCATATTGTGGTAATGGTGTTTGTGAGGCCGGCGAAAATAATGTTATCTGCCCTGCAGACTGTATTGATCCATGTGTCCCGGATTGGAATCCAACTCCTTGGGGTGAATGTATTAATGGTACTCAAACTAGAGAAGTCGTTGATTTAGAAAATTGTAATTTAGATTTAGATAAACCACCAACAGTCAGATCATGTACCGAAGGTTGTGACGTTGCCTGTAGTACTTGTCAGCAAATTGATGTTAATAGCTGTAGTTGTACCGATATTGCTCTTTGTTGCGGTAATGCAGCTTGTGAAGTAAACGAAAAAGTTTGGTCTTGTGCGGTTGACTGTGGCTTACCGCCTGACTTTCGGCTAGCTTTAACTGATTGTCTTGATGGCTTGGATAATGACAATGATGGCTTTGTTGATTATCCGGCTGATCCTGGTTGTACCAGTCCATCAGACTTAAGTGAATTAAATTTTGCCGAAGTTATTGAAAATATTCAGGATTTTATAACTAATCAAATATTGGATAACGAAACGGTTGAAGAAGCCAACGAATCTATTGCCACACCATTATTAATTACCACAGTAACCGTTAACACTTTTGCCACCTTTTCATTTTTTAACTTCTTCTCCTATCTACAATTTTTAGTGACCCAACCTTTTGCAGCCTTATTTAGACGTAAACGTCGAAAATGGGGGACAGTTTATAATTCTTTAAGTAAGCAAGTAATTGATTTGGCCATTGTCAGGCTGTATCAAAAAGAAAATAGTCGTTTAGTTCAATCAAGAGTAACTGATAAGCTCGGCCGGTTCAGTTTTTTAGCCAGTCCGGGAAGGTATTACATAACTGTCACTAAATCAAAATTTGCTTTTCCGACAGAGTATTTAAAAGATAAGACAGAAGATGCTAAATACCTGGATCTGTATCACGGTGAAACGATTGAGGTGACCGAAGAGCGGGCCGATATTACAGTTAATATTCCACTTGATCCAGAGGTGGAGGAAAAACCAGTAACCAAGGTTATCTTCCAGCATTATCTCCGTAAAGTTCAATTTGTTGCTTCGTTTGCCGCAGTGCCGTTAGCTACCATCTCAATGGTTATTAGTCCTGGTGCCCTAACTTTTACGATGTTTGGTTTTCATTGTCTACTGTTTGTTTTATTCCGTCGTTTGGGTTACCAAAAACCACCAAAGAATTGGGGAATCATTTATGACAAGGGTAACAAGAAACCACTTGGCCGGGCGATTACCAGAATTTATGACAAACAGTACAATAAGCTTTTAGAAACCAGAGTTACTGATGGTCGAGGACGTTATTCATTTTTGGTGAATAATAACACCTACTTTGTCACCGCTGAAAAGTTAGGCTATAAGAAATTTAAAACTGATGAGATTGATTTAGTTAAGAAAGATCTCGAAACTGTAGTTGGTATGGACATTGGTTTGGAAAAAGGACAAGGTGAAGCACCGGCGCCAGCCGCTCCAACACAAGCGCCAGCTCAGCCACCAGCTCAAACTCCACCAGCCGGTAAAGTTGGTTTACCAGCTCAACCGGCTTCATCACCACCTGTACCAACACCAACCACACCGCCACCAGCTAAACCAGCAGAATCTAAAGTAGATGATGAACTTACTTTATTGGATAAGGTTCAAGATTTAGTAGTATCCAAAGACTCATTGAAAGACTTATTAAAAACTAAACAAGATGTTCAAGAGGCCAAAAAAGAAATTGACGAAAAGCAGTTAGAATTAGATAAGCTTGAAGATAAAGTCGAAGATATTGAAGAATCAATAGACGATAAACTTGATAAGCTTAACGGTGAAACGGACATCAAGACGGATCAGCCATCCAATGAAACTCAAGTTGTTCAGGATAAACCAGATGAGGCAACAAAATCTACTAAAAAAGAGCAACCTTCGTCAACTGATGAAAAGGTAGATGAAGAGCCCAAGCCATCAGACGACAAATCAGATGACAAACCTGATCAACCATCATCTAAAAAAAGTATTTTCGGTTAACCTATGACTAAAGAAGGAAAACGTCAATTTGTTCATATTGCTCTTTTTCTGGTAGCCTTTTTACTTAAGTATCTAACAAAATTCCAGGCCGGAACATTATTGTTGGTTCTGTTTGCCATTACTTTATACATCATTCCTCATTTAAGATTTCGTTCATATTTCTATCGCAGCTTTGAAAAAAAATATAGTCAGGGGGCAGTACTTTATTTTTTAGTTTTATTTGTTTTAGTTTTAATATTTCCTTTACCGATTGTTGCTGTCAGTTGGGCCGTTTTAGCCCTGGGTGATGGCTCGGCCACGCTAGTCGGCCGTCATTTCAGAGCTCGTGAACTTCCTTGGAATAGAGAAAAAACTTATGCCGGTAGCTTAGCTTTTATAATTTTTGGTACCCTGGGAGCATTTATACTTCTCAGGTGGATGACGCCAGAATTGGACAACACATTTTCCATTGCTTTAAAAACAGCAATAGTCGCGGCCATTGCCGAAAGTTTCCATTGGCAGATAAATGACAATGCCACGGTGGCGGTGACCAGCGCCGTGGTGTTAAGTTTTTTAATATAAAATACTCTTGAAAAAAAAGGGTAAATCAGCTAAACTGATCTCATGGTAAAAACTCCAAAGGACAATGATATTATGAGTAAACTTGTCTCACTGGCTAAGCAGCGAGGCTTTATTTTTCAATCCTCAGAAATTTATGGTGGCCTTAATTCTTTTTACGATTATGGTCCGCTTGGGGTTGAACTAAAAAACAACGTTAAGCAGGCTTGGTGGAAATCAATGGTTCATTCTCGAAAGGATGTTGTTGGTCTGGATTCAGCTATTTTGATGCACCCAAAAATTTGGGAAGCTTCTGGTCATGTTCAAAATTTTTCTGATCCCTTGGTTGACTGTAAAAAATGTAAAAGGCGGTTTCGGGCTGATCATCTCCTTGAAGCCCAGGGGATTAAACCAGATTTAGGAACCATGAAAGATAAGCCAAAAGAATTAGAAAAATGCCCGGAATGTTCTGGTGAGCTGACCGAGATTAGACAGTTCAACTTAATGTTTAAAACTTTCATGGGTCCAGTTGAAGATGACGCCTCGGTTGTTTATCTTCGTCCAGAAACTGCCCAGGGTATTTATGTAAATTTTTTAAATGTGCTGGACAGCATGCGACTTAAATTACCACTTGGCATTGCCCAAATCGGTAAAGCTTTTCGTAATGAAATAACTCCTGGTAATTTTACCTTTAGAACAAGAGAATTTGAGCAGATGGAGATGCAATATTTTGTTCATCCCAAAGAGGCTAATAAATTTTTTGATGACTGGAAAGAACAAAGGATGCAGTGGTATTTGGATTTAGGAATGAACAAAAAGAATTTACGGTTTCGGGAACACGGTAAAGATGAACTGGCTCATTACGCTAAGAAAGCGGTTGATATCGAATATAAAACTCCTTTTGGCTGGAGTGAGCTTGAGGGAATTCATAATCGGGGAGACTGGGATCTTTCTCGCCACAGTGAATTTTCCGATCAAGATTTAAAGTACACTGATGATGCGGGTAAGAAATTTTATCCTTATATCGTTGAAGCATCAGCCGGAGCTGATCGAGGCACTTTAATGTTTTTACTTGATGCCTATACTGAAGTTGCCGGCGGAAGATCAACAACTACTAAAAGTATTAAAGAGGTTGAGGTGATGCTTAATTTTGATAAGGTTTTGTCACCAATTAAAATTGCCGTCTTGCCTCTTTCCAAAAAGCCAGACTTAGAGAAAACATCTCAACAAGTTTTAGACAGTTTACAACAGAATTGGCACTGTCAGTACGACCAGACCGGTTCAATTGGTAAACGTTACCGTCGTCAAGATGAAATTGGGACTCCTTACTGCGTCACTATTGATTTTGAAAGTTTAGAAGATAAGTCTGTGACTGTGAGGGATCGCGACACTATGGAGCAAGAGCGAATAAAAATAGAAGAGCTGTTAGATTATTTTAAAAGTAAATTAAAGTCTTAATGTATCAAAAGACAAAGTTGAAAAATAATTTAACCTTGATTACCTCACCGCTTAAACAAACTAAAGCGGTGACTGTTTTAATTCAAGTGCCAGTGGGTTCGCGTTACGAAAAAAAAGAAATTAATGGGATGTCTCATTTTGTTGAGCACATGATGTTCAAAGGAACTAAGTTAAGACCAACGACTCAAGATATTTCTAAAGAACTAGATTCGGTTGGCGCCGAATATAATGCCTACACCGGCAAGGATCACACGGGATATTACATTAAAGTAACAGCTGATAAAATAGAATTAGCTTTTGATATTTTGTCTGATATGCTTTTCAATTCAGTATTTGATGATCAAGAGCTGCAAAAAGAAAAAGGCGTTATTGTTGAAGAGATAAATATGTATGAGGACAATCCTTTGATGTACGTTCACGGACTTTTTGAAGAAATTGTTTATGGTAATCATCCATTAGGTTGGCAGATTTCCGGACCAAGAAGTACAGTTAAGAGTATCACTCGTAAACAAATGGTTGATTACAAAAACAAATACTATGAACCAGCAAATATGGTGATGACAATTGCCGGTAATTTTAGTAAAGCAAAAGTCAACACTTTGACTAAAAAATATTTTAATGCTGGTAGTAAATCTAAATCCAAAAAAAGTTTTAGCAAAATTAATATTAAGCAGTCTGCTCCAAAAATTAGATTAATTAATAAAAATACTGAACAGGTTCAGGTTGGTCTTGGGTTTCCGGCCTACGGTCTTGATGATCCTAAAAAATTACCGTTATCCTTACTAGGCATAATATTGGGGGGCAATATGAGCTCTCGTCTTTTTACAGTTGTCAGGGAAAAACACGGACTGGCTTATTACGTTAAAGCTGATGTCAGTTCTTATCATGACACTGGTACTTTATATATTCAAGCCGGACTTGATCGTAAGAGAATTAAAGAAGCTATTAAATTAATATTGTCAGAGTTAAAGAAAATTAAAGACATCGGTGTTACTGATAAAGAATTAAGTGATGCTAAGGAATTTTTAAAAGGAAAATTTTCACTTAGCTTAGAGGACTCAGAAAATATTGCTGAATGGCTTGGCAGACAGCAAGTGTTATCAAATAAAATTTATACTCCGGAACAAAAATTAAAGAAGATTTTTGCGGTAAAAAAAGATGATATAAAAAAAGTCGCCCAAGAAGTTATTCAAAGCAAGCATCTCAGCTTAGCTCTAATTGGGCCGTTTAAAGATAAAAAAATATTTAGCAAGTTGTTAAAAATTTGAGAGGAGGAGGGGAGGAAATGAAAAACTATATAAAATTTAAAGAGAAAGGTTTTACCTTAATTGAACTTTTGGTGGTCATTGCGATTATCGGACTTTTATCAACTTTAATGGCTGTGGCTTTAAATTTGGCAAGACAAGGAGGCCGTGATGCTAAACGGGTGGCCGACATGAAACAGGTTGCTACTGCTTTGGCATTTTATTTTGATCAAAATGGTGCTTATCCAGCTGGCACGGAAACGCTTGGTGAAGTTGGAGCTGAATGTTTAGATGCCTCGGGGTTTGGTGCGCTTTGTACTAATCCCTACATGGCCACTATACCTAAAGATCCGTCAAATTCTTTTTGGTATGAGTATCAATCTACGGCTAATAGCCATTATCTATTAGAATTTGTTATTGAAACAGGAGCCGGAAGCCTTGAAACTTCGGGAATATATGAATTAAGAGTTGATGGCAGTATCTACGGACCTTTTTAAATTTATAAAAATTTAATAATACTGATAAAAGTAAATAAGAAGACGACCTGTATAAGCATGCCAGTTTTTATAGAGACCGTAGATTTACTAAAAGCAAAATGAATCTTCCAGTGAAAACTAACGTATTCTTTCAAAATTTTATTTTTAGTCAGTATGTATAGTGTGGTAATAAAATCCGGTAGCACGCTTCCGATTACTGCCGCAATTACTGCCAGGCTTAAAGAAAATAAATTGAAAAAATACAAACCGCTTAACAAACCAATCATTATTAAGCCATCAACGGCCCCCATTTTAAATGCCAATATGGCATTTTTCTTTTCGTCCATGCCGTCCTTACCAACAATAATTTTGTCATCTCCGTGAGGAATCATGTCCAGGAAAAAATGGAAAAATATTCCTGTCAAAAAAGCCAGCCAGATATTTTCTGTTTGTTGTCCAATAATAATACCACCAAGAGAGTGAACAGTTAAAAACATTATTTTAAAAATTATTGATTAATATTTTAATCTTAACAAAAAGTATTCTAATAAGCAAAAAAATTTCTCTGTAATGAGAAATTTTTTTGAGATGTTTAAAGTGTTGTAGTTTATGGTAGCGACGGGAGGACTCGAACCTCCGACCTAAGGGTTATGATTCCTTCGCTCTAACCAGCTGAGCTACGTCGCCTGGTAGCGGGGGTGGGATTTGCACCCACGACCTCCAGGTTATGGGCCTGGCGAGCTGCTACTGCTCTACCCCGCGTCAACTTTTGCCATTATATCTTTATTTTATATTTTTGTCAACTATACCCTCGCTATTTTGAATTAAGATTTTTTCTGTAATTTTAATAGGATAAATTTTTTTGGATTGATAATCTTTTATTTCATTTATAATATCATAGTCACGAAGAACTCTTTTTCTTTTTAATGCTTTGACTTCTTCTAAAGTAAACCATTTAGCATCCAAAATTTCATCGGGATCAAGCTTTATTTTGGCAGTTAATGGTTTGGCGGCAAATATAAATTTAACGGCGTGGTGTTTCCGTTTTGGCTTAACCAGATTATAAACTCCTAATAGTCCGGTAAGCTTAATTTTTAAACCAGTTTCTTCTTCGGCTTCTCTTTGAGCACCTTGGGCAATATTTTCAAAATTGTCTAACCAGCCAGCTGGTTGGTTCCATAAACCTCGTGAGTGACCTGCTTCTTGAACTAATAAAAATTTATTATTTTTTTCAATAATACAACCAACCACGACAAATGGTTGATCTTTATTTCTTTTTTTAACCGGAATCGGTTTCATGAAAAGTTTTATTTTTTTATAATTTTTTATTGATCGAGGTCTTGAACATATTCAGTTCCATTTTTTAAGGCAACTTCTGCTCTGGTTAATTCTTTCCCAATATAAGCAGCATGTTCCATTAGTGAAACTAAATTACGACTCAAGACTTCATAGTAAATGTCCTCAGCATTTTTCCCAACAATCTCATGGTTTAATATATTATCATTAGTACAGAAACCTATTCTAATGAGTTTGTCCTTGTCATCAATTTTTATCAGGAAATAACCAACCGGGTCACGGTTCCATTGATGATTAGTTTTGGCTGACGAGGTGTCATAATTAGACTTATCAATTTTCTTTAACCAATGTATTTTTTTCATTGTATTATTATAGGTAGTGTTTTATTTTTGGTGCCCGAGGTGGGCACACCAAAGGTGCGGAACCCACACGCCTTGCGGCACACGACCCCGTATAGTTTGTTAACGCTCACTTACGGGGCAAGTTTTGAGTCTGCCAATTAAGAATTTTATTTATTATGGTGGGCATGGAGGGAGTCGAACCCACACCTGGGGTGAACCAGACTGGATTTTGAGTCCAGCGCGTCTACCAGTTTCGCCACATGCCCATTACTATTAAGATGCGTGCTTGCCCCGCAAATGACACCGAGCTTGTGAGGTGGAATGAAGCGGGGTATACCAGTTTCACCACTCGGGCATTGATAACAAATTTTACGATAACAAAAAATTGTTTAATTGTCAAAGGTGGATTTTTTTATTATAATAAAATTATACTCGGTAGTAGAAATTCGATTGGTCGTCGTATGCGACTATACCTATCTACTAGGAATTATCCGGGAAATTAAATTAAGGTTTTATTTAAACTAGAAAGTATAATTATAAATTATCGAATTTTCACTACCGGGTATGGCCAGAACAATTGCAATCGTTAATCAAAAAGGTGGAGTGGGCAAAACAACAACGGCAGTTAATTTAGGTGCTTACTTGGCGTTGCTGGGTAAGTTTGTTTTATTAGCCGATGTTGATCCCCAGGCAAATTCAACTTCTGGGATGGGCGTTGACGTTGCCAAATTAGAAAAGGGAATTTATAATACCTTAGTTGAACCAGTTTTATTTAGAGAGATTGTTCTAGGAACTGGTATTCAAGGCTATAAAATTGCGCCGGCCACTCAGGATTTAGCTGGGGCCAGAGTTGAATTGGTTAATTTAGAGGATCGAGAATACAAACTGGCTAATGCTTTGTTAGAAGTTAAAAATGATTACGACTACATCTTAATTGATTGTCCACCATCGCTTGATTTGCTCACCCTTAATGGTCTAGTAGCCGCCGATGAATTAATTATTCCGGTTCAGGCTGAATATCTGGCCCTTGAAGGTTTAGGGCAGTTATTAAACACGGTTAATTTAGTTAAAGAAAATTTAAAGCCCGAGCTAAATATTTTAGGAGCAATTGTGACTATGTACGACAAGCGCAACAAAATTTCGGCTGATGTATTGAGTGAGCTTAAACAACATTTTCCCAGCAGACTTTTTGACACAATTATTCCTCGTAATGTTCGTTTAACCGAGGCACCCAGTTTTGGTCAGACAATTTTGTCTTATGATGCGGCCTCGGAAGGTGGACGAGCGTACGAAAGTTTGGCTCGCGAAATTATCGAGCAAGAAAATTACATTTATTAAATTATGACCACCCAACAAGGTTTAGGTAGAGGATTAAGTTCTCTGATTCCACCAAAAATTGATAAAACCATTTTTGCTAAAGACTCCAAGGTTATTAGTCATGATGAGAGTATCAGTAAGGTAGCAATTGACAAAATTGTGGCCAATCCTCATCAACCACGAAGTAATTTTGATCACGACAGCTTAGAAGACCTCACCAATTCCATAAAACAGCACGGTATATTACAACCACTGATTTTAAGTGCTACTGATAAAGGTTATGAAGTTATCGCCGGTGAACGTCGGTTGCGAGCGGCCCAAATGCTTGACTTAAAAACTGTACCGGCGATTATCCGTGATTTAGAGGAACAACAAAAATTAGAATTGGCCTTGGTCGAAAATATTCAACGTAAGGATTTAAATCAAATTGAAGAAGCAGTTGCTTATCAACGTTTAATTGATGAATTTAGTTTAACTCAAGAAGAAGTAGCCAAGCGAGTAGGCAAAAGTCGTTCATCAATCACTAATATTTTAAGACTTTTAGGTTTACCGTCGGAAATTCAAAAAGCGTTAATTGATGGAAAAATAAATTATAGCTCGGCCCGAGTTATTGTCGGACTACCACCAGAGGAAAGACTTAAATTTTTTAAACAGGTTTTGAAAAATGATTTAACTGTTCGGGCCGTTGAAGGACAAGCCAGAAAAGTTTCCGATAATAAACATGTCCGGGCATCCAGGGATCCAAATCTAATTGCCTTAGAAGAAAAATTACAGTCGGCCTTGGGAACCAAAGTGGTTATTAAAAAATCCGGGGACACCGGAACTATTAACATTGAATTTTATTCAACCGAGGAGCTCGACGAAATTATTAAAAAAATTAGTTAGTATTTTTGGGCTGAGTTTTTAATTTTACTTTTAGCTGCTCCAGTTTTTACAAACTTAAGCCAGTCTCGGCTCGGGCCTTTACGATTTTTATCGGTGATGATCTCTACGACATCGCCGTTTTTTAGTGCGGTATCTAAAGTAGCAATACGGTTATTAACTTTAGTACCACTACAGTGATCACCAATCCAACTGTGGACATGATAGGCAAAGTCTACCGGGGTGGCATCTTCCGGTAGATCAATAACATCACCGTTTGGCGTAAACACAAAGATTCGGTTATGAAAAACATCAATGGTTAAAGATTTTAAATACTGCTGGTTATCGATAACATCTTTCTGCCAATTAACTAAATCTTGAATCCAGTTTTGTTTTTTTGGCAGAGTGTAGCCAGGGGCATCAAGCTTTTGATTTTTCTTGCTGGTTTCTTTGTAGTGCCAGTGAGCGGCAATACCGTATTCTGCTTGTTGATGCATTTCCTCGGTCCTAATTTGAAATTCAACAATTTTACCTTCTGGGCCAAAGACCGTTGAATGGAGCGATCGATAACCATTTGGCTTTGGATGAGAAATATAATCTTTTACTCGTCCGGGTAATGGTTGCCAATCTTTATGTATAATTCCTAATGCCTGATAACAGCTACCAATGTCCGGAACAATAATTCTTAAAGCCACCAGGTCATAAATTTTTGAAGCATCGCCATCGTAATGAGGTTTTTTTAATTTTTGATACAAACTGTAAAGTCTTTTTTGCCGGCCGTGAATAGAGATTACTTTAATTTTTTCATTTGATAATTCTTTTTTAACAACCTTAATAACTTTTTGAATTGATTCCATTTTTGATTCTATCTTTGGTAATATCTTAGAGGTCATCCATTTATAGTCGTCTGGATAGACATAAGGAAACGCTAAATCTTCCAGTTCACCCTTAACTTGGCCCATACCTAAACGGTTAGCAATTGGGGCGTAAATTTCTAAACTCTCTTTGGCAATTCTTTCTTGTTTTTCTTTAGGCAGGGCGGCTAAGGTCTTTAGATTATGTAAACGGTCAGCCATTTTAATTAAAACTATACGAATGTCTTGGGCCATGGAGACAAACATCTTGCGAAGGTTCTCGGCATATTTTTCCATGCCTCGATATTTAATAATACCAAGCTTGGTGATTCCAGTTACTAATTTTGAAACTTCTGATCCAAAATTTTTCTCGATATCAACTAAACTATAACTAGTATCTTCAGGAACGTCATGAAGTAGTGCCGCAACAATGGTTGGTTGTCCCAAGCCCATCTCCGCCAAAGTAATGGTTACTTGGAGGGGATGAGTGATATATGGTTCTCCAGATTTTCGTTTTTGATTTTTATGAGCTTCCGCTGCAAAATCATAAGCCAGCTTAATCATATCCAAGTCATATTCTGATTTACGCCTTAGATAAACAAAAGCCGGCGCTTTGCCATTGGTGGCCGAGCGATTTTCTTTAAGGATTTTTAATAAATCTTCAAGTTTTGGCATATTATATTGATTTCATGTAAAAACTGTGGCATAATTATTGTAAAGGAGATTGTCTGAAAAATCAATTAATTTATAATTAATGACATTACCTTCTCTAAATATTTCTGCCTATTGGCCGATAGTTGTTGCTATTTTACTTTTAGCAACACTTTTTTTTATTTGGCAGAAAAAGGGTTTATCTAGTCTATCAATGGGTAAAATAAAGCGTAAAGCCAGTGGTAGCTCCACACCTTTACTAGCTCAATATTCTCGTGATTTAACTAAATTAGCATCTGATGGAAAATTAGATCCAGTAGTTGGCAGAAAAGAAGAAATAGAAAGACTTATTCAAGTATTGTCCAGGCGAACAAAAAACAATCCAGTTTTGGTTGGAAAATCAGGAGTTGGCAAAACAGCTATTGCCGAAGGTTTAGCTTTGGCAATGTTTCAAAAAAAAGTACCAAAAATTTTGTTAAGCAAACGAGTTTTTGCCTTAGATTTGGCAGGTATTGTCTCGGGGACTAAATATCGTGGTGAGTTTGAAAAACGGTTAAAGCAAATTGCCGATGAAATAACCGCCGCTCACCGTAGTATCATTTTGTTTATTGATGAAATTCATACTTTGGCCTCAGCCGGCGGTGCTGAAGGATCAATGGATGCTGATGATATTTTGAAGCCGGCTTTAGCTAGAGGAGAACTTCAAGTTATTGGTGCCACCACAGCCAAGGAGTATAAAGAGTTTATTAAAAAAGATATTACTTTAGATAGACGTTTGCATCCAATTTTAGTTGACGAACCCACCAAAGCCGAAACAATTAAAATTTTAAAAGGTATTAAAAGAAAGTATGAGCAGTTTCATAAAGTTAACATTATTGATGAATCTATTTTAACAGCGGTTCATTTAGCAGCCGAGCATATTAAAGATAAATCATTTCCTGATAAAGCCATTGATTTAATGGATGAAGCGGCGGCTAAAGTCAGCATCAAAAATATTGATGAACAAAAATCAGGAAAAGTTGATACTAAGACTCAAACATCCTGGCCCCAAGTCGGAGTGGCCGATGTTCAAAAAGTGGTTCAAGAGTGGTTAGAAAACAAAGTACTTTAATTAAAATAAGTAACTAATTTTGTTGTCAATTTAATTTGTGTCATAATAGTATTGTATAAATAATTAATTTTAAAAAATTATGGCTGATGAAGAAAATTTAAATCAATCAACGCAAATTATTACCAAAACAAAAACCGACGTTTCTAATGTCGCTATCTTAGGTATTATGGCGGCAACAGTCACCATGCTTCTAGGTTTTACCGTGGCTGCGGCTGGGGTGATGATTCAGGATTTAATTACTACCACGACTTTTCAAACGGAATCCTGGAATTTTTTAGACATTGGGGAGCACGGCACAGTTTTTAACGTTAATCATAATTGGGAGCGTGTTACTTTTTCTCAAAATTTTACACAAACACCAGTGGTGATTGCCAAACCCATAAGACGTCGTGGAGGTCAACCGGCTCATATCAGAATTAAAAATGTTGATGCGACTGGTTTTGATATACGAGTTGAAGAATGGGATTATTTAGACGACCGGCATGCTAAGGAAATTGTTAATTATCTGGCAGTGACTTCTGGTTATCACGATATTAATTCTAACTTCAAAGTTAAAGCCGGACTACTTGATGTAAGTCATCGTTGGGCAACAACAGAATTTTTTGATGATTTTGGAGCAGCCACTCCTTTGGTTTTAACTCAAAGCCAGACGGAAAATGAGATTGATCCAATTGTTACCAGGAATAGATTTATTTACAATCCTGGTGCCACAACAACCAGTACTCTGTTAACTAAACTTCAAGAGGAAGAAGCCAAGAGAAAACCAGCCCTGTTAGCACATGCTAATGAATCAGTAGGTTATATCATTTTAAGTTCATATAGCGGTCAAGTAAATGACGTGACCATTGATGTTGGTTTTGATAATCAGGTCAATCATAGGTGGAAAACCCTTACCTTTAATCAAATTTTTGATTTACCACCAATGTTATTGGCCGATATGCAAACTACAAATGGTGGTGACACTGCTGGTTTACGTTTTCGGAATCTAGACGAAGACTCAGTTGATTTTTTTGTTCAAGAAGAGAAATCAGCCAACGATGAAGTAAGGCATATAAATGAGACAGTTGGCTATATTGCCATTGAGCGACCTCATGAACTGGTTGCTAAACTAAATATTTGGCCAAATAGCGATGGTGAGACAGTTATTCAAGGAAAGGAGGACGTAAGATTTCTAGCCTTAGTTTTTGATGCTACGCAAAGTGATATTGATATTTTCTTGAGTGAAGTTAGGGTAAAGGTAAATACATCAGAGATACCTCCTGTGTCACCAGATGTGGTTTCTAATTTTGGGATTTATGTGGATGACAATCGAATTGAGACAACCAATGATCCAGACGAACTCGTATCAATTGCCAATACACCTGGTGAATCAGCACTAGTAATATTTCATTTTGATAACACAACCGAGAAAAAAT
>CEPX01059877.1_pt1 | contig 14618 bp, 14 predicted proteins | sample 361361 | NCBI WGS metagenome assembly CEPX01 (sample SAMEA2619974, study PRJEB7988) | marine metagenome | biome: marine biome (ENVO:00000447); feature: mesopelagic zone (ENVO:00000213) & marine oxygen minimum zone (ENVO:01000065); material: "saline water (ENVO:00002010), including plankton... | reverse complement strand
CTGGTACATTGACCGCATCTCCAGCAGGAAGACCAAGGACAAAAGCATTAGCATTGGCATCAGAAGTGTCCCAAACAAGACGGGCGTCACTACCACTACCCATCACGAGAGGAATATCGTCCAGCATGGTGATCGTGGACGTAATGCTATTGGCCGGGTTCTGGCCGATTCTCATGGTATCGGCATGACCCAAGAAAGGAATGGCCAAAGCCAAGGTCGCAAGTATTTTAGCAAATAGTTTCATAGGTTATCCTTTAGCGATAGAAAACCGTTGCCGATAGCCAAGCAGTCCCGATGATTGTCTTGGAAAATTCAGTGGTTGAGGGTACGAGGTAAATTCCGTCTTTTGACTTCACATACTCAGGGCCAAAATCGAACGAAAATGTCGTATCGACACCATTTGTGTGAGTCAGTTTGAATGGAGTGGCAATAAAAGTAAGGCTTCCAGCGGCAACAGAGACTCCATCGACTGGAAGTGAGGAAGAATTGACAAATTGGATGTAATAGTCATCGGAGGCGGCTGTTGAGTCGATCCTACCGTACCCTCGACACAATAACGCTCCTTCTGAGGATACCTCCAGTGAGGTCGCAAGAGCTGAAGTCTGAGCGACCTTAAAGGTCGAATAATGTTTCGGTGAACTCATGAAATATCCCCTTTCATTAAAAAGTCATTTAAAAACGAGCCTTTAGGTACAAACCCAAAAGGTGTACATTAGTTGTTGTTGATAAGGCATCAACGGTAAATTGGACACCGACCTGATCGTCTTGAGTGGCCGAAGAAAAAGCACTTGTTACGTCAATCTCAGTTATCTGGTCATCCGTGACTGATAAGCCGTTGGCAGTCGCCGTGCCAGTCGTATTCGCTTCATCTTCACCGGCGGCCGCGAAAGATGCATTCAAAGTCCAATCGATAGTTCCTGTCGTTGTCGGAATTATCCGAATGACGGCTTGCTTTATCTCGGATGTTCCACGTGGAACAATGCAACTGATATATCCAGACTCAGTAGCGAGAAGCAGTTTTCCCGGATGTCTTCCTTCGATGCTGTCGCCGGGTCCGTTATAAAGAGCCGGAAACCAAAGTCCCCTGACTCTCATAAACTCGAAGCGGACGCCTTCAAAATAACCTAAGAATTCGCGAATCCAATCCTTCGGATCTTTATCGCCAATTCCTTTTGGGCTTCCGATCACTGTTCACTTCCACCTGTCCGATGCCTATGAAGGTCTATTTCTATCCTCTTTATCTTGAACGAATTGACTGAGCCTAACGATGACTCCCCAAGTATAAAAGAGGTTCCCAAGACATCATTTTCGGCAGATCCTTGAGGTGTTATCGTTACCTGCAAGAACCTTCCGAATCCTCCAATTCCTACTAGCGGAGAAAAAACATATTCAGAAGAACCGAGAGTTGAGGCTCCTAAAACGAATGTCTTTCCTAAAAGGTCTTCATCCTGGAAGAATGATATGTTTCCTGTGGCACCGTCTCCAGTAGAGAGGCCAAAATGAACTCCAACGATAACACCCCAATTTCCGAGGGCGCCTGCCAGCATATTAAGCTCACCTAAGCTGTGAATATCTTCGAGATCGAAGCGCTTTGAACGCCACTTATAGTCAATGGCTTCCGTCGCTGCTCCGGTATGATAGGACGTTGTATCCATATCAAATCGGAACGCGTAGCCATTATTGTCAACGTAATAGATAAATTCATTGCCGAGAGAATCTTTCATCGAAGCCAACGCCCGAATATAATTCGAATGGATTGAAGGCCCCGGCCAATAAGCTCCTGTCTCAGTATTGATTATCGTCAGATGATCCGGCTCCGTGGACGAACCGAAAGGTGCTGACATAAAAAGCAACTTCTCTTCTTCCCAGTAAGCAAGGGATGATTTTGAAAGGTTTGATTTATTAAACTCCCTGAACCAGTTGTTTCCTAAGACCTTATTGCCATTGAAGGCTTCGTCAAACACCCAAAGTCCATCCCTGGAAACGGTTGCCACAACCTTTAAGTCTGATTCGCCCCAATTGCAATTGGTCGCCGCCAGTTTTCCAACACAACCGAAAGTCCTTATCTCTGAATTCTCTTGAACGAAGTCAAGAATATCAAATCCTTGAACTGATCCGATATGATCTTCCATCATAACGGCGAGCTTTGAGCCATTATTGACAAGGTTTTTAACGTCTTTGTCGAAATTCAATACGTTTGTCGATCCCCATGTCTCCGGGTCTTCAACGTCACTGATAGAAACAACCTCTTTTAATGCTCCGAAAAAGTGGCCGTGATATTGCTCTATCGTATCAAAATTAGAAGGCGATCCTCCAAGATCTTCTGCATCGCCAGAACCGGTCCACTTGAACGGAGGATTTCCTCCTCCAGGAGTTCCAATTACATACTCGTTTGCGCCAATTTGATGATCTACAAACTTAACAAGATCACCCGCGCCGATTGATACAGAGCTGGTCCTATCAGTCCATACTCCGCTGACATCTTCATAAAACTTGTCGCCAAACACGGCGACCCTCTTGGTTATGCCATTGGTGTTGATATAGTGAATTCCTTGCCCTGAAGTGTTTGAAGCCTGAGTCGTATTGACCTGAGCCATTCCAGGAAAAGGTCTAAGATCGCTATCCCTAAATAAAACATGCTTGCAGTCAGGAGAGCCGCCATCCGGAACATCATCGAAATCCTTGTTAGGAAAATAGCCTAAATCAAACCTCGTGAGTTTGAGTTTCTTGATTCCAAGTTCTTTGCGGCCCATTTACGTTGTGATCGATCCACTGATCGTTTCCGGAAGCCTGAACGTGAATGGGACCGATTCTCTCCAGTTTTTGATTTCATTTCCGGCTATGTCTCGCTCTGATTTAAGTATAAGCTCCATTTTTGCGTCACGGTATTTCTCGAAAGCGTTGTTTGACGCTTGCATTTTTCCTGTAAGGAAGTTTGCAATTTCCTCAACACCATATCTCAATGGTTTAAATGCAATATCAGGAAGGTCAATTACATCTGAATCGGCTACAGGCTCCGAAGCTCTCTTATAAAAAAAGTAGTTGATCGTGTCTCCGGCAGTTCCTGGAACGCTCTGAAGACGAATGTGAGGACGCAAAACTCGTAAATGATTCGGAGGTATCTCTGAAACGGTCCAGCTCTGCGTCATCGTCCCCGTATCGGTTGCCGTGAACGTGGCCGTAACGTCATAGGTCGTAGTCGAATCCACTGCCGTGACTGTAAATGAGCCATTGTAAGCAGAATCGCTAGCTCCTGCCTGCACTACGGTTTGCCCCACCGATAAACCGTGAGCCGCTGACGTTGTTACCGTAATGTCTCCTGAAGTGCTACTTGCTGCAATCGAAGATATAGTGAAAGTTGAAGTTGTAAGCGTTCCAGTGACAACTCCTGAGACAGTCTGTTCCAAATTAATAGAAAGTGGCTTTAATTTGTCCCAAGTCAAAGGGTTCGTAGCCGTTGCTGTGTTTGTACCGTCGAGAACGATTGGTTCGTATCGTTCAACACCACTCGAAACTCCTTTAACAATAATGTCTACCGCCGTGTCAGCAGCATTTGAAGAAACGAAACTCAATGTGGCACTATTTGTTTGCAATGCTTGGCATTCAGCTTGGCCGACGTAAGCCCAGAAGTCCGCATCTCCTTGTTCTGTTGGAGTTGCGTCAGTTGAATAGATCCAGCTTAAATCTTTTTTAATCAAAGGCTTGTCGTTGTCTTCGTCGAACATGCCCCAAACTTTATCCATGAAGACCTGGTTCGAGAGGAAGTATTCTGCTTGACCTTTCACGGTATCAAAAGAACTCGAACCCCGATTCCACCAGAATTCAGCCGCAGAAATTATATCTGTGGCAACCCAGTGGACAATATCGCCCAAGGTCGAAGAAGAGCCTTGCAAGGCCTGGTTGACCGTTCCGGTCGCCATGAATGTCTTCAACTGGCCAAGTGTTATCATCGAGTCTCCTATTTAAGTGGTGGGAGACAGCTTTTTAGGCCATCTCCCACCACCAGACCTATTTGAGGGAGGTATTTCTACTGCCTGAACTGAGGAGTCTCTCCTTAAACCATCCAGCGAAGCTCTGCCGCAATACCACGGCCAGCTGAATCGCCTCCAGCGTAGGCATGGCGAGCGATACCAAATGCCGCGATAGCATCGGCTGCATCCATGGTCGCATCATGGCCCTTGCAGGCTCCGGCTGTTCCGGAAGGAACGATCGTTTCGCCATAAACAATGGCATCAGTTGAGCCAACGGCCCGGATCAAAGGACAGAAACCTTGAACTTGGTGCCATCCCCATTGTTCATCGGTGATCGCCGACACTGAAACACCCCTTGAAAAGGATGCGTCTTCGGTGATGTCATCGGTATCATTCAATGAAATATAGTTCACTGAATAGGTGACGAAATCAGATGTCGTATCAAGCGCCGTGTCCCAATTCTTATCGAGCGTTAAATACGAAGTTGAGCCTCGGTTATGCTTGATGTAGCGCGTTTGACCAAGACCTGTGTTTACATCGATTGAGACGTAAGCATCAGGAAAGGTCGAAACGAACTCGCTTGCCGTGAAGTCACTATCACCTCTCAAAACCGCAGTGGTTGTTGCTTGAGCCTGATCGACATCGGCATTATCGAGCAATGCCGCCATCATTGACACCTGACCAATCGCAAAGGCTTCCTCTGCATGCATGTACTTAAGCCACCTCTCTCCTTCTGGAGCCAAAACCGTTGCATATTCTCCAGGACGATTCCTTGGAGTGGAATGCGATTCAGAGGTAGTAAAAGCTCCGTCGGAGCCAAGACCCAAAACTAGATCGTGTGATTTCATAGTGTATCCCTTTCTATGACCGCCTCCTGACAGTTGGCCACGGACTTGAATGTCGATGGTTTCCCATCAGGAGGTCGGCTTATAATTTACAGTTGAATATTTGCGATCCGAACGTTTGTCCGAGGGTTGTTGCAGACAAGAGCTTCTGAATCCAGGAGCTGTGCAACGTCTGCAGCTTGCTTCGGCATCATATCGACGAACGGTGTAACCTTGAAGTTTGCCTGACGTCTCTTTCCGACCTCCCAATATTTCGTCATCAGCCCATACATCTGATAGTCCTGATTCGAATCAAGAGGAGTATCACTATCCCAACCAACATCGACCTTATTGATCTTGATCGAGTCAAAGCCTAAATCTGCAGCCTTGGTCGATTCAACTTGGACGTATTGTGGAAGAGTGTTTTCGAGTCCGAGATAGACCGAACGGTGAGTGACCCATGCGGTGATTTTATCGGACTTGTTAGGCGAGTTGTCGATTGCAAGCAATTCGGCTTCTCTGATCTTATCGATCAGCTCAGATTCAAGGTCACCAACTGAGGTGATCTCTTGAGAATAGAGCCAAGTGTTACTTGCTTTTGCCAGGCCGTAGAGGGTTAGAGCATCTGAACCACTGATAACGTCCGTGATAGGAGTCGGCAGTTTATTACCATCTCCACCGGATACGCCCCAATAGACCTCATTGAGTTCGTCGGCAAGATCATCCTCTGCGAATGACCTATTTTCCATCAGTCGATCGTAAGCGTGTTCACCACTATTTTCCCATTTTTCTTCGTGAGAGAGTGCAATTGGTTGGTTGAAGTTCGACCATTTTTCACCCATTGCCTTCACGGTATCAGTCGGAGAGGTTGAAAGTTCGTCATAGTACGACCAGACACCTGATCCTCCGGACTGACCTAGCTTGGCACTTCTGGTATAGCGAATGCGAACGCCGACTTCAGTTCCGCCGGAATAGAGTTTCGTCTGCTTCTTCATCATTTCGAGAAGAAACTTCCGAGTCCTAACGTTGTTCGCAATATTCGGTTGGTAGGCGGTCATCGAAGCGGTTAGGCGCTCCGGTGTTATAGATCCGCCGTAAGCTAGACCTCCGAGTCCCATAATTGTTCTCCTTTTTGTTTGTTAAGTCGAAGGAATAGCTTTAAGCGAGGTTCAGTAGGCAGGAGCCATGTCTTCTGGAGGAATCAAATCCGACCAGTAGCGCTCCTTGATTTCTTGCTCGCTCATTCCTCCGGCTTTTTCGGTTTTAACTTTAGTTCCTTGAGGCCGAACACCTTGGCGACCGAATTTAGGCTTTCTAGCCGATTCGATATGATCTTTTCTTGAAACAATGAGATATAAGTCTCTCATTAGCTCCAAGTGACCTTTTCCGTTGGTGTTAGCTTCGCCGGTTGATGTTTTGTAGCGGGTTTTCAGCAGTTCTTTGATCTTAGGTCTATATTTGGCGTAATCGCCTTTCTCTTTCGAGTATTGCTTATCCAACGCCGCATCCGCCTCATTCCAAAGAGAAACCCTAGTTCCTCGCGCCGCAACAGCGGTGGCCTCCTCATTGCTGGCAACGACTTTGCCAAACTTATCGAATTGAGGTTTTAGGCTTTGGTCATAAAACGATTGCAATTGAGATTTCTGCTGCATTGCCATTAAGGCCATGTTGACCTTCGTTCTAAGCTCGCTCTTCTCCTGATCCATCTTGGAAAAGATTTGACGAGCCCTTAACGCGTCTTCTTCTCGCTCCAATAGAGGCCAATATCTATCCTCAATCTCGGCGAGCTTCTTATTCATGGCCGCCTGAACGGCATTCATATCGAATGCTTGCCCAGGATCTACGCTTGCAGCATTACTCTCCGATCCTTTCGCCGCATCGGTGTTTCCCTTAAGGTTTTTAAGAGATTCCTCTGTGAGACCAATGTGAGGAGCCAATTTTTCGGCGTAGCCCCTCAACACTCCCATCGGATCATCTGCCGTCATGACATCGACAAGCGACTGCAAGACCGCGTTGTTTGCGCCTCTAAGTCCTTCGGTCAGTTCGAGACTCTTCGCATTAGCATCGCCCAAAATGGAATCGATTTTCTTAGCGACTTCTTCCTTGTACTTCTGAGGCACCCGGACATCATCCAATGAATACTCAACATCCAAGAGCTTCTGAGGAGTGTCATCGCTCGGCTCCTGCTCAGTCTCTTCCTGCTTCTCACCTGCTGCTTCTTTTTCGGCCCCAAGATGGGAATCCGGTACGTCATCACTGAAGAAAGCCTTCCTTGCGGCCGCCGAAGCGTCATCTTCTTCCTCAGGCGAAAAACTTGGATCGTCTTCGAAATTGGATGGCTCAGGTGGCGTAAAATCAGGCGTTTCAGTTTCAGTTGATGTCGTTTCTTGATCTAGCTGTTCCTCTGCCGCTGTATCCATAATGCACTCTCCTAAATGGTATGAGTTTTATTATCCGGCCCGAAATGGTTACCGGAGGTTTGAAATTAAACTTCTTGTGCAACGAAAATGTAATCTATATCCAGCTCGTTAGCTGCGTTTTCGCCGGTCAGTTGACAAATAGAAAGCCTCATCAATGCCGTTGGAATATCTGTTGAGATCGTAGCGACTAAAGCGTCATCGACGTAAAACTCAGCCTTATCCGTTCCTGTAACCTTGAATCCGGCTTTGACCCAACTAGCGTCAGACATAGTGTTGACACTCGCTTGATCGGAAGCCGATGAAGAGGCCGAAGACTCAACGTCCAGTAAGGCGTCTCCGTCATCACTTCGAAATCCAATGTAGTCACTTCCACGTCCTGCGATAATAGTCGTATCTTGAACGTGAAATCCGATGAACATATCTTGCTGAGTGACATCATTCATTTTAAAACGCGTTTCAAGAAATAGATTCTTTCCTGCAACCGGCGCAAAACTCTCACCCGTTGTTTCCGTATCACCCGTTCCGCCAAGTTGAATCTGCGTCCCATTATTTTCAGTGCCACCAGACGTGAGCCTTAAGACACCGTTTGCAATGTCTTCAATGTCTTGCAAGCTCGTTCCAACTTCCGTTGCAGTCCATGAATCGGCAACCCAATCGGTGAAGTGATTGATGTATTCTACATAGAGACCCGGCCTTCCGAACTTATAACCGTCCCACATAGTCCCCGAACCGGTAATCTCAAAGTATGTCTTGTTGAATAGTTGATCTGAGATAGTCATTTTCTTCTCCTTTAAGCATAACCAAAGCAGGAGGCCTCCAATAGACCCCCTGCAATCCAGTAAGGTAGGTAACGATTATTAGTTGGTATCCAGAACAGGAATGATGTCGCTTGCCTGCACCGAAGCATCCGTCTCCTCACAAACTCTGATTCTTGAAAGCCTTAGTAAGTTTCCAAAGTTATAGTTGCTCGTTAAGGTTGTGTGCGTTCCGTAGATGATTAAGTCATCGACGAAACCGGTTGGATTACTATCAAGCGTAACGCCTGGAATGGTTGTTCCGATTGTTCCGATGACGTTTCTCTCCAAAGCTACTTGAGTCGCTGCTGCTGCATCGATGATGCCTGCCGTAACGATGTCTCCAAACATATGTGAATCATGAAGTTTTAACCTGGCAACGGCTGCTTCGATATTGATGAAAGAATTGACCGCAACAACCGTGTTGTAAATTTGCAGATTCGATAACTCTAAATCGTCTCCGCCTGACGCCAAGGTAATGCAATCAACCGTGTTAACGGCTGTTGCCGATGGAATCATTTTGACGTTATCGATATGACAATCTGCAGCGGCAACGTTTATCAATGCAGTCGGCGCATCCGTTGTTACGATAGTTTGCTCGATATTCTTAATCGATTGGCCGGCAGCTTCGACGCTAAACATATCAACAGCTCCATTCAGCGTAATCTCTGGACGCCTATTGGCAATCTGAACTCCTTCGAGCTGAACATAGGAGGTCGACATAGTGAGAACTGCAGTCGTTGTCTCGGCATGAAAAGGTTCGACTAAAATCGTGTCACCTCGTGCCGCCGTGCAATCGCTGTAAGCTGAAGTGATAGTCGGTTTAGCCGAAGTCAGCCTTCGACCACTCCAGTTATCCGCGTCTCCAGAATAGTTTGAATCGACGTAGAATATTCTTTGGTCCTTGTGTACTCGACGCAATGCGTCGGTATGGACGTCATAATATTGTTCATTACCCTTCTGGGCCGCAAATTTGGATCTACTCATTGTCTTCTCCTTTTGACGAACTGGCTCCGGCGATTCGCTAAACTACAGCTCATCTTTCAAAAACCGTGCGCGGTCGACTTGGTTGTTAAGAATCTTTTGTTTCGTGAGTCTCGAATGTCGGAAGGCCTTCACCTTTTCCGGACCAAGTAACTGCCTCAACGACTTCTCTTGGCCTTCGATCGACTCTCTTTGCGAGGATCTTGCGTTCGTGCTTTGGCGTCATGATAGCGCCTTCGTGCTTTGAGTTGAATCCAAGATCGGAACAACGCTTATTTAATGCTTTTTCCGAGTGAACAACTTCACCAATGCCCACATGATAGAATGGATAGATTTTTTCAGTAAACGTCGGCGACGAGTTTCGGAACGCGACAATCTTCTTCGTTCTTCCAGACTTGCATTTTTTACATCTCGGAAGGCCGGATTCCTCTTGTCTTGAATATACTGCTTCAAAAACCGTCTCGCATCCTTCCTCCAAGCACCTGAAGTCATGAAGAACTCCCACCTAGACTACCGGGCCTTGCGGTTGCGTTTGCCTTGTCAGTGCCGCTATTTGTTCCGGAGTCGGTGGTTGAGCCGGTTGATTGTTGCCTGGAGCCTGAAGTCCTGGACCGGCACCGCCTGCCTCGGCACCTTCTTTATCAATCTGAGCTTGATTGTGAGCTTGCATATGGAGCTTAACGCGCCGCAGCAGAGCTTCGGCTTGGTCAGATTGTTGCATCAATTGCTCGATCTTGCCTTGAGCTGCCTCCAAAACCTGCTCCGATTGAGGCGCGCCAGCCATCATCTCCGGTATCAATTGCATACCAGCCTGAAGCTTCTGAACTTCCGCTTGAACGTCACCTAATTGCTTCTCCAACTCACGTCCGAGAGGCAAATGGATGATGTGATGCTCGGCATGGTCGTCCTTTTCATGCGGTTCCGGCACTTCCATGCCGTTTCGAAGCATCTCATTCTCAACGACCGCCGGAATCTGAATCGGACCACCCTTGTCAAATTTCTCTAAATCAACGCCATTTAGCTCGAAAAGCTCAGTGATCACTTTACCTATGTCGTGATCTTCGATGAATTTCTTGAACATCAATTCGTTGCCGGCGATGGCCACAAGGGAGCGTTGCAGTTGAGCCGCTCTGACTTCCTTCGGCTGATGGATCATCTCATCGAGATTGATCTCGAAATCGAACTCGCCTTGGAGTCTTTCCTTCGGAATGCCCAAGAAAGGCAGCTTTGGATTGTAACCGATTTGGCTCTCTAGCTGCTGAATGAAGTCGTCGTCGAACTCCTCATTGGCCACGTTGTAGAAGTCAATTGGCTCGGCGAAGGCTTGAATCATGGATGAGAACCTTCGGATTATCTCAACGGAGAAATCAGCCACGAATGATCGGTTGTCCTCGACACGAATCGATGCGCTTGAGCGGATGATCTCGGCTTCAGTCGCCTTCCGAGTGAAATCGCCACCACCTTGCTGATAGTCCGTGATGCCGAGAGTAGTCCTAAGCTCTTCCTTGTGGACATCACTCATGCGGTAGTGATCCTGACCCATTGACGGCGTGCCTTGGATCTTGATCTTGTTGGCAAATCCATTCCGAACCGAGAGCCAGAAGCCATATGGTGTCCGAAAATACTTCTTTCTCTCGTCTTTGGCGACCGCACCCTCTTCAGCGATGATGCCGGTCCCGAAGTTGTCCATGTGATGGACTTCACGAGTCCTCATACGGTTCAAGGCGCGAACCTGGTCCTCAACCGGTTGAATATCGGTGATTCCGATCAGATCATCGTCATCTTCATCGATCACAAGAGGCACGAACGATGACCCTTCGAAGGGATAAGGCTGCTCGGACGTATCGGCCATGAAGAACCAATCTTGACCCGGCCCATCGAGCAAGACCCAATCGATCGTATTCTGCTCCAAGTCGTGATATTCGAAGAACTCGATCTGCTCCAGCGTCGTTCCGGCGTACATATCCATCGAGGAGCGGCCGGTTTGCCTATCACGATCGATAATGTGTTGCGGAAGGTTTCCAACGTGACCCGGAGGTATCTTGAAACCCATTGCCTCAACATCACGCTTCGGAAGCACAATCCTTTGTGAGATCCACCGAAGACGCTTAGGCTCAACGGCCCGCCAATCGAAGATAACGTCTTCCGGAGATACCCAATCGACCCAGTAGTTTGACTCGTTGTTTCGATCGTTATTGAAACAAGAGACCGACTTATCCTGATGGCCAACCTTGGCCCAACCGATGCCGTAATGACCTTTTGCATGGCCAACACAGCGACGGATAATATCCTTTAGTTTCACCTGCTCTAGCTCATGATTGATGAGAATCTCCATGAGCTTTGCGTTTAAGAAATTGTCTGACTTGATCGTCGGCTGACCGGTCATCTCATCGAGGACGACTTCGTTGGTGACAATATCACGTTCGAACTCAGGCTTTTTGGCCGTGATACTGGCACGAGGCGTCTTCCAAATCAGCGTCGGCTTGACCGTACGATAATTGGCATATGGAGAATTAACGTGAAACTCCGTCTCATCCACCTTGCCTCGATCTCCACCCCAGTCACAACGGAGCCACTGCTTATTGCGCTTCCAGAAGTCGGCGCGTTGGTTGCTCTTGGTATAATTTCCGGTCTTCAGCCACTCGATGCCGGCCTTGATGTTTGTCCTGATCTCTTTGATCCGGTCCGGTTCGGATAGATCCATCGGATCTTTTGATTCATTATCGCTCGCCATTAAGCCATCCTCTCAAAGTCTAAAGGTCAATATCAACGCCTTGTCGGCTCAGCTTCTCCATGAACCATCCTCCGGTTCCCCACTCAGGTTTTTGCTCCTTGGCTTGAGACGGTGACCAACGACTCATGCAAGCATAACGCGTCTCGTCATAGGCATCATCGCCAGCCCAAGCATCATGCTCGGTTGCATCGACTTTAAGCACGTCTTCAGGATTATTCGGATTGATCTGCATCTGCGGAATGGTACGAATTGTCCGCCAGCAGTTCTCTTTGACGTAAAACTTCGGCTTTTTGACTATCTTGCCGTCAGGATCTTGTCGCCAATCGAGCAATGTCCGAAGCCATGATGCACCGTTTCTTCGATCGATGTCAGCGTGAAGCATAGTCAATCCAAGCTCACGAAACTGCTCGGCCTTCTCACGTCCATAAGCCTTCATTTGCAAGTTGTGTTTCGAAAAGATGTCGTGTCCCGCATAAATCTCAAGATCAGCCAATTGACGCTCTAGGCTTGATAGGACGCCTTTGTCTTTTGATCCACGAAAGCCCAAACCGTCTTGATAGGCCTCGGCTATCTCACGCTTGATCTGATCCGGCTCACATCCCGTGTTACCAGCCTCGGCGAACTTGATAATATTGCCATCGCCATCAACGGCATAGGCACCAGAGACGTAAGGATGCGTGTAGCCGTCATCGTAGCCACCGAATTGAGTCCAGTGTGGCTCGATCTTAAAGTCTTCCGGCAAGACATGGATCTCGGTGTTCCACTTCTCGAAGAACTGACCGGCGAAGATGTCCCAATTGCCGTCCTTCATGGCTTGGACAAGTGTTTCGTTGCCAAGTCCGTCCAAGCGTGCCTCGTAGGTCGGATCGCTCGCTAGCAATGCCGTGTTGTCTTTGAGCTTGGCCGGTATGAATTGGCGCTTTAAGCCACCTTCGGATCGAGGAGCATTCCAAATGCGATTTTCGTAAGGCTTCTCGTTAGGCCGCCATGCCTTCTTGACGAAAGCGTGACCAATTTGACCAGGATTCGAGCCGCATTCGATCCGAGGAAGATATTCTTGGTATTTCTCCGGAACATCAAGGCCGGAGAGACGGACACGAGAGCGCAAGAAGCGATATTGGTATTCGGTAAAGAGTGTCAGCTCGTCCATCAAGAGGACGTGGATCTCGGAACCCAGGTGTTTAACTACATCGTCTTCGTATTGGCAATGAGAGAGGACGATCCGGCTATTGGTGTCCTTCCAAACAAATTCGTTCTCTTGCTTGCTATAAGAAACCTTGCCGGAGTCCAAACCGCTAGCAAGTAACGTGAAAAAGGAGAACGGACCGCGAAGGTGATTCTCTCTTAGCTCCGGATATGTCCTGCGAAATAGATAAACTTGGATTCCAGGAACCTCTTCGCACCAACGAACCGCCGAGATCCTAAGCAATAAGCTCTTACCGCCACCAGCCGCGCCACCGTAAAGAATCTCGGTAGCGTGCGAGTGGTAAGCAATAATTTGCTTAGGATTTAGGTTTATCTGCACTCTTTAGCTTTTTCAAATCCGGTTGTTTTAGGAGATTTCCTTCCTTGTCTCGGTACGGATCGACACCGACGTTGAGCATGATCACAGGCTTACCGTCAGCGCCGGACAATTCACTTCTTGTGGAAAAGTCGGCTTTCTCTCTTCTTTCGAGCCACCATTTTGATTCTTCAATTTCCCCTTTAATTACGCACTCCGCGATGTTTTTCCTCGCGCTAGCTGACACCATATTGCGCCAACTAGTGAATTTTAAACGAAGATCCGGATCGTTATCAATCCACGTCTGAACAGTTGACTGAGCGATCCCGGCATAATTACATGCCTTATTCACAGAGCATCCAAGCTGTAGATATGGTCTTAAGGCTTCGATAACAGAATCTTTATCCCTCGCAAGACCTTGAGACATTCTTTTAACCTCCCGAAATGGTACAGGTTATTAAGCACCTTTTAAAAACGACCTAAAATGTAAATTGGAATTTCTATTACGAATTAAAGACTTACATTTTCACGTTGACACGCTACTTCTCAGCTGTTTTACCTGATGTGTAATTAAGTAATTTAAAACCATCCCTACAAACAAAGTCGTCACTCGGAATTCCAAGCAATCCCACTCCAGTATAATAAACCGTAAACTTTCTTGACTCGTCAGGACACACGAAGTGAAGGCGACGAGTTTTCTTCTTCACCGTGCCTTGCTTGCCTCCGTCGAACGTTGGTAGTAGCGAAACTCTTAAATTCTCCTCAAAGTGGTCCGGTGAGTCGTAGATCATTTTTTGGATAGCCGGGCCGCCAACTTTATACGTTCCAACGCTACCGATAGCCATGTCGTCTAGGCCTTCGACCAGCAGATAGACTCCGGCGTAGATCGAAATCGCCGAGAGTGCGTAGATCATTATCCGGACCAAGACTCCTTTGCCGCTCCTGCCAACGACAAAGCCAAAGATCCCGGTAACGATAAATACTATACCGGCCAAGACCTTGATTAATCCGCGTTGGCTCGCCTTGTGTTCGTCTTCGTTCATGCGCCGCAGAGATCCTTCACTTGATCGATCCTAGCTTGGTTTACAACGACCTTTTCGCCCTGGCCGTGCTTCTTGAAAACTTTGTCGCCCCGAATTGTGTAGGTATTATCCCCAATTTCGCACGTTTTCGCTTTAGGTGCCACTTCCGGCTTCGCTTCAGGCTTCGCCTTTTTCGCTGGAGCCTTTGGAACCTTCGGTTCTTTTTTCTTAGGCATGAAGTTATCTCCGATGTTTAGATACAAAAACGCCCCGGAGTTTTTAGATCCGAGGCTTATGAACAAGACATACCAATATCCGTTGACAATTATGCACCAATATTTTGTAAGTTGTCAAATTTAATTTCATTA
>CEPX01180891.1_pt1 | contig 14626 bp, 10 predicted proteins | sample 361361 | NCBI WGS metagenome assembly CEPX01 (sample SAMEA2619974, study PRJEB7988) | marine metagenome | biome: marine biome (ENVO:00000447); feature: mesopelagic zone (ENVO:00000213) & marine oxygen minimum zone (ENVO:01000065); material: "saline water (ENVO:00002010), including plankton... | reverse complement strand
CTCCCAATCACATAGGCGGAATAAGAATGATGTCTGAAATGATGCACCCATCGGTTACTTCTTTTCTCGATGATATGACGCGAAATACTTCCGTGAGTATGCGAATTGAGGAAATCAAAGTAGGCGAAAAATATTCTGGAAAGTGTATTTCCGATCTTGGTTTAGACAAATACCAAAACACACTTCTTCTGGCCGTGAGAGAAGATGGAGCTTACGATTACATTCCCATAGCGGATAGAGAATTAAAAAAGGGCAGCCAACTCATAGTGATGACCACCCCTGAAAATCGTCAATCGATTGAAGAAAAAATCGGCTAAAACTGTATCGGTTCTGGAGATTCAAATGCTCCTTTCGGGGCTTTTTTCAAGACTTTGATATCAGTAAGGTCTCTATCGCCTCTTTCACCAGACAACATGATATCTCCATATTTCTCATAGTCAGTCCACGGCAGCACGAAGTTTGGCTCTTCGTTGGTCGCGTCACTAAAGTATGCCCACTGTTGGATCAATTTATTGTCATAGTCTATCCAGACATTGTATGCATTCTGTGGAGTCACTCCAACACCTTCAAATGTTAATCGGACCAAATCAGCTTTTACTCCAGTTTGTGTGGTGTCCTCTCCTACATACGTGAGTGTCACACCAGAATCTTTTAATTTGAAAGGCATTACCAACCAATAGGAATCGTTGATCCAAATTCTCTTTGCTCGATCCAAATACTTAGTCAATGAATCAGGGCTTTGCATCTCCTCGCCTGATTTCCATACTTTCCCACTCATGTCATCCATGTTAAGTGTCATGACCATTTCATCTTTTGGCATATCAATACGGACCCGGTTATTCTCTTTATCCCAAAGCAAGGTGCGTGCTCCGAAGAAATTCCAATACAGCACATTGGTATCATCCCAGGCTTTTCTCCCACCCATAGAGTTCATGACCTGATCAGCCAGAATCACTGCAAAAGGTGAAGATTCCTCCGCATTGAATCCTTCGGCTGGAGGGTTGTCATAATAAACCACTTCCGTTTTTACATTGGTGTCTCCAAAATCATCACTGGCAAAATCCGAGTTGTTACTACTTGACTTGCATGAAGCCAGAGCCGTAATAATGGCTAAAGTGGGGATAAATAGCTTTTTCATAGTATTAAAGTTAGGCAATAAACAAACAAGCCTGCGAGACGCAGGCTTGTAAAGTAGATGATTTATTTTTTTTCTTTGAATTTCTCAAACCTGGTAGGTTCATTAACTCTTGGGAAAGTATTGTCCTCAACATTTACATCCGCTGTTTCTTTGAACGGATCATAAGACAAACTCACCACCTTCTTATCTTTCACAAAAAGCTTAGTCACTTCTTGCTCATTTTTTCTCCAGATCTCAGCAGGAAGTTTTTCAAACTCTTTGGAACCATCGTCATACGTCCACTCCAAAAGCAATGGCGTCACCAAACCCCCTTCATTCTTAAAGGTTACTTTGTAGTAGTTCTTTGTGGACATTTCTGCCTTCAAAGCCTCCTCATCGAGTTTGTTTTTAAACTCTCTGTAAGTAGATGTCTCGAAACCAAGTGGCTTTGGAGATTCGTTGATCTGAGATGTATTGTTGGAAATGTCCTTGCTGTTTTTGATTTTGGTTTCCAACTGATTGTCTTCTGCATCCATTCTATACCATTCTACATTGGCTACGTTTACATCAACCGCATCCGTGCTGTAGAACCAACCTTTCCAGAACCAATCCAAATCTACGGCCGATGCATCTTCCATTGTTCTGAAGAAATCCGCAGGACTTGGATTTTTGAAAGCCCATCTTTCAGCATACTTCTTAAACGCATAATCGAATAGTTCAGGACCCATTACTACTTCTCTTAGCACATTCAGTGCAGTTGCTGGTTTTGCGTACGCATTGTTTCCAAACTGAAGAATCTGCTCAGAGTTGGTCATGATTGGTCGGAACAAGCCTTTTTCACCACTCATGTAAGGAACAATTTTATCAGCAGGTCCTCTTCTTGATGGAAAATCTTCCTGGAAGGTTACTTCAAAATCTCTTTCAGTCAAATACTGCACGAATGTGTTCAATCCCTCATCCATCCACGTCCACTGTCGTTCATCAGAGTTGATGATCATCGGGAAGAAGTTGTGTCCTACTTCGTGGATGATTACGCCGATCATTCCGAATTTGGTACGATCACTATAGGTTCCGTCCTCATCTGGTCTACCGAAGTTGAAACAGATCATTGGATACTCCATACCAATTGATGCTGTATGAACCGAAATGGCCTTGCTGTAAGGGTAATCAATGGTGTACTTAGAATAAGTAACCAACGTTTGTGCTACTACTCTAGTAGAGTATTCTTCCCATAATGGGTTGCCTTCTTTTGGATAATAAGACATTGCCAACGGCGTTTTTCCATTGATGTCTACTGCCATTGCATCCCAAATGAATTTTCTAGATGCTGCGAATGCAAAGTCACGAATGCTGTCTGCCTGGAATACCCAGGTTTTTGTTCCAGATTCTTTCGTTTGCTCGTTGGCAATAGCCTCTTCCTCAGTCACAATCATCACTGGCTTATCGAAGGTTTTCTTTGCCAGATCAAAACGCTTCTGCTGTTCTTTGGTCAATACTTCTTTTGGGTTTTGAAGAGTTCCCGTAGATCCTACGATGAAATCTGAAGGAACGGTGATTGCTACTTCATAAGAACCAAAAGTCAGGGCAAACTCACCCGAACCTAAGAATTGTTTGTTTTGCCAGCCTTCGTTATCCGAATAAACAGCCATTCTTGGGAAGAACTGAGCGATGGTATACAGGTAGTTGTCCTCCTCTGGGAAATACTCCAAACCAGAGCGCCCTCCATCAGACATTCTGTCGTTGATGAAATAGTCCCATTCAATATCAAATGATACTTTCTCTCCTGGTTGTAGGGTTTTTGTGAGATCCACTCGCATCATGGTTTTGTTGATCTTGTATTTCAGATCACTACCTGTAGCAGATTTTACATAGTGAATGTTGAAGCCACCATCAAAACCCGGAGAGTTAGCCAAACTATAGTAACTTTTTACATTCAAGGTATCATCATAATCTCTGGCATTTGCCAATGGTGTATCGGAATCATCCGCTCTCATATTCTGATCCAGCTGAATCCACAAATAATCTAATGGATCTGGAGAGTTATTGTAATAAGTGATGGTTTCCTTTCCCGTGATATGCTGCTTGGAATCATCCAAAGTAACTGCCATTTTATAGTCAGCCTGCATTTGCCAGTAGTCTTTACCTGGTGCTCCAGATGCTGTACGATAGGTATTTGGTGTTGGTAGCATCGGCCCCAACTGCTCAAATTTTTGTTTCCATTCGGTATCTGCTTGTGCCGAAGCACTCCAGCAAACCGCCAGGGAAAGGGTTAGAATTACAAATAGTTGTTTCAACATGGTTAACATTTATAGTTACAAGTAATTTGACTCAATAATTAGTATCAGAGCTATTCCTGCCACAGCAGAAGAAATGATCATTTTCCAATCTCGGTGGCTAGCTCCAAAAATTCCCACTATCAGAAAGGCCGCAACCAAAAAGATGGCTACAATGATGATCTGTCCTACTTCCAGGCCTACATTAAACGCAAATAGTTGAGTTACTATCGACTCATCTTTTCCCAATAGGCTTTTCAGGTAATTGGAAAACCCTAATCCGTGGATCAATCCAAAAAACCCAGCAAAGCCATAATTTCTAATGGTTACACCATTTCCACCGGACCTGGTAAATAGGTTGGTTATTGCTGTGATAAAAATGGTAATTGGAATTAGAAACTCTACCAATCCCGAATCAACATTGATAATGGACAACGTAGACAAGGCTAGAGTAATGGAGTGGCCAAACGTAAAGGCTGTGACCAACACCAAAATTCTCTTCCAGTCCTCAGGCTGAAAGAGAGCACATAAAGCAATCACAAATATGATATGATCATATCCGTTTTTGTCCAAAATGTGTTCTAACCCAAGTTGATAAAAGGTTTGAAATTCTGTCATATGCTATGCGAAATTATTCAAAGACAGTAGCATAGCAGAAATTCCGCTTCCAATTTTTGATGGACGGTTTAGAAGTGATTCAAAAGCATACGAACTAACACTGAAAGCACTCCAATTCAGTCACTTCGAATGTAGTGTTGATTAGGCTTCCGCTATTGCTAACGAATAAGCAAACATATTTTTCTTCTGGAATGGTGATGACTTCTCGCACAAGCATCACAATGCTTTTGTTGGATTTAGACACGACTGGTTGACCCAGTTTGAATCTAGATGGTTGATTGTCTGACATATGGTGGTTGCTGCTTTTCCCTACTTCATCCGTTATGGCGGTGGACGATACGTAAGTACTTATCTAACAGCAAAATAAAACAAAATAATTTAAAATCACTTTTACAAGCAATGGTATGACTTCCACCTGCACCAAAACTTTTATCATGGCATGAATGTTGACTTATCTTGCTGAAAGAATCGTTTCATCATATTATTGCTAAAGATTATCTCTGATATGCTTCTATTCCTGTTTTTACTTTTACATCCATATCATGTCAGCGTCACCGAAGTGCGCTTTGATGAAGAAGTTCAGTCAGTACAAATCACCGAAAGAATTTTTATTGATGATTTGGAAGAAGCGCTGCGCAAAGCCAACAATGATGAGAAATTTGTGCTGATGGACGATTCGCTCATAAGTCATCAATATCTGAAGACCTATTTCGAACAGAACTTTGTCACAGCAGTGAATGGAAAAACAATTAGCTATGATTATTTAGGTGCAGAAGTGGAAGATGATGTTATCTGGTGTTATATCGAGATTACCGGTGTGGAATCATTGCAATCGATCAAACTCACCAATAGCATCATGACAGAAGTTTTTGATGATCAAAAGAACCTTGTCCATTTCAAAATTGGTGGAGAGAAGAAGAGTTTTATTCTTTCCAACAAGGAAATTGTGGCAGAGTATCAGAAGTAGGAGATTGCGTTTTTAACCTATGAAACTAGACGCCTTCCTCAACCGCAAAGTCTTCATCACTTTTATTGTTTTTCTCATTGCAGCCTTGACGGCCTTTTGGCCGGGGTATTTTGGAAGAATACTTGCGCCATTGGACAGCCATCTACACCGACATGGTTTGGCAATGATTACCTGGTGCTTCATGTTGGTTGGTCAGGCTTTGCTGATCAAAAACAAATCATTCGGTATACATCGTGCGGTTGGCTACCTGTCATATGCCTTAGTGCCGATTATGGCATTCACAGCTTTTGATTTGGTGAATCACCTTTTTCATGGAGCTCAAAGACTTGGGACAGGTCATTTCTACTTCATCGCCCTTAGTGTCAATTCCATTTTTGCGTTTCTGATCATATACGGACTGGCTATTTACTTCCGCAAACAACCTATACTTCATGCCCGGTTCATGGTGAGCACTATGTTTGCGATCATCACGCCGATTACGGACCGATTGATCTATAGATTCTTCCGGTTTCTAATTCCTTATGCTCCAAAAATTGGCGGTAGCCCAATTGTTCCGTTTTTTGGATTTGCACTGGCGGATGTGCTTTTGATCGGGTTGATTATCTGGGACTGGCGCAACAACAAACGACTCACTGCTTTTCCTGTGGCCTTAGCCATCGTACTGGTTTATCAATATTCAGTGATGAATTTCTATCAGTACGAATTCTGGCAAATGTTCTGCTATTGGTTTGTGGCACTTCCTCTGGATTAGGGTAATATTTCTTAAGAAACTAGCCAGAAACCACTTCTTCTCTTTTAAGTTAATCTAATTTAAATGCTTCATTCAATAAATCTGCATCTGCTTTTTGAACTTGATTAATGAAGGCTTCAAGTTTTTGAATATCCAATCTGTTATTAGTTCGTGCTCCTGAACATAAGTCAACACCATAAGGTCGAACTAATTTTATAGCCTTTAGAACATTTTCACTATTAAGCCCACCGGCGAGAAAAACAGGAATAGGACTTCTTCTGACAAATTCAGCACTAATTGTCCAATCATGTGTTCGACCAGTTCCTCCGAATTCAGGCGTTTTTAGATTTGGTTTACCTGAGTCCAGAAGGAAGGAATGAACGTAAGCTGAATATTTTTCAATCAGGTCAAAAGACTCTTCAGATTCAACATGGACAACTTGCACTCTCTTGGTGTTTGGTAACAGTTCCGACAATAACTTAGAATCCTCCAAACTAATATGTGAAAGGATTTGCACTGTAGAAGCACCCGTTAGTTTAACATTTTCTGCGATTTTCAATGCTTCGGTTTCTGATGTTAATACGAACGTATCAATTGGTGGCGGAACAACTCGCGTAATTTGAGCAACTTTCTGTTTGTCGATTGTGCGAATGGAAGTTGGGGTTGCACATACAAAACCAACTGCATCTGCACAAGCATTTATGGCTGTCTGTATCTCCTCCATTGAAGACATACAGCAAATTTTAATTCTTGTTCTTCGATGTGGGTTCATATTGTTTTACAAATGATTTGCTTGTATTCTATTTCAAATTTCCCCTAAGCATATAAAATGAATAATGGGAATTAATACCTGCGAAAATACGGAATTAAAAACTCTACAGATTTGGGAGGAAAGGACTCTGGTCAAATCCTGACAAAAGTTCTGCTATTGGTTTGTGGGGCTGCCTCTTGACTAAATACTCAGTAAGCAAAGGGTAATAGGCTAATCTGATTTGTGAGGATAGGAATCTAGGTGGTGGAAACTATATAGTAGCTAGTACGGCTTTACCACTTGCGGATTAACGATCAAGAAAAATTAGTATGCTGCCCAGTTGCTAGAAGCATTGAAGCTTCTATTCTCTAATACTTTTTCTCATGGCTCTGAACGCATATTCATTTTAGGGTTTGTTGGAGGTAGTTATTTAATCTTAATCAATACTACATATTCTGAAAGTACTTTTATTTGTTCAGTTAGTGGTAAATCACTTATTGAACGATCGGAAGGAATATTTATGCTTTCAGGTAATACCTCTATTAGATTTTTTAGATAACTCGACTTGATAGAATAGGAAACATTGTCTGCTATTTCGTAGGATAGCCCGGATGAATTGATACCAATTAAATTTCCATTATAGTCAAATAGTGGTCCCCCGCTATTACCCGGTTGAATTGGAGTTGTTGTCTGATATGTAGATACATCACCTTTATATCCGGTTTTGGCACTCACCTTACCGTCAGTAAATTTTACTTCACTTCCCATAATACTTAGAGCCATAGGGTAGCCCAAGGCAAATACTGAAGTTCCAACGTCAACAATATTAGTTGAGAGATTATATTTTAACTGTAAAGGCTTGAATTGAGTGTCATTGATTTTTATAATGCTTAAATCATTTTGCTTATCGGAGTTAACTATTTCTGCACTATAATTATATCTGTTTCCAGCTTGAATATATTCTACCTCTATTTGATAAGATTTTTCAACAACGTGATAATTTGTTGCAATGTAGCCATTTCCGTTAATGAAAATACCAGAGCCATTTCCTTTCCAATTGCTTTCAATTGAGGGAATACTAGTGGGTTCAGATTTGCTGCTTATGTTTAATTCTTTTCGGATTATAAGATTGTTGTATAGAACCTTCTTAATTCCTGATGTTGTCATAAATCCGATATGATTTCCACTAAGCCTGTAATAATCTGATGAGATAATAAGCTCACTATTGATTGAATAGAATAGCTTATCACCTAAACGAATGACTTTCAAACGGTTCTTCTTATAACCTTGATTCAATTGTGGGTGAAAAATCCAATCTGTCAAATCAATTCTTATTCCCTCATATAGTCTACCTATTTTGTAGTATCCGTTTCCACTGATTAAAAAATATTGATAATTATTCCAGTCCTTGAATCCCCAAATAAGTCCGTGTCCACTATTTTGATCTCCCGATATAAATTCGACAGTTGTCTCTATAGAGAAATCATCACTTTGGTTCAGTGGAATTCTTATCGTCTCTTTAAATCCGGTATTAGAATTACTAGTCAGCAATAAACCTTCATCCCAAATTATTTCAGAACTGAATTCGGACTCTGAATATATTGGCCAATCATTTAAATCAGCATCATTTGCAAAATCTTCAAAGACGACTAGCTCACATTTACCAAATTCGTCACATTCGGTGTAAAAGGGACCAATATAATCCCCATGATTGAACTCGTACAACTGGTAGATATAGCCATTTGGGTGATATAATTTTAAAAACCCGTGAATATCACCATTTGAATCAAATGTGCCTTCCCCTGTTTTTATACTGTTTCTGTAATGTCTGTCAGTTCTGTAAAATTCGCTCTCTAAAGAATAATAGCTATCTTCAACTAATTCACCTGAATCGTCATATGACTTGGAGATTAAGGTATTTCCATCTTTATCCCTCCAATTCTCAAACTGTATTTGTCCGTTTTTATAGTAGCCAACTATCTTCCCAAAGAATTTGGAGTTTGAATCATCATTGGAGTCGATATATATAGCTCCTTGAGCTGTACCTTGAAGTTCACCCGAAATAAAATGATCTTCAATTTGACCCACAGGTTTTCCACTCGAGTCAGTTTCATAAACTCTAAAGAAACTGGCTTCACTTTGTTCACATCCTTTCCAGTTGCTGTCATAAAAAAGTGTTTTGCTAGTCGTCTGAGATAAAGCAGGGAGTAATAAAAGTGGAAAGATGTATTTTAATAATTTCATATTTATCTAAGAGCCCAATTACCTCCAACATTCGTTATTGTGCGTCTTGCACATTACCTATATCAGCTGTCTACTAAACGTATTTAGATATGAATGGCTAAAGTTCATACCTCCAAAATAACGGAATTAACCCAAAACTCTAGAACCAAAATCGTCAAACATTAAACCCAATCTCCTCCAAAACATCCCATCCAGCACCATTGTGTTTCAGCAAGCAAACAGAGTCACATTTCCAGCTGGCCCTATACTCGCGATTTTCATAGGCTGTCCATGCTTCCTGGAAAACTGGCTTCTTTAGATCTCGAAAAGCAATGGTCATGTGTGGATGAAAAGGCAGATTCTTATAATCCGCATTTTGAAGTTTTAAATCCAACCGCATTTGCTTCACCACATCTGCTTTTAGAATTTCTAACGGTTCAGTCTTGTCTACATTCACATAAATCACTCGTGGTTCGAAGCAACCAAACCCATCATGAGTAATCTCAAACTGCTTTTTGTCGGCAATTGCTGTTTTCAGACAGTCAATAATACGGTCTTCCCGATCTACCCGAAAAGTAAACGGCATGTGCAGCGTGACATGAGCAGGTGATTTCAATGCTGCCTTGGATCCATATTTTTCCAAAACCTCCTCTTTCATTTGCCAGACTTGTGACTTGATAGGTTCTGGAGGCACCAACGCCACAAAATAGAGTCTTTGGATTTTATCAACTGGAGTTGACTTCATTTATATTCCTTTATCAATAGGTGTCAATACGAATCTCAAAACAAATGTCGTTTGATTAACTGTCTAATCCATAAATTTATGCCATGAGATTCTCATTGAATAAGTACCTGATACCTGGTACTATCTGTTTTTTGTCGGTCTTCCTCTCTTTTTGTCAATCGGAGAGCGATGACATGGATTCTCAAGAATGGCATCAGGCCAATCTGACTAACTACACCTCTTATCCCGAACCTGGAAGCGAGGAGTGCATCGAGTACAATGGCTGTGAATGGGCAGGTTACTTCTCTTTTGTGGAAGGGCAGCAAACGGGAAGAATGGGTCGAAGCTCATAATATTATTGCCATTCATTCCAAAGACGGTGATCAATACAAACTTAAAACCCTCCGATTGCGACAGGGGGAACATGAAATTGATGCGGTAGTTTACGATGTGTGCTCCGATACAGACTGTGATGGTTGCTGCACTGCAAATAGCAGTGAAACTGGATTCTTAATCGATATTGAAAAATACACCATGGCTCGTTTTGGGAGTGGAGAAGGTATCGTAGAATGGAGATGTCTGGATTGTGATTAAGACACCATTCAGCGATTCATTTGCCCGAAAATGTAATTCTTGTCTTGAAACACTCATTTTACTAGACGGTTTTTAATCAAACTCCTCAAACACTAGTAAATTATCAGTTGATCCTATTGTCTGTGATCCTTCTCCATATAAACTATTGGAATTAGGATGATATGACGGTTACATACAAAGTAAGACATGAAACACCTGTACCTCTTATCCATTTTGGCATTGGCATTTGCCTGTTCGCCTAAAACCACTCCAACAAGCTCATCCTCCAGTTCTCCAAGTGCGGCTACCTATGAAAGTACTGTAGCCAAATACCAAAAATTTGAAGGGTTCTTTGATTTTTACTGGGACGAAAAGTCTGGTAAAATCTATCTGGAAATCGATAATCTCGGAGAAGAGTTTCTTTATGTGAATTCATTAGCTGCGGGAGTTGGTTCCAATGACATTGGGCTGGACAGAGGTCAGCTGGGTGATACTCGAGTGGTGAAATTTGAGCGCAGTGGTCCAAAAATTTTCTTAGTTCAGCCGAATCAAGACTACAGAGCACTTAGTGACAATCAAAACGAAGTGCTTTCAGTTGAAGAAGCTTTTGCGAAAAGTATTGTTGCAGGATTCAAGGTCGAAAAAGAAGAAAAAGGTAAAATCCTGATCGACATCACGGACCTGTTACTTTCAGATGCCCATGGTGTGGCTCAAAGAATCAAACGATCCAACCAGGGAAGCTATTCACTGGATGCCTCTAGATCTGCAGTTTATTTAGAGCGAACCAAAAATTTCAAGGACAATTCGGAGTTCGAAGCGACCATTACTTTCAAAGGAACGCCTTCAGGCTATTATCTTCGATCTGTAACTCCAAGTCCAGAAGCTGTGACCGTGCGAATGCATCATTCATTCGTGAGACTTCCAGATGATGGCTATGAAAAAAGAAAATATGATCCTCGCGCTGGATATTATGGCATTACCTATCAAGACTATGCTACACCAATCGAGGAGTCTTTAGTGAAACGATTCATCGTTCGTCACCGATTGGAAAAGAAAGATCCGGATGCTGCAGTGAGCGAAGCGGTCGAGCCAATCATTTATTATGTGGACAAGGGTGCTCCAGAGCCGGTGCGTTCGGCGTTGATCGAAGGAGCAAGCTGGTGGAATCAGGCTTTTGAAAAAGCTGGTTACAAAAATGCCTTCCAGGTGAAAGTATTGCCAGATTCTGCAGATCCACTGGATATTAATTACAACGTCATTCAATGGGTACACCGATCAACTCGCGGTTGGTCATATGGAGCATCCGTGGTTGATCCACGAACAGGAGAAATATTAAAAGGACATGTATCGCTAGGTTCTTTAAGAATCCGTCAGGATTTCTTGATTGCAACAGGCTTGTTGCAGCCGTACGAAGAAGGCAAAGAACCTTCCGGTGAAATGCTCGAAATGGCTTTGGCGAGATTGCGTCAGCTTTCTGCTCACGAAGTAGGTCACACATTAGGCTTGTATCACAACTTCGCAGCCAGTGTCAATGATCGGGCATCGGTTATGGACTACCCACATCCTTACATCCAGTTGGATAAAAGTGGAGAAATCGATCTTTCTGAAGCATATGATGTGAATATTGGTGAGTGGGATCAATTCGCCATTCGTTACGGATACACGGATATCCAAGGTGATGAAGATAAACCTCTGAATGATATCATTGATGAATGGATCGCTGCAGGTTATCAGTACATCATGGACAGTGATGCGCGTCCACAAAGTGGAGCTCACGCACAAGCACATCTTTGGGATGGAGGAAAAAATGCAGCCGAGGAATTAAATCGACTTGCTGGCATCCGATCAAAAGTACTGACCAACTTCTCAGAAAGCGCCATTCAAACTGGTGAGCCTATTTCATCCATTGAAGAAGTATTGGTGCCGATGTATTTCATTCACAGATACCAGATAGAAGGTGCAAGCAAAATGTTGGGGGGTCTAAATTATGCCTACAAAGTGAAAGGAGACAATTTGCCATTGCCGTCATTCGTTTCAGCGGCCGATCAAAAACTAGCTTTAAGTGCATTAAGCAACACATTGACTCCTGAGTTTTTATCTATTCCGAATAGTCTTCTTCAATTGTTAAGTCCTAAAACTCCTGGATATGGAAGAACACGTGAAAGTTTTAAGTCCAATACGGGAGTAGCTTTCGATCCAATAGCTGCAGCCGAGACCTCTGCTGAAATGACGGTATCGTTCATTTTCACTCCAGAAAGAGTTGAGCGAGTGATTCAGCAAAATTTAAGAGATAGTAAGTTACCTGGATGGGATGAAGTAATGGCCAGTTTGTATAAAGTAGCCTGGAACGGCAAATACAAGCAGGGACTAGAGAAGGAAATCAAAATGGTGGTGGAAAAACGAATTGTTTATCATCTGATGAATTTAGCTGGAGGAAAAGGCAATACGGAAATGACTAAAGCCGTAGCAACTCAAGAGCTAGCCAACATTGTTGGCCAAATCAAAGGAATGCGTACAAATGATTTGTTGGTGAAAGCTCATTACAATCATGTGCTGAGTTTGTATGATCAATTTGTTGAAGAGCCTGGTGATTTCACCATTCCTAGTCCTCAACCTCCACCGGATGGCAGTCCGATTGGAATGGATTGCGCGAATTAAGGAAATAATTTCACCGCCTTTTTACCTTTTTATTCCTGACCGGACTAACCCTTAGAAAGTATAAGAAATGAATAAGAATCAAATTCTCCTTTTTGCCGCCATGCTGATGGTGGTTCATACTGGCTTTAGCCAGTTCGATTTTAAGTTTAGAAATGTAGGGCCTCTTCGTGGTGGTCGAGTAACGGCTGTTGCAGGCACACGTGTTGAACCAGGTACTTTTTACCTCGGAGCAACTGGTGGTGGCGTTTGGAAAACCACAGATTATGGTACCTCCTGGAACAATGTTTCGGACGGATTTTTCGAAACGCCTTCTATCGGAGCGATTGCCGTAGATCAAGTGGATCCCAATATTGTCTATGTAGCAACTGGCTCAGATGGATTGCGTAGCAACGTGATTACCGGAAAAGGAGTCTACAAATCCATTGATGGTGGTGAAACCTGGGAACATATCGGTTTGAGAAATGCTGGACAAATTGGTGCTATCATCATTCACCCATATAACCACAGCATTGTATATGTCGCTGCAGTTGGACAAGCATTCAATGCCAACCCGGAACGCGGGATTTTCAAAACCACAAACGGCGGAAAAAGCTGGGAAAAAGTACTTTATGTTTCTGATAATGTAGGATTCTCCGATGTGGAGTTCCTTCCAAACAACCCGAGTACTTTGTATGCAGCAGCCTGGAAAGCAGAAAGAAAACCATGGAATATTATCTCCGGTGGAGATGCTGCAACCGAAGGCGGAATTTACAAATCGGTTGATGACGGTAAAACCTGGGAAAAACTAACGACAGGTCTTCCATCAAATCTTATTGGCAAGATAGATGTAGCTGTGACTCCTGCAGATTCGCGAATTGTTTATGCTTTAGTGGAAGCACCAGAAAAAGAAGGTGGATTATATAAATCCGTTGATCAAGGTAAAACCTTCAAGCAAGTTTCTGATTTCGGTGGCATCCGGACACGTCCGTTCTACTACACGAATTTACGTGTAGATCCAAAAAATCCTGATTTGCTCTATGCTTTAGCTACTGGAAACTACAAATCTGAAGACGGTGGTAAAAAATGGCAATACCTGTCACCTCCTCATGGTGACAACCACGATTTGTGGATCAATCCAGACAATACCAATCTGTACATCCAATCCAATGACGGTGGAGCCAACGTGACTTTCAATGGTGGAGAGACCTGGTCAACTCAGTTTAACCAGCCAACTTCTGAAATCTATCAGGTAGAAGTAGACAATCAGTATCCTTACTGGCTGTATGGTGGCCAACAGGATAATTACACGACGATAGCTGTTCCGAGTAACGAACCTTACGGATTACAAAACGCTGCTGGATACATCATTAACACTGGTGGATGTGAAACAGGACCAGCAGTACCGAATCCGGTGAACCCAAATATTGTGTATTCCAATTGTAAAGGACGTTTTGGGGTATATGACAAAACAACTGGTGAGGAAAAAGGCTATTATGTTGGTGCTTCCTACATGTATGGTCACAATCCAAAAGATTTGGAATTCCGTTTCCAACGAGTTTCGCCAATTCATGTTTCTCCGCACGATCCTACGGTCATCTATCATACCTCTCAATATGTACACCGAACCAAAGATGAAGGGGTAACCTGGGAAACGATCAGTCCAGACCTGACTGCTTTTGAATCAGACAAGCAAGTAATTTCTGGAACGCCAATTACACGAGACATTACTGGTGAGGAATATTACAGTACGATTTACGCCATCAGAGAATCAACCGCTAAAAAGGGTGTGATCTGGACGGGAGCAAATGATGGCCCAATTTACGTGACTCAAAATGATGGTGAAAGCTGGCAAAACGTAACTCCACCAAAAGTGCCGAAAGGTGGACGTGTAGATGCTGTAGAGCCATCACCACACAATCCGGCCAAAGCTTATGCGTGTATTTTGCGCTATCAATTGGGCGATTGGAAACCTTACATCGTGAAAACGACCAATTATGGAAAAAGCTGGGAAAT
>CEPX01198184.1_pt1 | contig 14636 bp, 11 predicted proteins | sample 361361 | NCBI WGS metagenome assembly CEPX01 (sample SAMEA2619974, study PRJEB7988) | marine metagenome | biome: marine biome (ENVO:00000447); feature: mesopelagic zone (ENVO:00000213) & marine oxygen minimum zone (ENVO:01000065); material: "saline water (ENVO:00002010), including plankton... | reverse complement strand
TCATCTCCAGTTCGAGCCGCTCCCAGCTGTTTTTCCCAAGGAACATCAGTATCTTTTGCCCGATGCTCTTCTTTCTGAAGCAACCAGTCATAGTTGCCTGGGTTCTTAGGTGTGAATTTATGAGGTTTGGTCTTTTCACCAAGCATTTGATCATAATGTTTTGCTGGTTCTTTTTTCGCAGTTTTGCTTTGATTAAACATTAAATTTCTCCAGTATTTTCTTTTCCCAAAAAACTATAGTTTATCCTTCACCTCATGACAGGATTTCTCCAAGGCTGCCGACTAGATAAAGCGTCTGCAACCTGTTTTCCTGTGCCGGTTCCGATTGGACCCTGCATTCCCTGCCAAACTCGTTCATTTGACTGAGGAGACACGCCCATATCCACAAGCTTAACCTGAGGCAACATATTAGCATTCATATTGATTGCAGAGTAACAAGCTCCGGCGAGAGAATCGACTAAATCATCTGTCTTCACTCCATCTCCCGATCGCTTAGCGCTGATTCTATATCCAGTGGGAATAATTTTCTTCTGTAAAGCAATCATTTCGTCCATTAAAAGAACTGCCGCAGGATCATTATTAGGCACAATTAGCTTACCAGCATTTACTAATTGCAAGAGCTCAGCATAAATTACCATCTTATATCTATTTGTAAAGCGAGTTTCTTTATTCGGCATTCCTGCTTTACGCAACCTTAATTTACTCTCAAGGGAATTATGAGAAATAATTCCATTAGTGACATAAGTATGATCTCCATCCGCTTCTATATGGGCAATATCAATCTTAACTGGTTTAATAGAAATAATTCTATCATACATATATTGACTTCTAGATTTCTGTCTCTTACAACATTGCTTTTGAAGCAGTACAATTTTTTTTAATTTAGCACATTTAGTATCTGATCGGAACCCAATTTCTCTGGCAAAGGTTAAGATATTATTGCCATAGATAGCTAAATGATAAAATGGACACCGCCTACCATTAAAAAACTTATTTCTATAATATTTAATGCTAGATTTAATTCCGAAGCCTAATAAAAGGAGGTGTACTTGCTCTGCTAATTCTGCACTTACTGTATCATATTGTACAGACATGGCCCTGCGAGAATGACTATCTTCTGCCATAGTTCCATCGCCCTCAAATAACGTTGCAAGAAAGGCGCTAACAGTATTTCGATTACCTTGCATTACAAACTGAGGAACAGATTTATTATGCGAACCAGCAACAAAACCCCATTCTATTGTCTGAGAACAAATTTCACCCTTGTGATAAGATAAAAGCCAGGCATCTTTCCAACGCTCATGGTCCTTCCATCTCATAGACTCCTTGGGTTCTTCACCACACGCTGACGTAGCTAAAACCTTAAAATCATCAATTACTTGCCTGTCGGTATTGGTAAATTGTACGCTATGATATCGATTTCTATGTGTAACAAGATTTCCTTCAGAAACAAGGTATCCCATATAACTTGCCCGATCGGGTTCATCAATCTCTCCAAACTCATAAGAAAAATCTTTCAACATAATCTCATCTCCTACTTTTAAATTCTTAGCTTGAACAAATGCGGCATTTTTAGTTAATACCGGATGAATACTATTCATGCTTAAGGAGTACCCAAATTTGGTTATTATTTCAAAACCATCAATTTCTACTGCAATATCTTTCGACACTACGCTATTTAGCAAGCCTTCTTTTGAATATAATTGATCTCCTATTTTAATATCTCCAGCTCGAATTAATCCTCGCTTAGTGTAAATATAGCTGTCTACAGATGGGCAATTCCACGCGTCGTATGTCACCATTCCTATTCTAAACAATCGCTTAAGCTTAATGACATATTCATCAACCTCAGAAGCGATAACGGGTTTATTAATAGTAGGATGCCAATATTTCAACAAATCAACCATAATCATATAATCTGCCTTATGTGTTTCCTCGTTCAAAAATATTTGCTTATGAACTAAAGCTAGAGCATAATTATGGCTGGTTGCTGCTGGATCAAGATGCAAAAAATATATCTGTCCAGGCTCGCCCATCTTTCTAAACTGAATATTTCCTTTAAAGCACCGTTTGACATGTTCTTCTGAAAAGAAATTCTCGCCAGCAATACCGCTAAATTCTGCCCCAAATTCCATCTCGAACTCTTCCTCGTTCATTGTTTTAAATTCTTTTTTCAACGAGGCTCTCGTTCTTTCTGGCATCACATCCCAAGTCGGAAGCCTACACGCAAGTCTAGAATCATAAAGATCAGCTTGAGAAAACAAATCCCATAACTTGCCTTCTTTTGCTCGTGGAGAAGATATGCTTATAATTTTTCCATCATAAACAATATTATTTACAGTTTTCCCATTTTCATCTAATTTAGTTTTTCCATTCTTATCCAAAACAACTTCTTCCCGAAAAAAGTCTGCAATCGTAGGAGTTAAAGCTGAATAAATACGATCAGCAGATGCCGACCCTCCACTCGTTTTGTAGCTAGCCACTTCATCTAGTATTAGCACAAAACATTTCTTACCAAGCAACGTTGCAGAGTTACTATGACCCACTTCGACAATAATAGAACCTCTTGTTTTTAGCCCCATATCCCTCTCTATAAATTCTCTGTTTTCTTCTTTATCTTTAGGAGTCAAGAGGCAGATGCTATCATGCGATAACCCCTCTTTAACATATTTATCATTAAAATAAGAGCTTGATAATAATTTACCTCTAATTTCATTGAATGCAACTTCAGCCTGCCCAGATGAATTTGCAACTGTAAGTACAGTAATAGGGTTATCAGCGGCTATATTATAATAACCATACGGATCTCCTCCAGGAGCTTCCAAGAGCTTCATTGCTTCATAAAGAGCAATGATGCTGGAAACAAAGTCCTTGGAAGCTCTGCGACCCCACACAAGAACTAGCTCTCTGAAAACAACCTGATTATAATATTTGTCCAGAACGTTCCCACGTTCTGGATCTACTAGCCCAAGGTTTTTACACAAAGAAAGCTCTTCTTCAGTTAGCTTAATATCTTCATTGCCTCTAGAACCTCGGTAAAAAACTTTTAGTATGAGTATCTGAACTGGTTTCAGATGAATTGGGCTGCGTAGATGTGGCAAACCTAAATAATCTTTGCTATTACAAAATTCTATAATATCTGGTATCTTGCGACTTACACCAGGCAAAGCAATAGCACTCTTCATATCTGAAATAATATCAGACACCGAAGATTGAGTCTTAGATTTATTTGAGGGTCGCCCTCTAGGCATTATGTCCTCCAATCATATTATATTCTCTAAATCTATATTAAATCCTACCGTTGCTGAAATGTCTGCAAATTCTTGAAGAACTTGAATTTTGTTATCTTTAAGGAATGTATTGACAGAGCCAAACTGCTGCGTTACATGTGATTGTAAAGCCGTCACAAAAGATTTCATTTCTGCATGAGGATTAAAGTACCGATCAACAACAACAAAATATGCGAGTTCAATACTATTGCGCAAAGCAATCTTATTAACTTCATCTATATCAATTTCAGAATCCGACAAATGTCCCTGCATAGCCTGTAAAAGCCTAAATGCTTTTTCTGCATCCCCTCTTGCATTACCAAGGTCATCAGCCAGTGTTTTATATTCTGTCGGCTTTATCACGTGAAAATAATATCCTCAGAAAACATACGATAATCATAAACAGCTCCCTCGTTATCTTTTTGTCTGACTCGAACATAGTATTTTCTAGTTCTACCAAGGAATTGAGATTCTTTAGAAACATATCTCATTCTTCTTGTCGCAAAATTAGACCCAACGCCTTCAATTGAAAGAGCTTTAAATTCATCAACGTCTCTTTCAAAAAACCAATTCTCCACATCGTCGTCACTATCTATGGTAAACAAAATATTTGAGAACAATGCATCTGCTGCTATTTGTAGTTCAAAATGATAGAAAACAAACTTCTTAGCTTCATCGATAATATCAAACTCAAATTCCCAATGTCCACTATCAAACGAGTTATCAGCAGAAATAGTTTTAGCTGGATCTGTTAAAAGAGTAACAATCTCACTTAGCTGAAAATTCTGTTCGGTTAAAAACTCATCAAGTGTCTTAAAATAAGCAGTTATATCGCTGAATTTATTTCTCTTTTCAATATACCGAAAAAACTCATTCGTTACAGGTTGCAAATCAGAATTAATGACATCAGTAGTTCTAGAATTGCTTAGTGCATTCGAGGGCAAAAGCAAATCAACTTTTGTTCTAATATCTGTGCTAAGAACAATCGTTCTTGTTCGCTCAAAAGCATCTTCTATGCGATATAGATAAGCAATCGTCTTGCCTAGATCAACAGACATCAGCCTCCAGCTTTCATTTTCAGAAATCGCCATTTGCTTTTATTTTCATAAAATTAAAGTTCTTGTCCTTCGCCATTATGCAAACGACGAACCCAATTCTGAAATGATTTATTCTCTCGTATTTGCTCGCTAGAGCTATCATAATCAAGTTGATGCCTCAGTATGGCACAAAGATATTTCATAATAATCTCTTGGCTTGGCGGCTTCCACTCTAAAAAACCTTTTAATTGAGACGGATCGTCTGCACATTCGAGCGTCACATTAGAACCGGAAAACATACTTTCACCCAGTGTCGCCACTTTCATTCCAAACATTTGACATTCAGTAGCTAATGTTGAATTAATACATATAATTCCACAACACTGTTTTAAAGTTTCATCGACTGTCCAGTGGTCTTGCCAACAATTAGGAAATCGTTTGGGAGAGAAACCAGGACGATCAGACGCTTTTGGATGCGGTCTAATCAAAGTAGGATATTTAGGACCATATTTAGCAAGTAATGTTAAACCGGCTTCTACAGACCCTAAATTAGGATCTTTCGCCGGAAAATAAAATCTTGCAGAACTATCTGATCCCCGTTGAATAGCATAGAGAAGAGGACCATTGGTGTTAGAATGAGAAAACAATTTCCATTTCAAATCATTTTCACATATATCATTAATCTTATCCGCTTCTTGCTTTGTATAATCATCTAAATATTGTTTATGATTACAAAGCGACGAATAATTAAACCAGCCATCTTCATCTACCCACATGCGTTTTGATTGACAGAGAAAACCATGCTCTACAAACAAAACATCCTTGCGATGTTCATACAATGAACCAGGAACTTTAAGCCCCCAAGTAATGATCCTTCTATCTGACTGAAACTGCGATAACCACTCTTTGACACGAAAACCTTTTTTCAGCTTAATGCCCTCTACTAAAGCTGCATCCTGCATGGCACTGCCTATTCTCCTCTTAGCAATCCTGTTTAAATAAATTGTTGCATGTATCATAATATACTATTTCTAATCGACAAAACAAGATTAAATATCATGACGGAGACCCGTCGTTGGCTCGAACTGCTTTAAGAACTAGAGCTGCTAAGCGAAGAACTGCTTGAAGAGCTGGAAGAACTTAAAGAACTAGATGAACTAGATGAGCTAACTGAACTACTTGAAGAACTTGAAGAACTAACTGAGCTTGAGCTAGAAACAGAGGAAGAGCTACTAGAGGAAGAAAAGCTCCGCATAGGAGTCTCAAACGTTATAACTTGAGTTCTTCCTGGAAAGTGCACTTGGAGGAGAGGATCGCCAAAAAAACTCATCGTCCAATCTACAAACTTGGTGCTATATAACATTGCTTCGCCAGTAGTCGCGCCATCGAGCAACGCTCGGAAAAACGGACGAGGACGTAACAAGCCATCGATCGTTGGGTTTGACATCGCGCCAGCTGTGCTAATATAATCTGATCGCATTGCCAATAAAGGCCATCTTCTGTCATTGACATCTCGAACAGTAAAAGCTCCATCATAATCTGCATTATAAAAAAAGAGACGAGCAGAATTTGTTGCCTGAAAAAACGAAAGGCTGCTGCGATCCGCAAACCATGACCATGTAAAAGAATCATCTTTTACAAAAGGCAAAACAACATCAATATAGGGATCAAGAAAAACAGTTGAGAATACTTCTAAATTAGTTTCAACAAGTTCTCTACCAACGAAATCTAGAATCTCGTTTTGATATTCAGCTGCATCTGCGCCAAGAATACCACTATAAGGGTCAATATAGAATTTTCCTTTAGCAGTCGATTGCTTTTTAAACTCACTTGTACGGTCTAAAAAATCACTGGTTATATCGAGTGTTGCAGCATCAATTCTAGAAGTAACTAAAGCAAATCTAGCATCGACCCTATCAAATCGCTTAAATGCTGCCCGGTCAAATAAATAGTTCCTTAATTGCTTCTGAAAATCATGGTGAATCCTTGAAAGTCGCGAGGTCGTTGCAATAATGTCTGGCCCATGATGAAACCCTCCTGGAACATTGAAACCTGTGATGATCGCCCAAATACGGCGATTCGATAAAGAGCTAATAGCATCTTTTATAGGATCAAGAACTTCATTATTAAACGTATTTTCATTAGCTAATATTTCTATATCGCTGCAAGGTATGCCTACTAGTTGCTCAGCATCAAGATCATGAAGAGACTTATATTTACTAGCAATATTAAAACTGTTAGTATCACCAGATCTATAGGCAAAAATGACATTTTCTTTAGAAATAGGCATTAGATAGTTTATATAATTATCGTATCTCCCACTAAAAACCTCTTGATTGATTAAAGAAATTATCCTTATAAGTCGTTAAAAAGGAAGATTAACATTTACTGAGAATACAAAAGCATGGCTAAACCACTAATAAGCATTTGCGCTCCATCTAATAGAACGTTTTTATGGCTAGATTTTCATGAAAAACTTAGCCAACACGCAAACGATGTGAATTTTGAGACTATTTTCGTTGGGCCTGAAGAGCCTGATTTTAAACTGCCTTCAAATATTAACTTTATAAAAACAGCTGACATTAAAGTTCCTCAATGTAACGAAGTTGCCATAAGAAATGCTCAGGGCGATATGCTTATGTTCTTAGGTGATGATCATATATTCTGGGAAGCTGGATTAGATGATTTATACAGGGAAACACAAAAACACCGGCACGAACATGCTACCGAGAACTTGATATTGCTTCCAATGTTTAAATGCGGAAGTATAAGATCGTCACTGCAATTCCCTTATACAAAAATGCAACAGCCTCCTTATGCGAGCCTAGGTGGCACACTATTAGACAGAAAACTACTACCCGAGGTTAAAGGAGGGCTCGTAGACACCCGATTCCTAGGAATCTATTGGGACTGCGATTTAGCAATGAGATTGAACCAAGCAGGAGTTAAAATTATAAAATCTACTGAAATCTGGCTTGTAGAACCAATCGACCCAAGAAAAACCACTCTTCATCACAGACCATGCAAAGGACATGATATACGAGTTTTATGTGATTTATGGACCAGAGAAATCAAGGAAAACGAAGAAGTGCCATCAGACGACACATACGGACACATGAATTGGCCAGAAAATCATGTTTTGTCTAAAAAACGATTGTCGCCATTTACAGGATACGAGGATAAAGACCTTCTAACTCAATCACAAGGGCCAAAATTAATTATGCGTAAAGGCAGAGTCCAACGAGAATGGGCTTAATCATCTCCCTGTGCTTCCATATCCTCCTCCTCGATCATTCGTCAAATCTTCCTCTGAAAATTCATCTATTTCAATAATGTCTGCTTTAGGAACTTTTTGCAATATACCTTGAGCAATACGGTCGCCTTGTCGCACAAAAAACAATGATGCCCCCAAATTAAATAGAGCAATCTTTATTTCGCCGCGAAAATCAGAATCAATGGTGCCAAAATGTATTATTATAGAATTTTTAAATGCCAATCCGCTCCTCGGTCTCATTTGGATTTCATAGCCAGAAGGAATAACCAGAGCTAATCCGGTGCTAATAATAAGTTTATGATTTGGGTATACTACAAAATATGGATCAACAGAATTCCCATTGGAATCACAATGTCTAATTGCTTGATCAAAATCTGATCCTTTCTCGTCTACTATTGCATGAAAATCAAATCCGGAAGACCCACTCGTTTGAAATTTGGGAATAATAGCTTTTGAGTGTAATTTCTTGAACTTTATGATTGGAATCATGCTTAAATTCTACAATAGTTATTTTCACATGCACTTACTTGCCCCGCAAGAAATGCAAATAGCACAACCTGATTCTCGTTTCAAATCCCCACCACACGTCTCACAAGATTCACCAGTTATTTTTGTTCCATCTTTTATCCATCTTTTGAGTACCCTAGCAATAGCTTTTGATGGACTTTGGAGGTCTCCCTTCGCTTTTTCGAGCTGATGCACCACAAATGCAGCATCAGCGCCATGCCGCAAAGCAGTAGAGATCATACGAGTTAAAGATTCTTCTTCATCAGAACAAAATGAAGAAATGTTTCTTAACTCTATATCGCCATCAAATATTCCATTATATCTTCCTCTTGACTCTCGTATTGTTGATCCTTTTAATGGGCCTCGTTTAGATACAAAACCATTATTTCCTACAAAAATCTCATAAGGCTCTGTTCCACCCTCTAATGCTCCAACAATCACAAAATAATGCTCGCCTTTTACAGCCGTAAAATATAACTCCGAATCAATAGATTTAGGTCTTTTCGGAGCAGTTGTTTTAACAATCGACCCATTTCTTTCGGAATTTTTTTCAATAAGCACTCCAGTGCGACAATTTTTACGATAAACTGTAATACCTTTCACGCCTGCTTTCCAAGCAGTTTCATATATTTCAGCAACCTGCTCTACCGAAACATCCTCAGGCAGATTTAATGTAGAACTAATACTATGGTCAATATGCTTTTGTGCTACCGCTTGCAATTTAACCCTTTGCTTCCAATCTAGTTCTTCTCCGCAAGAATTGTGCCAAGGCGACTTCTTAAGATCTTGTTCCCCAGATTCATCTATCCAATCTAATACAGCAGACGAATATACTTCAAATTCCTGCCAATGATCGCCACTTTGGTCTACAAAGTCTGTTTTCGCATTTTCATCATTCGGATTAATCTTCTTGCGCCTTGTATACGGATTAACCGTAAACTGAGGTTCAATGCCAGATGACGTGCCAAACCTGTTAATCGTTTTTGCCAAAATGGAAACTGTGCCTGCTGGAGCTGTCGTTAACAAAGAAATATTACGACGGCCATGCTTTCGCATATCATTCCACAAATCTTCATCTTGCTCTTTAATTCTAAGCAAAAACGAGCAATCTTTTTCTTTATCATGATCCCACACAGGAAAATGTCCTATCTCTTTTGCCATATTAACAGAACTTCGGTAAGCATTTAATTTCAAAGTGCGATAAATCTTTTCAGTCGTTTTTAAACCCTTATCAGAGCCATAGTCAATTCCTAATGCAGCGAGCGCATCGCCGAGAGCTGTAATACCGAGACCTGTTCTTCTGCCTTGTTCACAAGCCTTTTTAACACCTTTCCATAAATTTAACTCTATTCTTTTAACATCAGCAGGCTCTGGGTCGCTTGCAACCTTCTTAATAATATCATCAATCTTTTCAATTTCTAAATCAATTACATCATCCATTAATCTTTCTGCAATTATCACATCTTCAGCAAATGCATCAAAATTGAACTTTGCTGTTTTCTTAAATGGGTGTTCTACATATGTAAAAAGATTAAGCAATAAAAGACGGCAAGAATCAAGAGGGCTCAACGGAAGCTCGGCGCAGGGATTACAACAGGTGGTTCTAAAACCTTCTGAAGCGTAACAATCAGCAGGAGATTCACGAATAATATTATCCCAGAAAATTAATCCTGGTTCAGCGGAATTTGATAAACAAATCCCGTTCTCTAAAGAAAAAGTATGATTGTCGTCAACCGTCAAATCATAAACAAAAGGACAATTATCATTGCAGATATCATTTCGAATAACCTTATCAAAATATACTTCATGCTTCAGATATGCATTTACGCTGTTATCTTCTAACAATGCAGGCTTATGCTCCACAGTAGCGATCGATACATAATCTCTTTTGGTTCTACATAGCTCTTTATAAAACAAACTCTCATTTACTTGATAAGGAACTCCAAAGAAATCTCTATCATGGGAACTATTGTTACCAAGCCTATCGTGTTTAACACCGTGAGCCAAGCCAATGATATCTTTGAATTGCCTGTTAAATTGTTTATAGATCATCAATCGAAAGCCATCTTTTATATTGCATAGTTTACCATCAATATATTTCTTCCCTCCTTCGTAACTCTTATATATAGATACATGAATCCCAAAATCTAACAAGACATATCTCAAACATTCCAACAGCCTTTCATCGCTCTGGGCCAAAACAATTGCACCTCCAGCCTTCGAAACCGTAGCATCTCCGCTAAAAACACCATTTAAAAAAGCCGCAGATAGTTTTGTGGGAAAATTGTATACTATTGAAGGAATATTTTTTTTGCCTTCTTGAGATATAAAACCAAGACCTTGAAATAATTTCATCAAAAAAGTTGAATAAAAACCAATATATGAATAATCTCCGCCCATAGAGATAACCTGGTAAGAACATTGTAAATTAGCACAAACAGAATCTAAATATCTAGTATAATGAGTAACCTCGTGTTTATTGACATGAAATCTTAAGCTGTTTTTATGGATCGATCCTTCTGCGACCCATAATCCCATTAAAAATGCTAAATTATAATCTATTGGAAAACACATAGGCAACTTTAAATCTGGTTGCCTCGCGGGAGAAAGAAAAAGGCTACTGCAATCTAAATCAATGCCATTTGCCCTTAATGTCAATACATCTTTGACAGGAATATATTTTTCTTTAATATATTGAGCAACACGCCTGCATTTCTTAGATGGGTAATATCCAAGTATCCGTCCGCATTTAGGATCACTTAATACTTGTGGCAATTGATCTCCAGTTAAACGATTACCAGCACTATTAAAATGAGATAAAATATCTGCAATGTTAACGAAAAAACGATCTTGATTTTCAAATCCTGGAGACATATTGTGCCTCTTAATAGCTATCTTATCACCGATGCTAATCTCATCCGCAGATGCACACTCTACTCTCCCGTCATTTCCCAATCTGTACAGAATATGATCCTCAGTAAGACGAACGCTTCTATTAGACCTCAATGTGATATTATGAATATTTTTATTATTAACATATTTTTGTACTGCTACAATTTTTTTTCTTTCTACGCAAAGAGTTTTAAGATTCAAAGAATCTATTTCATAAACATCAGTATTATCTCCATTGGCAAAGATCTCCACAAATTCACCTATAGAGAAAGGACATCGTTTCTCATCTTTGTATACCACTATTTTTTCATCATATGGCAAGCACGCCCAAGCATTTTCTACTAGTTGCATCCACGCTTCGCGAGCATTTACAACTTGAGAAATTTTAGGCTTTTCGCTATCGACAGGCCACCTCTGTTCATAACCTTCATTTTTCTGGACAGCATTTAAAAATTCATCAGTTAATCGAACCGAAATATTAGCACCAGTCACTCTTGTCAAATCTCGTTTAACTTTCGCAAATTCAAGAACCTCTGGATGGTGGACAGAACAAGTAATCATCAAAGCTCCTCTGCGTCCAGCCATGCCAACTTCTCTAATCGAATTACTATATCTCTCCATAAACGGAATAATACCCGTGCTCGTTCTTGCAGCATTATGGGCCGCCGCTTTATTAGGTCTCAAATGAGAAACATCCAGCCCTGTGCCGCCACGACGTTTTGAAATTTGAGAAAGTTGCTCATCTGTGCGGTGGATTCCACCATATGAATCTAATGGAGAATCTAAAACGAAACAATTACTCAAACTTATCGTTTGGAATTTATTCCCAACTCCATATAAAATACTACCTTGCGGAATAATCCTCTTGAATTCGTCAAGATATGTAAAGATTTCATCTTCACTTAAGGGCTTTTTAAACTTATCTTTCTCTATACGTGCAAATTCACGAGCCAACCTCCGGTGCATTTGGTCTGGTGTTGCTTCAAGTAATGCATCATTATTATCTCTCAGCGCATATTTATCCAGAAACACCTTTGCCGCCAAATCGTTTCCATTGAAATATTTAAGCGATTTTTCAAAAGCTTCTTCGTAAGAATAAGTAGTTATGATGTCAATGACGGGTTGTTTTATTTCTCTTTCATGTTCCACCTTTGGCTCAGTAAGCACGGGCATTATTTAAGTCTCCAATTGCAATAATATGACATAGATACTTCCTGCATATCGTCAAGATTCGCTGGGAATCCTTCCATGTAATTTTATACTTTTCTCACTATTTCACTAACACTAGTGTAGACAAAAATTTAGAGTCGAAAAAATTTATTGATTATGACGAAAAATCTTTTTGACGACAACCTCTCGATTAATTGGCGCTATATCATAAATCTGTGTAATTGTTTCCTCTATTGTGCAACACTTGTCAAAAACCTTATTATCAGAACAGTTTACTACTTTTCTGCCACACTTACAATCTCTGATCCACTCTAAACCTTTTACACAGTTTCTCAATGTATGGTGCTTGTGCATGGGGTTTACCCCATAAAAGTCCGTTTTTCCCTCTTCATAACAGCAGTCCATCGCAACCAAAATAATAGGATCGCAACCTAAAAGATATGCTAATTGAAACGCAAGAGGGCCAGTAGAACCTCTTCCTTTCAAAACAGATGGGTTCTCAGGCAAAGAGTATTCACCTGTCATTAGTTTAAAATGATAAAAACGCCCCTGAATATCTGCCTTATCTCGACAATATTTAAGAGCGTGAGTTTTTAAAACATTATGTTTATCAGAATGCCATAATTGCATATCTTGAAAAATTAAGATAGTCGGATCTAGCTTGTAAAATATTCTATTAATGCCAATGGTAAAATAAGAAGACAGAAGCTTTATATTTTGTCTATTTAAAGACGGACCATTCCCTAAAATAAAACAAGGAGTACCAGTAAGAGCATTCGTCCAATTATTTACAGAATTGATGCGTCCTATTGTATGCCGTTTAACTCGCTTTCTAATAACCATTTGCTATTTTATCGAAACATTTTTATCAATCTCAATAAAGTTTCATCGGGATTTGATGTATTACGAGCAAAAGCAGAAGCGTACAGCGGGTTCCACCTCGGCTTAAAAGGAGTTTGATGCAATAGCATTCCAGCTTCTTCCGGCGTTTTGTTGCCTTTTTTTCTATTAGCTTCAGAACTAGCTATCACAACATTACCCCAAGCATTTACACCTCCGCGACAACGAGGGACGACATGATCGACAGTTGCGTCTTTGTATCGCAATGTCTTACCAGTATACGCACACTTGAATTTGTCTCGCACCAACAGATTCTTGCGAGTTAGCTTGACATCAAATACTGGAATTTTATTATATGCCCTCAATACAACAAGTCTAGGAACTCGAACATCTTTACGGGTTGTTTTAATAACAAGTTCGTCATTATTAGGCTCTAACTCGTACCATTGATCCCAAGTGTAAGTATTAAAATCATGATAATCCACAATTAAAGCAGCATTTTTAAATATTTTAGGGAGCACCTGCCTCAAAGTTTCAATAAAAATAGCTGCCCAGATCTTATTCAGCACCAAAACTGGACGATTTAAAGAAGAACTCATTTTAAAACACCTAGTAATTTATTTACTTCTGCAATGAACATAGGGCTGCTATCAATTATTCTTATATGAATTTGATGATCATGCCTCTTTGCGATATTTACCATAACATTAGCCACAATGGTATAATCTAGTCTCCCAATGCCTGTTCCAAGCCCAGGTATTGCTATAGATTCCCATTTTGCTTCAACCGCTTTTTCTAAAACCTTAATCATTAATCTGTTGACAGTATCTATACTGGTTAAACCTCCAGGATATTGCATAGTAACAGCGTGATATATTCTTTTCACACCTCTACGATGTAATTTTCCTGAAGTCGTAGAATAGACATCTCCAGGCTCAAAAGGCTTGCCTCTTTTTCTAACTAACACTTTTGCTTCTTCAGAAATAGTTGGCCCACCAATATCTGCCAAAGCGCCAGCAACACCCCTGCCCATGACGCCCACACCATTTGCAGGATTAACAACTATTTGAGATTTTTTAGGACTTGCTATGTCGCCAACAATAGTTTCAAGCATTAAAACAACTCTTTGGCATCTAAAGAACCAATATATTCAAAGATACCATGATCAAAGAAATCGGGATTGCGCTCTATTTTATCTCGTAATCTTGGCAATATATCTTTATGCATTTGGCTCACACGGGATTCCGAAATCTTAATATAATCAGCAACTTTGTCCATTGTAAAGCCACGATAATAATGAAGATAAATAATTATCTTCTCCCTCTTTGAAAAACTACCCATCAATTTACTAAAGAACTCTTTTCTTTTTAATTTAATATCTGGGTCTTGAGCATGATGATCAATAAGGTTGATATTAAATTCATCTTTTATTTCTTCTTGCACAGAAAACGAATCTAAACTATTAAATATAACAGGGCGAAATTTCTTTCTTTTTTTTGCAAATTCTTTTTCTATATTAAAAAACTCTGCTACTTCTTCATCATCTACTCGTCTCTGCTCTTCATTTTGGATTTCTTGTTTTTTATCATCAAATCTATTATTATTTATGCGCACGCTACGAGGGACTAAATCATTTTTTCTCAACCAA
>CEPX01195279.1_pt1 | contig 14640 bp, 17 predicted proteins | sample 361361 | NCBI WGS metagenome assembly CEPX01 (sample SAMEA2619974, study PRJEB7988) | marine metagenome | biome: marine biome (ENVO:00000447); feature: mesopelagic zone (ENVO:00000213) & marine oxygen minimum zone (ENVO:01000065); material: "saline water (ENVO:00002010), including plankton... | reverse complement strand
TAATAATTAGGGGGATCGGGTATGGGTTCATTTGTCTCCGAGTCTAGTTGCTCAGGTACCATGTCCGGACGGGGAAGGGCGGGTGTTTTATCCGCCTTTCCATCCTCATAGCCCATGTTAAATTCGTCCTGATTCTTTTCCTTTGCCGCGGCTTTCTCCGCTCCACTGGGTTCGTATGCTTTGAAGGGAACTTTCGACGCAATGATTGCCTCAATGCATTTTGTTAGATTCTGAGCAGCCTGGTAGTCTGGAAGGCCGAGGCCCTCAATTGCCACCGCGACCCCCTCAGGACCGAACAAGCTAACATCTAGACCACCCACAGCAGCCTTCAGCATGTCAAGCGGAATCAGGATCAGCCCAATCATCATATCGCCTAATGATACCCCAAGCTGCAGCGCTAAGGTTGGATCCGGGATTGCTAAAGCACCAAAATCACCGATCCCGGGAATTGGCATTGCCGGTAAATTGGCATCTGGGCTATCAAGTTTCAGCATCAGATCCACAGAGAGTATTGCCGGCATTGCAGCAACTTTTGCCATACCTGGCACCGCAACGCCGGCATTCGCTACTAGCCATGGAGGCACATCTCCTAGGCCGGCAGCAACCGAATATGCAATCTCAAACGGTTGAATCATGGCATCCAAACCTGCAGTGAATCCGTCCAGTATCCCCTTGAGACCCATGCCGGGAAATGCACCGCCTCCTTCAGGCGGTGTGATGAACTCTTCGCAGTCGAATTCTTCTTCAGCCATTTTTTTCTCCTATTTCGTGAAGGAAACTCCGCTCAAAGCGGCTTCCACATCGGACTTGAATTTAGGAACCGCGGCGGCTGCACCAATTAACGGGCTTCCCATATTACCGATAGCTCCGTTCAAAAAATCTGCCAAGGAATCCAGGGCAGCTTTGAGCTCTTTACCTTTAAAAATAGGCTCAGTGGCACCGTCGCCTAAATATGTCTGCGCATCTCTTCCATCGCCAATAATGATCTTCTTGGCGTCAATTGCCACCGTACCATCAGCCAGCATCGTGATTACGCACTGATCTTCTCCTGCTTTTCCCTCCTTCACGATACGGACGCTACCCTCCTGTCTACCCACAATTCGTATCTCATCCGACTTCGTCACCACATAAGGCTTGTCATCCACCGCATTTCCTGCGAAAGATGGATATTCCAAACCTAGGTTGGCGTCACCGCTAGTCTTCATCGATACATAAACTCTAGACGCGTCACTAATGAAATCCGGGTCTCCTTCCGCCGGATTATATTTGCGATCTTCTTCGGCGGTAATGACATCGGGATCTTCCGGGAGGCGCTTTGTAGGATTTTTTTCTGTTTCCAGTTTTTCCCTTACATTCTTGACAATGCGTGGTTGAGTTCCTTCCGGGGGGGTATCCGGATCAGGGGGATCAGGAAAAAACCCTCTTCCGACGACCATGTCAATAGTACCGGCAAATGATCGCTCATTCGGCACATCCTCTGTGTCAGATGCATTACTTTTTTTAGCATCAGCCAGCGGAGGCGGGACTAGTTCGTTAGTGTAACCTCGATCCTCGCCCAAGCAGATCAACGTATTATTCGATCCCTGCAACACCAGGTCGCCCGGTCGCTTCGTAAACCGCGGGACGGGCTCCATTGTAAATGATTTGTTCGCTATGGAGCCTGTATAGATAACCTCATATTCGCTAACATCAGGCGATCCATCTTGCGTAAGCGTTCGAGCGTCCATCCCATCGCCGTTATTAAAACCCGGGATAAAATCTTCTTCACTCTCTTCATCTTCTTCGGAGTCGCCTCCTTGTTGGGCCGCAGCAATATCTGCCAAGCCGGCTTTATCTCTAGACACTGCAAATTTTCTATCATCGTGCGTGAAGTTTATACCGTCAAAAGGGAGGGCAGTTGGAATGCGACACATCCAATAAGCGGGCTCAAGCAATTTTCCTGGTATTTCATTAACAACCCAAACCATCTCACCGGCTTTGATGGGAAAACATAAATGCGGGGGAAAAAACGGATAACACAAAAGCTGACGGTCATTCTTCTTGTCCCACCCATCAGTGATGACCCTAACTAAAAGAGAGTTCCTAGGGGCATTCGCCAAGAGGTATTCTTGCTGATCGCTAGGATCAGGTTTGTCATCTTGCTCCGGGTCGCTAGCGACCTCCTGCGCACCCATTCTAGCACGCAAGATATCCTGCTCTTTATTATCACGCACAGCAACATCATTAATGACGGCCGTAACGACTGCGCGATACAGCACAAACTCTGTGCCACCGGCCGATGCACCGGCCATCTCCTGTTCAGTGCCTGGGGATGTTAGCTTTGCAATCGGATCTACCTGGTATTTTTTAACTGACACTTTACTTTTCTTCCTTGATCTGCGAGAAAATGTCATCCGGATCGATTTTCGCGGCGTGTTGTTCTTCCTTTGCTATTAGCTCTGCCAATCGAAGGATTTGCTCATTAGATTTACACATCCGCTCTAAGTACTTTGTCATGACAGGCCCCAGGGTGGCGTGTTCATACGATCCTCCCTGCATTTGCTTGTAGGCCTCGGTAAACAGTACATTCGCATTTTCTCTATCAGTCAGAGCATTTTCGTAGATCTCTTTCCAGAGCAACTTCTTTTTATCTTTGGTCGACTCAATTGAATCAAGAAGATCTCCAAAACGCTCAATCTTTTTTTCGGTCTCATCGAAACGGCTAACCATACCATCAACTTTACTATTCATTACATGCCTCAAAAAATATTAAACTCGCTACCCGGTCGGACTAGTTCCCTATAATGCTTACGTATCACTGACATCGAAACCGAAAGCTGTTTTGGGGTTAGTCCCGAGATATCCCTTACATACACGAAAACAGCGCGCTTATTCAAAAAATCTAATTGATCCACTTGTTCAAAAACTATAATAACGGCATCGATGCACTTTTTTTCATTCTCTCCAGTCACCCGAGTTTTTATCTCTAAAAGCACTTTCATGACTTCATTTTTAAAGTTATCTTTGATCATGATGTCATCCGGTGCTAGCATGACATCGTACAATGAAAAAAGGTGCTTATCACTTTTAGACATGCGGCTAACATCATCAGAGCTGACATGCCTTCGGTTCATTTTTTGAATTCGCCGGGCATTGATAATGAGCCAGTTTTTAGCGACCACGTTGAAATAAGAAAATGCTTTTGATCCCTTTGACTCATCCCACTTATTGATTGTTTCATACAAAAATGCGATGCAATCATTTTTTAAATTCTCAACGGGTTCCGGAGGTGATGCAAATCCGTATATAAAGATTAGGTTTTCTGCCAGCTTATCAAATGCCGGCATAATTTTTTCTACATAAAGCTTTTCACGAATTCGCGACTCATCACAACCCTGAAATTCAACTATCGCAGCCTGCGTTTCGGCATTAAAATAGAGGGAACCTCCCTTTCGTTTCCTTGTGATTTTCCTAAATCTCTTTGCCAACCCACTTTACCCCACTAGCCTAGGTCATCTTCAGGAGCCAGTGACTCCTCTACACGCGACAGTGTGCGTGCAATATGAAGGAGTGCTTCGCGGGTTGCCTCAACATCCCGAAGCACTCTGCGAATTTCTGGGCTATCATAATACAAGGGTATTTTTAATACCTCTGTGATGCTGCCATATCTTTCATCAATGATTTCCAAACCTTCTTCAATCGCATCCTGCACACGTAAAATAATCAATGCAAATTTAATGACGTAAAAAATAGACACTCCCAATAGCACTATCAAAAATAGAATTATATAAGAACTTAAATCCATCATTCTCTCTTAGTCAAAAAGGTAGCCCAAATCATCGTTATAAATTTTCTCGATAGATGATTGTGAATACTCAACCAGCAATTTTTCTTTAAGCTCTGCTGCCCACTGCTTGGGAATAAACGGAGATTTTCGAAATTTTAATAAGCGTTGTTTTGCATCATTCTCCTTAGGGTGCGCCCACTTTGCTCCTTCCATGAAAATATTGTTATCCACTCGAGAGCCGTGGATTTTTTCAAGCTGGTAATCAACCGCAATAAACCTTCCCTTCCCTAAAAATTCCGTATGAGCTGACCAGTCTGTAGCTATGATCGGTAAACCAGAAACGGCCGCTTCTAAAATAGGCAACCCAAATCCCTCGCCTCGTGTAAGCGCAACAAGTGCCTTAATTTTGGGATGGCGATATAAAGATGCAATTTCCAATGGCGTCATGGCGCCATGCAAAAAGTGAAATTTAGGGTACGGACCACGACGGACTTCCTGTAACAATTGTTGTAAAGTCTTTCGAGTTAGCATCCTGTCAATCATAGTGTTCCTGCCTGAATTTGTTTTAAGCACAATTCCCACATCCGGATCGTCGGCAAAGATTTCGCACAACCACTTAATGGTATAAAAGATATTCTTTCTATCATTTTCAGGATTGTTTCCAGTAAATTGACCAAACAATAAAAAGTTAAAGTCAGTAGAAAAATCTAGATTTAAACTAGATGATTCGCCGCTAGCAATTGCATCATAATATGATTCCGGAATTACAGATATGGGAACACTTACATTTCCGGAATTTTCCAACACACTTCTTGTATGCTCTGATGGTACGACGACTCTGTCCATTTTGTTGCAACACTCGACCCACTGCGGGTTACAAACATCAGTTTCTACACACGCTGATATTCCGATATTTACCTTGCCTAAATTCGAATCCCATTCATTTGGCAATTGTAATTGAAGCGTAACATCGGCTTCGGCTTCCAGGCTTGCATTTGTCGGGGTGGATCGAGTCATGATCTCTTTAACCAGGCCTCCTTCGAAATCCGGGTTAATCATCCATGATGTTATTCCCCATGGAACGATCTGGGTACTGATTTCTACATCATCCCGTGATAATAACCATCTAAAAATTTGCCTTGAATGTGTGCCATATCCAGAATAGCTCAAAAGTGGCGCCCTAATCACTACGTGCTTTTTCATCAATGCCGCCTTATAAAGTATCGCACGCTATTCGCGCGTATTCATTTTTCCATGTGCTTATTGTTCTACTCATGGTTTCATGCCATAAATCAACAGTCTTCTGAAAACTAAACTCGGACTGTGCATACTCTCGGGCTTTGTTACCGAGCTTGCTTCTACCCTCTGGACCCAATTCATATAGGCGCATAATTGCAGATGCAATTGTATCCGCGGATACATAATCTTCATAGATGTAGGGCACTGTCTGGGAACCCACAAGCGTTTGAAACTCAACATCTAATGCAACACCGTTTTCGCTACCGTCACGGTGGTCTACTACTTGGCGAGTAAGCCCCCCAGTTCGCACCGCGATAATGGGCTTGCCGCATAACATAGACTCTAGCGTAGCTAGTCCAAACCCTTCAGCAAAACTAACATTCAAACATACATCGCTTATGTTGTGTAAAGCGTTCATTTGTTCAAAATCAACTCGCTCAGCTGAAAATATGACACTATCTCTTATGCCTAAATGCTCAACAGTCGCCATTAAATTCGGTCCCTCAGTGTCCTGTGGATCTGTATGCATTAAAAGTGTAGCATTGGTTTTGCCCTGCGCTTTAAGCGCATCAAGAAATATCTTCCATGCCCATAAAACGTCATTTGGTCTCTTTCGTTTTGCATTGCGGTTAACCCATAGCACCACAAAGTTGTCTATTCGATCGGGTCCCATTATTTCCGCTTTTTTTGCCCTCTGAATTTCGGGCGAAAACGGGTAATATACTTCAGGGGGATATGCATGAGGCACAAAATTAGTTCGTTCCGGAAATTTTGCCTTGCACATTTCATAGGTTAAATAAGAATGGCAATTTATTAAGTCTGTCGACTCATATAAGACGTTATTATAGTCAGGGGCCGGCTTATTGTCCCACACATGCCACCACACGATAGGACAAATTTGGTGGATTTCATCTTCCATCTCAAAAAGCCAAATAAAAAATCTTGGGTCTGTAAAAATCAAAAGAACATCTGGGCGCTCTGTTGCCAGGGTTACCCTTAGGAGTTCACGATTACCAAAGCCATCAATCGGTTTAATCACAAAATCTTCGTTAACAACTACAGTATCATAATTTTCGTGCTTGATTGCAGCCCCGAACTGGCGAAATGACCACCCACCTTTTCGAATCAGCCCTTCAATAAGAAAACGACTCTGAACTCCGACTCCTGACGTGCTTAGCGCATGATCGGATAGCATCAATACTTTTTTCTTTTTGTTCATTCCTACCGTCTTATCTTATGAATTTAAAAAACTTAGGCTCTGTGCGTATCATATCACAAAGCCATCAAAGAGTTAATTGGTAGAGATATGTTACAACACTGCACGACCTTTCATAAGCTCCCAATCCCTGGCGGACTCAGGGCGAACCTCATTATTCTTCTTCCATACCGCCATCAAAACAGCAGGATCGATACCGCAACATTCGGCAACATAGATAACTGCATTTAGGTCTTTAGGAAAACAATGCCCACCAAAACCGTGACTTCCGTCAGGGCCAGGTACCGAAAGATGCGAATTACCGATTCTGTCATCATATAATGCATATTCTACCACCTTATCAAAATCAACATCAATCTTATCACAAATTTGCTTCATCTCATTAGCAAAACTAACTTTTGTCGCAAGGAAACAATTAGTGAAATATTTTACCATCTCTGCAATTCCCGCGCCAGTTTTAACAATGGGAGTCTTTGGGAATGCTTTTCGAAACAATGTCTTAACTTTAGTAGACGCAGGACGAGGACCACCTACAATGATTCTTGTCTGGTTCTTATAATCTTCAAAAGAATTTGCTTCAGTTAAAAACTCTGGATTAAAAACAACCGTGACATAAGGATACTTGGAGTTTAGGTGATCTGTAGTGCCGGGCTCAACGGTCGACTTGATGACGGCAATAACTCCTTTATTCAAGCGATGGTTAGCATCACTGATATCACTAATCGCGCTTTCTACAATTCTAGTCTCGCATCGGCCGGCGCTATTCATGGGGGTTGGAAGGCAAACGAAAATAACATCATCCACCCTATCAACTAGCTCTGGAACGTTATCACATGTACTCTCCTTTTTTGGATCAATATCAAGCGTTTCTATATTGAATACATTTTTCATACCTTCACGAACAGCTGATCCCACGAAACCCTGCCCAATAATTCCAATTGTTTTTTTCACTTAAAACTCCTCACAGTGTGCAATGCTCTGTATTATGATAATCACAAAACATGCATGAATTTCTATTCTTAATGGACATTCCCTTGCGGACCATGGTTATCATACTACGGACCATTTTATTTGCTTTTTCAACTGCCTTTGGGCCAGCAGAGACCTTAAAAAACTCGCACATGTTGCCAGGCTTACCCCCTCTTTTAAGCAGGATAAATCCGCAGCCGACATCTTTTAACGGAATATTGTTTTTAGTCGCCCAAAAGTACTTGTAAAGAATGATCTGTGACTGAGTTAAAACATCTTGCTTCTTTCTTCGGTCCCACCCATACGATTTTGCTGTCTTCCAGTCCAGGATCCAATACTTCCATGTGCCGTTCTTGCGGGGCACCCTGATCACGACATCGATAAAGCCCTTGAACTTGATATCCTTTCCCGCTATATCTTCATAGAGCTGTTCTTCAGCAGATACCGGTTGCCAGCCCGGAAACGTTTCGTCTAAGAATTTTGGAACATCATCCCACATGTTGGAGGCCCATCGGCACCACTCCTCTACTGGGTGATATTTGTACCGCCCAGGTTGTTTCTTAACCCACTCAGGATCATCGAAACCGTGTTCCTCCCAGGCAGCCCTTATGTTTTCTAAAAGCTTCTCTTTGGGGACAGCCTTGGTATTGAGATAACTTTCACAACCCTCATGCACCGCGGACCCAAAATCCAGATATGGTGAGGGTTTAAACATGTCTATCTTGTCGATATGCTGCAGCTTATGTCGATAAGGACATTCTTTCCAGCAGCGCACCTCAGAATATGAAACATGTTTTTTGCCGGTAGGTAATAAATTCAACTGTCAATCTCCCTTCATGATTCTATGACTATCGCTATCAAAGTGTTGCGTTGAAAACTCAAACAACTGAGTGTCCTCCAAAGCCATCATCTGATGTCTGAGTCCCCGATAAACGTGGAAGTTATCACCAGGTCCTAAAATTATCTCATTGGCTTGATCAACGAAGTCTTCATTAGAATACTTTACCAACAACTTTCCTGATTGCACATAAAACACTTCATCTTTTAATTTGTGGTAGTGCCATGAGCACCTTTTGCCTTTCACAAAAAACAATAATTTTCCGCAATACTCTTCACAATTTACAATCCATTTCTCAAACCCCCAACCCTTAGAAACAAACTTAATCCCTAAAGAAGTTTTCTGCTCTGATTGCTTTGTCATCTATGTAGTAATCTCCGGCCGGTTTTCCCAGAAACAGTTCATGGTACTTAATACTCCATCTCTCTAGCTGCTGTGCTGTAATCTCATAAAGGTTCTCATTTGCAAATTTATAATTGTTATTCGATCTTCCCATTCCGCGTGCAGTATAAATTATAATTTTGTGCCCTTCATTGTATAGTCGATTTACCACCTTGATATTAGCTTCAAGCGGACGTGCAGCGCTATAATTGCCTGATGCTTGTGTACATAACGTTCCATCCAAATCAAACACATATGTCATTATTTAGCTTTATCCTGTTTTTTATATTCAATTATTAACTCAAGAGCTTTACTGGTAAACATGCGATTAAGGAGTTCAGCATTAGAAACTATACAGTGACCGCCGATACTAGCATTTTTTCCCTTTGGAGGAATCAATACCGGCCTGACTACGTTTAGTTTCCCTAACTTCGCATACCCCACGTTATATGTTTCATTAAATCGAGTAACTGCTTGATCAAACTCAACACCAAACTTTTCACAAAGCTTATGCATCTCCCCATGCCATGCAATGCACAGCCCATAATATGTCGTACTCATGAGCTTGCCTAATTCGCTAGTGAGAGAAGACCCAATGAATTCTGCCGATATACCGAGTCTGTTCAAGTGATCAACAGCCTCCTGAGCTGCCTCATACGATTCAGCACCCACAAATTTAATAAATTCTTTAAAACTTTCGTAAAGATCCGGGTGCACTCCACGGACCGGGGAATGTAATATATGACCGTCATCATTTAAACATTGGCTGGATATTTCTTGTGTTGTGCCGGGTGAAACTGTTGAGTGTATTATCGTTAGTTTAGGAGTGCTTTGTCTAATGCACCCTACAACTGCATCACTGAAATCATCGTTATAGGGGATACAAACATTTAAAACATCTAAGTTTCTTAAGCCATCGTCTCTTTCTAGGTCACGAATAAAAACAGTGAATTCACTGTAATCACAATACAAGCGATGCAGTGATTGACCCACTTCACCATAGCCTAAGATACCAATTCTTTTGTGCATATACCTTTGCCCTTATAATATATTATACCATTGCTTAAGGCCATTTTACACGATAATCTTGCATAAAGCTCTATAATCATATCTCATTTGGCCAAGGCTAATTCCCTACAAAAGGATGTAACATAGCCTGGTAAATTATGTTTAGGCTGCCAGCCTGTTGCCTCTATTGTCTTTGAAATGTCTGCTTGTGACACTCGCGGTTCACCGGGCCTAGGCGGCACATGCACCCTCTCTCCCCCAAACATGTCAGCTAACTCATTGATCGAAAAATTTGTTCCTGTGCCTAGGTTGAATACCTCACCCTTGCGTGATAATTTTGATACTGCTATCAAGCCATCACAAATATCAGAGATGTGAGTAAAATCACGGCGCTGTTCACCGTCACCGATAATGGTCATAGGCTTGTTTGCCTTCATTTGCTCTTCAAAAATTGCGACAACAGGAGTGTATCGCCCTATGAGTGGGTTTCGAGGTCCATATACATTAAAGAATCTTGTTATGGCAGTCTCAACCCCGTAAACTGCCGAATACATCTTAAAAACTTCTTCACCTTGCCACTTAGCAAAAGCATACGGGGTCAAATAAACCCCACCGTAAAAAGATGACGAACCTGCATACACAACTCTTGCATTCGAGTTTTTTGCAAAATTAGCAACTATAGCTGAGCCATATGCATTATTTTCACAGGTATAAAGCGGATTAGCAAATGACGGCTGTATACGGGCCTCCGCTGCAAGATGAAATATTACTTCTATATCTGCATCATCGTGGTTTATTAGTTCCTTTTTAAAGTCACCAAAAATGTAGTTTGCACCCTCGTTACAATACTCTTTTTTCCCAGCAGAAAGATCATCAATTACATTGACATCATGACCTAATTCAACTAATCTATCCACCAAATTCGAACCGATGAATCCGCAACCTCCTGTTACTAAACACTTCATTCGGATGAACCCAGGTGCGGTCTAAATACTTCCAGAGTTGACAAGTCCGAATACGTCGTTGAGTTCCCGGTGTCAGGGTTTTCTTCTGGTATGGCATCCATCAAAATGATGCCCCTTGCCGCATCTTCCGGAGTCATGTACATGTGATATCCTACCATTGCAAATTTATCATCCATATAATACTTTCTCAAATTACGACCGTCATATGACATGTGCTTAAACCACTCATATGCGTCTTTGCTGTCTACTAATATCATGCTGTCTCTGCCGATTGGAACTCTTTTCTTTATTTGAAACGACACAACCTGTATTGCGTTATTTCCGAGATACATTTTGATTATCAAAAACGGCTACGAATAATATTCTCATTGAAATACCGCCATCTTTGTTAAATCGGGCCAATCAGAGACTGTCCACTGGCTAGGCTTTTTAGCTATAGCTTTTTCAAGTTTTTCCAATCCAAGCTGAGCAGTTTCAGGGGTCATGTAATAGTGGTACCCCATGGCACTAATATTCTGAGATGCCCAAGGACTATCAGGGAGTCGGCCATCATAAGACATTTTTTTCAAAGCAAGAGCTGCGACGGGATCATCAGTTAATATTACTCCCCCACGGCCCAAACTGAGGTGCTTTTTGAACTGAAAGCTAACACACATGAACTTACCAGGGATGTAACTTTTCGGTTTCCATAATACTGCAGCATCAATAACATCATCTGTGACATGGTAAAAATCTAGCCACTCTTCATCTCTCCACTGCATATCTAGGCCCAGTTTAATCGATAACATCGGTACTGAAATGTACGTGTGTTTTGGTACCGATATCTCTCTCGTATCGGTATATCTCAAACAAAGCTCTAACGCGTGGGTACAACAATCTGTCGCAATCGCGTATGGAGAATCAAAAAAATCAGCGATTGCATTCTCGAATTGTCTAATTGGTTCAAAACTCATATCCTAACTCCTTCGCGCCGGCGATTATTTTACTTCCGTCAATAACGCGGATCAATTTTGCGGGATTTCCGGAATACACCCCCCACTCAACGGTATCCCCTCTAAGCACGGATCCGATCGTGAGTAATACTCCTTTGCGCAGGGTAGATCCGCATAACGCTACAGCATTAGTTCCTATGTTGGAAAACGGTTCCATAATAACCGGTTTGTATAGTTCTCTCCCCTTTAGCTCTTTGGGTATTAGGGCACCGTGAAGACCAGATCCATCAAAGATATCTGATCCGCATACTATTCTAGCACCGGCCATAATATTGTTGAATCCCATAACAGTGAATTGTCCTTTATCACTTCCGATGCATGACACAAAAGGACTGATATGAACGTAATCGCCTATCTCTGCTCGGGTGGTACAATAAAAGCCCTTGTCAATTGCAACCCTGTTTCCTATGGTCACCTTAGATGGGTGTTTTATGTAAACATCACTATCAATAATGACGTCTTCTCCGATGAGGGCAGCTACAAGCGGCTTCATGGGGCCTACCAATCCCATTGGGCACCATTTTTATGAAAATACTCTATTGTCTTCTGGAGTGCGGTTTCAAGACTAGTCGGGGCTCTACCACCGATTACCCCATACAACTTAGTATTATCCGCCTGAAGATGCCAAATTTCCCAAGGTCTGACACGGGCTTCATCCATAGTAATTTTTACCTCTCCATAACCCATCAATCTACCGATCAAGTGCGCTAAATCATAAATCTTGATGCCACCTTCACTTCCCATATTATAAACTTCACCAAATTCACCCTTCTCTAATAGCTCTACCGCCATCCTAACAGCATCTCCAGAATACTGAAAATCCCTGAATGAATTATTTCCCAGCTGTATTTCGTGAGACTTGTCAAGTTGTCTGATAATCTCTGGAATCACGTACGGATGGGTTTCTCTTTCGCCCACGCAATTAAACTGTCTCACCGCTATTGCTGGTACGCCCGCTTCTCTCCACCTAACCTGGACTAGTCCATCTGCCGCTACTTTAGATACGCCGTATGTCGAATGGGGTACTATCGGATCTGTCTCAGAAATCTTACCCTTCATATCACCGTAAATCTCGGCTGAGGATACCTGGAGTAATCCTTCGACCTTCGCCTTTTGACATGCATTCAGCACGCGTAAAACGGCTGTCGCGTTAATGTCAAAGAAGTGCATTGGTCTATCAAAGCACTCGGGAATATATGGCTCAGCGGCATAATTGAAGACAAAATCAACTTGGTTATCTACCAGGATTTTTGCCAACACGTTTTCATCGTCCCTAATGTCAAACCATCTAAACTCTGCTTTTTCATGTACGTGCTTTCTTAGTCCCGTGATTAGATTATCAAGAACGATCACGTTACATTCACGATCTTCTATCAAATGATCGACTAGTTGTGATCCTAAAAAGCCGGCTCCGCCGAGCACACAAGCATTGACATTTCTTACTTGTCGCATAATAAAAAAATCCTAATTCTTTAGAGCATGAAGTCTCGAAATCATTGTGTCCACCATGTTTTCCAAAGAAGGTATTGAATTCGTAAATTGAATGCATTCATTTCTATCTAACCTAGGTGTGTTTTCCCAAACGCGTTTTATCGTATTCTTAAAATCTTCGTAACTATTATCGTCAAAGTATATTGCTTTATCCCCAAAATAGTCACAAGCACCCATGTACGGAGAATCGCTAACAACAGCAGGTTTTCCTAATCTATACCCTTCTAGAAGGGTTAGCCCTCCTGTTGAGGCCTCATGATATTCGCAGCATATAAAACTGCATTCCGCTATTACCTTTTGAAATTGGGATTCTGATAATTTGTGATTCGACTCCACCAAAGGTATTTGCAGTTCGCTACATGCCCGAGATAACCAGCCGAAATTTTTATCGATTACGTAAGGGCGCAAAGGGTTCAGGATGTACCTTTTGTCTGTAATTTCACCTTCATAATCAAAAAATCGTGCCCACGTTTTTATAATCGAGCACTTACTAGTATCAATGCCTTCTTCCTTCAATCTCAGCACAACCTCAGTTGAAGGGCACCAAAGCTCTACACACTTATGAAGGTAATCTAGATACTTTGACCAATCATATCCATTCGGCTTTTCCCAGACAGTTTTATAAAAATCCCATGTATAATTTATCATAGGGATAGATGGATATAAATTATGAAACTGCTCTAGCCCCTGTATGTAAGCTTGACCGGTACATAGGATGAAATCGCAATGCGGATCGATGGAGTTTTTTAAGACATCTACACCTTTACTTTGAAAAACCGGTAACCATGGCTCTACATTTTGAGAAGGTGGTGTTATGAGCGATATTTTCATATTCGTATTTTTCCCTTATCAGCAACATTATATAGCGAATTGCTTAACTGTATTTGCAGCTTCCACAATTTGCTTAGCAAAATTATCTAGATTCATATTGAGTTCAACGATACGTTCGTAACCAGCAGTAGCAATTTGCAGCCTTTCATCTTCATGATTCAAATAATGCATAATTTTCTCGTTTAAATCGTCAATACCATTAAAAAGTACCAGGTGTTTCTCATCAGTAAAATGCTCATCACGACCGATCCAGTCGTCGGTTAAGACAAACCCTTTTGCCCATAAAATTTTCGAAACTCGATTCGATGCACCCTCTGCAGTACAAAGATTTAAATTAATTTTGGATGCGCTAACAACCTGCGAGTGCATCGCGCCAAACGCACTCTGGATTACAGTTGGTTGCGGTTTAACACTTTGCAAGATTTCAGCCCTATTTCCATACACACTTCCTAAAAATGAAACGTCAAACTGTTTCGGAACATCTTGTTTTTTTTCAAGTCGGTGATCACAACCTTCATAAAGATGGAACGTGTTTTTATTATATTTTTTTAAGTTTTCATATGTATTCTTTTTTTCCACTATTGCAAAGTCGGAAATAGAAACCTTCTGACAAATTTCCTCTGTAATGCTTATCATCGGCTCAATAAAAATATATCCTGTCTGACATTCGTTTTTTGTTTTTTCCATTAATGCTACGGACACTCCGCCACAGCCCTCAAGACACTTTACAAAAAGCGCTAGATCAATTTTCTGCTCTTTAATCGTGTTTAGAAACAGCGCATCTCTCTGGGTTGTTCCAAGTTGTTTCGCAATTTTTTTATCATCAAACCCTATCACATTATGACCGGAGTTGATAAATCCCTGTGCACGAAAATTACCATATTCTTTTCCGGTTTCGTCGAATGCGTCTACAAATAAAATATTCATCCTGCGATCTCCAATAC
>CEPX01017146.1_pt1 | contig 14642 bp, 16 predicted proteins | sample 361361 | NCBI WGS metagenome assembly CEPX01 (sample SAMEA2619974, study PRJEB7988) | marine metagenome | biome: marine biome (ENVO:00000447); feature: mesopelagic zone (ENVO:00000213) & marine oxygen minimum zone (ENVO:01000065); material: "saline water (ENVO:00002010), including plankton... | reverse complement strand
ACGAAGAGCAGCGGTGCGTCGGCGTCGGGGACGACGGTGGAGTTCCAGCCGTCGTCGTCCTCGATGTAGAAGTCGAGCGCGCCGACGCGGGGCGGGGCGATGTCGCTGAAGGGGGGGTTCGATAGCAGGATGAAGACCCCCAGCCAGGCGAATACCGCCGTAAGAATCGGGCCGGCCCAGCTCTTGCGCTCGAAGCTGCTGGTGTCGATTACCAGCGGCAGGATTTTGATAATGGCGAAGCAGGCGCTGAAGCCGAAAAGCAGGCCGTAGCGCGCCTGCCCCGTCGCGAGCGAGAGCTGCCAGCTCATGAGCCCGACGAGCAGCGCCCAGGCGACACCGATAAGCCCCGCCTTCGAGTCGCGCACCTCCTTCTCGAGCCACTCGGTGCGGTCGAATTCGGGGAACACGAACGACGGCTCCGCCTTTTCGCCCTTCTTCTTCTTGGCCATAGCGCCGCGCGCAGCGCAGCAGGCTACAAATAAAGCCCCCCGCTCGCGCGGCACCCGTGGCCAGCCTTCCCGATTTCAGGCAGCTCTCCGACAGCGTGCGCACGCTCGACCGCGGCCGCATCGAGCCGTTCCTGCAAGCGCACTGGCGGCTGCTGACGTTCCTGCTAGTGCTGCTGCTGCTCGGCGGTTTCTCGCCCTCGTCGGGCTATGTCCGCTTCGCGCTGCTGGTCGCGCTCTGGGTAGGCGGGCTGCGCTGGGCGCAGAACCGGGGGCAGCTCGAGCCGCTCGGCCTCGACCTCATCTGGGGCCGCTCGTTCCTGATGTGGCGCACCGACCACGGCAAGCGCTTCATCGAGCGCATGGCGCAGTATCCCGTCGTCTGGCGCCGCTTCGGCGACGTAGGGCTGGTGATGGTCTTCGGGACGATGGTGACGATGCTGTCGCTGCTGGTGTGGCAGGCGTTCCTCGTCTTCGACATTCCCAAGTCGGCCGCCGTCTCCCCCAAGCTGATGCTGGGGCTGCCCGGCCTGAACCCGGTCATCCCGCTCTGGTACGGAATTGCCGCGCTCGCGATTGCCATCGTGGTGCACGAGTTCTGCCACGGCATCCTGGCGCGCGTCGCCAACGTGCGGCTGAAGGCGCTCGGCCTGCTCTTCTTCGCCGCACCGGTCGGCGCCTTTGTCGAGCCCGATGAAGAAGAGATGGTCGCGATGCGGCGGATTGACCGCATGCGGCTCTACGCGGCCGGCCCCGCGTCGAACATCACGCTGGCGTTCCTGTTCGCGCTGCTCTTCTCGTGGGGCATGGTTGCCGCGCTCGAGCCGGCGCACGACGGGGCGCTCACGGCGTCGGTCGTCACCGACTACGCCGGTGCCAAAGCGGGGCTGGAGCCGTGGATGCTGCTCACCACGGTAAACGGCACCGACATCGAGAGCGCCGCCGACTTCGGCGCAGCGCTGAACCAGACCTGGGCGGGGCAGAACGTGACTGTGCAGGCGCTCGACAAGGGGCAGCCGCGCAGCTTCGATGTCACGCTCGACGACAAAGGCAGCTACTACCTGCAGTATTACCCCGATTATTACGAATCGTGGATGTCGGGGAAAGGTTTCCTCGGCGTCGCGGTCACCGACCAGTCGGCCGTCACCGAAGGGCTGGCGCACCCGGCGCAGGACGGCTGGTCGCTGCTGCGCTACATCACGCTGCCGTTCCTGAAGCTGCAGCCGTTCCCCGAGCATTTCACCGCGCTCTTCGAGCCGACGGGGTTGCCGGGAGTGCTGCCCGACGGGCTCTTCTGGATGACAGCCAACCTGTTCTACTGGATTTTCTGGCTCAACCTGATGGTCGGCATGACCAACGCGCTGCCGGCGGTCCCGCTTGACGGCGGCTTCATCTTCGGCGACTCGGTCGCCGCCATGCTCGACCGGCTCAAGCGGCCATCGCTCTCGGCGGAGCGCAAGGAGCAAATCACTGACCGGCTTGTCTCGCTGCTCGCCATCCTGGTTATCTCGCTGGTCGTCTGGCAAATGGTCGGTCCACGACTGGTCGGGACTGAAGTGGCGTTCCTGCAGGCGCGGTTTGACGCGAGCGGTGACGAGGGGTGGAATGGTGACAGCTTCGATTTCGACGCGTCGCTCTCGGTCGGCGGCTTCGTCGAGTGGGAGTGGGATTTCGGCGACGGCGCCAACGCCAGCGGCGAGCAGGTCTCGCACGCGTGGGACGCCGGTGGAGCCTACTACGTCGTGCTGACCGCGAAGGACGCAGATGGCCGGCAGAGCCGCGACTACCACCCGGTGGTCATCGACCAGCGCGCGCAAGCGAGCGGTAATGTTTCCATGCTCGACAGCGCGACCGAGACAATCGCCGCCAGCCCCTACATCGGCGAGGTCCGCACCGTGATTACCGTGAGCGGCGAGACCCCGTTCCTTTCGACCGACGTCACCGTCACGCTCACTTCGCCTTCCGGGGAGACGCAGCAGCAGACCGTCACGGTTTCCCAGCAGTCAACGGTTGAGTTGCCCTGGACTGCCGACGGCGAGGTGGGTGACTGGAGGATCGACCTCGAATCGGAGGATTTCGAGTTTAGCTACGAAGTGGCGTGGGAGCTGGATTACCGCCTTGCGGCCTGATTAATCGCACTCATCGCAATCATAACTAATCTTAAGCCCCCCTGAGCCCTGCCGAGGCAGGATGAGCGAAGACCCGGTTCCACTGAAAGCGATTCACCACGTCGAGCTGTGGGTCGGCAACGCCAAGCAGGCGGCCTACTACTACCGCCACGCCTTCGGCTTCTCGCAGGTCGCCTATTCGGGGCTGGAAACGGGCGTGCGCGACCGCGCCAGCTACGTGCTGGGGCAGGGGCGCATCCGGCTGGTGCTCTCGACCCCGCTCGGCGGCGACAACGGCATGTCCGCCCATCAGGCGCGACATGGCGACGGGGTGCACGACATCGCGTTCCACGTCGATGACGCCGACGCCTGCTTTGCGGCGGCGGTCGAGCGCGGCGCAAAGGTGGCGAGCGAACCGCAGACGCTCAAGGACGAAAACGGGTCGGTGCGGCACGCCGCCATCCACACCTACGGCGACACGTTGCACTCGTTCATTTCGCACGACGACTACGACGGCCCCTTCCTGCCGGGCTACCGCGCCGCGGAGATTGCGGGCGAGTCGGTAGGATTGCGGTTCGTCGACCACATTGTCGGCAACGTCGAGCTGGGGAAGATGGGTGAGTGGGCCAGCTTCTACGCCGGGGTGCTGGGCTTCAGCCAGCTGCTGCACTTCAGCGACGACGACATCACGACCGAGTACAGCGCGCTGATGTCGAAAGTGATGGAGTCGGACAACGGTCGCATCAAGTTCCCCATCAACGAGCCGGCCGAGGGACGGCGCAAGTCGCAAATCGAGGAGTATCTCGACTTCTACGACGGTCCCGGTGTCCAGCACGTGGCGCTGCTGACCGACGACATCATCAACGCCATCGACAGGCTGCGCGTCAACGGCGTCGAGTTCCTGCATGTGCCTGATGACTACTACGACTCTCTGCAGGCACGTGTCGGCGCGATTGACGAGGATATGGAGGATATCCGCCGGCTGCGCATTCTCGTCGACCGCGACGAGGAGGGGTACCTGCTGCAGCTCTTCACCAAGCCGGTCGAGGACCGGCCGACGCTATTCTACGAGATTATCCAGCGCAAGGGGTCGCGCGGTTTCGGGCAGGGCAACTTCCAGGCGCTCTTCGAGGCCATCGAACTGGAACAGGCTGCGCGGGGGAATCTCTGATGCACCGCTACCACCGGCTGGGCGAGCTGCCGCGCAAGCGGCACATGGCGCTGCGCAAGCCGGACGGCGGCATCTACCATGAAGAATTGAAGGGCAACAAAGGCTTCGACGGCCCGTCGTCGCTGCTCTACCATCTCCACCGGCCTACGGCGGTGGTCGGAACGAAATTACTGCGCGAAGTGAAGCTGGAGGAAGACCCCGACCAGCGGCTGCGCATGCGCCACTTCTTCAGCGACCAGCTGAAGCGCGGCGGCAGCCCGGTGCTGGACCGCACGGCGATTATGTTCAACAACGACGTCGCGCTCTGGATGGCGTTCCCCGACGCGGAGGACAAGTTCTACTACCGCAACGCGCAGGCCGACGAAATCATCTACGTCAGCGACGGGAGCGGCGCGCTCGAGACCGCCTTCGGGGAGCTGGCATATTCGCAGGGCGACTATCTTGTCATCCCGCGCGGCATCCTGCACCGCTACCGCTTCGGCAAGGGCGAGCAGCGCTTCTTCATCACCGAGGCGACCGGCGAGGTGCGCACGCCGAAGCGCTACCGCAACGAATACGGCCAGCTCATCGAGCGCTCGCCCTTCAGCGAGCGCGACTGGCGGGTGCCCGAGAATCTCACGACCGTCGACGAGCAGGAGCCGACGCCCATCGTGGTCAAGCAGCGCGACCTGCTGACCGAGGTGACGCTGGCGCACCATCCCTGCGACGTCGTCGGCTGGGACGGCTACTACTATCCCTACGCCTTCAGCATCCACGACTTCGAGCCGATTGTCGGCCGCTACCACGAGCCGCCGCCGGTCCACCAGACCTTCCAGGGCGACAATTTCGTTATCTGCAGCTTCTGCCCGCGCCCCTACGATTTCGGCGAGGACGCCATCCCTGCGCCGTATAACCACGCCAACATCATGTCCGACGAGGTTATCTACTACGCCAGTCCCAAGTTCATGTCGCGCAAGGGCATCGAGTACGGCTCAATCACGCTCCACCCCGACGGCATCACCCATGGCCCGCACCCCGGCCGCTACGAGGCGAGCATCGGCCAGAAGGCGACGGACGAGCTGGCGGTGATGGTCGATACCTACTACCCGCTCAGGGTCGCCAGACCGGCGCTCGAAATCGAGGATGGCGACTACGGCCGCTCCTGGCTCTCCGACGGCGAAGGCTTCGAGGACGCGCTCGGGGCTTGAGGGCTTGCTGCTTCCGGCTCTTGGCAGATTGTGGCCTCCGGTATTACCTGTGCGCTTCCAGCCAGGTTTCCAGGAAGCGGTCAACCATGCGGTCGACGAAAGAAGGTTGATAGGTGATCAGGTTGTTGACCACCCGGTCCGGGCTGCGCAAGGCATAGGTTCGCACGCGCCCTTCCTGTTCCACGTCGTCGTCTCCGTCTCCAGAGTCGCTGTCGTCCTCGTTGGAGTCATCGTTCTCCTCGCCACCCTGCTCGTCGCTAGAATCGCTAGAATCGCTGTCGCCATCCTCTTCATCTTCTTCGTCGTCCTCGTACTCATCATCCTCGTCGTCTTCCTCATCGTCATCTTCGTCATCGTCGCTGCCAGATGTGGAGTTAGACCCGTCAGAAGTGCTACCGCTATTCCAGGTAGAGCCGCCGGTTGTGTTTGATGTCTCGGTCGAGCCGCCAATTACATTACTGTAATCCGGGGCTGAGCTGGTCTGGGGTGTTATCTGGGAAGAGTTCGTCCCATCGTCCGGGAATATGGTATCTCCGGGCGATATCCAGTCTCCGCCTACGGCGGTCAGGCCAAGAAGGCCAGCTATGCTCAGCGACATAAGCGCTGTCAGGTAGGTTTTGCGGTTCATTTTTGCCTCTGGAGCCAGACTACCTGACTCCAAGTGTAACACCCCGGCTGCTAATAAAGGACTTCAGGGACAAAACCCGAATATTAGGACAAAACCCGAAATATCCATACCTCAGGAATTCCCCCCGGAACACCCCAAATCCTATAGGCCAGTCCCCTTGAACAGAACCATGAAGATTGCCCGGCTCCTGCCACTACTGGCAGCCCTGCTCCTGCTCAGCTCGTTCGCTGCTGCCGACGAGGGTGAAGACGACGAAAGCGATGACGACGAAGGCGGCGACGCTGGCGAAGGCTCGGGCGAAGTCGCCGCCTGGATGCTGGGCGCCGGCTTCATCTACGTCGTCGTGCGGCAGCGGCTGGTGCGTGACCGGCTCTTCATGGCGGGGCTGGAGCGCAAGCGCTACGGGGCGCTGCTGAAGCTGGCGCTAAACGGCCATATGTGGCTGATGGTGGGCGCCACCGCGCTGGCAGGCTACCACGGCTGGCTGATGGCGCAGTCGGAGGGCTGGCTGGAGGGCGACTCGCTCAGCGGACTGCTGGCGCTGGCAACGATGGCGTATCTCTCGGTCACCGGAATCCTGCTCTGGCGCCGGCTGCCGCCTGACTGGGTCAGCCGCCCGCTGCGCAAGCAGGCGCGGCTGGCACACGTCCAGCGCTGGGTGACGGTGGCGCTGCTGGTCACGCTGGCGCTGCACCTGGGTTAGAGCCGGGAGCGGACTAGAGCCACTTGGCCCAGGCGTGGATAGCGGCGGTCTCGCCGTCAGCCCACGCGCTCGGTATCTGGTCCCAGGTCTCGTGCCGGATATCGCCGATAGCGTAGAAGCGGTCGAGCGGGGCGCCGCCCTGCCCATCGAGTACCCGGCAGTCAGCATCAGTAAAAATGGTGCCATCTTCCGCGACGGTCGCGCCCAGCTCCAGCGGCAGTTCGTTATTGACCTTGAACCAGCCGAATGACATGAAGACCTTGTCGAAGACGCGTGCTGGCACATGCTTGCTCTTCAATATTCTTTGCGTTTGGCTCATAGTTTTCCTGTTGAAAGACGTTCAGTAGCGTAACCTGCGCCGGCAGGCAATTCCCAGCAGCAGGGCAATGGTGAGGATTGTCGACAGGCCCGGGCTTTCCTCTTCGTAGCCACTGCCCTTTGACGTGTATTCAGCTTCATTCCAGTGGTCTTCTTCACTCGCTTCGCCGTCACCATTCACGGCGTTCCCTCTCAGCGTAAACGATACACGTAACGAATCATCAGCAGGCGCCACCCACTCAACTTTCCAGCTCCGCTGGTCGTTGCCCTCAGAGTTGTGGGTCAGCGAGCCATCCTCTTTTTCCTGTGTGTTCGAATCTACTGAAGAAAGGTCACCAGCGCTTGCCTCGAGGTTGAAGCCTCCCTGGTTCGTCGGATTAGACGTGACCTCGGGACCACCAGACAGCGCGACTGTCAGATTGTAGCGGACTCCAGCGTCATACGTAGCGGGCAGTCCCGAAAGCGTCACCATGAGGTCACTGGCTGGCGAGCTACTGTGGCAGATGCATCCACTCTTTGAGTCATCAACCGAAATCCCACCACTGTAGGAACTAGCGTCCGGGAACGTGATAACTGCCACAGCAATTATCAGGACCCAAGCTAGCACAGTGCCCCGGAGTGGGACTTCATCCATCAATCAGAATCACTCCATTCCAGTGTGCTGGCGCCCCAGGGGTTGCTACCTGCTTGCTCGCCGTGACTCAAACTCCTGACAAGGTTATAGAGGAAAACCAGCTGTGCCAAGAAGGCAATTACGGCGCCAATTGTGGCCACGAGGTTGTAGAGTTCCCAGGTCACCTCATCGTAGATGTAGACGCGGCGAGGCATGTCAGTCAGCACGAAGAGTGAAGCGAAAAGCAGGAGCCCGAGCACTGTGCCCCAGAAGTGGATTTTGCCCAGCTTTTCGTCCAGGAACCGACCGAACATCCGAGGGAACCAGTAGTAAATTCCACCCACGACACCCATTACTACGGCGCCTAGCGTGTAGTGGAAATGTGCTACAATATAGTAGGTCCCCCTCAGGTGGTAGTCGATTGCGGCTGATGACAGGAATACGCCTGTCACGCCCCCGATGACGAATACGGCCACAGCACCCAGAGCAAACAGGTTGGCAGTGGGGAAAGTGATTCTCCCGCCATACAGCGTTGCTATCAGGCAAATCATTAACACTCCGAACGGAATCGAAATCAGCTCGGTGGTCACGCTCATGAACTCCCTCAATAGCGGGTCAATGCCAGTGATGAACATGTGGTGGACCCAGACGATAACACTGAGGGCCGTTCCGACAATGAGCGAATAGATGATGTAGCGCTTGCCATAGAGCGGCTTGCGGGCAAATACTGGAATTATCTCAGCTACAATCCCCAGTTCCGGCATCAGCACCACGTAAACCTCAGGATGGCCAAAGAACCAGAACAGGTGCCCCCACAGGATTGCGCCATTCGTCGAGTCCGCGAAGAACATCGTCCCGAAGATGCGGTCACCGACCAGCATCAGCAGTGCTCCTAGCAGGGCCGGGAAAATCACCAGCATTAGCACCACCGTGAACAGCATGGTCCAAGTGAAAATCGGCATGTCCCAGAGGCTCATTCCCGGCTTGCGGTGGTTCAGGATTGTGACTATGAAATTGATGGTTGAAGCCGTCACCGACATCACCAGCAGTACCAGCCCCGCGCCAGCCAGGTTAACTCCATTGCCGGGACTGTACTCGAGTGAGGTCAGCGGCGAATAGAAGGTCCAGCCCACGTCGGCGGCCCCACCTAGCAGGAATCCCGAAGCAGCTACCAGCCCTCCGAGCAGGAACGCCCAGAAGCTGAACGCGTTCAGTCGCGGGAACGCCATGTCCTTCGCCCCGATCTGCAATGGGACCATGTAGTTCGCGAAACCGAAGGAAAGCGGTGACGCGAAGAAGAGCACCATCACGGCACCATGCATGGTTACGATTGAGTTGTAGAACTCACCTGGCTCTCCCGGTCCCCAGTCGAGCAGGGCCGTCCCACTATTGGGCTGGTAGAGCTGTAGCCTAATCAGCAGCGAGAGCGCGAGGCCGATAAATCCGAACAGGAGTGTGGCGAAGAAATACATCAAGCCGACATCCTTGTGGTTGGTGGTTGAGAGCCATCGCTTCAGTACGACTGTGTTCATGCTGACCCTCCATCATAGAGATTGGTGTAGTCATCTGGTTCTACAATCACCAGAGTGCCTTTCATATCGGCGTGATCTGCGCCACAGAGTTCCATGCAGTAAATGGGATATTCTCCGGTATTAGATGCATCAAACCAGATTACGTTCGGCTCTGTGTCGCCTGGAATGGCATCAATCTTCAGCCGCAGGGCAGGAACGGCAAAATTATGCCAGACGTCATCCGAGGTCACCTCCAGAATGACCGTGGTGTCGGTTGGCACTGTGAGGGTGTCGTATGACTTATTGCCGCTGGGGTACTCGAACTCCCAGAAGTACTGCGCGCCAGTCACTTTCACAGTTACCTGTCTGCTCGCCATGCCTTCATCCGGGTTCTCGTAGAAGTTGACCATGTCAATCGTTCCAATTGTGAGCCCCATCAGGATGACGAATATGCCAGCTGTAACTGCCCAAGTCCAGGCCGGGTCTCCCCGGTGCTTGGGGATTTCGCCCAGCTTAGGGGCATCAGCAGGTTCGAAATCTCCCTCCTTGGCGCGGAACTTGAATAGGAGCCAGCCCATCCAGCCATACACTACGAGGGTGACGATACCACCAATCAGGGTATAGATGCTGAACAGCCTGTCATACTTCTCGGCATGAACACCGGTTGTACCGGTGCTAACACAGGATGCGCAGGCAGTAACCTCGCCTGCAAGCAGGATTATGACACCGAGTGCGCTGGCAATGGCGAGTGTAATTCTCCTCATTAGAGTACCTCCAGGTAGACGAAAAGAAGAATGAACACCCAGACTGCATCAACGAAGTGCCAGTAGAGCACGATGCTCTCCGGCAGTTGCGTTTCCTTGTGGAGCGAATCCGTCCTTGCCAGCCAGTGCAGGATGCTGAGGACCACGATACCCACCAGCACGTGTAGGCCATGCAGGCCGGTAAGCGCGAAGAAGGCGGTCCCGAAACTGGATTCCTGCGTCAGTCCAGCCTCATAGAGTGTGAAGTATTCGTAGCCCTGCCCGATTAGGAAAAGTGCGCCCAGTAGGATTGTGACTGGCAACCACATTGAATCAGAGGACTCGCTAAGTGACCGGTGAGCCGTGTAGGCACTTAGGAACAGGAAGAGGGAAGTTAATCCAACAAAAGGCATATCGAATTCGACTGTTTCAGGAGGCCAAGAATCAGCCGAATAATGGCGGGCCCAGAACCAGAATGTGAAGAAGACTAGGAACACCAGAGCCTCCGTGATAACGATGATTATCGTAGCGTAGTAACCATCTCTCCATCCACCCGTTTTACTCCAGGACCATAGTTCTACTTCTTCGCCAATCCAGTGCCAGAGCCCATATACTATTATGACCAAACCTAGTGGTAGCAAGGGCCATGCTAGGAGTCCGGCTAGTAGCAGCGCGATAGCTAACGCAACTAGGATTGGTTGGAAGCTGTCATGCTCGTTTTCTGGGTCGAGATTCGAACTCATGGTTGAGCATTACCTCTTAAACAACGTAACTATACGTTCTTACCAATACATACCTATTTATAGGTTTGGTTTTATGTTCACTTATCTAGAAAATGAATGGAGACGACTTCGACCTCTACAACACGCCTCGGGGGCTGAAGCCCATCACCAGTCCCATCAAGCGGGGAATCCTGAACTTGCTCAAGGGCAGCCCGCGGACCCAGCGGGAAGTCATGGCCTCGATTGGGCGAGCGCAGTCTACGACTGCGCGTCACCTGCTTGAACTGGAAGCGGCGAGTCTGGTTAGGTCATCGGTAGACCCCGCGGACTCCCGGCGCAAGGTCTATCACCTCACAGGGCGGCTCGCTGCCACGGGTGGAGGACCCACTAATGCCTTCTCCAGCTATTTTACCCAGACCGTCCGCAATGGACTGGCCAATGATGCACCACTGATGGAGCGCATCAACCACGGCCTGCGCTACGTTACCCAATCATGGGGACTCTCGCTCGACTCGATGCTGCGCGAAGTGGGGCACGATATCGGAATCCAGATGGCGGAAAGCCTTGACAGCAGTGCGGAACTGGATGCCGTGATTGAGAGTCTTGCAACGCTCTGGGAGGATAACAAGATGGGGCTCATCGAGAAACATCAGGATAATCCACTGGTCCTGCGCATAGACGGAAACTACGACTGCACCGGCGTCCCCGATGTGGGCAAGCCGCTCTGCGCTCTCGACGAAGGCATCATGGAGGGTGTCCTCTCGAACTCCATCGGTGGTGACTGGAAAGTCCGTGAATTCGCCTGCCACGGCACCGGGCACGACCACTGCCTGTTCAAGGTCGAGCCCCCCTGGTGAGACCTAGTTCGCCGACCTTCCGGAAACCGTTCCATGAACCCGCTGCTAGAAATCCTGCTGGTTTCAATGCGAGATGCGTTCCGGCAGGTTGCAGTTTTCGTAGCGGTAATGGTGCTGCTCTTCTCCTGAATCCAGTACCGCACGGCAGGTGGACTAGTTGAATTACTGCAACGAAAAAGGCGCTGGCAGCCACTGACTGGTGCACTGATGGGGCTGACTCCCGGCACTGGCGGCACACGCTATCTCACAGGATGGCGATGCGCTCTTTCCGCTGCTGGCGCGCAATCGCATGGCGTCGCTCTGGGCGACTATCCATACCACTGTCCCGGCACTGCTGGTCGGCACTATCCTCTACCTGCTCGACTTCAGCGCCTGATGGCCCTTACGCCATATTTATTGCATAAATAATACAATCAGATTACAATCATAATCTTTTTATAATACATTGTATCGGCCATTCCATGAGCGAATGGAATTACACCAGTTGCTCGAAGCCCTTCGATTCAGTCGAGGAGGCGCTCGAGTTCATGCAGGCGCGAAAATTCTCCGGGCAGGTGCTGAAGCGGACCGAAGGGTACACCGCAGTCTGCCCGACCTATCCCGAAGGCTACTACCCCGACGCGGTTTCCGTCGCGTCCTACGCGCCGGAGAGCGGGGTGACGCTCGCGGCCGACGAAGGCGAGGCTACAGCCGACTGCTGTGGGAGCTGCTGCTAGCATGGGCCGCCGCTCGCACTACGCGATTACCAAGGTCTCGGCCGACCTGCCGGCGGCGCTGGTACAGCAGCTGGACGGCTGGAAGGGAGAAATCCAGGGCATCAACCGCTCGCGGTTGATTTCGGACCTGCTGCGCTGGGCGCTCGACCGCGGGGCGGTTGACGAGCTCTACCCGGAGTGCGAGTTCGACCACAAGCACGCTGACGCCGAGGCGGATTGCGGCTGCCACTGCGTGACCTGTTGACGATGGACGACCAGACCTTTCTCTTTCTGCTGGCGGCCATCATGTTCGCCGGCGCGCTGGCGTTCGGCTACATCCCGCTCGGCTTCCGCTTTTCCCACGCGCGGCTGGAGCAGTTCATGGCGCTCGGTGCCGGGGTGCTGGTCGGCTCCGCCTTCCTGGTCATCATCCCCGAGGGGCTGGAGCTGACGCTGGGCGCGGCAGCCGGAATCGCGCCGCTGTTCCTTGGTGGCGCAATCCTGGCCGGCTTCACGCTGATGCTATTGCTCGAGTTCTTCGGGCTGCCGCACGCAGTCCACCACGAGGCGGACCGCGAGCTGCTGAGCCTCTCGGCAACCATCGGACTGATCATCCACGCCTCGGCCGACGGGCTGGCGCTAGGCGCCTCGGTCACCAGCAGCACCGAGACGGGTCTGATTGTCTTCGCCGCCATCATGCTCCACAAGGGGCCGACCGCCTTCGGGCTCGCCTCCTTCCTGGCGCACATCGAGACCGGGCCGGCGCGGTCGCGGCTCTACCTGCTGCTCTTTGCGCTGACGTCGCCGATTGCCGCAATCCTCGCCTTCTACACGCTGCGCGACAGCGCGCTAGCAAGCGACGACAACGTGGGTCTGGCACTGCTCTTCTCGGCCGGCACGTTCCTCTACGTCGCAACGGTCGACGTGCTGCCCGAAGTGCACAGCCACGACCACGAAGGCGAGTCACCAACCAGCTTCGTCATCCTGGGGATGCTGCTGGTGCTGATAGTCGCGCTGCTCGGGCCGGGGCATTAGCGCCGCCTGAAAGCCTAATACCGCCCGCCTGAAGTCAGCGGAGATGCGACCCGCACGCGCGCTGCTGGCCGGGATGGTCGACTACGCCGGACTCTTCCCGCCGGCGCAGCTCCCACTGGACGATGCGGTGCGCGAATACGCTGCGCACCTCGGCGACGCGGAAGCGTGGATGCTGGGGCGCTTCATCATCCCGGCGCAGCGGCTGGGCGAGCTGGAACCGCACCTCAGGGCGTTCCCGGAAACACTGCGAATCGCCGCGCTGGGGAAGGGCGGTCGTTCCGAAGACGAATATTTAAAGAATATTGACGCCGACCTCGCCGCCATCAAAAGCTTTCGCGCTGCGCACGGCGACGCGGTCGCGGTCGAGAGTTTCGAAGCGCGGCTGCCGCCGCTGCCGGTCGCCGCCGACTTCGTCGCGGCAGTCGCGGAGCGGCTGCGCGGGGCCGGGCTGGCGCAGTTCCACGAGTTCGCGGTCGGCGACCATCTCGAAGCGACGCTGGCAACGCTCGCCGCTGCCGGGGCAGGAGCGAAGCTGCGCTGCGGCGGCGTGAGCGCCGACGCATTCCCGGCGCCCAAGCAGGTTGCGCGCTTCATCGTCGCCGCGCGCGACGCCGGCGTCGCCGCCAAGTTCACCGCCGGGCTGCACCATCCGGTGCGGTACTTCGACGAAACCGTCGGGACCGAGATGCACGGCTTCCTGAATCTTTACGTCGGCGGGATGCTGGCGCACACGGCGGGGCTGGGCTGGCAGGAATTGGCGGGAATCATCGCCGACCAGTCGCCCGACGCGTTCGCGCTGACCGGCGTCGGCGTCGAGTGGCGCGGGCGGCTGGTGCGCGCCGAGGATGTAGTGCGGCTGCGCGAAAACGCGCTGCTGGGGCAGGGGAGTTGCTCTTTTGCCGAGCCGGTGGCTGACCTGCGCGACATAGGATGGCTCTGATGGCTGGCGACGCGAATGACCCGAAGCTGCGGTCGTGGGTCGCGGTCGCCGCCGACTCGCATTTTCCAATCCAGAACCTGCCGTTCGGCGTCTGCCGCCCAAAGGCGGGCGGCGAGCTGCGCGTCTGCTCCGCCATCGGCGACTCCGTCGTGGACCTGGCGGTGCTCGACGAGACTGGCGCGTTCGACGGTACGCCGGTCGCCGGCACCGAAGCGTTCCACGAGCCGACGCTCAACGCCTTCATGGCGCTCGGCCGCGAAGCGTGGTCGGCCACCCGCCAGGCGCTCAGCCGGCTGCTGCGCGACAACTGTGGCGAGCTGCGCGACGACGCGGAACTACGCGCAGCGGCGCTGCTGCTGGCCGACGCGGTCGAGATGGAACTGCCGGTCGATGTTGGTGACTACACCGATTTCTATTCGTCGCGCGAGCACGCGACCAACGTCGGGACCATGTTCCGCGGCGCCGAGAATGCGCTAATGCCGAACTGGCTGCACCTGCCCGTGGGTTACCACGGCCGCTCGTCGTCGATTATCGTCAGCGGCGCACCCGTAAGGCGACCGCAAGGGCAGACGCGCCCCGACGACGCGCAGCCGCCGGTTTTCGGCGCCAGCCGCATGGTCGACTTCGAGCTCGAAATGGGCTTCTTCATCGGCCCCGGCAACGCCCCGGGCGACCCGGTCCCCGTCGCGGAGGCCGAGTCACACATCTTCGGGATGGTGCTGGTCAACGACTGGTCGGCGCGCGACATCCAGAAGTGGGAATACCAGCCGCTCGGGCCGTTCCTCGCGAAGAATTTCGCCACCACAATCTCGCCCTGGGTCGTGACGCTCGACGCGCTGGAGCCGTTCCGCTGCGCCGGCCCCGCGCAGGAGCCGGCGCCGCTGGAGAACCTGCGCGACGGTGGCGGCGGCGCCTTCAACATCGCGCTCGAAGTCTGGCTCGCGCCTGACGGCGGCGACGCAACG
>CEPX01071358.1_pt1 | contig 14651 bp, 25 predicted proteins | sample 361361 | NCBI WGS metagenome assembly CEPX01 (sample SAMEA2619974, study PRJEB7988) | marine metagenome | biome: marine biome (ENVO:00000447); feature: mesopelagic zone (ENVO:00000213) & marine oxygen minimum zone (ENVO:01000065); material: "saline water (ENVO:00002010), including plankton... | reverse complement strand
ACTCAAAAATAGAGGAAGCCACTAGCGACATTGACGAGTCCCCCATGATACGCGATGCGATTAAGCGACAGACAGCGGAGTCCATCCAGGTCATCAACAGGATGAGGCCGAAGGAAATCAACATAAAAATGGACCCCCTCACTGGCGAGCAGAGCGTCAGTGGTCCTGACTATGCCTTTGACAAGATGAACCAGATTTATGCCATGGCACAGAATCCAATCAAGGTCGTGATCGCAGCGTCCAGGTCGAGGACGCTAACCAAAGGGATGGCGGATGCGTTTAACGCATTGCATCCGAAGATTTACGCCGATTTTGTGGGGAAGATACGAGAATCGATAATTGACCAAAAGACTAGAAGTAAAACAAAATACAGTGATAGGCTGATGTTATCGACGCTCTTCAACATTCCAATGGAGGCATCGATAACTGCCCCGGTTATGTCGGCATTACAAGCAGCATACGAGGAAGAAGAGAAGCCAGAACCAAGACCACAGAGGGGCCTAGCCTCCCTGAAGTCGCAAGTTGACAACACCATGACCCCGTCGCAAAGGGCCATGGGAGAATAACCACTTGGGATGAAGATATGTCCCGCCATGTGCCTAGGAGGATTTGATGCGTACCATAACTAAGAAATTTGCAAGCCTATCTGGAACAACCGAGACATTTGCCTTGGACTTAAAAGTCCAGGACCAGGGCAGGCAAACCTGGGAGTTCTTTGCAACTGACTCTGCCGCCAATGTCAGGATAAGGCTCAAATCTGTAATTACGGCAGACGATGGAACCGAGGTTGCTGGCTCTGGCACCGGAGCTACTGCTGGGTGTGACATCCAGACGATTGACCTTACAGATGATGTTCTGACCATCGTGAACTTCAACATGAAGCTCTCTCATGTACGATGCACTTATGATTCTGACGGTGTGGGTCCTATGCAGGGAGATCTCTACATCAAAGCCACAGCGGCAAAGTGAGGTAAGTTATGGCTGATGCAAAAATTATAACATTCGGCGAGTTATTCTCTGCCACGACTGATGTCATTCCCGATAACAAAGCAGCTGCTGTGGAGATCGAAGGTCTCGACGGTAATGACTACATTAAGATTGATACCACCGATGGTTCGGAAGCGGTTCAGCTTGTCAGTAGCGGAACGGGAAAGGTTGGCGTGGGTCCTACCGCGCCTCTAGACCAGCTCCATGTTTCTTCGTCAGCGGATACCGGGACCCATCTGAAATTCACCCATGCTGGTACGGGTCATACCGTCGATGATGGTGGTTATGTAGGAATGCAAAACGGCGCAAATGGGATGCGTGTTTACAACCGGGAGGCGTCACCGATAGCGTTCGGGACCAGTAACGCCGAGGCCATGAGGATCGACGCCGATGGCGATCTCGGGGTCGGGACGACGAATCCAGAGTCTCCATTTGTCGTTCATAACCTTTTGCCAGCGGGCAGGATTCTAGCGGAATTTAGAGGGGGCGGGGCTAGTGGCGCCAACACGGTTGTCAATATAAGAGCGGATGGCGTGGGAGATCCTAAGATATATTTTAGCTTGGACACTTCGACAAATTGGGTCATGGGCGTCGACAATAGCGATGACGACAAGTTCAAGATCTCTGGTCATTACAACTTAGAGTCCAACACCAGACTGACTATCGATTCAGTGGGGGTAACGACCCTATCGTCAAGCCCTGCGGGCACTGACACCGGCGGCCTAATCCTGACAAATAGCAACGGGGGCAGTGAGACTTTTGTTCAAGCCCGAAATACGGGCGACTCACTTTATTCGTATGGCTTTGGCAGACACCGAAGCGGGTCATTCCAGGTAACACAGAAGGCCAATTCAACCTATGGCGGTGCGGCCCAAACTGTGCTCTTGATCGACCCAGAAGAGGGATCCCACACCAACACATTTTCGGAAGCGGTCACAGGGAATGTCACCGATCAATATTGTGCGGCGCTTAAAATTGACCCAGCGTTTACAGCAGACAGCGCAAGCACCTTTACAGTAACAAACTCAAATTACATTAGCCTACAAGACCCAGCGGCGGCAAATGCTGGATCCGGTGATTTAAACATCACCAATGCTCCGGTATTCAAGCTTGATGCCGCGCTAGGCACACACAAGGCCACAACGAACACAGATAAGTCGTCGGGGACCGCAAGCGGAACACTGAAGGTTGATGTCAACGGGACCCTTTACCACATACAGCTTTACGCTGATTGATGAGGAAAAAAACATGTCAGATAAGCATTTGAACTATAGGCAATTTAAGGCCGCAGGGCTTAGGGATTTAAAGAAGGAATCCGATGGAACTGTGTGGCTTAAAGAGAAACAGTTTAATCCATCCAGCGGAGAAAAGGAGCAACTGAGTTATTCCGATGTCAGCCCTGCATCCCTGGCAGAGGCGAGAAAAGGGCTTGAAAGGGTTAAGGGTAGCGTTGAGGGCGAGATCGCAGATATTGACGCACTGATTTCAGACATCGACTCTCTTTAAAAGGATTAAAAGAATGACAGCAAAGTGGGATATCTCAAATTGCAACGACTGGAAAGTCAAGGACGGTCACGAAAAGGTGATCTTCAATCTACACTGGAATTGTACAGACTCTCGCGAGTACCAGAACCCAGAGCCAGAGCCAGAGCCGGAGCCGGAGCCTGGGGTAGAGCCAGTCCCAAGCGGATGGGCTCCAACATTGACAGCTTATGGCAGAGTCATCGGCACGTGTGCCCTGAATATCAGTGATATCCAAGACTTCACACCCTACGCGGAAGTGACTAAGGACATGGCTCTTGGTTGGCTCTTCTCTGTGATGACGGTGGAACAAAAGGCGAAGTCTGAAGCTCACGTTGAGCAGCAGATTGCTAATCAAATTGATCCGCCGACTGAATCGGGATTGCCCTGGGGTGAATGATGATTGAGAACATGGAGCAAATCGGAGCGACTGGAGTTCTAGCTGCTGTCTGCTTTGCTCTTCTCGACCTACTCAAGAATCATATCAAACAAGTCAAGGCGAAGAAAAATGGCGGGACTACCTACACCCGTCTAGCTCTTATCGAAGAATCACAAAAAGATATGGAAGAGGCGATGAAGGAACATCAGAGAAAGCTCTCTCTATTTCATCGGGACTTTTGCGAGTTCAGGGAAGAGGTCAGGGTTAATATCGCGGAGCAGAGAGTTCGGAACGAAACACTCAAGGAGATGAAAAGTGGATAAAGAAGGATCGAAAACAAGTGAGAAAAAGCAATCAACGCTGGTGATTGTCTTATCCACCATGCTCCCCGTGGTCGCCCTGCTTATCGACAACCTTATAGGCCAGGGCCTTATTAACGGGACTTGGGCGATGATGGCAGGGCTAGTGTCGGCTGGCATCGCAAGCGCCGGATACAGCCACTCAAGAGGCCGTGTGAAAGCAGCAGAAGCGGTGGCCCGTGCAGCAAAAAAAAACTAATCAAGGCGGTGAACGATGATGCGGTGGATGCTCTCAGCAATGCGATCGGTAGCGCTGAACGCAATAGCTTATTTGCTGGTATACGTGCTGCTGGGGATTGGGCTGGCGGCGAGAAAGCTACAGAAGTCGAAGCGTTTGTTCAAGCAAATGCTCTTATCGGTGACAATATAAACATGTTCGCAGAAGCATCGGCAGGTCTTGATGATTGGCAAGCAACCGCCGGATTAAAGTGGAGCTGGTGATGATTCATGACTCAATCTGGGTAGGAGCCCATTTCCAGGCGATAGAGTTTAGGTGCAACTGCGGATGCGGTGAGAACGAAATCCATCAAGGGGTTGTTCACGCTCTCGAAGAAGTAAGGAAAGTGGTAGGGGTTCCTCTCCGAGTCTCGTCTGGTGTTCGGTGCCCGTCTCATAATGCGAAATGCGGGGGCGCCCCCAATAGCTTCCACCAACCACAGGAGAATGGGAGAGGCTATGCTGCGGACTTTACGTTTTCTGCGGCCTCCCTGAAAACACCGGTAAATATACTGAGACTCTACACGCTCGCATCCGAAGAAGTGGGAGACGAAGGTGGTGTCATTCTCTATCCAACGTGGGTCCACATCGACTACAGGGGAGATCTCGGAAAGCCAAGGTATCGCTCAACAGCAAAATTCAACTGGCCCCGACTTGCCTGAAAGTCAAGACTGTGCAAGCATATAGGCTAACAACAGCAAAGGGGTTCAGAATGATACTTTGTGACTTTAATGACATTGTAGGGGCCAAGGTGATCACGGAAGCAGGGAGTCGTGTTAAGGTAAAGTATTTCAGTGCAAAGGAAGGGGAGGTTGTGCGATGGCTGGACAGGAACGAGATTCGAAAAATCTATCGTTACAAGTGCTAGTTTAGCGCTTCCATTAATCGCTGCTCTAATCTGAGCACGCGTTCCCGCAGGATAGAATTCTCCTTTATCAAACCCTCATACAGACTCACAAGCTCAAGGGCGCTTAGGCCTCCCTCGTCACCCTCGGGTAGGACAGGGACAATCCGGATGGTCTTATCTTCGTCATCATTCATGATCCCGGTCTCCTTCATGATGTTCCGATTCGCAGGAACCACCTTGTAAGTGAGTCTTTTATTCATGATGATATTGTAGGCGGCTTACAGGGATGAGTCTAGGGGGTCGGATAATGGCCATAGATCAAGGCCATCATAGCACAGATAATGCAGACCACTACCAAGGTAGAGCCTTGGTTGCTGCTGGGTTTGCAGCCAAAAAACCTGTCACCCCGACGACCAAAACGGCCACGGTGGCTGCGAGCTTCACCCATGGTGCTTTGGACATAGGGGGGTCAATCTCTGGCCCCAGTGTCAGGCTGGGGTTAAGCTTGCTTCTCGCGTCTTTAAGGAGATCAACAATCACGCTTAAATCCTGAGCAACATCAAGATGTTTCTCCGTATGTGGTGCTGCTTCCTTGTCGGGATGCATCTCGCTCGACCCGTGGAACCACGCCTTCTCGTCTAGCGTGTGAGCCAGTGCGAGCTTGATGGATTCCTCTAAGTCTAAAAGTCTCTGTGTTGGTCTTCTTTCTTGCATCACTTCACCCCCTTAATGATATCGATTAAATCTAGCTTGTCTTGTCTTGAAATTTCATTCTCATTTTTGTGGTCTCGCCGAACCTGTGCCCTCTGCTCAGAAAGCATTAAGCTCCGGACCATATCCCTCTCTGTAGTCCTAACTTGATGCTGACGGAACTCATTATCGCTCATGCTAATAATGTCCTCACCACTAGCAGAACTTTTCCCCACACAGACACCGCCGACAAACGCGACGATCATGACAAACGCGGCCACAGCTAAAAATTGATTATCCATTTTCTCCCCTTGTTGTTGTTGTTATTGTTAGTCCCAGTCTATTGCTTTGACCTTTCCTCCGGTCAACTTCTCTATTTTTTGAGCCATATCCAGCCTTGGCCTGCGGTGATTGTTAGCCCACTTACTAATCGTAAAGTGGTTGAGCCCGTGCAACTTGCTAAACGATTTCACTGTCATCTTTTTTTCTTTTAGGAATTCCAGTAAACAGTTGTACGCCGTCGGTCTCTTCAATTCCCTCGAGGATATCTTCTTTTGTTTTGTTTGTGCCATAGAGCACCTCTACAAGTTTAAGGTTTGCACTGAGTCCGGAAACTGCCACCGACAGAAATCCCAGCTCAGCAGAGCGATTTAAAAATGCTATTTGTTCATCGCTAACTTTCCCCTTTTCCCTCTTCAATTCCCAAAATACGCCTTTGAATCCCTCGCATGGAGAATTCAAAATACATAAGTCAGGCGTCCCCCTTACCGCCCCCGATCTCTTTAACCTTGAAGCTGCGATTGCATCTCTTTTTCCACCCATCGGAATGTGAAACACGAAACACTTTAATTTTCGAAGGGCGGCTACTACGCGGTTTTGAATCTGCTCCTCGCTCAACTCCCCCTTCGGGCGCTGCTTCTTTTTCGCTTTGGGCATCTCCTGTGCCCTCTTTGATGAGTAAAACCTTGCCATCGCGTCCCTGACACCGCTTGTCATCGATATAATCCCTCAGTGATAGTGTAGTCATAATCGCTATTCCCTATTCCCTATGCCTTAGGTGCTCAATAATTTCTCCGCCAAAAAGAGACGCAGCCTTCACAGCCTCCTTTGGTACAGGGGGCAGCTTGGATGCTTCTATTTCTGCCACCGTGCTTTCCACGAGCTTCCAAAGCTCATTCTCTGGAATGCTTGGGTTGCTTTTCTTATTGAACTCAACCGCCTTCCTTAAGACACAGGCCATGCGTCCCTTCGCTGATTCGTGCTTCCCTTCCTGGGACCAATAAGCCTCCCTGATGAATCCTTCGGTCGCCGAATGACCCTTCCTTGGGGGGCTGCCCAAACTTGCGACAATAACCAAAAGACTGCCAGGGATAGAACCAAGCTTGCATTCCCAGGGTGCGACAATCCACTGCAGCCGCTTGCCGTCAGGGCGGAGCGAAGGTGGTGCCAATATGGGATCTTTCCTAATGGACATCCCGTTGCCCCATGGACGAACGCTCAGCAAATCAGTGGGGCGCTTGAAGAACACAAGCCAGCTACCGCTTGATCCTTTAGCTACCCAGGTCTTTTTAATGCCGTGCCTCTCCTTCAGTTCAGACCAACCATCCCGACCGTCCTTAGTTACCTCAAGCACTGCGACACCTTCGCAGGCATCAATGGCAATGTTTGCATAGGGCCACCGACCCTCTTCGAATGCCTCCAGAGAAAAGCCACCCAGGGGATGATCCCCCTTGTTAGTGCACCCCCTGATTAGGCAAGTGCATGACCCATCGGGTTTGATCCCATGCCATGGGATTGTCTTAACCCCAAACTTTTGGAGGTGTTTAAACCACTTGTCCATACTCATGACACACCCCCTGGAATCTCTGGGATCGGCTCATACTCAAAGGAACCCGCAGAGGAAGCAGACACAACCGCTTCGACTGTCTCTGGCGCAACCTTCTTAGGTGCAGCCTTCTTAGGCGCAACCGCAACCGGCTTAGGCTTTACCTTTGGCCTGCCTTCTTCAATCTTCGCCTTGATAGCTCGGAGTGCATCTCGAGGATCAACACTGGACTTCTCCTCAGCTGGAGCCGGGGTGGTCACACGCTCATGCTGGGGCATTGAGTGTAGCTCGCTTTCATCGAGAACCGACAACCCACAAATTGAAAGTGTCACTCGTCGCTTGGCTTTGGTCAGGGCCTTCATTCTCGCATTAACCATCGCATCACCACGCAGACGCTCGCAATCAATCACCCCCATATCCTCATCCACACGACCGGACGCATCGATTGCCTTTGCATGAACAATGATGCACCCGTCTTCAATTACATTGCGTGTGATCTCAATCGACACGCCGTGGATTTTCCTAAGCTGATCGGTACAGGCCTTGGTTGCATAGAGCACAGCCTTCCCCTGGAATTTGATAAACTGAAACGGTCGGGTCATTGGGTTGACACCGACCGACTCACACAACCTCTGGACGTACTCGACCCGCTGCTGAGGTGTGAGCGCCTGGAGATTGCCATCAGTCAAGATCTGCTCGATTGCTTCGTAGTTGCTTTCTTTTCTCGTCATGTCAGTCATTTTATTCTCCCATGTCCAATGTGTCTGAAAGCCGACGGACCTTACCAGTGCTCCACTTGACCGATCCATAATCGCCAAACGAGATACCTCCGGAAGAACCAATGCGCTCACGCAGAAGATTCTTCACCCTGTTCAGCTCTTCCTTCTTCTCTTCTGCTTGCTTTTTAGCCATGACATACGAAGTCATTAGACCCGTGTCACCCTCACCACCCTCGATTATATCAGGGGTTAAACTCTCGATCCTCTGATGGAGCCGCGTGCACCCATCACTCCCATCGACAGGTAATGGCTCCGCATCCTCAACATGTCTTTGCCACCAACCGGCGAGTCCACCCATGGCTTTCTCAATCAAAACATCGTCACGTTCAACGACATAAATCCTGGGGGCGGCAGGCGTGTAAGTCCACAAACCAACGAAGCATTGGTCTAACCCGTTTGCCGCAATATGAGACTGACACTGAAGTGCGACATGCTCAGGCACATCCGATGTCCACTCCTCACCCCACAGCTTGCGCTGCTTGAAGCTCGCACTGGTCTTAATCTCCAACCCATAGCGTTGGGTCCACCCAGGCATCGTTAAGAGAAAATCACAGGTATCCCTAAACATCGCGCCGCCAAAACCAACAGCGCGGGTTGGGCAATCCCTTAGCTCAAAGTTCAGCGAAAGCTTTTCTGTAATCTTCTTGAGTGCTTGCTCGCCAACGATCTGCTCAAGCAATAAACCCCACTGCATCGCAGGGTTTTCAGGCTTCGTAATACCCCTGATGTCACAGAGCATTTCGTGCTCTGAGAACGGGGCCTCTCCGGACACACCGTGAACCCAGTGGGTCGAAGAGAAGCTCCCAGGCCTTGGGTAGTCGGGGCCAACCGCGTCCCATTTTCTTGAAAAATCATTCATTCCTAAAACCTCCTTGTTGTTAATTTCACAATACCATAGTTGGCGCTTGAGTCAACTAAAAAGGGATGTCATCAGAACCTCTTTTGTCGTTTTTTCCGCCTATAAATTGGACTGTCTGTGCTTCTATTTCTGTTGAGTATTTCTTCACGCCGTTCTTATCTTCATACGACCGGTATTTAATCTTGCCCTCAATATAAACCTCCCGACCCTTGGAGAGGTGCTCAGCCGCAATCTCAGCGGTTTTTCCCCAGCAGACAATCCTATGCCATTGGGTTTCCTCCTTCTCGCCGCCGCTCCGCGTTTTGAACCTCTCGCTTGTAGCTAAACTGAAATTACACACTGCGTTACCGCCGTTGGGGGTGTATTTCAGTTCAGGGTCTTGGCCTAATCTGCCAATCACGATTGCTTTGTTTACTCCGGACATCATGTCTCCTTTAATTTAAGTGATCTACCGATCCCCACGACGTGTGGGGTCGGACTGACAAAGCGTAATAGGTAAAACCACCACGCCTTCGCTTTGGGTTGTTCACGTCATTCGCTAAGAGCTCAGTGAATTTTCTTCCGAATTTTGTAGGATTCCCATCCCAGTGGATTTTTCTTCTATCGATAAATTTTACGAACGCATCAAAAATATCGCTCGCCTTTGTTTCGCCCTCGCCACCAATGCAGGCAGTCGAGTAGAAATCAGCAACAGGGCAGCTTAACCTAATAAGGCTAAACCTCTCGTGACTTGATGCGGGGATTACTGACAGCTCATTCATTCTCATTGTGCGACCGGCAGCCAAAAGAGCTTGGCCAAGGATGGCAGGAATCTCTCTCTTAATTGGGGACCAAATATCATTGAAGCTTTTCCGCCTCCCCTCAAACGAGTTATTGAATTCAAGCATCACTAACCTGCGAGCAAATCCGGTGGTGTGGTCTGTTATTTCTGGAGCGTGGTTGCTCGAAAAGATATGGACAGCCCTTGGTCTTGCCGAGTACGGCTTACCGTAGGGCAACCGGACTTGGACTCTATCTCGTGAGATCATCGATTTAATTTCTGAGCTGCTATACTTGAACGCGTTTTCATTCAGCTCGCCTGCAATATTCAATTTGGACTCAGCCAACACACTCGAGTAGTAAGCACTGGTACCGCCCTGTCCTAGGTGTTTTGGTTCAACCTGGCTTGTGTGTTGTGGACCCACTACCTCCGTCATCAATAACTGGAGGGTAGATTTTCCGTTAGATCCTGCCCCCAAAAGGAGAGCAGCCCTCGATATTTCCACGCCACTTAAAGCGCAGCCGAGCAACTCCATTATGACCGAGCGCTTGTCGTGTGCATCGACATCCCCGCTAAAAACCTCATCAAGAAACCCATAAAAAGCCTTGGGTTCATCGAAGTCTAGAGCCTCTCCGTAAGAGACCCTTAGCCGATTGCCTGGGGAGTGGGGAAGAAGCGTTGGCTTATTAGGGCCAGGCCTCCAGAAACCATCGCTTGTTCCAATGCCCACAGGAGCCCGATCAAAATAATCCTCACTGTAAATTTCTTTGTGGGCCAAAATAGCCCGGGCAATCTGGACGACAGATGTCCAGCTAAGTCCAAGAAACTTATCATCCCCGATCTTAAGCCCTTCACACTCGCTCATGATATAGCCGTGTAAGTTTGTGACCCTGTTAAAAAACCCGTCCTTATATAAGTAGATGGAATCAGCACACGAGACCGGGTGCATCCCCTGATCAGCCCAGTAGTCAACTATCGCGTTGGCTATATGTACAGTCGTATTTTTCAGAATTTTCATTGTGTCCCCTTTGCGGTCGAACCCAATTATCAGTCCGACCGCCACAAAAAATCAATATCTTTACTGTCCAGGGAATGAGCCGAGCAACTGTCCCTTGAGGATAGCAGAGATTGGGGAGGTCAGGGGTTGGGGACTTGGGGACTTAGGGAGGTCAGGGGCGGGGGGAGTTGGGGGAGTTGGGGGCCCAAACTCACGGGATATTGCCGAATCAAATTCGGTCCGTATCTCGTCAGGGGTGAGGCCTTGGATTGCCATCTCCGCCAGGGCCTCACGGAATGTCAGCTTTGCGGTTTCTAGAGGGAACGAGTCTTGTGCTCTGTTAAACATAATGATTGAACCTTTTGTTGTCCCCGTATGAACGGGGGGGTGTTGTTGTAGTAGCCAATATTACTTTAGTGTCAGTTGGCCCCTGAGTCAAGTCTATTGCTTGTGTTTGCGTCGTTTTCTTTCGGCGCTCGGGTCAATGCCCATTGCAACCATGGTCCGGATTTCCATTGCTCGGCGCCGCGCCTCGGTGCAATTAATAATGGGCCAGACACCAAGTGATAGCTGCCCTTCTTTTCCTTGAAACATGTACTTAATTCGCCACCATTTATGGTGATTTTTTACGGCAGGCACTAAAGCAAACAGGCCAGGAACTGGGTGCTCGCCTTCTATCTCTGGGCCGGAGGTCGTATCGTAATGTTTTTTGCGATCTCTTCCGAGCATCGACATATAGTTATCTGTTAACATCGGGGGCCTCTCTGTTGGGGGGTGATTTTCACATAAACTCTCGCGTTAGCCTTTTGGGGCCGTCACATCCACATTGGGGATCGGAGCAATTACATTCGTCAACATCCACTTCTTCTAGTGTCCAGTGACCCAATGTAATCGGCTTACCGTCTACATGTATCGGCTCGTCGTTGTCGTTATAAATGAGGATCTCCCCTTCGGAGTCTCCTTTATCTATTAGATCTGCGATCCGGTACCCGAGATCGGCATCATAGTTAGTCGCGGATAAGATAAAATCACCGATCTCATCTAGGTCTCGCAGCAAAAAATCCTTACTTTGTTTGCCGATGGTGATTGTTACTTGGGATGATGTCCCCACGTCGTCTAGCCAGATCATTGTCATGTTGTTTTTCCTTTTGTTGTTTGTGTTTCTTTATCTAGAGTTTATCGAAATCAACTTTGCACCGAAGCCCGAGATTGTTCGCATCGAAGAAAACCAGAACCGACGGGGCTGGTGCGGCATTCCCCGGCTCTCTCGTGGCCGGGTCTATGAATTTAATTCTACCGCGCAAGAAGATCATCGCACTTGCTCGGGCCGCATACTCATGAAAGGCTTTTGTGTCGGTCCGTGCAAATGTTAAGACCACCGAGGAATTGCCTAGAGTTGCTTCCCTTGCTGCCTTTGCATACCAGTCCACAATGTTGGAATATGGGGGATTGCACCAAGTCCATGTCTCCCAAGGGAGCGTCAACCCGTCGTCATCTTCAGTGTAATATCTGGGGCACTTGGCATTCCATTCAGAAGCACAGGCATCAAGACTAAAACTAAATTCCTCATTCAGTTTGTCAAAGATTCGTTGCGGTGTGCCCCATTCGTCACTGCCACCAGTTTTCTTGCTGGCGTGTAAAACTTTCCCTAACGACATTATGCGAGCCTTTCTTTGTTGGGGGATTGGGGTTGGATGGTCGCTGGTATTGAGTTGGGGATTAATTGCTCCCTTATTATCGTGTCAACGTTCTGACGTGTCCCTACTGTCTGCCACGAGACACAGACATCATTGCGATATAGCTGTGCTACCCACTTCCTGTTTAGCTTTTCAAAAATAACGTATGTACCTGGGGTTTTCATGATGTGAACCTTCTTTCTTTGTTGGGGGTGAGGGTTTGCTATTCGCACAACATTACGAAGTTATAGCCGGTTGATGCCGCGTTGCCGCCACCTACAAGCCGGGAATATTCCCAGTCTAGTTTACTGGCTAAAGCTTTAGCCGCGCTTTCGTGGTTTTCGTAGGAGCCTAAGGCATGGTCCCAATTATGGTAGATTGTGCCTGCGCAAGCTTTGGCTTGGATGCGAGTGCCTTTGAAATTAGTTGGGCCGAAATACTTTGTTTCAATTGACTGATACATGTTGAACCTCTTGTTGTTGAGCAGGTTTGACTGCCTGCTACCAACAAAGGCCGCGTATAGCGGCCTAGGTTGGTTGATATGGATTAGCGGTTTCTAGGTCTTAACCTATGCTTTATAATGTCCAACCTTGATTTTTTGCTTGTTGTCCAAATAGCTAACCTTGACAACCAAACCATCAAAAGCAGAGAACGAATAAAACCGTTCCCATGAACCTAAGCTCGACCCTTCGAAAAACTCAAAATCGTTCAATGAATACCGTTCGCCCTTGAAGGTAAAAGACAACTGGTCAATACCTTCCAATGCCCGCCAATGGTAATCACTACGAACCGATTTAATAGACAAACACCAACCTGTTGCTTTCATGCTTGAACCTTCCTTGTTGTCGAGAGCGCCAATTGCTCACATTGATAGTCTAATGGAAGTTGGCGTTGTCGTCAAGCATGAATGTTGCCCCTTGAAAGAAAAAAAGAACAAAGAAGCTAAACAGGCTAGTTCAACCGTAATTCATGCTAGTACAGGCGAGTTGGCAGGCGAGTTTTTTAGGTGAAAAGCTAAACAAAAACAGTGGCATAGAGGGATTGCATGCTAGTTGGATAGTTTAACCCTTAAGACTTCTATCTTCTGATATTACCTCTATAGAAAGTGTGGCCCCCCCAAAACTAGCCTACTAGCCTGATTTTGGCTTAAGTGCTTGAAATGACTTGGAAATAGAGCATGCTAGTTAGTTTGAAACTAGACTAGACTGGCATGATATTAGCGAAACCTGCATGCTGGTTGAGATCCTCGAGACTCTCGAGACTAGGATCCTCGATGCTAGGATCCTCGATACTCTCGACACTAGAGGCGGTTCCTAAGATCCTCGAGACTGTTGACAGCGAGAGCTCTTATATCACAAGATAAGAATGCGAGACGTCGCACGGGTAAGGTTAGAGCGAGTTACAGATATATCTCGGTTTTGTTACAAACAGGACTACGCTCAAAAACTCGATTCTAACCCTATTTTTCCGTTGGTAAGCCAAAAAACTCCCGAAAAACTCAATAAAAGCGCAAAAAAGGGATTAATAACATCTTTATAGTTGACGAAGGCGCCAATTGTGATACTAATAGGTAAGCGCTGATGCTTAGACAACAAAGAAGGTTTATATGTTTGAGACAATTATTCTAGGTGTTCCTGCTATTCTATTGATTGCTTTAGCGGTTTCAGAGATTCACCAGAAACGGGAAATGGATTCATGGAGAGCGTCTGAAAACCTTAAATGGTTGGACGAACGGCAAGAACACCGAGCATGGGTCAAAGAAGCCGATGAGTTTCTCGCAAAGGAGAGAGCGTTCCTAGCCGCCATTAAATAGACAATCAACCCGAACAAAGAGACCGACCTAGAGTCGGTTTCTCTGGCTCTGGCTTAAGCCAACCAACGGAGTGGTATAAAATCCTCACTGTAATGCCGATCTCCGTCTCGACCAAGTTGCCATACGTCGCCATACGCTACCCTACTTCGCATTGCCATACGTTGCACCGCGTTGCCCTATAGAGCACTGCACTACGTTGCCATACGTTGCCCTATGTCGCACTACCATACGTTGCCATACGTTGCACTACCATACACTACATGTATCGTAGGGTAGGGTACCCCCCCCGCCGGGATACCCCCGGTCGCGTATAATACCAACACCCCCACTAGACCCAGAACCAAGTGACACACTGCGTCATGATCTGTCACATATGTCACACGACTATTCCCAAGACTTTTGTATAAAAGGTAATCCTATATTTTTTTCCCTAAAAGTCATGAGTCACATGTGACAAATATTATTCGGGTTAACCCCTCACCTTCTCCGGGTTAGGGTAGTTAGGGTAGTTAGGGTACCTCGCCCCTTCTTTCCTGGGAATCCAATCTCCCTATGTAAAACGGAACTTCATCTTTAAATTCCCTTGGTTAGCTTCTTGCGCCAGCTTCTGGCGGGGAGTACAATAGTTGAAAGTATTTCATTCCTTGATATACCTTTTGTTGTTGTTGCGGGGACTCGTTCTGAACCTTCGGGTCCCCGCTTTGGCTTCGGTCAGCCGGGAGGTTGGCTAATGCCCGCCGGGAGGCAAGTTGAGTAAGAAACCGAAGACCCCACTTTCGATTAACTACGACACCATTCGTCTCGAAGAGGAGCAATCCTTGGAGATTGAGGCGAAGGAAGTCGAGATCAATAAAGAGCTTTCCAAGGTAGAGATCTCTCTCCTCCCATCCCTCCATTCCATGATGAGTAGCGGCTACTCGATTATCGACGAAGAGCTTCACCG
>CEPX01082244.1_pt1 | contig 14670 bp, 16 predicted proteins | sample 361361 | NCBI WGS metagenome assembly CEPX01 (sample SAMEA2619974, study PRJEB7988) | marine metagenome | biome: marine biome (ENVO:00000447); feature: mesopelagic zone (ENVO:00000213) & marine oxygen minimum zone (ENVO:01000065); material: "saline water (ENVO:00002010), including plankton... | reverse complement strand
GATTCGGCTGCAATCGGTATTGTTGATGAAGTTGACCGCATGGCAAGTTCGGTTAAGGGAGAGGGTGATCCTGTTGAGTTAATGGAAGCAAGAACTTCAACTTTTCCTGATGGAAAGGTAGGGGTTGCAAGCACTCCAACTGTTGGGACAGTTGAAAGCATTTACGATGAACGCTCCAATTTGTGGCGTTGGAATGTATCAGAGGTCGTTGAATCTCCGGTGTGGCGTTTGTGGCAGGAAGGAACACGCCATGAGTGGGCGTGGCCTTGCCCCCACTGCGAAGAATACTTCATACCTAGAATGGACTGTTTAAAGTGGCCCGAAGATTCGACACCAGAATCAGCAGGAAGACATGCAAAAATGGGTTGTCCTCACTGCAACGAATTGATAGACAGCAAATATAAGGACAGAATGAACAGGTATGGAGTTTTTGTTGCTCCTGCACAGAAGATAAATAAGAAGGGAGAAGTTACAGGCAAGGCTGATACGGACGGAAACGATATAGCATCGTTTTGGATTTCTGGCCTGTGTACTTTTTCATCAAAAAAGACGTTTGGTTATTTTGCAAGACGTTATCTTAATGCTATTAGGACCAGAGAACCTGACAAAATACAGGCCGTAATTAATACGGAGCTTGGAGAATTATATAGTATACTTGGAGAAGCACCAAAATGGGATATTGTGTACAACAAGAGGAAACCCTATGAACAAGGGGCCATTGTAGAAGGTGTTAAGATACTTACAGCAGGTGTTGATGTACAGAAAAATAAACTCGTATATGTAGTTCGAGGGTGGGGGTTGCACATGGAGAGTTGGTTGATAACCCACGGGGAGTTGTGGGGAGAAACTAAACACCCATCAGTGTGGAAACAATTACACGAATTGCTTGAACATACGTATGGTGATGATAGCAGAGTCAGAATGATGGCAATTGATTCAGGATATGAAACGAATTCTGTTTACAGTTTTTGTAATAAACACAAGGGACTTACAATACCAACAAAAGGGCATGATAAACTTGATAAACCTTTTTATGCATCAAGATTAGAAGTTAATGTAAAAGGAGAAACCCATAAACAAGGCATGCAGTTGTGGCATTTTGATTCGGATGTTGTTAAAACATGGGTTCATGCACAAGTTGATTGGCCCGATGATGAAATTGGTGGTTGGTGGTTGCCACACGACATCACTGAGGATTATTGTAAACAGATTGTATCTGAGGGCAGAGTAAAAAAGAGTTCTGGTAAGGTTATATGGATACGACACCATAAAGATAATCACTTTTTGGATGCGGAAGGGCTTGCTTATTTATCAATACGCATACTACAACCAAACTTTAATAAAATTGATACACCTGCCCAAGTCAAGAGAAAAAGAAGAATAATATCAAAAGGGATGACATCGTGGAGAGGGTAACATTATGGCAGGAATAACATTAACACAGGCAGAATCTAAATTATCAACGTGGTTAGCTGCTGTTGATGCCATAGCTACGGGCCAATCCTATTCTATTGCAGGACGAAGTTTATCACGGGCAAATTTAGCAGATGCACACGCACAGGTTGAGTATTGGGATCAGAAGGTAAAGAGGCTTTCAAAATCAGGAGGGGGCATACCAGTTAAAGGAGTAACACCAGTATGAATGCCAGAAGACGAATTAATAAAAACAATGTAAGATCAAACTGGATGGATAAAGCCATAGGTTTTGTTGCACCTGAGAAAGCTGCACAACGTATGAAGGCTAGGTATACAATGGCCCTTGCAGAAGCTTACTTGGGAAGCTCAACAGGAAGGCGTGGTACTTCTGAATGGACAACAGCTAAAGGTTCTCCCGATGCGATGATAACGCAAACACAGTTTGACGTTCTTAGAAATCGGGCTATGGATTTGTACAGGAACGCACCAATAGCCACAGGAGCAATTAATACCATTATAACCAATGTTGTTGGTGGGGGTTTGAAATTGAGGCCCATGTTGGATCGTAAAAAGCTGAATTTAGATGATGAAAAAGCTGAAGAACTTGAATATAACATCACGTGTGAATGGGATTTGTTTTCCAACAATACCGAATGTGATATACAGAGGACTTTAAACTTTGGTGAAATACAAGAAGTTGTAATGAGGTCTGTTTTTGCTAAGGGAGATGTTTTTGTTTCTTTACCTAGGGTTAGTAGGTCCGGTTCTCCTTATTCGTTGAAACTGCAATTGATCGATGCAGATAGGGTGGCTAATGAAAATTTTGCGATGAACACCCCTACAATGATAAACGGAATTGAAAAAAAGTTAGAAACTGGAGAACCTATTGCATATCATGTGGTCAACATGAATCCTCAATCATCTCTTATGTTGAACCCAGAAGGGAGGAAATGGGCGAGATTAGAAGCTTATAATACCAAAAACAATTTGCGTAACGTTATTCATCTATATAGGACTTTATTTCCAGAACAATCACGTGGTGTGCCTGTGTTTGCTCCTGTTATAGAACATTTAAAGATGTTAGATCGTTATTCGGAAGCTGAAATTATGGCTGCAGTCGTATCATCATTGTTTACGGTATTTGTTAAAACAGAGTCAGGCGATGGTCTGATCAACCCAATGGAACCTACATCCGAAACTGGTGGTTCGACTGCAGACGATACGCAAAAGCTAGCTGCAGGAGCGATGGTAGGATTAGCCCCTGATGAATCAATAGAAATTGCAAATCCACAAAGACCTAACAGAAATTTTGATATGTTTGTGCAATCGGTATTACGACAGATAGGGGTTGCACTTGAATTACCATTTGAATATTTAATAAAACATTTTACTTCATCATATAGTGCAAGCAGAGTTTCTATCATGGAAGCGTGGCGATTTTTCATGAACCGCAGGCGTTGGTTGGCAAGGTCTTTTTGTGATAGGGTTTATGAGGTTTGGTTTTATGAAGCGGTGGCGTTAGGCAGAATAAAGGCCCCAAGCTTCTTTAGATCACCACTGTTGAGAAGAGCTTATTTAAGGGCTGATTGGATTGGTCCTGCAAGAGGTCACATAGATGAATTGAAAGAAATACAAGCTGCAGAAAAACGAATTAGTCTTGGCATAACTACGCACACACAAGAAACTATTGAGCAAAATGGTGGTGATTGGGTATCAAACCAATTAAAACTTAGAATGGAACAAGAACTTAAAGGCGGATCTTCGGTAAATCCTGAGCCAGAGGGACGGGTAGAAGAAACAGAAGAAGTTGCAAATACTGACCAGTTACCCAACAGCTATGAGGAGAACGAAGATGAAGCTACTTGATGTGTTAAATTCTCCTTGGGCAATTATGCCAGATAAACTTAATGAAATTCGTGATGTTTATTTGTCTAGATTGAACAGGGAAAAAATAGACCTTAAGGCACTGAAAGAAGAACTTGGCAGACCCTTGGGATCTCAATTAGAGGAACAAGTTGTTGATGGTGTATCTATTATACCGATTGAAGGGGTTATAGCTAAACGTATGAATATGTTTAGCAACGTGAGTGGTGGAACGTCGATTGATCTTATTGAAAATGCTTTTATTAGGGCTTTAAATAATGAAAATGTACACACTATATTGTTGCATATAGATTCACAAGGTGGGACTGTTGCAGGAACACAAGAATTTGCTAGTTTGGTGTACCAATCACGTGATCAAAAACGAATCGTATCGGTGGCAGATGGAATGATGGCTTCAGCAGCGTTGTGGATTGGTGTTGCAGCTCACGAAGTTTTTATAACAGGAGATACAGCACAAATTGGCTCTATTGGCGTTGTAGCTACTCATATTGATGTTAGTGAACGAGATAAAATGGAAGGAGTTAAAACTACAGAAATTGCAAGTGGTAAATTTAAATCTATTGCATCTGAACACAAAACTTTAACTGAAGAAGCTAGGGATGTTATACAGGATCAAGTTGATGAATTGTTTTCTATCTTTGTCCGTGATGTGGCAGCATTTAGGGACATAGAAGTTGACGCTTTACTGGACGGTATAGCAGATGGACGCATCTTTATCGGACAGAAAGCAGTCAAAACCGGATTGGTTGACGGTGTACAACCGTTTCGGTCATTATTAACGCAGTTGGTCAACGAGAACGGTGATTCTCCTGCTCCGATTGCATTTGTAAATGTTGATAAAGGAGATAGCGGTATGCCTAATCAAGGCGAATCAACCACCACTGCTATTAGCACTGTAGCTGGTTTATCCAGTGCTTATCCTGATTTGGTAACACAAATCAAGGAAGAAGCACTCAGTGATGGCTTTGCTAAGGGCAAGCAAGATGAGCTTGATCGCATTCAGGCAGTACAAACTCAGTCGCTATCTGGTCATGAAGATCTTATCGAATCTTTAAAGTTTGATGGTAAGACTACAGGACCGGAAGCTGCAGTGGCTGTGCTTGAGGCCGAAAAGCGTGATGGAGAAAAGGCGAAAGAAAGCCTTGCATCTGGCAGCATTGAAGCTCTACCTCCTGTTGTTGATGTTTCACAAGATGAGAAAACTGATTATGCTTCAATGTCTGTTGAAGACAAAGCAAAAGCTATGTGGAAGGATAATGCTGATCAAGTTCAGGATGTCTTTCCAAATCAGGAAAATTTCTTAGCTTATTTAGAAGCGACAACGGCAGGAAAAGCTATGTTAAAGACTGGCTAACGGTGTTTTAGCTTGAAACAAATTTTTATTAATTAGGAGATGTTATTATGGCAACTCTATCAGCTGATAAACAGCGTGATTATGAGTTAGGTGATCAAAATGACATTCCTGTTATTGCATCTGATATTATATATGAAGGTGCTGCAGTTGGTATCGTTCTTGCTTCGGGCCACGCCCGTCCATTAGACGCTACAGACACATTTGCAGGCTTTGCTATGGCAAAAGCTGATAATTCGTCTGGTTCTGCAGCAGATATTAATGTCGGAGTAAAAAGAAGGGGACAAATAAGATTGTCTGTTTCTGGTGCAGTAATAACGGATGTTGGTCAGCCTGTTTATGCTACTGATGATAACACTTTTGTGTTTTTACCTACAGGAGCTGTTTTTATTGGTTACATGAAAAGGTTTGTTTCTTCTGGGGTCGCTATTGTCGATTATGATGCTAGTGTTTATAGTGATCCTTATCTTGAATACGGAGCTGCACTTGAGTACGAAACTGTAAGTGCTAATAAAACTCTTGATATTGAAGATAATGGCAAAGTATTGTTTGTTGATACTGACGCTACTGTAACTACTCTTCCTGCAGTTGCAACAGCCGTTAACTGTACGATAGTTAATATTGGTGCGTTTGGTGCTGTTATAGTAGCAGTAAGTCCGAATTCTTCGGACAAGATACACGCACCCGATATAGCAGGAACTAATGATAAAGATCATATCAATACGAAAGCTACTGCATGTCGTGGTGACTTGGTTAGATTAACAACTGGAGATGCTGATGGTTGGTTTGTTGTCAATCAAGTAGGGATTTGGGCGCAAGAATCATAAACTTAAACTAAAGGAAAAACATCATGAGTTTAAAATCGTTAGATAGCAGAGCTATCATAGGCGAGTTTTTTCTTCGGTTGGCCCAGAATCCCGGTTCTGCATGGATCGATAGAATTGGTATGAAGTTCAATACCAATCAAGAAACCGAAACTTACAAGTGGTTGGGCCAAGTTCCTGCTATGCGTGAGTGGTTGGGCGGTCGAAATGCAAAGGGCTTAATCGATAATGGACTCTCCATTACCAGTAAAACGTACGAATCTACCTTGGAGATTGATGTTGATGAACTCCGCAGGGACAAAACTGGTCAGGCTATGATTCGTGTTCGTGAATTGGCAGATAGGGTAAACTCTCACTGGGCTTCCCTTTTGTCCACTCAAATTGCGAATGGCACATCAACAGCTTGTTATGATGGGCAATTCTTTTTTGATACTGACCACACTGAAGGAAAAAATTCAACCAGCCAGAGCAACGACATTTCTGTTGATGTTTCTGCAGTGCCTGTGTCTAATCACGGCTCTACCACTGTACCCTCGGTTGGTGAAATGAACAATGCTATCCTTCAAGGAATACAAGCTATTCTTGGGTTTAAGGACAATGAAAGTGAACCCATGAATGAAGGAGCAAGGTCGTATCTTGTAATGGTTCCAACTGCACTGTGGCATATTGCACAGGGAGCGGTTGCTATGCCAGTTATTGATTCACAAGCTTCTAACGTAATGGGTGCATTGGGCATGGATATTGGTGTAGTAGCCAACCCACGCTTGTCTTGGACCGATTCGTTTGCAGTGTTTAGGACTGATGGTAACGCAAAACCATTTATTCTTCAATCTGAGGTCGATCCTCAAGTGACTGCCATCGCTGAAGGATCAGAACTTGAATTTAAAGAAAACAAACATCACTATGGTGTAAAAGCCGTACGAAATGTTGGTTATGGTTTTTGGCAACATGCTTGCTACGTTACAATGACCTAAAATTAATTAATGGTCCTTCCACTCGGTGTAGTGGAAGGACTTTTTAGGAGATACTGATGCATTATTACATTTCGAAAAACAGTTTTAAAAGTACCATTGGTATTGATTCTATTGTTGAATTAAACCAAGATCAAGCTCGTAGAAGAGCACATGCAATAGAAAGCCTTGGTAATAATCTATATAAAGTATTGAAGAGAATTCATTTTAAAGCAGGTGAAATTTTTGGAATAAAAGAGGAGTTAAGATATACAGGAGATTTGTTTGTTAAAAAATCAGAACCAAAAGAAGAAGAGTGTGCTCCATGTGACCCAGAACCCAAACCCAAACCAAAATCTGTTAAAAAATCTAAGACAAAGAAAGTATTTGGGAGTAGAAGATAATGGCGTTGTCGACAAATTTAGAAACTGATTTGAATGATGCCTTTTTTAGTTCTGATGATTTTGCAGTATCAGCCACGTGGACTCCTGCAGGGGAATCTGCCCAGACAGTCAAGGGAATTTTTGATAAGGAATTTATAGAAGTTGAAGTGGGAGATACAATAGTACAAGAGCGAGAATTGACTTTTACGTGCCAATCATCTGATTTGACTTCTCCTGCACAGATAGCAGAAGATGATACTTTAGCTATTGATAGTGTTACTTATGTTGTTATAAGAGAAGAAAAAGATGGGACCGGAGTTTCTATAATAAAATTGAAAGCCAATACTTAATGGCCCACGTAAGAAAATCTATAAGAGATCAGATAAAATCTACTTTAACTGGTTTGTCTACTACAGGAAGTAACGTAACTACAGGCAGATCTTATCCTGTAGCTGTTGGTGATTTACCTGCGTTGTTTATTTATAGTGGACCGGAAGAAGTTTTACGTGAGACATTAACTTATCCTCGTGATTTGGAAAGAACTTTTACAGTTATTATAGAAGCTGTTGATGATGATAAAAGTTCTGCAACAGCAGAAGATACTATGGATACTATATTGAAAGAAGTTGAAATTGCCCTAGGTGCAGATCCTACTTTATCTTCTAATACAAGAGATTCGTATTTGCAATCGGTTGAAGTTATGAGGCAAGGAGATCAAGAAAGAACTGTTATAATAATGAGAGTGGAGTATGTTTGTATATATAGGACTAAAGAAACTGCTCCAGAAACACTAACTTAGGGGTAATATTATGGTAATAAAAAATGGTCAACCCACTACAATGACAAATAAAAGTGGTGACATAATTATGGTTATGCAAGATTCTGTAGCTTATATGATTGAAGTTGGTTGGACGATAGTTGATAAAAAAGAAAAAAATTTAAAAACGAAAGACAAGAAAGACAAATAATTTAGACTAGGAGATTGATATGGCAAATCATAAGGGAAGTGAAGGACTTATAAAAATAGGTGGAAATACAATGGCTGAAGTTACAGGATGGACTTTGACGCAATCTAGCTCTACCATTGAGGATACTACACTAACAGATACAACAAGATCTTATCTATCAGGCCTTAGTGAGTATTCTGGCACTGTTGATTGTCACTGGGACGAAACTGACACAAATGGTCAGGTAGCGTGTACTATTGGTGCGTCTGTTGCTCTTTACTTTTACCCAGAAGGAGCTACATCTGGGGATACGTATTTTAGTGGAACTGCTCTTGTAACTGGAATTACAAGAAACGCAGCAATTGATGGTTTGGTTGAAAGTAGTTTAACCTTTCAAGGAACTGGAGCATTATCTATTACAACTGTTTAATTTAAACTAGGGGGGTATAGTGAAAGGTTCAGATTTTTTAGAAAAAGCTAAAGCCCAATATGATGATATTGGATTGAAAACGATTGATTTAGAAGGTATGGGAATCATTTATTATAAACCCATGACGTTGGCTGATCGAAAAGTGATTCAACAAATTGCAAAAGTTCCGTCTGAATTGCCTGCAGCAACTGTTGTAGTTAAGGCATTGGATGAAAATGGGGACCGCATGTTTTCTAATACAAATAAGGTTGATTTGATACGTGGTGTTCAAGCCGAATTACTGGATGAAGTAGCTTCTCAACTGATTGAAATTAAAAGTGTCGAGGAACGTGTAAGGGACTGACTGAGGACTTGGAAGAATATAATTTGTACGCTCTTTCAAGTCAGTTACATAAAACAGTTTCAGAATTGCAGTTGTTATCCATTGATGAGATTTACGGTTATTTTGCTTTTGAAGAGATGAAAACAAATAAGATAACACCAAAAATTAAAAAAGGCAAATAGACAGTGGCTTTTGACGATAAAAAAGTTAGATTTGACATAGAGGGCAGAAACAAGACTACTAAAGCTTTTAAAGAAGTTAATTCTTCTATGTCAAAATTATCAGGCGTTGCAGGAAAACTTGCAGCTGCATTGGGAGGAGCTTTTGCGGTTGGCAGAATAGCTGCTTTTGGTAAAGAAACATTAGCAGCTGCAGATGCAATAGGCAAGTTTGCTGATCGGGCAGGCGTTTCCACAGATGAACTACAGAAGATGCGTTATGCATTCGATCTGGCAGGTGTTGGTGTAGAGGCCGTTGACAAGGGGTTACTTAATTTTGGTAAAAGGTTAGGTAAGGCTCATCAAGGAATTGGTGCTTTGAAGGGTGGTTTGAAGGGAGGAGAAGAAGCTTTACTAGATATGTTAATGGCTACTGATAGCCAATCGGAAGCTTTGGATGTCATATTTAAAGCTATGGGAGCTGCAGAAACACAAAGAAGGAAACTTGCAATAGCTGATGCAGCTTTCGGTATGGCAGGGTTAAGAATGACTGCAGCTTTCCGTGAGGGTTCTGACGAATTTTTCAGAATGAAACAAGAAGCTGAAATGCTTGGTGTTGTTCTTGATGAAAGTATGATCAGAAAAGCCGAAGAACTTAACGACCAGATGAGTAAAGTATCAAAGGTTATTGGTGCAAAACTGATGATGGCGTTCAGTGGTCTGTTTCCTGTAATAATGTCTGTAAGCGATGCTATACTTGATATGACCATGAAGTTGCAAGGATTGTCGAATATATTGGGTAAAGATTCTGTAGCCATACATCGGATGTTGCTTTTAGCTCGAGAAGAAGTCAAAGAGTTACAAAAACAAGTTGATGGTTTGCATGATGCATTTGGGCCGAGTGAAGTAATTGTTAAGTGGTGGCTTACAGGTAAGTTGGAAGATGCACAGGCAAATGTTAAACATTTAGAAAGGGCGTTTGAGGGCTTAAATCAAGTTGTGATCAAACTGCAAAAGACACAAAAACAAGCTGTTGAACCATTTGATTTTGGTATGGATGATATATTCGATAAAATGGGGGATAAAAGAGAGGCAGCTCTTAGGCAGTGGTATAAGAACCAAATAGAAGCTGATAAAGCAGCTGATAAAGCGATTAAATCGGAAGAAGAAAAGATACAACTTTATCTTGATGAGATATATTTTGAAAAAGAATTAGCAAGACACAGAGCCAATGGAGAAGAACAAACTGCTAAGATGATGGAAATTCAGCAGCAGTTGGGAATAATATCCACTAAAAAATATTTGAAAGAAGAAGAAGAAATAAAAAATATAATAGCCGAACATGAAAGATACAATAGACAACTTGAAATTCAAAACAGGATTGTCATAGCATCTGGGTCCATTTTTGATAGGTGGGGTGATGGAATGTTAACGGCCTTACAAAAAGGAGAAGATGCGTTTGAATCTTTTAAAAATACGGCTATGGCAGCTTTGTTTGATATTGGCAGGGAAATGATGAAATTATTGATTTTTGATCCACTTAAACAAGCTATGGCTCCTGCACTAAGACAATTTGCTTCTGCTGTAGGATCGTCTATTGGGGGTGGTGGGTCGGCTGCATCTTACGGTGACAACTACGATCATGAGTTTGCCGATGGTGGTCCAGTGTCGGGCAAACATCCTATTTTAGTGGGTGAACGTGGTCCAGAAATTTTTATGCCCAATGGAGCAGGTAATGTAATTCCAAATAATCAGATTGGTGGCGGAACAAATATAACCCTTAATTTTTCTACCGGAATACAATCAACAGTAAGGGCAGAAGTTATGGGACTTTTGCCTGTTATAAATCAAACAGTTCAAGCTTCGATTGCGGAAGCTAGGCAAAGAGGCGGTTCATTTAGTGCAGCTATGGGAGTATAGCAGTGGCGATTTCTTATCCTTTAAGTTTACCAGATGTTACATCATTTACACAAGCAACAATGACTGCGAAAAGTGTTGTTGGTGTAACAAAATCACCATTTACTGGGGCACAGCAAGTTCAAAGACATCAAGGCCAGTGGTGGGAATTTTCATGTTCATTGGCTCCCATGGTTAGAGCCAGTGCCGAAAAGTGGATTTCTTTTTTGTTTTCTTTAAATGGAATGGAAGGTACTTTTCTTCTTGGGGATCCTCTTGGTGCAACAGCTAGAGGAATTGCAACTGGTACACCACTTGTAAAAGGTGCTTCACAAACTGGTAATTCATTGATTACGGACGGGTGGACCGCAAGCCAGACAGGAATAATGAAAGCAGGCGATTATTTTTCATTGGGAACTGGTATTACTACTAGACTTTATAAGATTTTGGCTGATGCTAATTCAGATGGGAGTGGAGATGCAACTTTTGATATTTGGCCTCGCATCAACACGGCAGTTAGTGATAATTCCGCATTAACAGTTTCATCAGCCAAAGGAACTTTTCGTTTAGCTACCAATGAAATGCCGTTTACTTTGCAGACAGCACAGAAGTATGGGGTGTCTTTTTCAGCATATGGGGTAGTTTAATGGTTAGATCATTACACAGTGATTTTAATACAGCAATACAGGCTTCATCAGTTCATCCTGCATTCTTAGTTAAAATAAATACATCTGGTGGTGATGTTCTTGCATGGACAGGAGTGGGCGATATCGTTTATGATTCTGATACTTATGTTGGCGTTGGCACTGCTATAGGGATATCACAAATACAGGAAAAAACCGATTTAACTGCATCGGGAGTAACCTTTACCTTATCCGGTATACCATCAGCTCTTGTTTCTACTGCATTGGGGCAAGTACAACATGGTAGAGCTTGTCAGTTGTTTTTAGTTTTGTTGAATACAACAACCGGAGCCTTAATAGATAATCCATACGAATTATTTAATGGATTTACTGATGTGACTATTGTAACAGAACAAGAAAGCACTTGTACAATAGGTATTCAAGCAGAAAACCGTCTTGTGGATTTAGAAAGGCCACGAATTAGAAGATACACGGATGAGGACCAGAAATCGGATACAGCAAATGCTTCGGATGTTGGATTTGAATTTGTACAAGGCTTACAGGATAAAGTTATTACTTTTGGAAGCTCATAGTGGATGCGACGAATTGATGGATGGGAAATAAAGTTAGATGATTTTATAAGGTCTAGGCAATATACTAAATTTGAATGGGGAGAACATGATTGTACTTCATTCGCCTGTGATGCAATTAAAGAGATAACCTCCACCGATGTACTTTATTGGTTTCGTGGAAGGTATAGAAACAAAATCACGGCCTATGAACTACTAAAAGAATTTAGTGGCGGAGGGCTGATAGAGACATTTGATAAATTGACATCAGAATTTGGCATGAGCGAAATTGAACAGAATTTTGCAGGAAGAGGAGATTTAGTTTTGTGTAACGTACCAACTGTAATAAATGAAGAATTACCATCATTGGGCATCATTGGTTTGTCTGAAAAAATCTATATACCGGGGACAAGACAATTGCAGATTTTTGAAAAAACAATCGGAGAAAAATTTTGGAAGGTTTAATAAGAGAAAATTGGGAGATCGTGACGGGGTGCGAAAGGTTGACCCCCGGTTGTGACTCTTGTCCGTCCTATTGGCACTATCTTGAAAACGGGATGGATTACACGGTTAAAACGCAAATGCAAAACTTAGCCGTCCCTGCGAATGACCCATTCACCAAGATTTATTCGGTGGCCCACGGGAGCGACTTGTTCCATGAGTCGGTCACTATTGACGAGTTAAAGGAAATATTCAAAGTCATGAACAATACCCACCATCATTGTTTTGAAATTGCAACCAAGAGAATTGAAAGAGCCTCATGCGTGGCAAAATATCTTGAGTGGTCGGACAACATTTCTCTTGGTGTTGCGATGGAGTCAGGCGAATACCGATGGAGACTTGATTATATTAGAAAAATCCCTGCTAAATATAAATTTATTTCTGCTTGTCCGATATTGGGTGCGTTCCCACAGGTAGATTTGAGTGGAATAAATCAAGTAGGTGTGGTCGAGGAAACATGGGGATTCAAAAGACCAATGAAAGACGAGTGGGTAGAGGACTTAAAAAAACAATGCGAAGAGCAAAAGGTGGATTTTACCATGAATGATTCTTATATATGGGAGCCTAGTTAATGCCCGGTGTAGCAGCAGCAGTTGTTGGGTCAGCCGTTGCCACAGCCGTAACAGGAGCAACGATTGGGTCGTTTGTAATTGGATCAATTACCGCATCAATTATTGGAGCGATAGCCTCATTTGCAACGTCCTATGTTATATCAGCAGCTTTTGGTTTAAATAAAGGACCGAAACAGGGGGACCGAGGTGGTGGTGGTTCGATACAGGCCAACAGGGACAGAACTTTATCAATTAGGCAAGCTATAGCTCCTCATAGGGTGATTTACGGACAAACAAGGGTTGGAGGTATTATAACTTTTCTTCATACTACGGATGATAATGAAGAATTACACCAATTGATAACTATAGCAGGTCATGAAGTGAATGCCATAGGCCAAATTTATCTTGATGATCTTGCAGTTTCAGTTACATCAAATACTGTAAGTGATACGAAGTGGGCCACTTTTGTTGATGTTTATACAGGAGTTGGAACAACAGGGGGAGATTCTGCCTTACATACTGCTCTTATTGCAAATTCGGAGTCTAAATGGACTTCTTCTCATAAACAGTCAGACAGGGCCAAAATCTATACAAGATTTAAATTTGACCAAGACACTTTTACTGGTGGTTTACCTAATGTGACTGCATTAGTACAAGGAAGAAAAGTTTATGACCCTAGAGATACATCAACAGCTTATTCATCTAATCCTGCACTGTGTATACGTGATTATTTAACAAATACAGTATTTGGTCTTGGTGAACCATCAGCTAGAATAAACGACACGTCATTTAATACTGCAGCTAATGAGTGTGATGAAAATGTTTCTTTGAAGGCAGGCGGAACAGAAGACAGATATACGTGTAATGGAGTTTTTGAAACAAGTGAAACACCTAAGGATATTATAGGTAAGTTGTTATCTTCTTGTGCAGGAAAACTTGTATATCAAGGAGGCCAATGGTCACTTTATGTTGGGGCCTACGTTGCACCTACAATAACTTTTGATGAAGATGATCTTGATGGCGGAATGCAAGTAACTACACAAGTTGGAAGAAGAAATATTTTCAATACTGTGCGTTCTGTTTACATTGATCCGTTAAGTTTATATCAACCAACAGACGCTCCAGTAATTACCAATTCTACTTATGTAACAGAGGATCAAAGCGAGGTTATAGCCAGAGATTTCGATTTTAATTTTACCACTTCTGCAGCTACCGCACAGAGATTAGCTAAGATAGAATTGGAAAAAGTTAGACAACAAATAACAGTTAATATGCCTGTTAGTCTTATTAATGGTTTTCGTGTACAAGCAGGAGATACCGTAAACGTATCTAATACACGCATGGGGTGGAGTCCTAAAATTTTTACTGTTGAAGAATGGAGATTTGCAACAAGAGGCGATACAGAAAATCCTGTTATTGGAGTAGATCTTGTCCTTCGTGAAACTGCATCTTCAATTTATGATTGGACCGCAGCTGATGAAGAAACAACAGTTGATGCTGCACCCAATACAACGCTTCCTGATCCGTTCGTTATTACGGCTCCTACTAGTCTTGCTGTTTCTGAAGCTTTATACATAACTACAAACGGTTCTGGAGTTAAAAATAGGGTTACGCTATCATGGACTGCAACTGCTGATTCATTTACAAAGGATTATCAAGTAGAACATAAACTTTCATCAGATTCTGATTGGATACAGGTAGGATCGTCAGTTGGTGTAGATGCAGTTACTTTTATTATTAATGATATTGCTGCAGGAACGTATGATTTTAGAGTAAGGAAAATAAATGTTTTAGGCGTTAGATCGGCTTACGTAACTATAACAAGTCAGGCAATCTCCGGCCTGACCGCTAACCCGGCAGATGTG
>CEPX01049275.1_pt1 | contig 14677 bp, 17 predicted proteins | sample 361361 | NCBI WGS metagenome assembly CEPX01 (sample SAMEA2619974, study PRJEB7988) | marine metagenome | biome: marine biome (ENVO:00000447); feature: mesopelagic zone (ENVO:00000213) & marine oxygen minimum zone (ENVO:01000065); material: "saline water (ENVO:00002010), including plankton... | reverse complement strand
TATATTAAGAGAACTCAACGCCCTGAAGCTGGAGCGTAAGCGCAGGCTCCCCAAAGAGGGGGGAAAAGCTAAGACTGCCGATGACACCTTGGTTGATGAAGATCTCGTTAATGAGCCAGACGAGATAGAAGATGAAGTAGAAGATGAAGCAGAAGATGAAGCAGAAGATGAAGCAGAAGATGAAGCAGAAGATGTTTCGGTAGGCGAGGTTCTTGACCCTAGAACAAAGTTTAGGGCTAAAGGGAGTAACTTTCGTGTAGAGATAAGATCAGATGGTGGTGTTACTCGCATTCAAGTAAGCGACAAAACAGGGGAGACTCTGCTTGCCAATGCAACTGTATCTGAAAGCGGCAGTATACAATCAACCCAAATTTCTAGAGAAGGTAATGTAGATGAAGCGACAAGAAAACAAGTCAATGAGGCATTAAGGGAGGGCAGTGCTGTAATAAAAGAAGGCTCTTCAGATAAACCCCAAGCAAGTGGCAAGCAGACAGGCATAGATAAGATTGAAACTATTTTTGATGCTCCAGAAATTAAAGACAATAAACAGGAGGTTGCATCTAAGAAGACATCTAGAGATCAAGTTCCTTCTGGGACCAGAGCGATAATAGAAAATGCACTTATAAAGGCAGGAAGTATTATTGCTGATATTGGAGGTGGGGCATACCAAAAAGCCACTAATGCTCTCAAGAAAATAGGTATTACTAACCTTGTTTTTGATCCATACAATAGAAGTAAAGCACATAACGATAGTGTGGGTAGGAAAATACAGAACGGGCAAGCTGATGCTTCTACCTCCATGAATGTCTTGAATGTTTTAAAGAATGTAAAAGATAGGATGAGAGTGATCAGGCAACTCTTTAATTCTACCAAAGCGGATGGTCAGGTTTTCATTTCAGTTTTCGATGACGCAAGTAATAAATCTAAAGGAGCGGGTTATTCTAATACAGAAAAAACAACTTGGCAGAATCGTAAACCAATTGAATGGTACTTAAAAGAAGTACGAAAGGTTTTCCCAGATGCTAAGGTAAAAATCTTTAAAGTTGGTAAGGGCAAGGTGAAGATGATCGTTGCTACCAAGCCCAGAGCCAACGCTAAGAAGCGTAAAGGTGGAACAGTAAAGCCAGGGCAAAAGGTTGACGGCAGAGTAGTTAGGGAGGAGATCCCAAATCAGGACTCTATAGGAGCGAGTTTAGATGATTATGAAGTTGTTGGAGTTCGTGAAATTTCTATGTCTGAATTTGATGAACCTGGAACAGACACAGCTAGGGCTAGAGAACTTGCCGAGGAAATATCTGAAAGTGGGGAAATAAATCCACTTATAGTTGTAAAGGATGAAGATGGGTACTATGTTTTAGAAGGCTCAAATCGCTATGATGCTCTAACGGTATTGGGGGCAAAATCATTTCCTGCGTTAATTGTTGAAGACACCTCTAATAAACCTCAAGCAAGTGGTAAACCTAAAGGTAAAAAAACAAAAGTATTTCACGGTGGCTCTATAATGGGTGAAGGCCTGTTTTATGCTTCCGAAGATAGAGGTGAGGCAGAGCTATACGGGGATGAAGTAAATCAATATGAGATAGATGAAGATACCATCATGGATGATGATGAAGCCCGTCAAGTGTTAGTCGATATAGGGGCTGTTTCAGAAGACACGAAGGAAGATGGGATGATAATGGAGTTCTTGGATAAGAATTTCCCTGATTATTACATTGGTAACAAAAATGTATTGAAGTTTAAAGCTGAAGTAAAAAAGCGTGGCTATACTGGGGTTAGGTTCACGGACAATAGTGCGGATGAGGGGAAGACAAATCAGGTCACAAATATTGTTTTAATAGAACGCCCAACTCCTGTAGATAAGACTGATCCAGATAAGCATGAACAGCATAGCAGGCAATCCCCTCTACATAAATTGACGGGAACGCTCCTGCCCGGTCACGAAGTAGTTAAAAGATCCGACATCATTAAGTGGTTTCAAGATACTTTTAAAAAGAAAATTAAGGGTTTCTCTTCAATTATAGTGAAAGACGCAGGGGGTCTGTTCTTCCCGAATAGTGAAAGCGTAAGGAGTAAAAATCCTAATGATATTGAGGTTGCTTGTCACGAAATAGCTCATTGGCTAGAAAAAGAAATAGCTAGGGCTTTTGAGCAGGAAGACGGGGTTACTATTAATGGTAAGAAATACTCTGTTGCCAAAGGATCTAGCAGGGTTCGTGGAATATGGATAAGTGGAAATAGAAAAATTTTAACAGAGGAGATGCAGCAAGAATTAAGGGATTTAGATTACGACCAGAGAGAAAAGCAAGGCAGAAGGAATTATGAGGGGTTTGCCGAGTATTTCAGAATGTTGTTGTCTGGTCACGATATGGAGAAACACGCTCCAAATTTCCATAAGTTCTTTATGGAAAAATTACTAGGCAATAAAGCTGTACAGGATCATTTCAAGAAAGAACTTGGAATAGACATTCTTTATGTAATAGATGACGGCAAAAAACTTTTCACGAAGTGGTATGGGCAGGGATCTCTTAATAGATTTTTTGCTCACTCTGGGTTAATCAAGGAAAAGAAACCCGTCTTAAGTGGGATAAGAGCGATCTGGGAGAAAGTTGAAAATTTCTTCCACAAAGAATACGATGAACTCCATGCCCTCGAAATGGAGGTAAAGGAAATAAATAAAGTTAGATTGCGAAATGGTCTAAGGAAATTATCTCCCTCCCGTGACCCATTTATAATAGCAACAGCGGAAAAGTTATCACATCAAAAGATTGCCCAAACTTTAATTAACGATAGGGTTATTAATCACAATGCGGAAGAGTTGTTTGTGGTTAAAGATAAAGGGGACACTAGCCTAGTTGTTGGGAGCAGGGTTACTCAAAGGGAAATTGATATAGCTAATAAAGAAGCGGGAGGGGGAAGACCTGCCATAGTCAGAAGGGCGAAAACATTAATTGAATCTTTTGCTCCAATAACTGAAGGAGAGATGAATGGGTTTGTTATTTACGGCATTGCCTTAAGATCTAAAAAGATGCATGAGCGTGGGTTGGCTAGTGGGATGGATGAGGTAGATATTGAATGGACTTTGGAAAACAAAAAGCATCTTGGTTACCGAAAAGAATGGGATCAGGCATGGAAAGACATTACTGAATGGCATGAGGTATTGCTTGATTGGTTAGTCGATGCAGGTAGACTATCGGCAGAAGCGAAGCAATTATTTCAAGCGGCTAATCCTGTTTACCTTCCATTCAAAAGAGCCATTATAGATGATGCTGTTAGCAAGGGGTTCGGTGGGGATGTTATGACCCCGTCCTCCTTGAAAGCGATGAGGGGTAGCCACAGGGAATTACTAAACCCATTTGAAGCGATGGAAGCAAATGCCACGGCTATGATTGCCCTGGCAATTAAGTCTAGGATCTTGAAAGCGATTGCAGATGTTGCTCCTGAACACGGTATGGGTGATTTGATTACTAGGGTCCCAGGTAAAGCTAGGGTTATGAACACTCTTGTGGGGCCACTCAAAAAACAACTGACGGATCTGGTTATAATGGGGGCTGAGGAAGAGAGCGAAGCGGGTGTCGTAGAAGGCATCGAAGCATTGATTGACGCTATTGACGATGAAGAAGTTCTGAGAATTTTTTACAGGGATATGAGCTACAAGGGGAGCAAGGAAAACCCCGTAGTTCCTATATTCAGAAATGGGAAGATTCATTTATACGAAGTTAACAAAGAGCTTTACCAAGTTATCATAGAAACAACCAAGTTTGAAACAGATATAGCAGGACTCAGATTTATCCTAAAGATATTTAGGCCATTTGCGAGTCTGGCTCGGCTCGGTTGGACAGGTCTTAATGTTAAATTCAACCTCTGGACAAACCCAATGAGGGATATCCCCCTAGCGTCTGTTTATACAAAGGGTCAGTCAAACCCATTTAGATTTGTGGGTGGAGTAGTTAAGGCCGTTAGTAATTGGACTACAGATGATTTAATCAATATAAAGGGTCAGGCTTGGAACTTAAGCCGAAGATACACCGCAGGAGGTGGTAACGTAGCAACGATCAACGGGATGGAGCAAAGTTTATGGCAGGCACAAGTTGGGCAACTTAATCTCCAGAGAAAGGGTATCAATAAGACCTTAATGTTTCTTTCACATCCAATAAAGGGAGTGAGTTCTTTTCTGGGGGGCATCCACGGGTTTTTATCAGCAACAGAGCTTGGCCCCAGAATTACTGAATTTGAAGGGGTATACACTACTACTAGGCGAATACAGGAGAGGGCTGAAGATAAGAAAAAGCGAGGGAAGCCACTAACGAAACAAGAATTAGATCATTTAGATTGGACTGAAGAAGACCATTATTTAAACGCTAAAGTAGCAGGCAAGGATATTACTTTTAATTTTACTAAAACTGGTAAGTGGGGAAAATTAATCAACCAGGCATGGCCCTTCCATAACGCAACCATGCAGGGGCCGAATAAGGCATGGCGTTTTGCGAAAGAACACCCGATTAAATTTCTATATAGATCTTTTCTTTTTATTACCATGCCTGCAATGCTAAGTTGGTATTTAGGTAAAGATGAGGATTGGTATAAAAACATTGAACACTCTTATAATAATTTAAATCTTTTTTTTAGTGCGGATGATATCCCTGGTATAAGAGAATCTTTAATGGCATCTGGGATTAACCCCAAGGATAAGATATTTGTCTTCCCAATCCCACATGAAACTGGAATATTATTCGGGTCAATACCAAGAGCTGCGTTAGATGAAATATTTCTAAAAAGAAAAGGAGCTTTGTGGGAGTCACTTAAAGATGCATTTAAAATGATTCTTCCTGGTATTGCAAAAGTTGAACCGCCTGCCATCATTGCTCCTTGGCGGCAAGTCCAAGCAAATGAATCTCATTTTGGCAGGCATATTACACCGCCATACATGAAGAACAGCTATAGGCCAAGACTCCCAGAGGATCAAGCTTTTCCTTGGACTTCAAGGTTAGCTAGGGCTATGTCGAGGGGGCTACAAAAAATATATAAAAAGACAGGGGAGGATGGGTTTGATCTTAATCCAATTGAAATAGATCACTTATTCAAGCAATATACAGGTGGTCTAGCTACCCAGGGAATAACTTTTGTGGAAGATTCTATTTGGGGAACAAAGTCTGGCAGGAGTCCCTTGGCTATAACTTTGAGAATGCCACACCGACCAAATCGTCAAATAGCATTATTTTATCTTGAACTCAATGAATTAGAAGCTTTGAAGGGTGGGGATAAGGCTAGTGGCAAGCAATTAAGACGCTTAAAGGAAATGAAAAAATTCAAGAAAGATAAGTTGGATGATTTGAATAAAAGAAAGAGGAAAATCGGTATACCGATAGGAGATAAAGAGGTTAGCAAAGTGAATAACATAGACAAAAAAATGGGAAAAGAACTTAATCGCTTCCTTGGGAGGAAGTATAAGGACTTGAAAAGATGAAAAAAATAAAGCAAAGACAATCGAGGTTGGTAATTAAACGCATCAAAGCTAAGTCTGGGGCTGATGCTGTTGCCAAAAAATTTGGTGAGGACAAGGAATTTAGAACCCGTGTTATGCCAAATAAAAAATACAAAAATATCTTTTTTGATGAGCAATACTTGGGGAAATTACTATGACAGGGGTGGGTTAATCTATATTTAGTTGGAAAGTGGATAAAAGATGCGAGGAGTAACCGATAGAATTACAAAAGATGGGATTAGAGTGGTAAGGGTTCATTACTCCGCTGACGATGGGAAGTGTAACGAAACCTCCAAGGGGAAGGAATGGCTTCTTAGCGAACTGCGTGGTTACCCAGGGGGAGTGGAGGGTGCGAAGTGGAAGAGGGAAATGGAGATTGACTTTGAAGCTACTGGCGGTGAGTTGGTATTCCCTCAATTGGAAAGATCTAAAGAAAGAATTTTAATTGAACCCAATGTTAAAAAAATCCCAGATCATTGGAAGCTGTATGGGGGTTTCGATTATGCAGGAAGAGGAATGACGGCTTTTGTTGTTAATGCTTGGGATAAAAAACAAGATGACTATTATTGCATTCACGAATTTTACAGGAAGAACTCTGGCTACATACAGACGGCTGAACATATAAAGAACTGCGAGTATTATAGTAAATTAGAATGGATCGTAGCTGACCCCTCCATGTGGACAAGAACCCAAGAAAGATCTGGGCAGACTGATCTGGTTTCAATGGCTCAACTTTTTTCCGAGGTTGGGGTACATTTTGTTAAAGGAGTAAGAGGTGGTGATACGGAATTTGCTGAACTTGCGAATAGTAAGTTTTGGGGAATGCTCGATCACGGTGAACTTGGTAAGGGCAAGTCTGCTAACATTTCCAAGACTCAACCTAAGTGGAGGATCTGGAAGACCTGCCCTAATCTATGGTGGGAATTGACTAAGTGGAGATATAACGAATGGGCTAATTCAACTGGTGTTAATAAAAATCCAAAAGAAACCATGATGGATAAAGATAACCACTTGATCGATGCCAACAAATACCTATTTAAAATGATTAGTTCAAATTGGATGGCAGATCGAGTGGATACATTCGATATGACCGCTCATGTGATAAATTGAGGGATTTAGGGGGAAAACTTGTCCCCAGGATTGCCTGTAAGGGGTTAACTATAGGAAGGTAATACCATGGGTTGGCTCACATTATAGGCTCTAATATGGGTTCTGGTGAGTAGGCCTACACTTAAACGCTTTAAAATGAGGTAGTTAAGAAAATGAAAAAAAATAGCAAGCCTAAGAAGGAAGTTGTAAAGAAACCAAAGGAAACGCAAGTGAGCGTAACCAATTCATCAAGAAATTGTAGCCACAAGGGTTATGTCTGAAAAAGATAAGATTGCTAATACTAACGCAGGAATTTCCATTTGGTATGAAAATGAATATCACCCATGCACTAGTATTACTGCTAGTTTGTTTCTGGGAAACGATGACCATCCAACAGCCTATTGTCTGGTGGGTGCAAAATTACCGAATACAAGAATTAAACTAGAAGACGGGACGGAACGAACATCTAATGAAGCTGAATATCATTTAATAGATGAGTTTAGTAGCAAGCTTTCTTACGATATGATCGGGGAGCTAAAGAAATTTCTAACAGGTTTAAGGGTTGAGCGAGTAATCATTGTTTCGTCAGACGAGGACTTGAGGGTAAGGGTTCGCAAAGATCTCGATATGAAATGTGTTTTCCAGGACGAAAGGAAACGTAATAATTATTCTATTATTTTAAGGGAATGGTTTGCAAGGAAGAAGCCTATGGCAGGAACTCCAGTACTAAAATTATGGAGTGACTGCCGTGAGGCAATCAAGTCTAACTACCTGCCTGCAAGAGATTGCACGGTCAGGCTATTAGAGTGGTTTGACTCAAGAAGTAGAACGGTTAGACCTCTCCCACTTCAACGAAGAACTCACACAACAGGTTATGGCTAAAAAGAAAGAAGAAGGAGAGAAGAAAACTACCGAGCAGATGCAGGATGCTTTTGTTAATTTATACATTCAAAACAAATGTCCTACTTCTAATAATAAGATTAAAGACCTTTTGGTCAGATCTGGTTACTCGACTAAGACTGTTGATAAGACAGCCAAAAATTTGCTTACGACTGATAAGTTTAAGAAGAAGTTGGAAGTCAGGCGAATGGAATTGGCAGAAAAATATAATGTGTCTGCCGAAAGAGTAACAGAAGAGTATGCCAAAATTGCTTTTCTAGATCCCAAAGATTATTTTCAGTACAATCAGGAAGAAGGAATCACCGTGAGTGAGTCTGCGAATGTTGACTTAGCCCCCGTTCACAAAATTAAAGAGTTGCGATCAGGAAGAGGTAGGAATGGTAAGAACCTGATCGAACTTGAATTTTACAATAAGATTGATGCACTAAAAAGTATACGGGAGATGATGGGGTATGATCAGCCAACAAAAAGTATCACCGGTATTGCAGAACTCACAGCAGGAGGGGGGATTGATAGAGAATCGATTAAATCAGCTATCCTCCAACGAATTACAGGAAATCCATCAACTGACATTACTGGAATCGTTTCTTGAACATCCCAATAACTTCATCTTTTCTGGTTTACTTTTAACTAAAGATGAGAGGGATACTGAAAATCCTGTTAAGACATTCCCAGAAAAAGATTATCTCAAGTATGTGATAAGTGCAGTCCATGAATCAAAGCGAATCATGGTTCCGAAGTCCAGGCAGATACATATGAGTTGGCTCATGTGTGCTTACGCCCTTTGGACTGCCTTGTTTCACCCCCACTCAAATATATTTTTCCAAAGTAAAAAAGAAGAAGATGCCTCGATGATGGTTTTTAATAAACGTCCTCATAATGCGAGGATCTCATTCATCTATGAGCATCTTCCTGCGTGGCTTAAAAATCTGGTCACCGCTGAAGGCACATACTCGAAAATGAATTTCAGTAATGGCTCTTTGATATGGGGGATACCAGAAGGAGGGAACATCATCCGCTCTCACACAGCAACGCTGTTTATTAGTGATGAGTGTGCTTTTCAGCCAGAGTTTGAAAACGCTTATACATCTTCCGCTCCAATGGCTAAAAAGATTATTGGAATCAGTTCCGCAGCTCCCGGTTATTTTGCAGATCTGGTTACGGAAGTTATTTAGACCAGTAACCATAAACGCAACGTGTGCCTTCTCTCGATGGATTATAAAGATCGTTAATAACTCCATCGATCATAGTAGTGTAGTGCTTTGAAACATTAACAATGAGTCTACCTTTTGGCAGCTCATCAGGTCTTAAGTGTACTTTGCAACCAGAGCCTATCTGCATTGTTGGAGTCCACTTAAAACCGATTGAAGCCATATAGTCCTTGAACCATTTTCGCTTTGTGCTAATACCATCTCTGGCAGTTCGACTACGCTTCTTTGTATCACGTTTGGATTTACGTTGAGTGAAATTGCCATGAGCCATAGCATCATAAACTTCTTGATAAGGAAGTTCACTTGCGATTGCAATTGCTCTGGTAACGCAATCACCAGTTACACCTATGTACCCTGCTTCTTTGCGACCCCCATCGTTTTCCTTGAAAGGAATGTAAGTGATGGTTGGTATACAAAATTGATTAACTCCGAATGTTGATTGATGCATGATAGTACCTCCTACAGTTGAATGAATAATTTTTTAACTTACAATGTGATTATAGCATTTTGTGTTTTTCAAAAAGTCCGGCTCGACCAGTACTGGCAAGGGAATTAGCTGTTTCACGTTCTGAAATGCATGAAAAACTTTTTTTAAAAAAAAGCTTGACACCAAAACTAGGGAGCAAACGGGGCAAGTAAAATATTTTTTAAACCAAAAACATTTATCCAACGCTTTTAAATGAGGTATGCATATGACAACTGGAGTGGAAGATTGGGAGGAAATTAATTTCTTCAGCAAAGAAGAATTTCTCTGCAAATGTCAGAATTGTGATAGTGAAAGGGGAGTTAGTTTTGTCTTGGTACAGATCCTAGATCTGATGAGAGCCTACCTAGATTTCCCAATGAAGGTCACAAGCGGATATCGTTGCCCGATGCATCCGCTCTCTAAAAATTCTACAAGCTCTCACACTAGAGGGTTGGCGGTAGATATTTATTGCAAAAATTCTGCAAATCGACATGAGATGCTTGAGTATGTACTAAGGCGAGGTTTGTTTCACAGGATAGGCGTGGCTTCTGATTTCTTGCATTTTGATATAGATAACAACAAGGTCCAACGTGTAATATGGACATACTGAAAAAAAGACTGCCTGCTGTTGAGTGTGGATCTCAACTTCCATAGCACGACCCCTCGAATCATGGATTGCAGGCAGTCTCTTGTTCCTGGTAGGGAAGAAAGGCGAAATGAAATAACTGGTTCGTGTGGTTATTTTTTAGCCCCTGAAATGTAAATCATCGTTCCCATCGTCTATATGACGAATGATAAATTGCTTTAAATCATAGTAGGCTTCTTTCTGTTTCATTAGCTCCTTTGTTAGAGCGTGAATTAAACCAGAGAGATGACCTGTATGCTCGGTTAGGTTTGCAACATGAAGGGCAAGCTTTCTCACATCACAATCTTCTATAAACTTATTCTTGCTATTACTTGGTAAGCTTTTCGGTAACTTGTTTTCGGGGTGATCTTTATTGCTCGGCATATTTAGTTTCCTACTCGGTCATTTCTTTCAATTTTTTAATCGTTTCTTTCATGTTTTTGAAATTAGCATCTTTACGCTTTAATTTTGCTTCAAGGTAATTAATGTAAACCAACATTTCCTCCCAACATTTAAATGCTTTTGTTCCACTCCCTCCTAGCTTATAAAGCTCATTCTGCAAACTTAATATGCATTGGTCTGGTCTGGTTTTTTTAAACCTTAAATCAAGTTTAGCTTTTTCCTCTATAGTCATTTATGTTCTCCACAAAACTTTCTACTGATATGATTGAATAAAATAATTCTAGGGGTTTGTCATTAAAGGGACTTGGCAGGGCAACCCTCCAAGGCTCCCTGCTTCTTCTGAAAAATAAAACAGGGGTCTTCTCTTCTGCCTGATCAACTGCCTGCTTGTACCACTTCTCAATTGATAACTTTTCTTGGAACTTAACTTCAATTGCAAATCCATCTAACCCAAGAACGTCATAGCCCCCATCCTGGGTTTGGGATAAATTTCTCTTAAACTCTCCTCCAAACTTTTCAGCGAGGAGCTTACAAATTTCCCTCTCTCCCCTTTGTCCCTTCTGACGGCTTGCTCTACTCATATAGTTACTTGTTTCACGAATGCCCTTAAATGAATAGCCCCGATTGTGAGATCGGCAGGGATAAGCCCATAATGGATTGGCAAATCTGGAAAACCAAATCCAAATATAAATTCAATCCAAAAACATTGCCCAATCAGGGCTAGTCTCACTCCTGTAACGGAATTACCTTTTGAAAAAAACCATTGGGCTAGTATAGTGAACAAACTAGCCATACATTCGATTACTAACATAATTTAAAAACGTCCTTACTTCTTTACTTTTGAATAATATTTAATTTTCTTTCTCCAGTCTCTTACCGTGCATGGACTTTGGCAGTAAATGGTTTGTGAATAAGTTGTACTAAAGGGCAAACCGCAAACTTTACAAATCTTATTCATAACTTTTCTGGCTTCTTTTTTTCTTTGCTTATCGAACTTTGCTTTACATTCCGCAGAGCAAGCGATCTGGTTCCAATTAACAACCAGTTTCTCGATCTTGCAGTAAGCACAAGTTATTTTTATCTTTGGTACACGCTTGCCCTTATATGGATTACCCCGACCATGACCCCCCATTGACTTAGCCGTAACTACTGGCAATTCTAAGTCGAGCAAATCATAATCAAAATCTGCGTTATCCCAGTACATCCCTTGTACTTTCTCTCTCGGGACAACCCTCTTCAATTTTCCCTTCCCATCAAATATCCTTACTTCATACATCCGATAAATCTTTCAATTCCTCAAACTCTAGAGCAAACGAATGCCCATAGCCGAAATTTACGATACTCGCTTCCATAACCATTCTAGGAGTTGCAAAGCCTTTGAGCGTAACTTGCAAGTCTGCCAGGTTAACGTACATGAGAGCATATAAATCTGAATTAAGCCGTGAAGCTTCTGAAGTCTTGATGAGCAGTCTTTTCTTTTTACCTTGTTCGTGAGCGGTTGTTTTGACATCTACTGTTCTCCCATCCTTTAATTTGTAGTCCCATTTATTATCAGGCTTGTCGATAAAATTGGGATAAAGATTGTGCATTTTCGCAAAAGCTAATTCACCAATGAACCCTAAGTAATCAAGATGGATTTGACTTTTTGAACCGAGCGTATTTCGGGTTTTTCTTTTTTGCTTGTCCGAATCGAGCTTTCTTCTTGGTCCCATAATTTCGCAAATCACTCTTTCCCAATAATTGAGGGTCAACGAATTTACCTGTAAAGATTGTGTGTGCGTCATGTAGGCTCCTTAGTTCTTGGTCAGAAGCACCTCTTAGATGCTCCAACTCATCTTCCGTATAAACTGCGATTCCCTTCTTTTCCTCTTTAACGATTTGAGCGACCATATCATCCCTGCAAACAATTACTTCCTCATCCAACCTTGTGGAGTAAATGACGCAATAGCCCATGAAAGCAAAATTCCTCACATATTCATCTGCCATCGTTATTCTTATCTCCCTAAGAACTGTATCAAGGGCGATTATTTTTGAACGGGCAGATTCTTTTTTCATCCCATTAGCCTCTTTGAGAGCCTGTAGATATTTGTCCTTCCACTTATCCTCAAAGAAAACTAATATCTTGGGGATAGATGTATCGATGCCATCTTTGTTGGCTACAGCGATTGAAGCCCTCTCGCTAAAGCTCGGCAATGTTTTGGCTTGCTTTGTTGAAGTCATAGTAGATAGTCCTTGGTGCTACACCGTTTCGGTTTTTATCGACCTTTATAAAGAACTGTTGGAATTGCTCTGGTTGAGTTTGATCAGCTATATGATCATCGTTGTCTACCATTTCATAGTCCCAGATCAAAAATGCATCTGCTTTCTGGGCGATCTTCCACGAACCGCCAATCTTGGCTCTTGAAGCACCCCCCTCATCTGCATCCCTGTTCAACTGAGCAATAAGGATGAGTTTAATATCATGCTTGGCACAAAATCCTTTTAACATTTGTGTCCAATTGCCAAACGTAATATACTCACCTCTCTTTAGATCCTCTGGGGTTGGATCGATCTCGCCCAAGTAATCAAGCACAGCTACCTTGATGCCGTATTTCACTTTATGCTCAAGAATGATATTTAAAGTCTGATGAATATTTTTTGGTTCGTTCCCGGTCATGTAAAATTTACTTTTGCTTAGAGCGTCAAAATATCTTGAGACTCTTTCAAAGTTAAATTCATTGTTGTCGTAAGAACCTGTAACAATATTGTTGCAAGGCACTCCGCTCAATATTCCTGCGACTCGATTGATCATTCCATTTCTTTCCATTTCATAATTCAAAAACAAGGTAGGAATTTTAGAATAGACACTCATGTGAACTGCCATGTTTAGACCGAGTGCAGATTTACCTCGGCTCGTAGAAGCTGACAAAATCGTCAAGTCTGGTAACCCACGCAGTACCTGATCAAGTTTCGGGTAACCAGTACAGATGCCTGGTGCTGAAGATGGATTTTTGTATCGCTCTTCTGCCTGCTCATAACCAATGGTGCTTAGTTCCTCTGGCGAGTAGTAATCTTTTTTGGCTGTAGTTGTTTCTAACTCCATTGCCAATTCAAACAATTCGGTGTGAGCTTCTTGAAGGAAAAGAGCGGGATCTTCAAGCCCCACGAAAGCCTTTTCCACTCGGTAGTACGTTTTGTCCAAATATTTTCTTTGAATAGATAACTTTTTTATCAACTTTGCATGGTGAGTAATTGATGTAGCAGTAGGCATATAGTCTTCAAGCAGGCTCAACCAAGGTAAACCGCCCATCTCTTCAAGAATTTTTCGCTCTTTTAATTCAGATGATAGTGTTAGTACATCTAAGCTTTCACCCTTCTCGCTCAACTTCACCATAGCCTTGTATAGGCTTTTGTGATTTGACTTGTAGAAATCATCTTTCCCGATGACTGCCTTTACCTTATGAATAGAAGAGTTGTCCAGAAGTATTGCCCCAAGGACACTCTTCTCCGCTTCCTCCGAGTATGGGGGTAGGTTATTTTCCCAGTATTTCTTCATCATATTTCTCTTGTTTCGTTTTATAAAACTGCCTAGCTTTTGCCTTTTGGGATTTAAGAGATCCACTTGGTCTTCCGCTCCCTTGGGGGGTTTCGTTGTTGTAGAGTGTGTTGACTTTGTCAAACATCTTGATAAATCCGCTGATATTTCTAAAGCTTTGTAAGAAGTCATCGTCACACCCAAGTAGATAGTCCCATCTTGCAATTAACATCTCCGCAGAAAACCCACTCTCCATAAGATTTTTTAGATTCTTTGGATGGATCTTCCAATCGATTACAGTTGGCGATCCAAATCTTGCAAAATAAATATCTTTTAAAGCTGTTACCAATTCTTTAGCGTTCATTAGAAATTGAAGGCCTCATCCATTAACTTCTTGTTTTCCTTTTTCAATTCTTCAATTCTAACTCTGATACGACGCATCTCATTTTTAGATAATCTGGAATTGTTTGTAAGATCGTTGGGAACTAAAGTCCTCTTGATGGAATTGTATTCATGTTCTGCTTTAGATATTTCTTTCCCTATCTTGGCAATTCTTTTTTTCATTACTTTTATTTTAGTAGCCATAAATCCCCATTAATATACAGATATGTTCAGCTATAAGGCAAGCGAATTAATTTTGTTATTTAATAAGAAACAGGAATATATTTCTTTCTTTGGCGAGGTTTCTTCCTTACAAAAACCACTTCATCTGTTTTCATGCGATTCCATGCTTTTCTCTCATCCCTTGACAATGTTATAGAAGAGTCCCAAAGCTTTTGAGCGTCCTCTGGTTCAATTATTTTCTTCAACGTGCCGTTTCCATCGTAAACTTTAATTCGTGATATCATTGGGAAATAGAACCCTTTGGAGTAGTATTATTAAAAAGAAGAACAAGGTTAAAAATACAACCGAGTGTTCTGGCAAGCAGAGGACTGAATACATTATTATCGTTATTTCCAAAAGCCTTTTTATGGCTATACCTCCATGT
>CEPX01145140.1_pt1 | contig 14689 bp, 16 predicted proteins | sample 361361 | NCBI WGS metagenome assembly CEPX01 (sample SAMEA2619974, study PRJEB7988) | marine metagenome | biome: marine biome (ENVO:00000447); feature: mesopelagic zone (ENVO:00000213) & marine oxygen minimum zone (ENVO:01000065); material: "saline water (ENVO:00002010), including plankton... | reverse complement strand
AATTAAGTTTTCAGGTGTGCAGCCATCAGATAAGATCAGGGAGAATTTCTGCCAACTTAATGAATTGGAAGGGTGTGGTAGAGAGTTGAGCAAGAGTTTAGTTTAATCCTTAATTTTTTCTTTTATACAATAACTTTCTTATTTTTGGTATAACTATTTTTGCAGCTTTTTCACCTGCTTTTATACAATGGTCAGTTTTGTCAAATTCAGTCCACTTGATGCCCTTGAATTTTGGCTTAATAATTATGTTGACATAAGAATATTTTAATTTTTCTTTTTCAAGTTGGTTTGTCAGAATGTCGTAAGATCTTATCATATATTTGATAATTTGTGGAATTTCACTTCCAGAAATTAAACTGAGAACTCTTCTTGGACTTAGGAGTTTAATCAGAAAATAAGGAACTAATCTTTTTTCCTTGAGAAAATTTTTTAAATATTTTAATTGTGTGGAAATAAGTTTTCTTTCAAAGAATTCTGTAAAAGCAGATTCTTCTTTTTCTAATTCGCTTAAATCTGTTTGCTTGACGTCAATTGTTAAATCTACAGCTATAATAATGTCTGCTCCCATGTCTTTTAACACATCTACTGGAATTGGATCTACCATACTTCCATCAGCATATGTAGAATTCTTATCTATAACTGGTTCGAAAACGCCTGGAATAGATATCGATGCTCTTATTGCTTTTGTTAGGTTTCCATGCTTGAATATGACTTTTTCTCCTCTATTGAGTTCTGTTGAGACTATGGATAATGGTATGTCCAAATCCTCAAAATTTTTGTTCTCGACAATCTCTTTAATCCTATTTTCTATTTTCTTTCCTGTTATAAATCCTGTTTTTGGGGTTGTAAAATCCACTAATTTTCTCCATTTGGTTGTTTTCATTATTTTTTCTATTTCATTAATTGGGATTCCTGAAGCGTAAAAAGCACCTATTAATGATCCAATTGAAGTTCCAGCAATATAATCAATGGGGATTTTTTCCTTTTCCAATACTTTTAAAATACCTATATGAGAAATCCCTCTAGCGGCTCCACCGCTTAACGCTATTCCGATTTTTAGTCTAGACTTTCTAGATTTTTTCTTTTGTTTCATTCAATATGGTAGAAGGAGAAGTACCTTAATTAAAGTTTTGATTAATATTTAACTAGAACTATGTTCAAAGAAAAGTTTTTAACTTTTCAGCACGTCAAAAACTATCTTAATATATTTCTTACGCTACCGGTTTTGGACTAGGGGCCTTTGATAGGTCACTAACAGTTATGACCGAAACTTTTGTGTCTGCTGGCCTTATTTTAGAGTCCATACCTACAAGGAACTTTACGTTAGCAATTTCTGCGGCTTTAGCTAGATCTCTGTCAACAATACCGTCAAAAACAACTGCGTAGGCAGTGTTGCCTAGGCTTTTTATTGTGGATTGAACTTCTGTTAAGGGAACTTTGCCCAAAGTATTTAATTTTTGGTCAAGAATCTGTGCTCCTCTTGTTCCTATAAGATTTTCCAGCATTTCCTTAAATATTTTCTTTTGGTCAGGAGATAATACGGTTTTTCTATGGAAGGTTTGAGGTCTTGCAGGGGCCTTAAAATACTGTGGAGGTCTTCTGTCGGTTCTTGCCTTCCTTTCATTAAATTTTTCTGTTTCTTTTCCAAGTTCTAATTTAGCTTGTTCTCCGGAAACTCTTCCACGAAGTGCCTTATGGATTTCTTTTTGTGTTATTTCTTCTACTTCTTTGCCATCTGGAGCTCTGGTTACATAATCAACATCTGCCAATGCTGAAAGTTCTTTTACAATCAAATTTCCACCTCGGTCTCCATCTACAAATACAGTCACTACTTTTTTCTTACATAATTCTATGATTGTTTCAGGAACGGAAGTTCCGTTCAGTGCGATAGCGTTCTTGAATCCATATTTTAAAAGGTTAAGAACATCTGCCCGGCCTTCTACGATTATAATCTCGTCACTTTCTTCGATTGCTGGTCCGGCTGGTAAGCGATTTTTGCCATATTCTTGGATTTCCATAACTCTTACAGAATAATCTACTTCATCAGCAAGTTCCTGAGAATCTGGCATTGAGTTGTTTATAAGATTTCTTAAAAGTTCTTTAGCTCTTTCAACGACAAAATTTCTTTTGCTTACTCTAACGTCTTCTATGCCTTTTGTTTGTATTTTTGCGTTGCATGGTCCAATTCTTTGAATAATTTCAAGAGCTGCTGCTATAATTGCAGTTTCAGACTTATCCATAGAAGAAGGTATATCAATTGATCCAGACGTTTTTCCAGATCTGGTATCGGTATTGACCTCTATTCTTCCAATACGGCCGGATTTTTGGAGTTCCCTTAACTCCAAATCTGATCCCAAAAGACCTTCTGTCTGGCCAAAAATAGCACCAATGACATCTGGTTTGTCTACTACTCCCTCAATATCTATGGTAGCATGAACAATATATTTGGCTGCGACAGGACTAATTTTTCCCATTTTCATTAACCTCCACGATTAGTTTCCTGTTAGAACAAGCTTTATTTACTACTAATTAGCTTAATTAAGCCCATTTTGGGCTAATTAACTGCCAATACGTAATTTAAAGTGATAATAATGATTTTTACGGTAAATGCTTGTTCTAAACTGTTTTTTTAGCTTTATTAATGTATTGTGGCCCGTTACACTAACTCCCAGGTTCATCGCTTGCATTTAGCGACAGCTCCCATGGGTACTCTCGTGACGGGCCTTTACTATGTTTTAAAAGTGATTAAATAAACCTAAATATCTCTTTTTTGTTGTTATGATTACTAATGCTTGTGGATATATAACTTTTGTGTTTTTATAATTATTTAGTATAAGAAATTGATTTAGTTTTCTTTAGAATTAAACTAGAAAGTAATTATAAAAACCCCAGCAAAATTCCGAAGAACTTCGCCAGGGAAAAGAGGTGATAGATAGACTACTGTAGAGTGGTATTAGTATATAAACTTTTCGGTGTGTTGTTATTTTTTAGTAGTATATCTTTAAAGAATATGTTTATAAACTTACATTCGTTTTATGACTTAATGCCTAAAAAATCCAAAGAAAAATTTAAAACCTATCATAATGTATTTGATGAGTTTACAAACCGTACGTTATTCAAACTTATAACACAAGGTCATTTCAGGGGATTGGAAAGTCCTATTAGCATCGGTAAAGAAAGTAATGTTTTTTCTGCACTTACTGAGGAGAATGAAAGAATTATTGTTAAGATTTATAGGTTAGAAGCCTGTGATTTTAACCAGATGTACAATTACATTAAGAATGATCCTCGGTATGCAAAATTAAAGAGAAAAAAAAGAAGCATAATATTTGCATGGGTACAGAGAGAATATAGGAACTTAATGATTGCGAGAGAAGCACAGGTTAATGTTCCCATACCAATAACTTTTTCAAATAATGTTTTAGTGCTGGAGTTTGTTGGGAAAAATGACGATATTGCTCCTAGGTTAAATGACAAAACCCCGAAAAATAAGAAATTGTTTTTTGACAGCATTATTGAGAATTTAAGAAAGTTATACAAAGCTGGATTGGTACACGCTGATTTGTCCGCTTTTAATATATTGAATTTTAATGAAACTCCAGTTTTGATTGACATGTCCCAGTCAACTGGATTAGAGCACCCACAAGCAGAAGAGTTTTTGCAGAGGGATGTAAAGAATATCTGTAAGTTTTTCAATAAGATTGGCTTAAAAGTTAAAGAAGAACTTGTTTTGAAGAAGATTAAGAAATGAGGTCAATAAAAAATAAAAATCGATAACAAACAAATAAAAACTAAATAATCAATAAGATTATAATCAAATTCACTAAAATAAAAACAATTAAAAATAAATTACAGTTTCGATATCAATATGCCAGATGAATATTCTTATGAACTGAAGATCCCTAAGGAAAGGGTAGCGGTTCTAATAGGGAAGAGTGGAGAAGTTAAGAAAAGTATAGAAGTAGATACAAAGACCAAAATAAAGGTTGATTCTCAGGAAGGAGATATATTTATCTATGGAAAAGATGCTTTGGGGTTGTATGCTTGTAGGGAAGTAGTCAGGGCCGTGGGCAGAGGCTTCAATCCCAATATCGCGAAATTGCTGCTTAAACAAGATTATGCTTTTGAATTAATATCATTGAATGAGTATGCCGGCAAATCCAAAAATACTGCCCTGAGGTTAAAAGGAAGAGTTATCGGAAGAGAAGGAAAATCCAGAAAATTGATAGAAGATCTTTCGGAAGCTTATATCTCTGTTTATGGTAAGACAATTGGAATCATAGGATCATCTGAAGCAGCTTCCATGGCGAAGAAAGCGGTGGAATCTTTGTTGAGTGGAAGCACTCATGCAAATGTTTATAAATGGCTTGAAAAAAAAAGAAGGGAACTGAAGAAAAGAAAAATTACTGAGATGGTTTAGATGGTGAAAGAAGAACTTCCGATTGCAGTTGAACTGGCAAAAAAGCAAAGAGAAATCTCTATTGCAAGTTTTTTTGAGAAAAACAGGCATCTTCTGGGATTTGATAACAAAAGAAAATCATTGTTGACAACGATAAAGGAAGCAGTAGACAATAGTTTAGATGCATGCGAAGAAGCAAATGTCTTGCCAGAGATTAATGTTGAGGTAATAGACATGCAGAATGATAGGTTTAGGGTAGTTGTTGAGGACAATGGACCAGGGATAGTAAAAAAACAGATTCCGAATATTTTTGCAAAGTTATTGTATGGAAGTAAATTTCATAAACTTTCTCAAAGCAGAGGCCAGCAAGGTATTGGAATTAGTGCTTCAGTTTTGTATGCGCAGCTTACAACCGGAAAGCCTGCAAGAATTACTTCTAGGATTGGAAAAAAACATGAAGCACATTATTATGAGTTGCATATTGATACTCATAAGAATAAACCAGAGATAGTGAAGGAAGAGATAGTTAAGTGGAAAAAAGATCATGGAACCAAAATAGAGCTTGATTTAGAAGGCAGTTACCAAAAAGGAGATCAAAGTGTGGATCAATATCTTAAGCAAACAGCCATTGTGAATCCTCACGTTACGTTAATTTATACAAATCCCAAGGCCGAACAACTTATATTTCCAAAAGCATCTGATCAAATGCCAAAAAAATCGGTGGAGATAAAACCCCATCCCTATGGTGTTGAAATTGGAATATTGATGTCTATGCTTAAGGTTACTGCTGCCAGGACTTTGCAAAGTTTTTTGATGACTGAATTTTCGAGAGTGGGTTCTGGAACTGCAAAACAAATTTGTGAAAATGCTGCAGTCATTCCCAGTACAAAACCAAGAGATGTTACAAGGGAGATGACTGAAAAATTAATTGAGGGTATAAAAAACACAAAAATAATTGCTCCTCCTGCTGATTGTATAAGTCCTATAGGAGAAGAACTTTTGGAAAAAGGACTTAAAAAAGAAATAAATGCTGAGTTTTATGCAGCATGTACTAGGCCTCCAAGTGTTTATAGGGGAAATCCGTTTATTGTGGAAGTTGGAGTAGCTTATGGTGGGGACCAAAATGCAGAAGGAAGCATGGAGTTGTATAGGTATGCTAATAGAGTTCCCTTATTGTATCAGCAAGGAGCTTGCGCAGTAACCAAATCGGTAGTTAATACTGCATGGAAGAATTATGGGTTAAGCCAAAGCCGAGGAGCGTTGCCAGTAGGTCCAGTAACGGTTGCAGTGCACATTGCATCGGTTTGGGTGCCGTTTACTTCTGAAAGCAAGGAAGCCATTGCACATTATCCTGAAATCATAAAAGAAATAAAACTTGCTTTACAAGAGTGCGGAAGAAAACTGGCAAGTTATGTAAATAAGAAAAGAAGGGTACAATTTGAAAGCGAGAAAAGAGATTATATCAAGATGTTTATACCTCATGTTGGGGAAGCCCTGAAGGAGTTAATTGGATTCAACAAAGATGAAGAACAACGGGTGGAGAAGCTTTTAGGAATTATACTTGAAAAGCAGAGAGGAGAGCTGGAAAAGGTTGAAGTAGAGAATCTTGAATATGATGAAAAATTTGCTAAAATAGGGAAATCGAAGAAAGGTACAAAGGATGAAGAAGACAAAAAAGAGTAATTTGGATGTTGCAAAGAAATTGGTATCTCTTGCCAAAGATGATGTTTATGGCATGATAAAGAAGAAGAAGCAGCCTGAGCTTCATATGCCGTTAAGGGCTTTAAGTAATGTTAAATATGACCCTAAAGATGGATTTTTTGAGTTATTGGGAAAGATGAAGGAAAGAACTTTAACCGCTTCTACCATCAAGACGTTTGCCCAGACACTAAGGATGATGGCGCACGCTAAATTAGTTGTAGAGAGTGATGATATAACCACAAAAAGAGAGATGTATTATATTTCTAAAAATTGGAAGGAAGCAGCTTTCAAGGAGCAACCAGAGTCAGATACAGTTATGGAAGATTTGGAAGCAATGATGATGATCAATAGGGAACAGCTTGGTTTTATTCCTGAGGAGAAAGGAGGAGAAGTGGCTGGGAAGTTAATTGTTGTTGATAAGGACACTGATACTGGGAAACCGATTAAGATAGATTGCACTAAATTTGGATCAGGGGCTTATTCAATCCCAATCTCGGTTGAGCATTTGAAATTTGAGACTAATGCAAAATTTATAATGGCAGTAGAAACAGCAGGTATGTTTCAAAGGCTCGTTAAACATAATTATTGGAAGAAAGCAAATTGTATCTTGATTTCTATGGGGGGAGTTCCTACTCGTGCACTGAGAAGATTTATCAGAAGATTGAGTGATGAAAAAAAATTGCCAGTTTATGTTTTTACGGATGGAGATCCGTATGGGATGGGAAATATTTATAGAACTTTAAAAGTAGGTTCTGGGAATGCTGCACACATCAATGAGTTTTTTTGCGTTCCAAACGCTAAGTTTATTGGCATAACACCTCAAGATATTGTGGATTATAAGTTACCTTCACACCCATTAAAAGATATAGATATCAAAAAAGTGAAAGACATGATAAAAAATGATCCTTTCATAATTCATCATAAAGAATGGCAGAAAGCTTTGCAACAGCTTCTTAAGTTAAAAGTAAGGGCAGAGCAGCAAGCCTTGGCAAAACATGGCTTGAATTTTGTTATAAGTGATTATTTGCCTAAGAAACTTAAAGACAAGAAAACTTGGTTACCCTAATGGAGGTAAAACATGGAACATAGACCATTTCATATAGCAACACCCGTTACAGATTTGGATAAAGCTCGTTATTTTTATGTTAAGGTGTTGGGAGCAGCAGAAGCTCGTAGTACATTGGATTGGGTAGATTTTGATTTGTGGGGCAATTCCGTTTCATGTTATCTTCATCCAGGAGAGGCTAATAGGGATATTCCAACGAATCATGTGGATGTAACAGATGCACCTAAACATATCCCTGTAAGACATTTTGGTATTATTCTTCATAAAAATGAATGGGAAACTCTGGTGAAAGATTTACAAGGGAAAGGAATTGAATTTACTATTGGTCCCTTAATTAGATTTAAAGGAAGGAATGGAGAGCAAGGTACAATTTACATGAATGATGGTTGCGGCAATGTGGTAGAATTCAAATATTATAAAGATCCTACTACTATGTTCACACCTTTCGAAGATGACTATCGTTAATAGTGATGAAAACATGGTTACCATAAATTTTTTATAATAATTAATTCTACACTAGATTATGGCAGAAGAAACCAAAGAAGAAAAGAAATCGGATGCACCTTCGGTATGTCAAGGATGTGTCAGATGGGAAAGATTTGGAAAGAACTGCCATTATTTCTGGGAAGGTAAAAAACATTGTACGATGTGGACAACTGATTGGGATGAAGCAGCACGACAGCAACCTTTGTAGAACAAAAAGCTAATAATTTTATTTATATTTAAGAAAATAGAATTTTGAAGAAACATTTTTATATTAACAATGATTATATCGTAGTATGTCTATAACTACAAAAATTGCCAACATTGGCCTCACAGTTTCTGGGGCGATTTTGGGGTTAGATACTGCTGTTGCGCATGCGTTTACAGATAAAACTATTCATCAGAGATTTCTTGAGCTCCCAGATAAAACAGAACTGAAAGTAATTGCAGTTGAGGCAGCTGCTTTAGCATTGATTGTGGGATACAACGTTTGGCAACACAGGAAAAATTATTCTAAAAAACCATACGATATTAACATAACATACTGAATAGTTGAGTTTTTTCATTAATTTCTGAAAGATTTATAAACGATTAATCAAATCTTTATATCTGTCTTTTATGGGCCAGTAGCTCAGCTTGGATAGAGCGACAGCCTTCTAACGACTGGTTACGGGTTTACTCGCAACTGTCGTAAGTAAGCTGTAGGTCGAGGGTTCGAATCCCTTCTGGCCCGTTTATATTCTTAAATTTTATATATAATTCAAAATTACAGAGGCTGTTATGAAACAAATAGTAACAAAAGATAATTCAATAACTTTTCATAATGAAGAGTACGATGAATCATATCATTCAGTTTCAGGGGCTTTAGAGGAGGCGTTTGAGAAGTTTGCAAAGCCATGCAAATTAAAAGATGGAATGAAAGTTTTGGATATTTGCTTTGGCTTAGGATACAATAGCTTAGCTGCTATTAGTTTAGCGGATGTTGAGATTGTAGCATTGGAGAAAGATAGTTCAATATTAAAAGAAATTAAAGATCTAAAACTGCCATTAAATTATAAAATCAATGATAAAATAAATAATGAATTAATAAAAAATTATGAAAAAATCAAAAAAGCAGCAGAAAAATTAAATTATGAGGATAATAAAGTTAAAATAAAAATAATGCTTGGAGATGCTAGGAAAACCATAAAAACATTAGATGAAAAATTTGATGTTGTTTTTTTGGATCCTTTTTCTCCTAAAAAATGTCCCGAATTGTGGACCGAAGAATTTTTTTATGATATCTGCAAAATAATGAGAAAAAAGGCAGTTTTGGCTACGTATTCTTGCGCAAGAATTGTGCGGGATAACTTAAAGAATGCTGGTTTTATGGTGGAGGATGGCCCTTGTGTTGGGAGAAAAAGTCCTGCCACTTTAGCGTATAAGCAGTTGTAAAAGAGACCGAATAGCAATTTTTATATATCCTGTTTATATTTTACTTTTCAAAGGGCCCGTGGTCTAGTGACCTTGAATCACGAGTGATTAACTTGCTTGGTGTATTCCACGGCTAGAAGCTATGACGTCGCCTCGACACGGCGGAACTAATAATATCCATTATTGGCGCAAGGGTCAAGGGTTCGACTCCCTTCGGGCCCATTTTAAAAAATTCAAAATGAACTCTGACTTATACCAAAAAATCTTTTTTACACTGATTTTTTTAACTTTGATTGTTGTATCTTTTTTGGTCATAAAACCATTTTTAACAGCAGTTCTTACTGGGATAGTTTTTTCGTATATATTTTACCCACTTTATTCAAGAATAAATAAAAAAATTAAAAGTAAAAACATTTCTTCGCTGATTGCTTCGATACTAGTTATAATGATCATAACCTTGCCCTTGTTTTTTGTACTTAACACCATATCTAAGGAAGCCCATGCTACTTACATTTTATCTAGGCAAAAAGTTTTGAATATTGATGCTCTTGCTTTAAAATGTCAGAATGATAATGCTGTTTCATGTAAGTTTATCAACTATTTTCATGAAATTACTACCAATCCTCAATTGAAATATTACTATGACACTACAATTAAGGGTGCTGTAACTAGAATAACAAGTAGTATTTCTAACATACTATTTACAATTCCTATATTTATACTTCATCTGTTTATAACCTTGTTTGTCATGTTTTTTCTATTTAGAGATGGAAAACTTTTAATTGATAAGATTGAGAGGCTTATGCCATTAAAGGAAAGATATAGGGAGCATGTATTTACAAGATTAAATGATATGACTTATGCAGTAATCTATGGCAGCTTGATTATTGCAGTTATTCAGGGAACTTTAGGAGGAATTGGTTTTTTTATATTTGGATTGCCGACACCTCTGCTGTGGGGATTGGTAATGACTTTCGCGGCTTTGGTTCCATATATAGGTACATCAATAATATGGATTCCTGCAAGTTTAATGTTGATATTTAATGGTTATGTAGAAGGAAGTACTACTTTGGTGGTTAGAGGATTTTTGTTCATGCTTTATAGCGCTTTGATTGTAGGAACTATAGATAATATACTAAAACCAAAAATAATAGGGTCTAAAGGGGGTTTGCATCCAGTGCTCGTGTTGCTTGGAGTTGTTGGCGGACTAAAATTCATGGGGTTTATAGGAGTGGTTATTGGGCCTATATTGTTTGCAATATTAGTTGCGTTCATTAAAATTTATGAAGAAGAGAAAAATCAGAATTTCTAAGATGAAATTAAAAATAAAAGATCTGGATATTGCAACGGGAGGTCCGTTAGTTGCTGTTCTGAACCAGAAAGATGCATGTAAATTTGATATTCACCATCTTGATAGAATTAAGATAAAAAAAGGCAAAAAAATTGAGACTGTTGTTGTTCATATGGCAGAAACCAGCAAGGTAGTTCCTCAAGGAAGGATTGGAGCTTATGAAGAAGTTATTGATTCTTTGAACCTGAAAAATAAAGATAAAGTAAGTATTATGCTTGCAAGAAAACCTCTTTCTATAGAGTTTATACGGAAAAAACTTGATGGGAAAACTTTGGTTAAGAAAGAGATTAATCAAATTGTTTGGGATATAGTGCATAATAAGTTAAGTACATCAGAGCTTACATTTTTTGTAGCGGCATGTTATACTAATCTTATGTCTATAGAGGAGACAATCATGCTTACAAGAGCCATGGTCAAGCATGGAGATACTTTGAAGCTAGATAAGTATCCTATAATTGATAAGCATTCGATAGGCGGAATTCCTGGTAATAGAACAACATTGATTTTAGTTCCAATAGTAGCGGCTGCTGGTTTGACAATACCTAAAACCTCAAGCAGATCAATAACAAGTCCTGCTGGAACTGCTGATACTATGGAAGTTCTTGCTAATGTATCTTTTTCTATGAAAAAGATGAAGCAGATTATTATGAAAACAAATGGATGTATGGTATGGGGTGGAAGCTTAAATTTGGCTCCTGCTGATGATAAAATTATCAATGTTGAAAGGACTCTTGAGATAGATGCGGAATCTCAGTTATTGGCATCTATAATGGCGAAAAAACACTCAGTTTCAAGCACACATATCCTTATTGATATTCCTATAAGCAGTGGATCAAAAATCAAGAACAGAGAAGAGGCATTACGATTGAAAAAATTGTTTGAGGCTATAGGGAAGAAACTTAGGAAGCGTGTTAAGGTTATGATTACGGATGGAAGTGAACCTATAGGCAATGGTATAGGGCCTGCTTTAGAAGCAAGAGACGTTTTGTGGCTGTTGAAAAGAGATAAAAGGAGACCTCTTGACTTAGAGAAAAAATGCATTAATATGGCTGAGGAAATTTTTAAGATGGCAGGAATCAAAGACTGCAGGAATAAGGTCATGACCTTATTAAATTCAGGAAAAGCTTGTGAGAAAATGGAAGAGATAATTAAAGTTCAGGGAGGGAATGTGTTTGATCCTGAGAATATAAAAATTGGAAAGTTTAAATATGATGTTCAAGCTGGTAAAAAGGGTGTTGTGAGGAATATTAATAATAAAATAATTTCTAGAATAGCGAGAATTGCTGGAGCTCCTGTAAACAAAGGTTCTGGGATATATCTGTATAAGCATACCGGCAATAAGGTGAAGAAAGGCGAAAAGCTGTATACTGTTTATGCTGAAAGCAAACAAAAGCTAAAATTTGCCAAGGATTTTTTGAAAGATGGCAAGGGTTTTGTAGTGAAATAATTTTTTACACTTTTTGTTAAATTTTCAAAAAACTTTTTATAAGAATAAATTAATTTTCTTGAAATGCTAACATTTCTTTCTATGAGAACAAATCCTAGATCATTAGAAGAAATGGTAGCATTTCTAGTGGTTAATTATATAATCCTGATAATAATAGTATTGATATATTTAGGTATAAAGAAAGTGTGGGAATTAACAAAAAAAACCATATAAAGTAAAGGGGTACAAAAAGGGTGGACGCCAACGCCCGGATTTGAACCGGGATATCCTTTCGGAAACTGGCTTGCTGGATGCCATAAATTTGCAAGCAAATTTAACATCTCAAGGCCAGCGCAATGCCAGATTATGCGACGTTGGCATGGAGAATCTGATTTGATGTGTTCTTAAAATACTTTTCGTAAATTCTTGGGTTTCTTAATACTAAATTTTTTTTATCTAGAACAAATTGTTTACTTCTTCTTCTTTCCTTCTTCTGGAGGCAATAAAATTGGTACTCCTTGTTGAATTGGGTACTTTTTACCGCATTTTATGCAAACAAGGTTTTTTCTCTCTTTATCATATCTTAAGTCAGCTCTACAGATTGGACAGGCTAAAATATCGAATAAATCCTTTGGAATTGGGTTTTTCATGGTTATTTGGCCTCTAAATGTGAAGATATTTACCGAAAGCTTTATATAGTAGTGTTGCTTCCTCTTTATAAATATTATTGTAATTTGATTACTATTTTACAATATTATATTAACCTAGGGGTGGGTTATATATCAATTTTTTGTTAAATAATGGTATCTATGGAGGTTCAAAATGGCAGATTTAGTTAAAAAATGTCCTGAATGTGGTGGAATCAATCTTAATTGGAATAAAGAGAGAGGAGAAATCATATGTAGGGATTGTGGTCTTGTTATAGAAGAAAAGATGGTCGATTTTAGCCAGGAATGGAGAGAATTCGATAGTGATGGCGAAAGTAAGAGAAGGGCTGGAGCCCCAATGACTTATACTCAGTACGATCATGGCTTAGGTACAGAAGTTGGCCAGAAAGCCGATTTGTTTAAGCTTGGCGGGAAAGAAAGAAACAAGTTCTTTAGACTTAGAAAATGGCAATATAGGATTTCAACTGCCATAGAAAGGAACCTTAAATTAGCTTTAGCGGAGCTAAAAAGAGTAAGCTCTTATCTTAAGCTTCCAAGATCTGTTGAAGAAGAATCAGCTAGGATATATACTTTAGCTGTTCAAAGAGGCTTAGTTCGTGGTAGGTCTATGGAATCAGTGGTTGCAGGTGCATTATACGCTGCTTGCAGAAGGCATGATGTCCCTAGAACTTTAGATGAGCTATCTGATGCTTCTGGAATTGAAAAAAAAGAAATAGGAAGGACTTACAGGTTCGTTACTAGAGAGCTAGGCATTACAATTTTGCCTTCAAATCCGGCAGATTACATAGCAAGATTCGCTTCTTCATTAAAATTAAGCGAAGAAAGCCAGAGCAATGCAATAGAAATTCTTGAGCAAGCGCAGAAAGCTGAGTTAACATCCGGAAGAGGACCAACTGGAATAGCTGCTGCTGCTTTATACGTATCTGCTTTGCTACATGGGGAAAAAAGAACCCAAAGAGAAGTAGCAGATGTGGCTGGTGTAACGGAAGTTACGATCAGAAATAGATATAAGGAATTGCTTGATGAGCTTAAGCTGGAAAAAGACCTTAAGAAAACGAAAAAAGGAAAGAAAAAGAAGTAATTTCTTTTTTTTATTTTAATTTTATAATATATTTTTTGTCTATTTTATTATTTTTTATCTGAACACCTTCTTTTTTCAATAATTTTATCTTGTTTTTAAGTCCTGATGCAAATCCTCCTAAATTTCCATTGGTGTTTATTACTCTGTGGCATGGAACTCGTGGAGCGTATGGATTTTTATTCAATGCTGAGCCTACTGCTCTGTAAGCTTTGTTTCCCATTACTTTTGCTATAGCTTTGTAAGTTGTTACTTTGCCTTTAGGGACTTTTTTACATATTTTATATACTTTGTTTTGGAATTTTGTTGGCATTTTTATCTAACCCAAGTTCTGATTCAATTTCTGATGCTGCTTGATTCATAAGTTCTATTTCTTCAAGTGTTAAGTTTTGTGTTGGTTTTCCAACAGGTTCGTAATGTATCTTATTACCCTTCATTGAATACTTAACATATTCTTTTGCAATGGACTCATCTGTTGTTCTAAATAGCAAGACCCCTTGGTTTGCGCTCTCTAAGCTGGGTACAAAAAGCCTAAATATTAATATATCCTTATATATTGCATAAGCAAGACATTTGTTATCAAAATATTTTTGGCCCACTATATTCCCTTTTGATGCAATTGGTCCTTGATTTCTACATAATTTTTCAAGGGAATGTTCTTGACCAAAGGATGGCAGAGGAGCTAATGCCATAGAGGCTGCAACTATTCCAGAAATAAAAGTTTTGTTCATCTTATTACTCTTGTTATTTCTAAATAATTTTTCTTATTTTGATTTTTCTTGTATGCTATCGCAGTATTTATCATTTTTTTGTTACTTATTTTTATTTTTTTAGTCTTTAATAGTGTTGATACTCTTTTTGATATCAAAAAATCACAAAATTGTGTTACGTTTCCTGGCTTTATGGTATAATGGCATCGTTCAAAGTCCAGTAATGTTGCTTTGTTTTTATTGTTTATTATTATATGTTTATGGGGGTGGGACATTTCTTCTTTGTTTATGTTCAATTTGTCCATTATGAACAGTTGATTAAATAAATCTTTAATTATCTTTAATGAATCTTTTTTATTCGATTTTTTTAAGAAATCTAAGACCTCAATCCCTT
>CEPX01094198.1_pt1 | contig 14693 bp, 13 predicted proteins | sample 361361 | NCBI WGS metagenome assembly CEPX01 (sample SAMEA2619974, study PRJEB7988) | marine metagenome | biome: marine biome (ENVO:00000447); feature: mesopelagic zone (ENVO:00000213) & marine oxygen minimum zone (ENVO:01000065); material: "saline water (ENVO:00002010), including plankton... | reverse complement strand
CAAGAGGTCGAACCCTGCCTCTAAGCTGGTTGAGCCTGCCGAGGGCGAGTGTCGGGTCGACGTAGATGCCCGCCTCGGCGATCATGTCGGCGTAGTCTGTGTCGTAGTCGTACAATTCGTCGGGGTCCTCTGCCAGCCATGAGCAGTGGATCAAGTTGTGAACGCCGGCATCAACGCAATTTCGCACTCCGGCGGACGCGTGGCAGTGGGCCGCGACACGCAGGTTGAGTCGCTCGGCATCCTGGACCGCGGCCTTGAGCGTCTCGACCGGATACTGAGGCGCTCGGACGTTGGTTCCGGGAGTGAATCCGCCGCCGGTGGACATGACCTTGATCCAATCGGCGCCGGACTTGAATTGGCCGCGCACGGCGGCGACCACTTCGTCGCTCGTGTCGGCCTCGGTGCCGAACATGTTGCAGTGGCCGCCGGTTGTGGTAATCGGGGTGCCTGCGACCAGCATCCGCGGGCCGGGGACGATGCCGTCTTCAACGGCCTGCTTCAGCGGGAAGATGACCGGGTTTCGGCTGCCCAGATCGCGCATGGTCGTCACGCCCGAGCTCAGTGCTGCTCGAACGGCCTGCACGCCGCGCATGAGGAACGTTTCGTTGCTTTCGGTCGTGATATGACGGTAGGCGTCAGCCTGGGCCGAGCAGTGGATGTGGGTGTGGACTTCGATGAACCCAGGCATGAGCGTGCCGCCCGGGACCGTGACAGTGTCCGCGTCGTCGCGCTCGCCGGTCTGAATTCTATCTTGTGTCGTCACCTCGGTGATTCGACCGGATTCGACGACGACCGCGGCGTTCTCAACCGGAACGGCGCCGGTTCCGTCGATCAATCGATCCGCTTTCAGAACAAGCCTCATTGCGATGTTGCTCCTGAGATTAAGACTGCCTGCCGCTGGCGCAGGGAATTGGGAACGGGGCTTTGGTGACCGGAGTCTATATCACGCCCAAAACAGGGTCAAGGCGGCTCAGGCTCCGGTCGCCTCGGTGGAAGCGACCTGGCGCATCAATCCGTCCAGCGAGAGATCGGCCAACGACTCCAGACGTATGTCTGCTTCCTCGACAGGAAGGTTTCGGGTCATTGGGTTGGGCACCACGACACAGAATATGCCGGCTCGCTTGGCGGCCGCTATGCCGGTAGGCGAGTCCTCGATGGCAATGGCATCGGCGGGGGCGACTCCCAGGGCGTCCAGAGCCGCGAGGTATACGTCCGGATGGGGTTTTGCCCTGGCGACGTCATCAGCGGTCCGAACAGCCGAGAAGAAGTCGATCAACCCCAATCGCTCCAAATGGGACTGTGCCCAGCCTCCGTTTGAGCTGGATGCAACAGCCAGACTTAGGTTAAGTCGAGCGGCGGACTCGAGGTACTCCAAGACACCAGGCAGGACTGGATTCGATTCAACCATTCTGACGTAGGTTGCGTGCCGGGTCTTCCGCAGTTTGGGCCGATCAAAAGCGATGCCCGTCAGGTCCTCCAAGTGCTGGTAGACGCTGAACGCCACATCCCCGCCTATCAGCGGGGACCAAACCTCAAGGTCCAATTGCACGTTGTATGCTTCGAACAGGTCAGCCCAGGACTCGTAGTCGGGCGTCTCCGTGTCGAGGATGACGCCGTCGAAATCGAATATTATTGCTTTCTTCACAGTGATGCCTTGACGGGAATTATTGATGCCATGGGGAAGTATAGCATCGAGACCGCGGTCGGTTGGCGGCCGAACGAGGTGTGCAATATAATCCGAGCCATGTTCTGGCCGCGAAGATTGGCAATGTGGTTCGGCTTGCTGTTGCTGGCAATGGCGCCCGCTTGTGGCGGCGGCGTCGACGCCACTCCAACACCAGCGCCTACTGCGACTCCAACCGTCATACCCACTCTGACACCCTCGCCGCTGCCCACGCCCACACGCACGCCGACGCCGACGCCGATTCCAACGCCTACGCTGGCGCCTCCGACTCCAACCAAGACACCCGCTGCCGTCAGCGCCCCAGCGCCAGTCGACCTGCCGGACACCGACGCTCTGTTGCGCGACTCCGCGAACGCGATGGCCGCTGCGGACTCGTTCCATTTTGACGTGAGCGGCGACCTCACCGCATCCAACCAGGGAGCAGAGTTAACTGTCCCGATCAGCTATGTCGGCGACGTCGTGACTCCGGACCGAACACGCGGAAACCTGAGCCTATCTATCATTGTGTTCGTCCTGGAGATGGACATCGTCACGATCGGGGGCGTGACCTACACGACGAACCAACAGTCGGGCAGATGGGAGAAGTCCGTTGAGGGCGTAGGCATACCCAATCCAGCCGACTTCGCGCGCGGCGGGACGCCTGCCGTCAGCGACGCCGTCTATGTGGGAGTGGAGGAACGGAACGGCCAAGGGCTGCACCATCTGACCGGCGTTGCTCAATTGGCACTGGTGGCCGATGGGGGAGCCGAGACGCCCGCCGACATCTGGATCGGCGTCGACGATCTGCTCATACGAGAGGTCGCGTTGGAAGCGCCGGTCGATCTGGACTCGCTCGGATTCGCCCTCGGAGACGTGGGCCTATCGGGAACAGGCTCCGCCGCCATCTCGATCAAGCTGTCAGATTACGGCAAGCCGGTGACGATAGAGGCGCCCGAGGTCAACTAGCACGACCAATGCCATCCCCTCGACCGTCCGCCACGGTTACTCACGCGGCGTCAGCGTGCGCACGTGATCGACTATATCGGCGGTCGACGTGCCTGGACCGAAGATTGCGCTCACGCCGATGTCCTCAAGCGCGCGGCGATCTGATTCTGGGATGATGCCGCCGGCGATGACGGGAACGTCGCCCATGTCGTTGTCGCGGAGGCCGGTCATGATCATCGGGAACAGCTCCATGTGAGCGCCGGACAGTATGCTGAGTCCGATCAGGTCGACGTCCTCTTGGAGGGCGGTCTCGACGATCATCTCGGGAGTCTGTCGAATCCCGGTGTAGATCACTTCCATGCCGGCGTCTCTCAACGCCCGGGCGATGATCTTGGCGCCTCTGTCGTGTCCGTCCAAGCCGGGCTTCGCCACCAGCACACGCATAATGTCTGAATTCATCGCGCTACCTCTTCGCCGTGCTCTGGTCCACGAGCTCGATCAATACGCCTCTGGTCGACCGAGGATGGATGAACCCGATCATGCCTGACAAGCCCTCGCGCGGCGCGCTGTCGATTAGTTGCGTACCGGATTCTCCCAGCCTATCGAGAGTGCCCTGGAGATCTTCGACCTCGAAACAGATGTGATGCACATCTTCGCCCCTGCGTTCGATGAATCGCGCGACGCCGCCTTCGGGGTCGGTCGGCTGGATGAACTCGATCTGCGACCCGCCAATACGGACGAGGGCCGCGAGAACGGCCTGATCTTCCAGGTTTTCGATTTCACCCTGACCTGCGCCGAACGTATCCTGATAGAACTTGATGGTTTCCTCGATGTCGTTTACGGCGATGGCCACGTGGTTGAGATGTCGCGCGGTGCAGGGACTGGCGCCTGTCTGTTCGGTCATGGTTGATCCTTCAGTTTCCGGATTCTTCTCGGGGGATGATGTTTCGAGCGATAATCAGGCGCTGGACCTCCGAGGCGCCCTCGTAGATCTCCATCACCTTCGCGTCACGGTAGAAGCGTTCGGCGTCTGTCGGGGCGAAGTAGCCGATGCCGCCGTGCATCTGGACCGCCTTGTCAGCGCACTCGACGGCAACTTTCGACGCGTGGAGTTTTGCCATGGACGCCGTGGTGATGTACGGAAGACCGTTATCGCGCAGGGTGGCGGCCTTATGCGTCAGGAGTCGAGCGGTTTCGATGCTGGTGGCCATGTCGACGAGCATCCACTGTAACCCCTGGAAATCGGCCAGCCGCTGTCCGAAGGCGCGCCGCTGCTGAACGTAGGCCAGCGCCGAGTCGTAGGCGGCCTGTGCGATGCCGACGGATTGGGCCGCGATCGTTAAGCGGCTGCCGTTCAGCACCTCCATCGCCTCTCGAAAGCCGGCCCCTTCGTCTCCGAGCCTGTTCTCCATCGGCACGGCGCAGTTGTCGAACACGACTTCAGCCGTCGAAGATGCGCGGATGCCCATCTTGCCGTGCAGAGGGTTGATGCTGAGGCCGGTGGAGTCTTTTTCCACGATCAGGGCGATGATGCCCCTGGCCCTCAGACTGCGGTCCACGGATGCCATCACGATCAGCACATCGGCTTCGTCGGCGTTTGTGATGAAAGTCTTGGAACCGTTCAACAGGTACGACCCATCGGAGCCGGTCGCTGTAGTGTGCATGGCGGCCGCGTCAGAGCCGGAATCGGGCTCGGTGAGGGCGAACGCGCCGATCGTCTCCCCTTTGACCAGTGGTGGGATGAACTGGCGTTTCTGGCCATCTGTCCCATACATCTGGATGAAGTGGAGGCATAGGAACAGGTGGGCGCCATACGTCGTGGCCGTGGCGGCGCACGCGCGGGCGATCTCTTCGACGACGATTGCCACCTGGCGGTTGGTGCCGCCGCTGCCGCCGTACTCCTCGTCGATGCCCAGCCCAAACAGCCCCATCTCGGCGAGCCCGCGCATGTTTTCCCAGGGGAACTCACCGGTCTCGTCGTGATGGGCCGCTCGCGGCGCTATCGTATTGTCCGCGAAGTCTTTGATCGTGTTCTTGAGGAGGAGCTCGTCCTCGCTCAGCAGTTGGTCGTCCACGTGGTCTGCCTCCGGCGTAATCTAGATGCGCAGTAACTCTATGTGATGTCCGTTACGATGTCCAGCAGTTCAGGGCCAGGCAAAGCGAGGACGGCGTAGGACGGCAAACCGAGCGATCGCCAGACGCCCAGTGGGTCGATGCCGCAGTGTCTAGCCAAGTACAGCGCGATCACGGTCCCGTGCGAGACGACCACGGTGTTGGAGTTCGGCTGCGAGTCGATGATCGTCAACAGCGCCCGCTCGAACCGAGTGAGCGCTTGATTCGCCGTCTCGGCGCCGTACACCAGATCGTCCGGCGCCTCGAACAACCGAGCTATCGCATCGTCGAAATCGGAGGGATCACGGAAGAATGGGACATCGTCCCGATGGTGCTCTTCCAGTCCCTCCCGGACCGACAGTGGCACGTCCAAACGCTGTGCAACGATCTTCGCGGTTTCCGTCGCCTTGGGTTCGACGCTGGCGTGGATGGCGACTGGGTCGAACTGCGAAATCCGGTCGGCCAGCGTGGTGCATCGCCTGCGTCCTTCGTGTGACAGCTCCCAGCGGCTCGGCGGCAAGTCCGGGTCCACGATGGGGAGCGAGTGCTTTACGAGGGTGAGTGTGCGGCCGTTGGCAGGCGACAAGTCAGCTAACTTCCAGTGCCTCGGCCACGATGAGTTCGGTGATCTCATCGTCGGACAGCTTGAGCCATTTCTTGAGAATCAGCTCGTTATGTTCGCCCACCAAGGCGTGAGGCATTCGCAGCTTTCCCGGCGTCTTGGACAGCAGGAACTGGAGACCGTCGTATGGCATCGGGCCGCACTCGGTATGGTCGAGCCACTGGAAGAAATCCCTGTGTTTGAGTTGAGGATCGTCCCAAAGGTCGGACTGATTCTGGACGGCTCCGGCAGGCACGCCGGCCCCCTGAAGGACGCGCATAACCTCGTGCGCCTCGTATCCTGATGTCCAATGTCCGATAATCTCGTCCAACGTTTCTGAGTTCGCCTGGCGAGAATCTATTGTCGAAAAGCGTTCGTCATGCGCCAGTTCAGGGCTGCCCATAACTTTGCACAGGGCCTCCCATTCCTCGTCCGATGTCACGGCGATGGCGCACCAGGACTCATCAAGTCCGGTCATCGAACGGGACTCGTCTTTGCACCTGTAAACTCCATGAGGAGCGTAGGAGTCATCGGCGTTGCCCGTGTGCCGTGATATCCTGCCATTGGCCACGTAGTCAGCGATAGCGGGAGTCAGATACTGTATCGCCGCCTCGTATTGCGCGAGGTCCAGGTGTTGCCCTTTGCCTGTGCGACGCTTGTAATCGAGGGCGGCTATGATAGCGGCCACTGCGTTGGGCGGGTTGACGAAGTCAGAGTATGCCCCGTAAGGTCCGGTGGGGTCTCTGTCGGGCCATCCTGCTATGGTGTAGAAGCCTGCCAGCGCAGCGCCCAAACCACCGTAACCTGCATACAGCGCCCGAGGCCCTGTCTGGCCTTGAAGACAGGTGCTGAAATAGACGATGTCGGGTTTGATCTCTCGAACGCTCTCGTAGTCGAGTCCCCAGTTACGCATAGCCCTGGGGGTAAAGGACTCGGATATGACGTCGGGTTGCCACTCGGCGATAATCCGCCTGATCAATTCCCGAGACTCCGGCCTGGCAAGGTTCAGTCCGAGGCCGTGCTTGCTGGTGTTGTAGCTGGCCGGGAACTGGCTGCGGTTGAATCCGGGTTCGCCGTCCTTAAACGGCGGCGTCGTTCGAAGCACGTCGGGGCGAGTCACCGACTCCACGTGGATAACATCTGCTCCGTTGTCGGCCAGATACTTTATGGTGATCGGCCCGACGCCCACCCACGTGAGGTCGAGAACTTTCAGACCTTCGAACGCCATCGCCTTGGATGATGCAGCCTGGGCGACGGCTTTCGCTGGTTTGGCGCTGCCGAACACTTCGTCGTTATGCTCGCCGATGGCGGGCGCAGGTCGTTTTTGGACAATCGGGGTTTCACTGAGTTTGATGTACGCTCCCGGATAGGTCAGAGAGCGGCCCAACGACGGATGATGGACCTGAGTCCAGAAGTCGCGAGCCTCCAACTGAGGGTCTTCCAGGATGTCCCTGACGTTGTTGCACGGCGCGACCAATATCCGGTCGGAGAATGCTCGTTCAAAAAGTTCCGCCTTGGTCTTGGACAGGAAGAACCGAGAAAAATTCTCTTCGACGGCCTTAATGTCCCTGACTCCCTCCTCGCCCTGGGCCTCCAAGACGCTTAAGTCCCAGGCCATCCAATCACGCTCCTGCATGAACGCCGGGGCCATGTCTTCTTCAGACATCCAGCGCACCAGCGCAGTCAGAGAGGCTCCGCCCAGGACGCCACCCACAAGCAGGGAGTTGATGTGCCCGTTTTTGCAGGGGTAAACTGTTCTGATCCCAAATGAACCCAGATTAAGATACGGCCCCCCTCTCTTCTTGTTGACCTTGTGCAGAGGCGGAAATGGAGTGGCGTTCATCAGAGTCCAGATGACGGCAGTCTGCATGGACACATCCACATGCTGTCCCTCGCCGGTGGTTTGGCTATGCCAGAGAGCGGCCATCGAACCTGCCGCGCCTTGCGCTCCAGCGTGCAGTTCGGCTTGAGGGACACTTATCCTCACCGGAGGCCGGTCTTCGTCTCCTGCCATCCACTGCATCCCGCCCATCGACCATCCTACGATATCAGTGGCCTTGTAGTGGGCATACGGTCCGGTTTGTCCGAATGGGGTGATGGATGTGACCACGATCGCAGGGTTGATATTGCTCAGGTCATCGTAGCCCAGGCCGAGGCCATCCAGATAACCGGGCTCAAACGATTCCAACACGATGTCCGAGGCGACGGCCAGTTCCCTGAAGCGGTTCCGGCCTTCGGTGCTCTCCAAGTCGAGCGTCACGCCACGCTTGTTGAGACAGTAGGAGTACCAGAACAGACTGTGCTCTCGATCTACTTTGTCCTGAAAGAACGGGCCGATCAGCCGGGTAGGGCTCCCCTCGGGAGGTTCGACCTTGATCACATCCGCGCCTAAGTCGGCGAGGACCCTGCCGCACCAGTTGGACCCGCCTTCGGTCAGGTCCAAGACCTTATATGGTGTGAGCGCCGCGTTTGTTTCGTCCCGGTGATTCATGGTTGCCCCCATCCTCAGCCAACTCTGCCGTCCGCTGCCATGCCTATGTACGTTGCCGGGTTGAACCGACAGGTCGAAGCGATATGTCTTCGGAACCTGTCACGGAGTGTCGTTCTTTCCGTTTGTGGTGAGCGCCGGCACATCGGCACTCACCACAAACGGACAAAGCTGCTTTTGGACCAAACTTTCGTTGGCGCCAGAATAACCTAGAACGGTGATTGTTCCTGTTGTGTGCCGAACGCGTCTCGGAACACGTCCGCGATCTCCCCAAGGGTGGCGTACGCTTCGACACAGTCGATTATCGCCGGCACGGTGTTCTCGGTTCCGGCGGTGACCCGGGCCAGCCGTTCGAGGGTTGACGCGACTCGGGCGTCGTCGCGGTCTTGCTTGACCTTGGCGAGACGGGCGAGTTGGCGTTCCGTCTGGGATCGGTCGATGGTTTGAAGCTGCTCGATGGGCGGAGTTTCGGTCTGGAAGCGGTTGACGCCGACGACGATGCGTTCCTCGGACTCGACAGAGCGCTGGTACTTGAACGCACTCTCGTGGATTTCGTTGATCTGGAAGCCGTTGTCCAACGCGGCCATGGCGCCGCCCATGTCGTCGATGCGTTTGATGTACTCGAAAGCCGTCTGTTCGAGTCTGTCGGTAAGCGATTCCACGTAGTACGAACCGGCCAAGGGGTCGACCGTGTCGCTGACGCCCGATTCGTGGGCGAGCACTTGCTGCGTGCGCAGCGAAAGCTGGACCGACTCCTCGGTGGGCAGCGCAAGGGCTTCGTCACGTGAGTTTACGTGCAACGACTGGGTGCCGCCGAGGACCGCTGACAGCGCCTGAAGCGTCGTCCGGACAACGTTGTTCTCCGATTGTTGGGCGGTCAACGTCACGCCTGCCGTCTGGGTATGGAACCGACACATCCACGAACGAGGGTTCTTCGCCCCGAAACGGTCGCGCATGATCTTGGCCCACATCCTACGAGCCGCGCGGAACTTGGCGATCTCCTCGAACAGGTTGCTTTGGGCTACGAAGAAGAACGACAGCCTGCCGCCAAAGGTATCGATGTCCATGCCCGTGTCGAGCGCCGCCTGAACGTACGCGATTGCATTGGCGAACGTGAAGGCGAGCTCCTGAACGGCCGTCGCTCCGGCTTCGGCCATGTGATAACCGCTGATGCTGATCGTGTTCCAGCGCGGGACCTCCTCCGCGCAGAACGAGAACGTGTCGGTGACCAACCGCATCGAGGGCTGGGGAGGGTAGATGTACGTGCTCCGGGCGATGTACTCTTTGAGAATGTCGTTCTGGACGGTGCCGTTCAGTTTGTCGAGCGACACTCCCTGTTTGCGAGCCAGAGCCACATACATCGCGAGAAGGATGGAGGCAGTGGAGTTGATGGTCATCGAGGTGCTGACCTGGTCCAGGGGGATGCCTTCGAACAGCACTTCCAAGTCGGCCAGGCTGCTGATGGGGACTCCGGTGCGACCGACCTCGCCGCGGGCCAGGGGATGATCGGAGTCGTATCCGGTTTGCGTCGGAAGGTCGAAGGCGATGCTCAGGCCCTCTTGCCCTTGACTAAGCAGGTAGCGGTATCGACGGTTCGACTCCTCGGGCGAAGCAAGCCCGGCATACTGGCGCATCGTCCAGTACCTGCCTCTGTACATGTTGGGCTGAATGCCGCGAGTGTACGGGAATTCACCCGGGTATTCGCGGTCGTCGGCGTCGGCTGCGCCGGATCGATCTTCCGGAGAGTAGGTCGTGTCGATATCGAGGCCGGACGCGGTTTCGAAGCGCTCGCGCCGTTCGCCGAACCGATTCTTCACCGGACCGAGCGTGTTCTCTTCCCATTCTGATTTGTTTGTGCTTGGCACGGCGAGTTCTCCTGACTGGGACGTTGGGGTTTCGTCGAGGTTGGTCCGAGTGTATGTTTTGGCCGCGTGGGTGTCAATTTGCCAGCGCATCGAATACGGCGGTTAGCGCGTGGTCGTACGAGGGACCGTTTATCGGCACACCATGGGATTTTCCGACCCACGCGGTCTTGTACCCTCCGAACACCGCGTGTCCTGCCCGGAGCCACCAGCAATCCACATCCCGGAACCCCGCCTCGCCGAGCCAAGCGAGTTGTTCGCCGATTGTTGCTGGCATGTCCACGGGGTCGGGGTGGCGGAACAAATTCCACTCTTCCCGTTCCAATTGCTCGACCAGGTTGCGTGATCCCGTTGAGGAGAGAGACTGCGCCTTGGCGATTCTATCGTAGAGGTCCGCGTGCAAGCCCCAGGTCTGCGGTCTGAACCCGGCGATGACGTCGGCGATCAACAGCGCTCCCGTCTGATGCAGGCGGTCGAAGACGGACCGGAACAACCGGCGCTTGCCCTCATCTGGGAGGTGGTGGACTGCCAGCGTGGAGATGACACAACCGGCGCCTTCGATCCGAACATACCAGTCATCGGCGGCCAGATCGAACGACGCCACTTCCGCCCTGGATCCAAAACCGACTAGACGCTGCCGCGCAGCCCGGAGCATACTGGAAGAGCCGTCCATCGCAAGCAATGTTGCTCGTGGGTACAGCTCCATCAAAGCCCGAGCCAGACTGCCGCCGCCGCACGCCAACTCAACTATCCGGAAGCTTTCGTCGACGCCGAATGGGATTTGCGTAATCAAGGTGGCAAGCTGCTCTTCGCGGCACGGGACCGCGACCAGCGCGAGCTGCTCGTAGAGGGTTGAATCTTCTTCGGACCAGCCGGGCCGGTCTTGACTCATCGGGCAGTGCCCGGACGTAGCCTGACGACCAGCACGGGCGGTATCTGGTTGAAATTGTCCCAGTCCAGAGTGCCGTTCGGAGCAGTGTCGCTGCCGAACACCGGCTCCTCGATCCCATCCAACGTGAAGCCGTCGCGGAAGAAGACGTTAAGCAACCCGCTGATCGGCCGGTGGAAGTAATGTTGGGGTTCGGGCTGGCCCAGCATGGCTAGCCCTTTGTACGCGACGGACTGGATGTACTTGGAGATCTTGACGGAGTAGGTGTCGATGATCAGGCCGTCCTCGGTCTCGGTTCGATCTACCGTCCTCACGAGGTCTTTGGGCGAGTTGAACACAGGGTGCATTACGGAGAAGACGAAGCGGCCACCGGGCTTCAGCAACCGGCGCACAGCGGAGCTCAAGGGCTCGATGCTGGCCATGTCCATGATCGCCATGGTGCAGCAGATCGCGTCGTAAGCTCCCTCGCCAACCTTCAGCATTGCGTTCTCATCGGTGGCGTCGGCAACAGCGAAACGGACTCGATCGCCGTAGTCCTGACTTCGGGAGACGGCATTTTCGATCATGCGCTCTGCGATATCGACTCCGACGACACGCGCGCCGCGGTCTGCCATCTGCCTGGCGAACTGGCCGTTGCCGCACCCGACGTCCAGCACGTTGTCGCCGGGTTGGATGTCCAGCAACGCTAGCTGGTTGGGCATGATGAGGTCTCTGTGGAAGTCGTTGCCCTCTCCCATCCGTTGATCCCAGAAGTCGGCGTTGGCATCCCAAATGTCGCGGACCTCTTCGTTCAGATGCTGAAATTCGTTCGCTGACGGCTCTTCGGTCATCTGCTCCCTCCGCCGTTGGTCTTCCCGGCGAGTTCGTGCCACTCTTCCGCCAACATGCCGAAGACGATGTGGTCCACGTAATGGTCGTACAACCATTCCACTTGCCGCAGGATGCCTTCTTGCTTGAACCCGAGCCTCTTGGGGATCGCCTGGCTGCGGTGGTTCTCCGTGGCGACGTGAATCTCAACGCGATTCAGCTTCAGTTCCACCAGCGAGTAGTCCACCATCGCCAGACATGCGCGGGTGATCAGCCCTTTGCCCTGGGATATCTCGCCCAGGAAATAGCCGATGCTCGCGATCCTGTTGGCCCAATTGATGGGGTCCAAGCCGATGGCCCCGGCTATGTGGCCTCGATGCCATAGCCCAGCGACGAAGCTCCCGTCTCGCGCGAATCCGCCCAGACTCGCCTGGATGAAGTCTCGCTCCATATCCACGGACGTAACGGCGTCGACCCAGGGCAGCCAACGTCTGAGGTGCTCCCGGTTGGCGTCGACCAGAGCGTAAAGCTCTTCGGCGTGATGGGGTTGGAGCATGCGCAACTCGGCGTCGTCGCCGATCTCTTCGCTGAACATGGCTGTCTCCTGGCAACAAAATGATTGACTCGAACCTCGATTATACTCGATGCGCGACGCCTGACGCTGCTTGACACTCCAAACAGCGAACCATAGAATGAACAATAGTTCTAATCGGCAATCGGCCATGTCCTTGCTAGCACGAATCCAGCGCCTTGTGTATAGTGCTGGCAACTCTCGAACGAGGCAGCTCGAGCATGACCCAAGTACAACGCGTCGTCTCCGGGACTCCACAAGAAGACGACCACAAACTTGACAACAGCCTCCGACCCAGGAAGCTGGCGGATTACGTCGGGCAGGCTAAACTCAAAGAGAACCTCCACATTGGCATCAAAGCGGCTCAGCAACGAGCCGAACCGCTCGACCATCTGCTGCTGTACGGACCTCCCGGCCTCGGCAAGACCACGCTCGCCAACATCATTGCCACCGAGATGGGCGTGCGCATCAAGGCAACGTCCGGCCCGGCCATCGAACGCCCCGGCGACATGGTGGCGATTCTGACGCAGCTCCGTGAAGACGACGTGCTGTTCATCGACGAGATTCACCGCCTCAGCCGCGTCGTCGAAGAGATTCTGTATCCCGCGATGGAAGACTACTTCGTCTCGTGGGTGATCGACAAGGGTCTCAAAGCCCGAAGCATGAACCTTACGGTGAAGCCGTTCACGCTGATCGGCGCCACCACTCGCTACGGCATGGTCAGCGCCCCGCTCCGAGACCGGTTCGGTTCCGTCCACCGGCTGGACTTCTACGACTACGAGTCGATGCAGACCATCGTGGCCCGCTCGTCGCGGATACTTGAGATCGAAGCTCAGCCTGACGGCGTTGACGAGATCGCCCGACGAGCTCGGGGCACTCCCAGGGTCGCAAACCGGCTGCTCCGGCGGGTCCGAGACTACGCGCAGGTGATGGCCGACAACGTGATAACGGCTGAGGTCGCCAGCGAGGCGCTCGGACGGCTCGAGGTCGACCAACTCGGCCTGGAGGGCATCGACCACCTGGTGCTGCGCTCGATCATCGAAAAGTTCGACGGCGGCCCCGTCGGCATCGACACGCTGGCCGCGTCCATCAGCGAAGAGTCGGACACCATCGAGGACGTCTACGAGCCCTACCTGCTGCAACTTGGCTTCCTGAACCGCACCCCCCGCGGTCGAGTCGCCACCCGCCACGCCTACGAACACCTCGGCTACGCTCTCCCGACGAGCCTGTCATCGGACCAGCCGACGCTGTTTTAGACGCATGGTGGCGCCGCCCGGCAAACCGTCGCCACGTGCCGCCGCAGTGCAGCGACATCACTCGATCTCAACAAATCCGTCAGCGGCCTTCGTCGCTCGTTCCTCGTGACCCCAGCGGCAAGATCGCGAATATGATCGCCGCCAAGGCGAAGAGCGTTGCCACGTAGTACAGAACAGCGTCGATGCCATTCGACTCGTAGAGCGCGCCTGCGATTATCGGCGAGAAGGAGCTGAGAAAGAAGCCGGCCGAGGCGGTCAAACCTAATGCAGTGGATGCGACGTTCCGGTCCACCATCTCGAGAGTCGCTGCGGTGGTTATGGGTTGATCCGGATATAGGAATAGGCCGAGGAGAACTATCGCCACCGTCAGTGCGATTCCCTGGTCGGCGACCAGCAGGGACAGCGTGACTCCGCATGACCAGACGAGCCCCGGAACGAGCACACGCTTGCGGCCCAGCCGATCCGAGAGCTGTCCCGCGACCGGCTTGGCGACGATCCCTATGGCGATCAAGAGTCCGATGTGAATGCCCCTGGACTGGGAGCTGAGGTCCAGATCGTTGGCGAGATACAACGGCAGGATGGTGACGAGCGCCGCGAGAGCCATTCCGCGCAGCCCTTTCACCAGGGTGATTGTCCACAGTGAACGGTTCCTCAGCAGTCGCTTGGTAACGGCGATGCGGTCTCGGAGGTCCGGAGTTGCGGCAGTCCCGCCGATGTTCTTGAAAGACCAGAGGGCCATGAACGCGAGGAACAATGGCAGGGCCCCGTAGATGCCGAGGATGCCCCTCCAACTCATGACCGCCAACAGCGCCCCCGTGACTATCGGTCCGAGCACGTCGCCGACGCTGCCCCCGACGCCATGAAACGACAGCGCCGTCCCGCGGTTCTCCGGGAAGTGCGCCGACAGCGAAGCCGATGCCGGAAGATGCCACAGCGAGTGGCTGATCGCGACCATGGCCATCCCGGCCAGCAGCAGCAGGAAGACCGGAGACAGACTCATCAGCAGGGTGCCGAGGCTGAATCCGCCAATGCACGCTGCAAGAAACACTCCCCAGTGTCGCCGGAGCAGGTCGACGACGATGCCGCCGGGCAGGACGACGATCCCCGACACGACCTCCCGCACGGTCAGCACGACTCCCACACCGATGCCGCTGAGCTGGAACGTGCTTTGTATCTCGGGCAGGACGACCACCGAACTTTGGATGAGCCAGTGGAACACGGCGTGGCCGGCCGCAAGCCCGGAGATCATGAACCAGGCGCGGTTCCTGATGTCTGTTTTGGTCTGTGGCGCCGCCTCAGCGGTTTCCAACGGTGTTGTCCCTTCAGTTCATGACACGGGGTACATGCGGACAAGTCCGATACTCTCAGCGTCGAATGTTTTCGGGTCAGGTTGCGATGTGTTTAATCGGTTGGACATGGTGGCAATCAGATTCCGCTCGGGCGCGTACTCACGCGTCGCAACATTAAGCTTCGCAAATCAAGATACTCAACAACATAGA
>CEPX01063698.1_pt1 | contig 14701 bp, 24 predicted proteins | sample 361361 | NCBI WGS metagenome assembly CEPX01 (sample SAMEA2619974, study PRJEB7988) | marine metagenome | biome: marine biome (ENVO:00000447); feature: mesopelagic zone (ENVO:00000213) & marine oxygen minimum zone (ENVO:01000065); material: "saline water (ENVO:00002010), including plankton... | reverse complement strand
GACTTGGAGCTGGCTCGCCACGATGCTGACTATCGAACCTTGTTGGTCAGTGAGCGCAGCGCCCGGAAGAAGTTCTGGGAACCTTTGCAAGACTTACTAATGAAGATCGCAGAGGGTGTGACGCTCAATGAAGAGTAGCCACCTACCTGCTGAGATCGGGCGACGTGCGAAAGCTATCCGCCGCCTCTGCATCCTCAGACCAATAGTTCACCTGGACGCATTCAATGACCTGCCGATAGCTATGGTCCAGAGGTTTTCCGTGCGCCTGTCGGAAGACCTGCTCTGTATTTATACGCTCGAGAGGAAACTGGGTGTTGGATACCAGTGGAAACTCGCTCTATCCAAGCCGGGCGGATTCCAGTCTGCTTCAAAAACTTCTGAGGATCTTGAATTGGCGGCGCGGGTGTTCCTTAACGACATGGAACAACAGAGCCTCGAACCTCTTAGCTATTCCGATGGCAAAAATTGTGGGCACGCGGTGACAAGAGCTGAATTTATCCCTGCGCCATCCGAAGGCTACCCGGCAGTTCCCCTCCCCGGCAAGGAAGAAGCGGTTTTTGACAGGGAAGAGGTCGATGGGCCTCGTAAAACGGTAGTTGCTGTAAAATAGAGGCTCCCAGCCGCCTCCTGGCGCGCTTCGAGGCCTTGTCCTTCACTTTGATACCTGCGTTTTTCCAAGGGCCTTAGAATCGATTTTCGTGCATAACTACGCGATAGTGTCGAGTATTGGCTGGTATGCGTGTATACTGGCGGTGCCTACCGAGAACTACTGAGGGTTTCTGATCATGGCTCGTAGTAAGAAAAGTAGCTATCTGACTAGAGAACAAGCCGCGGATGAACTTGAAGTTCCCGTTACAGCGATTGATCGCTTCAGGAAAAAGGGAATCGTGACCCCAGATGGTCGCACGGTTCACCTTATGTCAGCTTCACTATCTTCTCGTGGCGAGCATGGCCCCGTTCGCATCCCTAGAGAGGGATTCGATTGGGATGATTCGAGAATGTACCTAGCCTTTGAGCCCTTCTGCGAGGAGCTCTTCAAACGAAACGATCCATCCAATGAATAACGAGCGTAGCAAAGCCCACCGAACGAGAACGTCAACGGTGGGCTTCGCTGGCTCGACTTCGCGCTCCACTAGGAGGTTAGAGCGCCAGGCGGGGTGGTTTTCAAAACCACCGGAAACTCAGGTTAACAGATAAAGACAACATCCGCTAATAGCCACGACGAGGTTTAAGATGACTCCAGAAGAAAGACATGCATTCCTATCAGCACGAAAAGGAATCGGGTCCAGTGACGTGCCGGCAATTCTCGGCGTGTCAAAGTGGGCCACAGCCGGCGACATCTACGACAAAATCATTGAGCGTCTTGAGGGACGGGTTCCGTTTGTTCAGGAAACCACGCTCGATCAGCAGAGAGGCATAGACCTTGAAGAACTCGCCTCTCGTAAATGGTGCGAGGCGCATGATCGACCACGAGATTCGATCAGGCGGCAGAAGCAGCGCGCCCACAAACAATACCCCTGGATGTTGGCGAATGTAGACAGGCAAATCCTGTCCTCAAATGGAGAGGGTCCAGCGATCCTCGAGATCAAGTGTCCACGTTCGCAAACCATGTATCGCATCAGGGATGAGGGAGCGCCTGATGATTACATGATTCAGATACAACATCAGTTTGCTGTCATGGGGGAGGATTACACAAAGGCGTGGCTTTGCGTCTATCACCCCGACTTCGAGATGATGGAACAGCGTATCGAGCGTGACGATGAGTTCATCAACGAGACTCTCATACCGTCATTGAAGAGTTTCTGGTTCGACCATGTTGAACCGAGGAACCCACCTGTTTCCTCGGAAGAACAACACTATGAAGGCCCAAAACTTGAAGCTGGGAGGATGAACTTTGATGACTCTTCCGAGTTCAAGGAACTCGTTGAGAACAAGCGATCCAGCAGCCAGTACCTGAAGTCCATCAGAGAAGCCGACAACATCAACACCAAAGCCTTGCGGGTGTACATGGAGGAGAAAGGCTTCAGTGCCGCGCAGGGATCTGGTGCCAAGGTAACTGTCTTCTCGGTGAAGCCCAGAGCCAAGTGGAATTTACAAAAGGTCGAGAAAACACTCACTGAACTCGGCAGGGATCTGGGTGAGTTCAGGACGTTTGGTAACCCACGTACCCAGTTGCGGTTCACAGTTAGCAAAAACTAGGAGGAAGCAATGAATAAGATTCAAACAATCATGGGGCCACAGCAGACAGAGGTCGTTGAGTTAATCGAGAGCGACGATTTCAAAAATCAAATGACCAGCCTGCTTGGAAACATTCAGAGGACTGATCGGATGGTGCGAGTCGTTGCGGCGATGATGGATCAGGATATAGCTAAGTGCTCACGGATCAGTATTCTCAAATCTGTTCTGAAGTGCTGCTTCTGGAACCTTGAGCCGGGTAACGACATGGTCTATTTGATCAACTACGGTGGGCATCTCCACGCCCAGCTCGGGTACGGTGGATGCCAAGTTATCCTTTCCCGCCTTCCGGGTTATCACAGCCAGCAGACTGAAGTGGTCTACCCGAACGATCACTTCGTATGGGGGGACAAGCTGGTTAATGGAGTGCCTGAGTTTCAATTTGAACACGTCCCCAGTACAGACAGGGGCGAGGGTTACGATGGGAGCAACAGCAACAATCTAGTACTCGCCTACTCTTTAGTTACGTTCAAGCGCGACCACGGCGGGTTTGTGGTTTACAAGGATCGTATGCTGAAGGAAGAAATTGAGAACACCCGTAAGAGGGCTTCCGGCAAGGGACAGGGCTGGAATTATTACGGTGAGATGGCAAAGAAAACCGTCATCCACAGGCTCTTCAAGCGCATACCGCAGTCTCCTCAGATGGCTGTCGCCAGTCAGGCGCATGATGCGCTTCAGGTTGGCGATGCTCCGACATGGGGAGGGTTGCCTGTTGATGTTGAGCAGATAGAAAAGATGGTCAAGCCAAGTATGGCTCGACTATCATCGGGTGCTGATACTGTCATTGAATCGGCAGGCCTCCCACCTGCTAGCGGGGATCCGGCAACCGAACCGGATAGTGCAACGGGAGCCGTCGTCGCACCGTTGCCGGAGAGTTCCAACGAGTCGTCGGGTTCCCGCCCCTCATCTAAAGGTACGAGGAAGAAATCCTCCAAGCTTGTAGCGAGAGATGAGTACTTGGCTGTGGCCTGGAAAGAAGCGGGGGTTGGACGAGAGAAGGCTCTCGAGACGGCACTTCACTTCTCTAAACGTGACGATGCGCGCACGATGACCCGTGAGGATTGGTTGGCGAATCATCAGCGCGTAATGAAGTTCGTTTTGACTCGAGGATCGCTGGATCTCAGCGATCCCGTTCCCGACAGGGGCGAGGAACCACCCGCTGAAAAACCAAAGCTTGAGAACAAGTTCAAGCAAGCAGTGACATTCAAGCCACCTGACGGTAAGGTGAAAGAGCAGCAAGCCGGTAATCCAGCGCAGCTATTCGAGAACACACCGTTAGACAACTAGTTGGGGAGGCGAGAGGCTCGGGTGATCTTAGAGGATTGCTCGAGCCTCTTTTTATCAAGGAGGGGATATGGCATTTGATCCGCAAAGAGCGTCGTTAACACAAGACCAGCTAGAGCTTGCTCGTGTCCTGGACCAAGTGTGGGAGGTCAGTGAGCCTCTGACTGGCGACAGGTTTTCGTTCGGTGATCTGTTTAAGATTCCTGGTCTGCTTTCCCCTCTTGTCTCGCTGGTCAAGCTACTGAGATCACTAGAGGGTCGCGACCAGTTCATCCTGCTACTGCTGGGCGCTGCTGCCGCGTTCGCCAACGAGCAATCTAAGGACAACGACGATGCCTGAGTTCGACGGGAAAGAAATGACTGAGGATGAAATCCGCGAAACTTTGGAGTCCATGACTGCCATCTTCGTTCGAGTTGAGGACGGCGAAGTGGTCTTCTATAGCGTAGACAAAGACCCGATGGCGAAAGTCAAAAACGTCGAGGGACTGCATAGTTTCCTGCAACCTATACTTGAGAAAAACCAATATCTAATGATCGGCGAACAGAAGCCCCTTATCTTCGACAGGTCGTTTGATCGAGTGGCGCTTATGAGCGAAGACAAGGACATCATTGAGATTTGCCGCCTGCTACAGCTAATGATTATGGGGGACAACTTTGAGACGAGGATGTGAGGCTAGGTAGTTCGGAGATCAGCATGTTGAATGATCTTGCCCTTCAACGTAACGGGGCCAAGGAGAAAAGCTGGACGAGGAAGGTGTCTCCTCACTATAAAGACTCCGACCAGCACCTGAAAGGACTAGCCGGCGAGTATGTGGTGGCGCTGGCCCTGGACTCTGAGATTGACCAGTCGATCACTAGGCACGGAGATCCTGGGCACGATCTGCTGGTGGATTTCCGCCATAGATCCAATGTGCCGGTGGGGGTTAAGTTCTGCCACCGACAACATGGTCACCTCTATATAGCACCAAACAGTCGTAAGGACACTGAGGATTCAGTTTATGATTTTCGGTGTGATTTGATGGTGCTTGTTTCTGGGATATGCACGATCAACTTCGACAATACTCCTCCAACGGGGTCATGCTTTTGCACGCCTGAAACCATGGATCAGCAGGAGTTCACGATCCGTGGTTGGGTCACGAGGGACCAGTTCTATGAGCGTCGAGAATCCAGGGATTGGGGTTACGGAGAATGCTGGTTCGTTAAGCAGAAGGATCTGAATCCTTTTGAGGAGCTCGTCGGGTATCTAACTTATGACTGAACCTAAAGAGCAAACTTGGTACTGGACAGAGGATGGGGCGCGGTGTCGTTTCACTGGAACCCCAAAGCAGTGGAGAAGTTTCAAAGAGCATATTGAAAGAACGAGAACCGGGGTAACTGTTCGTTACCAAAGGTCTTGGTCTTCTCGCAGTCCTCGTACTTTTGAAGGGTAGGGTATGAATGGCCTGGCTTTATGTGCCGGGGTTGGAGGACTCGAGCTTGGACTCTCTCTCGCTATCCCAGGATATCGTTGCGTGGGCTACTGTGAGCGGGACTCCTACGCCGCGTCAGCTATCGTGGCGCGGATGGAAGAATCGACCTTGGATCAGGCTCCTATATGGGACGATATCGGATCCTTCAAGGGCGAGCTGTATCGCAACAGGGTGGATATCGTCTCTGCCGGCTTTCCCTGCCAGCCGTTCAGCGTTGCAGGACGACGAGATGGAACCAGGGACGAGCGATGGACCTGGGAAGATATCGCCAGAATCATTCGCGAGGTTCGACCACGATACGTCTTCTTGGAAAACGTCCCAGGCTTGCTTACCGACACTGGAGGCTATGGAACTGTCCTCGCTTCGCTGGCCCAAGTCGGGTTCGATGCGGAATGGGATGTGTTTTCAGCGGAAGGAGTCGGTGCCCCGCACCTCCGCAGGCGCGTGTTCATACTTGCGTGGTCAGTATCCGACACCAGCCTCGACACCCTACGGGTCATCACAGAACGAGGGTCAGGTTCCTCACTCTCGCCCCTCGCGGGGAACACCGAGCCTCCAGACGTGGGCGAGAAAGGTATGGCCCACCTCAACGAAGGAGGATTCCCGCGCTTCGGGGGCAGCGGCTTATACAACAGAGAGCGGGAGACATTCGGGAACGACGTTGACGGATGCGGCAAAAGCATGGGCGACACCCAAGGCGGTGGACGGGTACAAGCCATCACGGGGAGTGCGTCGAGAAGACGACCTTTCCCTCCAGGCCCAGGAGAGGCTGAAGAATGGGCAGAACTCATCAGAGAAGACCCGTCGATTGAACCCGCGGTTTGTGGAGTTCTTGATGGGACTTCCAGCAGGGTGGACAGACTGCGATGCTGCGGCAACTCAGTCGTTCCAGTTGTGGCAGCGGTTGCATTCCGAACTCTTGCGGCGCGTGCTGGAATCACTATAAACATGGAGGATTGATGGTCTACATAGGAATCGACCCAGGTCTTGATGGCGCGATAGCGGCTATTACAAATGAGGACTTGGTGATTATAGATACGCCGACTGTTAAGGTCGGCAAGAAACGCCAGATGGATGCGAAAGCAGCCGCCGCCATACTGAAGTCTCTTCGCGTTCCCAAGGGCAATAAGGATTGGATTGTATCCAATCAGCCTCAGGTTATCTGTGCGCTCGAGAAGGTTCACTCTATGCCCAAGCAAGGAGTCGTAAGTACCTTCACGTTCGGGGAGGGCTACGGGATCTGGAAAGGAATTCTCGCGGCGTTTTCTATTCCCCACGAACTAGTCACACCACAAGCTTGGAAAAAATTGATGCTGTCGGGTAGGTCCAAGGAGAAAGGAGCCAGCATACTTAGAGTGCAGCAATTGTTCCCAGGAGCGGATGTCCATTTAAAGAAGCACCACGGGAGAGCCGACGCGCTGTTGATGGCGGAATACATCAGGCGAATAACCAACCACTAGGATAACGTAATGCGACGACGTGGCTTTATCTTGATCGATAGGAATTTGCTGGATCACCCTCTATACAAAAAGAAACCGTTTGATCACACTCACGCCTGGCTCGACATCCTGATGCTGGCCTCGTTCAAAGATCGAAGGGTCTATTGGATGGATGACATAGTCGAACTCAAGCGAGGGCAGCTCGTGACAAGCCTCAGATACCTTGCCAATAGATGGGGATGGTCAACGACTAAAGTCAGAAAAGCGATCAGCCGGTGGACGAAAGCAGGCTCAATAAAAACACACGCAGAACACACCACCGGAACTCTAATCAGCGTTATTGAGTACGAGAGATACCAAAGAATTAGTCTGGAGGACGGCGCTCCTAAAACAAACACACCAAGGGACACACAGAAAACACGCAGACAACCCGCAGACAACACGGATATAAAGAAGGATGTAACTAAGGATGTAACTAAGGATAAGAAACCCTATGGCTCAAAAGAGGCCAAGGAAGTCCTATCCTACTTGAACTCTGTCAGTGGTAAGCGGTACCAAAACGTAGATTCCAATCTCCGCCCCATCATTCGTCGCCTCAACGAATTGCATACAAGCGGTTCGGAGAATCCCCAGCGAGTGTGCGCCCGTGTTATCAATGCGAAGCGCCGTGACCCAGACTTTGATAATAAGTACCTGAAGGTCGACACGATATTCAAACGTCACTGGCACGAGTACATTGCCGAGCTCCAGCCAGATGCCGGCACAAAAATTGCCCCCGAACTTCCAAGCAATGGAACGTCGGAAACGTCTAAGCCGGATCCGCGTGTCCCGGTTGATCCCGAAGCGGAAAAACTGTGGAGGTCGATACTCGAGGAAATGGAAAAGCACATAGACCCACACTCATTCGATGTCTGGCTGCGTCCTACGTACAGAGCCTTCAAGAAGGACGACACGCTGGAAGTCGTAGTAGCTAACGACATCAGCCGTGGGTTCATAACAGAGCAGTGGTCAGACCAGATCCACAAGATCGCCAGCTCAACGTCGGGTTGCCCCAAATCGGTAGTATTCAAGGCAAAAGCCTAAACCACGCAAAAACAGGGCACCTGGGAGGCCCCCAGATGCCCTGTAACGCACGACGACACGTTAACTGATAGTCAGATACCCCCCCTCCTAGTTAGTTGTTCTGCTTCTTTGCGGCGGCGTGGAGCTTCCTCGTAATATCGTTCAGGCCACATTCAGCTAGATATTTAGGCCATCGTTTTACGTGACCATTCCTCCATCGATTGATTGTTCCCCTCGACAGGCGAGTGAGTTTGGCTATCTGGTCGTCAGTGAACTTTCCTTGTTTCTTGAATTCGTCCAGAGTCATTTCTTGTTCTCCCGATGAGCCTTGGCGGCATCTATTTCTTCCTTCAATCGCTTCTCAATCTGCCACCTATTAAGATTTTCACTTTTCCTAAATCGCCTAGTATTTCCTGCATATGTGTAACGCAGCGCCGTGGTCGGATTCACTTCACCAATCGTCCCATCGACATCCACTGCCCAAGCATCGCAGATGTCTTCGCACACTGCTTCGGCGAGTTCGGCGACAAGGTCAGACCACGGGGATTCCCACCAACGAGAACCATCGCCCTGAATTTCAAAGAGGGGCTTTTCAAAATCCCCGTCCTCTGTCAATTCGTAGACAACCAAACAATCGCTAGTAAGGCCAATACCCAATCCGGTTGCCTTGTGCGTTGCTACCTCAAGGACGATACCGCCGCCGGAATTCCAAGCTCCGACGTTCTCAAAATCTTCTGGTTTGAAATTCATGAATTCCTCCTAGTTGGTTCCATCGTTTACTTCCCACCTGATTTTCATTTGCAATGGATGTTTATCTATCCTGGGGCGATTTTTACGATCCCAAGTTCCACCACCAGACTCGCCGATGATCTCCCACCCAGATGCCTTCAGCGACGCGCCAGACTCAGAGGCTAAGGTGTATGTGATTAGACGGCGATAGCCCATAGCCTTTGCACAACGCCACGCCGCCCCATAGAGCATCGAGCAGCCGTTGGGGGTGCCTTCCTTAACACAACAACGAGTCACCTCGGCTGTCCAGCCGTTATCGGCACGTCTAGCAACAGGTCTTCCAACAATAACAACACCAACAATTTCGTCTCCACGGGACAGGCCAATGGCAAATTTCCCGCCTCTGGGCGCTCCATGGTGTCGGTGATGTTCGATGACAAATGATGTTGCGTCCCTAAGGGCAATTGGGACTATCTTGAGCTTATTCAATACCTTATGGTCCCGGCGACCCCAGCTCGCATACGTTGCCGTCCAAATCAATAACCCGAAAGTCACGAACGGCAGTCCAGCGCAATGCCAGATCGAGTCCATAACCGTAAGCTGATTCCACGGTTGGAAACCGCAAGCCGTTTCCCTTGTAAACTCCAACGGGATCGCCTGCGGCGTTCACCTCGACCTTGTAGAGTCCATCGTCGGTGTAGCCACCAACGCTCTGCTGTAATCTGATTGTCATCACTTGCCACCTTTCCGCTGGCCTCGTTTACCGCGCTGGCTCTGCAACTGACGCTTCCGCATTGCACGCTTCTCCTTGCGGATGCTCTTCTTCTTGCGCCACTCCTTCTCAAGCCTCTTGAGTTCAGCGGCGGGAATCGGTTGTCCCCAAATAGCCATGCGACCTCCTAGTCTGGCGGCGTGATTGCCACCGCAAGTCGCCCTAGCCATTCCTGACTAGGGCGCTATGCGCTAGCAACTAATATTCAACGGTTCCCCGGATGAGCAGCTTCTTCGACGTAAACGTAGCCGTTCTCATAATAAGCGGTAAGTTCATCGCCGCAGATCCTTCCCAGTGCCATGACTGGATTGTCCTCGAAAATCCAGTGGAGAAATTCACGGCGCTGCTCGTCATTCATCTTGCGCCAAGCGTTCTTACCGTCAGACATCCTGCGGGGATGCCCATCAGGAAGTACTTTCAGTTTCTTGCCGTTTCGTTTCATCGTCATTTAGATTCTCCCTTTTTGTTTAGGTAACGAAAAACTCGCCTCTCGTGGCTTCTTTTGAACCATAAGCGATCACCGCTTGCGACATCGTCACCTATGCCGCAGCCGCTCAAGAAAGCGACTTCTGCGTCGTGGTGCCTGAGTGCCATTCGATGTAGCTGATCTCTTTGTAATGATGGCGCGATGCCTTGCAGGTTCGCGTCACACCAGTGGTAGAAATCAGTTAGTAAGTCGATGGCTGCGTCCCGAGAGGAATTGCCGTCCTCGGATTTCTCGTAGAAGCTTTCGAGGATTGTGTTTATTAATTCAGTGGCTTCTGAGGGCGAGGCCATCACGTCCTCCTAACTTCACGCCACAACCACACCAACAAAAAAACAGCACCGATCACGGCGCTGCTTAACCCAATAAGCCTCAGTACCTCAAGGTCGTTGCTACTACCCACCATCCAACACAGATTTCCAGCTACCGTGCAGATGAGGAACCACAGTCCAATAAAATCATTTTTGCTCATACATCCTCCTAGTAAAAAAAGACCCAGCCGGAATGGCTGAGTCTCTAGTCGTTTGTGAACGATGCCACCGTGCCGCAGTCAACGCACCTAGCATACATGGTGCGATTAGACTTCTCATCGACCACCACTGCCACTACCTTGCCGCACTCAATGCACTGTTTACCGACAGTAGTAATGGTGCCGCAAATTTCGTCTGAAGTCTCAAAGCGTGCAGCGATCACTGCCTCTTCCAGATCCTGAGCAGCAACCTTGGCGCGAGCCTTGTCGAGCCCTTCGCGGTAGGACTTCTTCAAATACCTGTCTTTGGGGGTAGCCATTACTCTCTCCTCCTAGGTTTGAAGGCAAGGCGGCGAGCAACCAACCCTCTTACCAGTATCGTGCTCAAACCGCCCTGCTGCACCTCGATGCAACGCACCCTGGGATCCTAAGCCGTGTTACCGACTTGTCTGTACAACCTCTGATCGCGACCATCGGTTGCGGGTGTGCCTTCACAAGAGACTTTAACATCACTAATTACCTTTGTACACACTACGCACACCCTATTATTAGTGGCTTCCCAAACTAATATTTATATGATTGACTAAAGGGCGGAAAGGGAGGGGTAGTAAAGCCTTCCAAGCTGTTATTAGACTGATTGACTCATTCACTACACCAACACTAATAAATAACTACACGGGTATGGCTGGCAAACTTAGTGATCCTATCCTCATAGACGAACTCTGCCGCCGTAGAGCCTTGGGTGAAAGCTATCGGGGCCTAGCTAAGGCTCTGAAGAATGGGGAAGTGGAAATCCCTGGTGAAGAGGGAATGCCGCCACAAGCACATCCTCCTATCGAGGTCGATCATAGTAATCTCGCCAAGGCGCTGAAGAGATCAGACAGGCAAGCCATCATACAGAGCAAGCGTGAGCTGCTATGGGGCAATGTCGAATCATTGCCAATGTCGTGGGGCGGATATCGAATCAAGAACATGACTGTATTGTTCGAGGAGGCCTGTGAGCGAATGCAAGGCAGCAAGAAAGATCCAGAACGCAGACTGTGGCACGCTGAAGCTCGCAAAACCTTATGCGACCTCGATGGCATGATCTCACGCTTGGCACCCTCGACTACTGAACACAAACACCTGCACTTGCATGGTGGATCTAATGCCAATGCCAATGCTGAACTTGTCGAAGTGTTAAGTGTGCGATTGTCGGAGTTAGCGAATAGTGGCTTATTGCCTGATGCCGTAGAGGCGATTAGTGGTAATGGGGCAAATGCCAATGTCACTAATGCCAATGCCACTAATGCCAATGCCAAGTCTAAGTAGCGCCGCAGCTCAAAAAAAATCTCGCCGGCGGCTGCCAGGTTTGGGTTTGCTAGGATTCTAGCCTTTATTTTTAGTCGGGTTTTAGCCTTGCTTGGCGTTGTATTTTCGCGGTATTCTTTGACCCTCTTACTACCTCTTACTGCAGGAGCTCTGCAATGTCTTATGTGGCTATTCGCGGTGCGTTGTCACGCGTTGGCGGTATTAGTAATACATCCAAGATGCCATGCTGGTCTTTTAACCTGGACGCGCGCGGTTGTGGCGTTGGTAAAATCCTAGCCAATATCAAGGGTACTATTTGCGAAGTTTGTTATGCATTAGGTGGACGTTATCCAACGCCAGTTGTACGCGCAGCTCAGGAACGCCGGAGACAAAAACTAGACTCGCCAACATGGGTCCAGGATATGGCCCACATAATCAACACGCGCGAGCGACGCACACCAAAAAGTGCTGGGGGCTATTTCCGCTGGTTCGATTCTGGAGACATAGTCGACCAAGCAATGCTCGACAATATAATAGAAGTCTGCAAGCTAACTCCTCGCGTTTCCCATTGGTTACCTACCAAAGAATACGAAACGGTAGCAAAGAACAAGACGCCGATACCAGAGAATCTTTGTATACGAGTTTCGGCTGTATTCGTAGACGGCAAGCCACCACAGTGGGCAAGTGAAAATGACGAGCTGGCAACGTCAACGGTGCACAATGCCAATGCCGCACGAGGGAAGATTTGCTATGCGGCTCGACGTGATCACAAATGCGGCATGTGCCGCGCGTGTTGGGGCAGTTCTGTTAACAACGTGTCGTATCCGATGACATAGAAAACCGCACACAAAAAAACCCCCGACGATTTCCGCCGGGGGTATTTTTTTTGTCTTGTTAGGACGCGCCAACGATTGAAATCTCGATAGCGTTCACGACACGTTCGAGTTCTTCAACGCGTGCCTGATTAGTCTTTGAACGTTCAGAGACTTTTAGCGCCCATTGTCCAAACGGTACGCTGTGCTCTACCCGCTCATCAAAGACTTGTTTCGTGTTGACGCGTTCTAGTTCGTCTAGACGTTCACTGTGCGTCAGTCCAGTGTTCAGCAAGCCTTGCCTGATCGTGGTGGCGTGTTGGACGTCAACAATTAAACTTCCGACGTCCTCCGCCATGGCGTCTAGGCGCGCTGATAGTGACACGTCGTGTTCTACGTCCTCCACCGGGAAATCTGCCAAGGCTCGACGGTACCCGGCGAGATAGCAGATATAACCACAGAGACCTAAGACGAACATAACAAGCAAGCTTGTCACGGGTACATATGCATTCAACATTGTATTGCTCCATCTGTAAGAGTCTGCAAGCGCTTACGACACTGGAGACACTGTCTCAACAGTGTGTGCGTTTGCAGTGTTCATCGCTGAAATCTTGCGGTGGCTGTAACCGTCAAAACTAACTGTGTATCGGCTCGGGTTGCAGACTTGATGAATCAATTTTCAAGGAGCGAAAACAAGCATAGCATTTGTGCGTAGAGCGAACAACAACCAACGCCGACGCCGAACATGGAAACTTTCCATAATCGCCCCTAGCACATTGGCGCGGAGTCTGCAACTCGACCCTCCGCGGCTTCAAATCAGCGACAAAACCCCCCCATACGATCTCGAGCGAACTGGATCCAGATCGGAGTCCCCCTTCGGCTGTCGCGCCAAAAAAAATCAATATAATAAAAAACATGAAAGTATATATAGAGGGAAGAAAGCTAGGGAAAGAGGATTCAACAGACAGAGAAAACATGAAGGTAAAATCGGTTCAGTTAACAGATGCGTATGGTCGAGCTGTGAAGGTATTACAGAAGAGGGAGGTAACTACGACGTTAGGAGGCCAGCACGAGATCTTAAGGTTTCAGGTGCCGTCAGGTTATTTAAGCCCCAGGAACATTGTGCATATGGAGGGTATAGGGCCTGTATATACAGATACGTTTATAATGATGAACCCGTCACATCCGTTAGTTAAGGCACCGGCTATAGAGGGATTAGAGGCTGCTTGCATGTTGAATTTAAGAGGGGCGGCGCATGTAGTGTTATTGGGGGGTTTGCAGTTATCGAGGTGGATAGATTGGGAAGAGCCGTTAGAGGTTAGGGTGGATAGGGGTTGGTTTAAGTTAAGGAAGGCGGGGTTATTAGACGCGATATTAAAGTCGGGGGTAATGACTGAAGTATCGGGGGCATTACATAAGCCTCATGACAAGAAGTTCAAGTTAGTTAAATCATTCAAGACGGTAAAGAACGCGCCGGTATTGCAAGTCACGCTATGGGGTTACAAAGATGAGTGGGTGGCGGAACTTGACATGGACTTAAAGCATGGGGTAGGCCATTGGAGGGAAGTAGTAAGGAATCATATGGCGGCGGGGAAGACGCACCCATATATTGTGAATCAGTTATTGGCGTGGTATTGGGGAGTGGTATCTTTTAAGCTAGAGATTCCTGTGGTAGCCAAGCCGGGATAGCAGCTACTCGTAACCGGTATTGTCACTGGACCCGGAACATATCAATCTCCGTTTTGGTATACGAATCCAGGGCAATGCCTCCCCTTTTGACTAAGGAGAGCTAGATGCCGATGAAACCATCCGTAGAGACACTGATTTCTATTGGGGGACGAGTTATCAGCGTCAGGGCGTGGCGCATGTGGGTGATGGGGGTATTGGCGCTGATGCTTGGCGACCATCTCGGCATGTGGGAACTCCATGATTTGTTTGTCGATGGAATTGATATCCACGAGATTGGCGTGATTATCGCCGGCGTTGGCGCGTTACTCTCCTCGATTCCAGATAAAGAATGAAGACTGAAGTCCCCGCGGATATCGACCAGCAGATTCTGGCGACGTTATCAGGCCAGAGCGAACAACAACTTCGCGCCACTCTTGATGCCTTGGATCGAAACCAGGATGCCCTCTACGACAAGCTGTGGGCTCGCTGTAAGGACGACCTCCAGTTCTGGGTGTTTAACTACGCCCACGCTGTGAATCTCCATATGGAGGCGATAATTCACGAAGGTGAGGAATCCCCATCTGAATCAATAGACCTATTCCCTGACTTCCCTCATGTTCGTATGGTCCTGGACGCTCTAGAAGACCCGACGAACATTCTGATTGATAAGTCCAGGGATATGATGTGTACATGGTCATTGTGCGCGATTTTCTGCCACGATCTCATCTTTCAAGAGGCTGCGCCTCTTTTAATGGCCTCCAGGCGCTTTGATGACGTAGATGACGGCGGAGAAGACTCCACAACCGACTCTTTGCTCGGTAGAGTGCGCTTTATCTACGAGAACCTTCCCGAATGGCAGAAAATTAGAGCTCCCCTGCGTATTAAGACGGGATTGATGCGTAATAAGAAGACAGATGCCTATATTGCCGGCATTAAAGCGGTTAGGCATACGGGACGTGGTGGTAAGTACCGTAGAGCTGTAGCAGAT
>CEPX01144552.1_pt1 | contig 14707 bp, 10 predicted proteins | sample 361361 | NCBI WGS metagenome assembly CEPX01 (sample SAMEA2619974, study PRJEB7988) | marine metagenome | biome: marine biome (ENVO:00000447); feature: mesopelagic zone (ENVO:00000213) & marine oxygen minimum zone (ENVO:01000065); material: "saline water (ENVO:00002010), including plankton... | reverse complement strand
TTAGCTTATTGGACCATATTATTATTGGGAGCAAAGATTATATAAGTTTTCATGATAAAGGTTTGATGTGATGAAGAAAAACAAAGCTGTTTGGATTCTTGCATTGATTCTTTTAGTTTTCTTTGTGGTAGAGCTTAAGGGATTGAGCCATTTTGATATTGGGGATGAAAATGCTTATTTTTATATGGGAAAATTAATTGTAGATGGTTATCTGCCTTATAGAGATTTCTTTTTTGCGCATCCACCGCTTAAGCTGCTGGTTATTACCCCTATTATGGCATTGTTTGGATTTAATCTGATTATGTTGAAATTGGTTCCGCTTATTTGTACTATTGTGACTGCGGTGTTCTTGTTTATGCTTATGAGACATAAGTTTGAGAGCTTTTCTGCAGTGCTTACAGTTGTGTTGTTTTTGTTTACTAAGAGGGTTATGCTGGAAGCTACATATTTTTTGGGAGTTAATCTTACAGCGATGTTTGTTGTAATAGGGTTATATTTTCTTGCTGTTAAGAAGAGATTTTTGAGCGGAGTGTTTTATGGGGTTGCGGCTGTGTCAGGGTTGTATTCGGTTGTGCCTTTTATTGTTATATTAGGGTTTTTGTTTTTTAAGAAAAGGTTTTGGAGGTTTTTGCTTGGGTTTTTAGCAGTGTTTCTTTTGGTGAATCTGCTTATGATGATAGTTAGTACAAATTATGTTGATTCTGTGTATAAGTATCATTTTATTAAGCCAAAGGTTGAGGGGAAGAATTTTAAGATTATAATAGATATGGTGAAGGAGAATGTTTTTCTGTTTGTTTTGCCGTTCTTATTGCTGCTGAATAAGAATAAGAAAAGACTTTTGCTGGTGGTGAGCGTTTCTTTAGGATATTTACTGTTTTTAACACAGATCAGGCTGTTTGGCTTTTATTTTGTTTTGCTTTTTCCCTTCCTGGCGATTATTTCAGGATATAGCCTTGCTTCTTTGATTAAAAGGCTGAAGAAGAATAAAGTAATGGTTGTTGGTTTAGTGGTTTTATTGTTGGCTGTGTTTCCTTTTAGTCTTTATGGTAATATTAAACATCTTTATACGTTTGATTTTGTGGATTTTCAGGGCAATTCTAAGATTGTTGATTATGTTAAGGAGAATTCTGATGAAAATGATAAAATTTTTGGAGATGTTTTGACTGTGCCCCTTATTGCTTTGGAGACTGATAGGGATATTGCGTTTAATCTTGTTGATACCAATGCAATGAGGTTTTTGTCTGGTTCTCTGGATTTTGATGAAGTTCTTGCTAGGATTAAAGCAGAAGGGGTTAAGTTTGTGATTGTTAGGCCAGGACAAGGGTTTGGGAATAACCAGAAAGTGGCAGATTTTCTTAATGCTAATTGCAGACAGGGATTGTATTTGGATGATAAGTATTGGGGAGAGTTTTTTGTGTTTGATTGCGAAAGAAACTTAAAATCATAAATTTTATAAAGTCTTAAGTTCTAATTTAGAGATTATTTTAGATATTGATAGTGAGTATTGTATTTAGGAGGTTATAAAATGGTGAAAAAAAGGGGTGAAGTTAATATGAAAAAAAGGCTTTCTCAGAGTGAGGAATTTGAGATTATGAAGCTGGTTCTTGATAAAATTTTATGGCTTGGGTTTGCTATACTTGGTTTTGGATTGTATCAGATGTTTACTAATTCATTGAAAATAGGAATTACATGGATTGTGACAGGCACGGTTGTTTTGGTACTGTTCATGATGCTGCTCGTGAGAGAGTATGAGATTATAAAGTAAAAAACTGAAAAAAAGATGGAGAGAAAAAAATATCTTTTTATGATTTTGCTTATAGGAAGTCTTCTTATTATTAGTGGATGTAGTGAGTGTAAGAAGAGTTCTGACTGTGAGACAAAGAGCTGTTTTACAACTAAGTGTACTGATAAGAAGTGTGAGTATAGTATAAAGGATGATTGCTGTGGAAATGAAAGATGTGAAGATGGGACTGGAGGAACAAAGGATTTTGGGGAAAATAAGGGTACCTGCGAGAAAGATTGTGGGGCATGCAGCGGTGATGCAGGAAAGTATCTTAAAACGGTTTATGATAATGTATCAAAGGATTGCGCTACCGCATTTGATGAGTCAAATGTTATAGAAGATAGTGTGGCTGATACGATAGACCTTAGGGAATTGAAACTGGCTGCAGTTTATACTTATGATAATCCTTTTAATATTGATAAGTCATTGTTTAATGCTGAGATTAAGCTGGATAACAAGGAGGATATAATTTCTAATGTTAAGGTTACACAGATTAAGGTGCTTGAGACTGCAGGAAGAAGAGGTGAAGGAACAAGCATTTTTGGGGAGGCTGATATTGACAAGATTTTGTGGGATACTGATAGTGTTGCAGAAAAGGGTATTAGGTTAACAGTGCCTATTGAAGGTACTGAAACTGAAAAGGAACTTACAGTTGAGGTTTATTATGAGTTTACAAAGGAGAATAGGGGACAAGATATTGTTACGAAGGGTTCTTATAAGAAGGAACTTTCGTCTTCTTTAATCTTTGTTGATCCTGAGATTACAGGGAGATGTCCTTCAAACTGTGATGATAACAATAAGTGCACTGAAGATGTGTGCGGAGAGCAAACTGATTATTTCTGCCAGAATAGAATAAGGCAAGGAATTGTATGCTGCGGGGATAATAAATGTGATGGAACTGAGAATGAATGCACTTGTAAAAAGGATTGCGGCAAGTGCGAAAGGAATTATGGAACTTTTATGACTTTTGCCTGTTCTGAGGATGATTGCAAGAGCAAGTTGAAGGATAAAGAGGTTATGCAGCCAAAGACTTTGATTGAGCAGCCTAATCTTAATAATTTCCAGTTTGAGGTTAAAACAAAGTTTGATGAGCCTTTTGATGTAAGAACTTCAAAAATGACGCTTGATATAGAACTTACTACTAAAGAAGAAACTATTTCAAGTATTAAGTGCACTAAGTATCAGATTCTTGTGGACGATGTGCTGCTTGGAGAAGAGATTGTAACGAATACGTTTGGCAGCAGAGGCAGTAAAGCAAATCTTGATATTACTCTTGATTTTTCTATGAAGAATGTTGAAGAAAAAATGTCTCCTATATTAAAGGGTAGCTGTGAGTATGATAGGACTTCTGGAGAGCAGACTGACCATCTTATTACCTCTTTCTCGCAGAGTTTAGGAGAGATTGTGTTTGTGAAGACTGAGATTTAAATAGGTAAAATGAATAATAAAAGAGCAATGCAGCTGTCTATCAATTTTCTTGTTGTGATTATATTAGGTATTGCAATGCTTGTTATGGGTGTTGTGTTTGTCCGTAAGATGTTTACAGGGGCTTCAGATATTAAGGCTAACTTAGATAAGCAGACTGAAGAGGAGCTTGAGAACCTGATGACTTCTGGAGAGAGGGTTGCTATTCCTTATACAAAGAAAGAGGTTAGGGCTGGTAAGACTGTCCTGTTTGGTTTAGGTATTTTGAATGTGTTGGGAGAGGATAAGAATTTTGTGATTGATGTTGCATGCGGAGATACTGTGCCGAGTGGGTTGTCTTGTCCAAAAAGAATTTACAAGCCGTCAGCTTTGATTGAAAATAATGACCAGCATAAGATGCCTATTGTTATTGAGGCGCCTAGTGGAGAGACTGGCACTTATATTATTGATATTAGAGTTTGTGATTATGGAACTAGCGATCTTGTTCCAGCCTGCACTACTTCAACTGAGTATTATGATGGATCGCTGCATAAGGTTTATTTGAAGGTGACTTAAGATATTTTGGATGTGTTTTCTTCCTTATTGATTCTTATTATGTTTTCGACAAAGCTTTCTATTTTGCTTTCATGAGAGACTATGATGACTTGCTTTATTTTTAATTGCTCTAGGACTGTTCTTACCTTGTCTAACTGTTCTGAAGAGAAACCGTCAGTTGGTTCGTCAAGGATGATTAGGTCTTTTGTTTTTATGCTGCTGATTAGGTCGTTGATTACTTTGTTTAATGCCAGCCTGTATGCTAGGGCAAGGCTGGTTTTTTCTCCCCCACTGAGGTTGTTGATGCCTATTTCATAGCCGTCCTGTTCTATTATAGGGGTGAAGCGGTCATCTAACCTGATGGTTAGGGTTTCGCTTTCCATTAGGGTGTTGAACCAGGTTATTAGAAGGTCGTTGAATTCCCTGTTTACCCTGAGCATTACATGCTTTTCTATTGTGTTCATGAGCTTGATGAAGTATTCTTCTAACCAGTGATGGAGCCTGTTTAGCTTTTTTAGGTTGGCTTTGAATGTTAATTTGGTGGTTATCTCTTTTTTTAATGAATTGATTATGTTGGTGATGCCTTGTTTTTCTTTTTCTAGCTCTGCTATATGGATTTCGAAGCTTTTCTCTTCTAATGAGATTGTTTCAAATTCTTTCTTTTGAAGGTTGTAAGTGTCTTCGATTCCTGCTTTTTCTTTTATTTGATTTTCAAGGTTTTCTAAGTTGGTTTTTAAGGATTCTATGGTTGTTTTTAGTGATTGCTGCTCATTGGTTAGATTTGTTAGATTGGTGTTCTTGTCGGTTAGAATAGTGGTCAGGTGCTTTTTTTCTCTTGCATCTTTTAGCTTTTGTTTTAGTTGAGTTATTTCAGAAGATTTTTGGTTAAGGTTGGTTTTGTTGAGAGTGTCTAAAGAAAGGAGGTGGTGTGTTTCTTCTTGTTTTAGATTTGATAGTAAGAGTTCTTTTTCAGTGATTGTTTTTAGGCGCAGGGTTAGACTGTTTATGGTTTCGTCTACACGCTCAAGCTCTTTTTCTTTTGTGTAAATTGTGTCTAATTGCTCTTTTAGGGTTTGGATTTCTTTATTGGTTTGACTGCTTTTTGTGTTTAGAGCGGTTAGTTGGATGGTTAGCTCTGAGAGCTTTTTGTTTTCGTTTGAGCTTATTCTTTGTTTGTGTTCTGTTGGAACGTCTTGATAACAGGTGGGGCATTTTTCTATTGAGCTCATATTTTGTATTATTTCGTTAGAGCCCCACTTTTTTACTTCATATTCCCTTATTTTATTTTTTATTTCTTCTAATGAGTTTTCTGCTTTTTCTGATTTTGAGAGGATGTCTTTCTTGCTATGGACCATGACTGCCAGCTGCTTGTGAAGGAAGTCTTTTTCGTTTAGCTCTGATGTTATGCTTGCTTTTTCTTTGAGCTCTTCCGCTATTTCTTTTAGCTTGGCTTTTAGGGTGGTGAGCTTTTCTTCAAGCAGTGCTTTGGTTTGGGTTGTTTTGATTAATTCTTTTTCTTTTAAATTGAGGGTGTTTTCTAAAGATTGTTCGTTGAGGTCAGAGAGGAATTTGTTTAAGTTGTTTTTGATGGTGTTTATGACGTCTTTTAGTTCTGAAATGTTTTGAATATTCTTTTTTAGCTGAAATATTTTTTCGTTTGTTTGGGAGTTGTTGATTTCAAGGTCTTTTCTTAGTGAGTTTAGAATGGTTATTTCCTGTTCTAGCTTAGTGAGGATTTCTTTTTTTTGAGAGAGCTTGTAGTTTATGTCTTTTAGTTGAGGTGATAGAGTGGTTAGCTGTTTTGCTATGACAGTTAGTTGGTGTTCGTATTTTATTTTTTCTGCTTTTTTTGGCTCTAAGTCAATTAATCTTCCTTCCAGCTCTTTCTTTTTTTCTTTTAATTGTTTTGTGAATAGGGAGGTGTTGTCTCTTATTCTTCTGTATTTGTCTATTGCAAAGACTTTTCTTAGAATGTTTAATCTTTGCTCTTCATCTTCATGAAGGATTTGTTTCATTTCTTCCTGAGGTGTGTAGACTGTGTACCTGTAGATGAGGCTTTTGCTTTTTGTGAGCAGTTCTTTTGGATAGCCTAAGAGGTCGAAGAGCTTGGATTTTAGCTCAATGGCTGTGCCTTCGGTTTTGATGTCGTCTATTATTATGTAACCGGTGGCTTGCTGAATGTCGGTTTTGCCCCTTTTGAGGTTTCTTTTGATGGTTATGTTTTTGGTGTCTATGGTGAAGTTTAATTCTACTGAACCAGTTGTTTCTCCTGTTCTTAGCAGAAGGGAGCCTGGGAGACCGGATCTTCTTATGCCGAATAAGGCGAATTCTATGGCTAGAAGTATGCTGCTTTTTCCTGAGCCTATGTCTCCTGATAGGAGGACTGAGCCTTGAGGGAATTCTATGGTTTCGCTGATGTATGAGCGGATGTTGGTTAGCTTTAGGGTTTTAAGGAACATAGAATGAGGTAATGAATGCTGGTTAAAAAGGATTGTTATGGTGGAGTTGATATTTCCAAGTGTTTTTAACAGAAAGCTTTATAAACTTTGAGCATATATGAAATAGCAGTTATTTAGTGTTTTTTCATTGTTAAAATAGCGATAAAGACTAGAAAAAGATGAGATATGTCAAAAAAGTGATGAAACAGAGCGGAGGCCTTGTAGTTAGAATTCCGGCTGATATTGTCAAGTTATTAGAGCTGTCTGAGAAAGATTTTGTTGAGATTGATTTAAGCAAGATTGATGTCAAGAAGGTTAGAAAGGGTTCAAAATGATAAAGATGTTCAAAAAAGGAGAGGGGAATAGCAAGAGAATCTTTGTGGTAGTGTTCCTGCTTTTCCTGATTATTCTTTTCTCAGGCAGCTTTTATACGATTTTTACTGAAAGGAGTGCGGATAAGGGGAGTTTTGCAGGGGATGATATTGCGACTAAGATTGATGTTGACCAAATCCTGATTAAGGTGTTGATTAAGAGCAAGGAGTTTCTTAACAGAACTATTAGAGTGATGAATATAGGGGATGATGTAAGTGATATAGAGATTATGGTTAAGGGTGTGGAGGATATTGTTAGTGTGTCTGATAATAGTTTTATATTGAAGCCGGGGCAGACGAAGAGAGTGGATACAACGTTTTCTGCGATTAATGATAAAGAGGGTATAGAACATAGGCCTGATGTGTATATTGGCAAATTGGAGGTTGTGTCTGAAGGAGTTGTTAAGACTGTGCCATTGATTGTGGAGATTGAGTCTAAGAATATTTTGTATGATATGAATCTTAACCCCCTAGCTAGAGAGAGGGTGATTTATCCTGGAGAGAAGGTGACTATTGAGGTTAAGCTGTTTAATCTTGAGGAGCTTAAGCCGGTTAATATTGATATGGAGTATTTTGTGAGGGACCTTGAGGGTAATACTATTATTAGTGAGAGTGAGACTGTGGTTGTGCAGAATCAGGCGTCTTTCTTTAAGACTATTAGCATTCCGGAGAATTTCAGGTCAGAGAATTATGTTTTTATTGCGTTGGCAAAGTATGGGACTTCTACAGGAACTGCGAGTTATTTGTTTGAGGTTAGCGGAGTAAAAGAAGCTGCTGAAGTAGAAGAGGGAAAGAGAAAGTTCTTTGAGGTTTCTAAGCTGTGCAATAATGATCCTTTCTGCTGGATTAGCTTTTATGTGATTATACTCTTGTTCCTTGCTTTAGGCGGTAGCATTTATTTCTTTGTTGGAGGCTGGATTTATAATAAGATTAATTCGATTTTTAGCAATAGGTATAGGAAGAAGGTTATTGCTAATAAAGAGAATGAGATTACAGAGAGAGAGAGAAAGCAGAAGGAAATTATTGAGCTGAAGAAGTTTGAGATGGAGCTGGAGAGTAAGGAGAAAGAGAACAAGAGGAGAAGGGTTAGGGAGTTTATGCATACTATAGGAGTGTATAAGACTGAGGAGGAGAGAGAAGAGATTAGAGAGGTAAAAGGGAAAGAGAGAGATAGGAGAAAGAGGGAGAAGAGGCTGGAGAAAGAGAGAAGGAAAGAGGAGGGGCTGGGAAGGAAGAGGGAAATAAGGAGAGATAAAGAAAAGAAAAGAGAAGAGAGGCTAGATAGGATTAAGGAGCAGAAGAGATTAGTGAAGGAGCAAGAGAAGCTAAGATTAGTAAAAGAAATAAGGTTTAGGGAAAGAAAGAGTAAACTGAGAGAAGTTGAAGAGAAAGAGTGGCAGAGAAAGAGAGAGTTGAGTAGGTTAAGGAGAATTAAAGATGAAGAGGATAAGAGAAAGGAAAGAGAAAAACGAAGGAAAGAAGGGAGTGCAAGGAAGTATGGGGGTGCTGATATTAGGAAGAAGGAGAGAGTTGAGAGGATACATGGAATTATGCATGCTTTGGGGTTGTATAAGACTAAAGAGGAGTTGAGAGAGGAGAGGAAGAGGAGGAGAATTGACGAGGCTGAAAGGAGAGAACAGGAGGAAAAGAAGGCAAAGAAAAAGAAGGAGGAAGAAGAGGTAAGAAAAAGGAAAGAAAGGAAGGAAGAGATTAAAGAAAGGAAGAAGGTTGATATTGAGAGAGGAAGGAAGAGGAAAGAAGAGGAGAAGAAGAGAAAGAGAGAGTTGAAGCTGAAGAAGAGGCTTGGGAAAAGTATTGCATTGTTTAATGTTCTGGCTAAGAAGGCTGATAAGTTTGTTGAAGAGAGAAGGCTTGGCAGAGTTATTAGCTATTATTCAAGGATGAAGTATGTGTATGATAAATTGAAGATTGTTCCTCTTGAGAGTGAAGGGAAGAAGAGGGCTTATTCTAAGCTTAGTGAGGTTTATGTTTGGATTTGCAAGGAGAAGGAGATTATAGAAAAGAGGAGGGAGATGAGCAAGAGAAGAAAGGCGGAGAGAGCTAATAGAGTGAATGAAAATAGTATGAAAAGAGAGGGGGAAGAGAGAAAACAAAAAGAGCTTAGAAAGCAGGTTGAAGAAGAGAAAAAGCAGGAAGAGATGAGGAAGAGAGAGGAAGAGAGAAAGAGGCAGGAAGAGGTTAGGGAGATAAAGATAAGAGAGGTTAGGAATAGAGAAGAGGAAAGAAAGAGGAAGGGAGAGGAGAAGAAAAAGCGGGAAGAGAGAAAGAGGGCAGAAGAACAGAGGCAGAGAGAAGAAGAGGGAAGAAGGAAGAGAGAAGAAATAGAGAGGAAGGAGAAAGAGAAGGAAAGGAAAAGGTTAGAAGGAGAGAAGAAGAGGAAGGAAGAGATAGAGAGAAAGAACACTGAAGAAAGGAGTAGGATAAGAGAGATTAGGAGAAGGAAAAGGAAGAAGGAATTCCGTAATATTTTACATGGTATTGGGCTTTATGAGACTGAAGAGGAGAAGAGAAAGAGGTTGAGAGAGATTAAGAGGAAGAAGGAAGAAAGAGAGAAGGTTGAGGCTGAAAAGAGAAGGGAAGAAGAGGAAAATAAGAAGAGGAATGAGAGGATAGCAAGGCTGAAGGAAAATAAAAGGAGGAAGAGAGAGGTTTTGGAGAGGAAAGAGAAAGAGAAGATTAGGAAGGAAGAGATTGAGAGATATATAGAGAAGAAGAAAGTTATTGAAGAAAAACAGAAAAAGAAAAAGGTTAGGGAGAGTAAGGAAGAAGAGAGAAAGATAAAAGTAAAGGAGATATTGAGAAGGAAAGTTGAGATGTTTAATAATGTATTCCTTGAGGTTAAAGATAGGATTAAGAAGAAAGATGTTGAGGGAGCTGTTGATTCTTATGAGAGGCTTAAGTTGAAGTATAATGAGCTTATTATTTCAGATATTAACAAGAGGAGCAAGGCTAAATTGTATAATGAGCTTAAAGAAGCTTATGGACTGCTGGTGGAGGAGAGGAAGAGAGAGATTGACGAAGAGATGAAAGTACAGAGATTGGCATTAATTTCGCTGGAGAAAGAAAAAGAAGAGAAGAAAAGGAAAAGGTTAGGAGGAGAGAAGAAGGAGAAGAGAGAGGTAAAGGAGAGTGTTGAGACAGGTAAAAGGAAGAAGAGATGGTTGTGGGGAAGAGAGAAAGATCCTAAAGCAGCTTTGCATAAAGAACATAAAGAGATTGAAGATGCTAGGACTACTTCCGGCACCAACTTAGTTGGTGAAGAAGAGACGCTGAGAAGGCAGGAGGCTGAGCTGGAGCAGAAGGAGAAGGAGCAGCTGAAGAAGCTTGAAGAGCTTATGAAAAATGGTTAAGTGCAAATACCTTGATTATAGGTTTGTTATTATTTTGCTGCTTGTTTCGCTGTTGTTTGGCTCTTTGGGATGGGCAAAGACTATCAAAGGAGATAACAGCAATTTGATGTTTAATGTAGATTATAGCACAGTTAGGACTAATCTTACTGGTAATAATTCTATTTTTGTTTATAGTGTCAGGACTGGCACGCAGCCACAGCTTATTGTGGGAAATAGTGCAGCGCTTGATTTGATGCCTACTAATAAGCCGCTTACTATTACTGATAGCGGTAACCTGTTTAATTTTAATGAGCTTACTACAGAGATTGTTTGGGCTGCTTTGTCGCTTGTGCTGAATAATTCGTATGGAACTGTGGATTTTGAGAGGATTATTGATGTTAGCAGAAGGAGTTCTATTGACCTTGATACTTTTGTTAATATTTCAAGCAATTATATTACTGTTAATGGGACTGCATTGAGTGAGTTTAATAAGAGCATGATTGTTACATTAAAGGATCTTAGCTTTTCTAATGTGAGAGTTTTGAAGAATGGAGAGGATTGCCTGGATTGCACTTTATTGTCTTATTCAGGAGGGGATGTGAGGTTTAATATTGCTGATTTGCCAGGGTTTGCTATTTATCAGGCTGCTGATGGCAGCGTTAACCCTGCTATTAGGATTGCTACGAATGTGGTTGTTATTAATGCTTCTATGAATGTTACAGGAGATACATATAATGGAGTTTACCCTTCTAATGTTACTATTGATGTTGGTGGAGGAGGGGCAGAGTTTAGCCAGAGTGGAAGATTTAATTATTCTTCATTGCTTACTAATTTTACTAGTGCTCTTAATAGTATATTACCTGAGTGTACGTGTTCTGGGTGCGTGCTGTCTAATAGTGATCTTACGTGTACTATTGAGTTGAATATTAGCTCTGACTCGGCTGGAGTGATTGAGCTGTCTGAGCTTAATATTAGCCAGATTATTAATAATGCGAGCTGGAATGAGGATAATAGTTATACCCTTATAGATCTTGATGATTATTTTTATGATGCTGATAGGGACAGCCTGAGCTATTCTTATTCTCCTGTGGAGAATGTGACTGTTTCTATTACTAATGGTATTGTTACTTTTACACCGGATGCTAATTTCTTTGGCAATAGGAGCATTGTGTTTAATGCTTCTGATGGAACTAATGTTACTGTGAGCAATAATGTTAGCTTTACGGTTAATTCTGTTAATGATGCCCCTATTTTTACTGGAACGATAGCTAACCAATATTGGTCAGAGAATAATGATAGGATTGATGCTTTTGATTTGGATGATTACTTTTCTGATGTGGAGGGAATTACTTTGACTTATAGCGCTAATAATACGAGTGGAGGGAATGTGACGATTACTATTGATGGAAATAATAGCGTGTCTTTTTATCCTGCTGCTAACTGGACTGGAAAAGAGATTGTGTATTTTATTGCTTCTGATGGAGTGCAGAATACAAGCTCTAATGCTGTTACTCTTAATGTGTCACAAGCTTTGCCGGTTTCTGCACCTTCAGGGGATACTGGAGGGGATGCTGGAGGAGAAGCGGGAGAGGTTTCGATTAGGAGGAAGGTTGTTAAAGAGTTTAATATGAGTTTTGGTGAACTGAAGATTAAGCTTGCTACAGGTGAGAAAGGTAAGGAGAAGCTTATTATTGTTAATACAGGAAATACTAAGATGGAGTTTATAGTGAAGATTAAGTCTGTGGATGGTTTTGTGTTTATTAGCGATAAAGTGTTTAGCCTGTTCCCAGGAGATTCAAAGATTCTTAATATTGATGTTATGACAGGACTTAAGTATGGCATTTATTCTGGAGAGATTGTGATTATAGCTAGTGGGGTTGAGAAGAGTATTCCTGTTGTGCTTGAGGTTGTTAGCAAGAAGATTTTGTTTGATGCTAAGATTGATATGCCTATTGAGTATAAGGAGATTTTCCCAGGAGATGATCTGAAGGCGCAAGTTACATTGTTTAATATTATGGGCGGGACTGCGGATGTTTTGATTAATTATCTTATTAAAGATATGAATGGCTATGTGCTGCATGAGGAGAGCGAGACGTTTGCGGTTGAGGATCAGGTTTCGTATGTGAAGGAGTTTGATACTGATGAGAACTGGATTACTGGCAATTATTTGGTTGCTATTGAGATGAGGTATGGAAATAGCTATGCGGTTTCCAGTGAGATGTTTAGACTGAAGGAGAGAGAGAGGCTGGCTCCTGAGACTGTTAGAGGCAGAATGGTGTCGGTGATGTTCCTTGTTGTCAGCTTTGGCGTGTTCCTGATTGCGTTTGTGATTTTGGCTAAGAAAACTGGGAAGAAGAAGAAAAGATAATTCTATTTAGAAAGGTTTATAAAGAATTATAGTTATTATATAGCTATTATATCATAATGCTATGATTATTATATGATTATAATATGGAAGACGACAAAAAGAAGAAGGGCGTGAGCGTGCATGCCACTATCCCTGTAGAGCAGTTTAAGGCTATTAAGAAGCTGGAAGGAGTGCTTGGCACAGGGGTTAATGGAGTTGTGGCTAATATTGTGCAAAACTGGCTTTATCAGCAGGAATGGTTTAATGATATTGTTAAGGAGAAGCTTAAGAAAAGATGAGAAGATTGCTTATTTTGTGTGTGTGGTGTCTAGTTCTTGCTAGCTTTGCTTCCGCAGAGCTGAATGTTACTACGTTTGTTAGCTTTCAGGGTAAATTGGCTAATAAGACTACAGGGAATGCTTTTACTAATGCTTCTTTGCAGATTAATATTACTACTTACAATAATCTTTCTGATGTTAAGTGGGGCCCTTATAATTTTAGTAATGTGACTGATTCGCAGGGTGTGTTTGATATGGTTTTGGGGAGGACTTATGACCTTAATTTGATGCCAGGCATGAGGTATAATCTTGTGGTTGCTGCTGACCTGAATTCTGCTAATTTTAGCTCTGCGGATGATATTTATGGAGATAAGAGCCCTACTGTTGATGAAATTATTGTTAATGCTGGACATCCTGGTGATGCTAGCCAGCTTAGGATGGATGATAATGTTACTTCTGTGCAGACTGAGTTTACTAAGTATGCTAAGTTAACAGGAGCTAATTTTACAGGAAAAGTGAATGTTTCTGAAAACCTGAATGTTGGAGGCAATCTTAGCTTAATAGAGATTAACCTTACTGAAAAGGGAAATGTTGAAGCTATTGGCAACTTTAGTTTAGGGCAGAAGATAACTTTTGCGTTAGGAGAGGTTATTGATAACCTTATTAACAATTGGGTGAAGGTTACTGGTAGTCTAAATGTTACTGGAGATATTCATACACCTGGAGGGATTGTGGTAGGAGGGGCTCCGGCTGCTGCTGTTGCTGGAACGCTTAGGTTTACTAATAATATTTTCCAAGGATATAATGGAAGCGAATGGCTTGTTATTAGCAATGGGTCAAGCGCTGCATCTCCATGGTCTAGTTCAGCTGGAAATGTGTATTATACGTCTGGGAATGTAGGGATTGGAGTTTCCTCTCCTAGCTCTGCTTTGAATGTTTCAGGGAATATTGGCACTTCTGGGAATGTGACTGCTACTATGTTTATTGGGAATGGTTCACTGCTTACTGGAGTGGTTACGTCAGGAGGGACTGGAGAAGGTATGTGGCTTAATAATACGGCAGGGGTTATCAGGCCTAATGAGAGCTATGGGAAGAATGTTAATATTTCAGGCAATTTGACTATAGATCATTGGCTGAATATTACAGGAACGAGTGGAGAGGTTGTAACTGCAGGGAATGTGACTGCTGCTATGTTTTTTGGTGATGGGTCTCTGTTGTCAGGGTTGGAGAATGTTTCTATTAATTATGGGAATAATGGCTCTGAGATGGTTCCTTATAAGCTTAGCGGGGATGGTACTTTGCAGATTGATGTGGTGGCTAATAATGCTGATGACTTGATTTGCGTGGATTGCATTGGGGCTAATGAGATTTCGGATGTGTATGTGCTGAATACTGGAGATACTGTTGCTGGGAATCTTATTGTTAATGGGAGTTTGAATGTTACTAATGTTACTTACTTTGGTAGTCAGGCGGTTGCTAATATTGATGCTTCTGGGAATATTGTTGCTGCTGGGAATTTGACTGTTAATAATTCAGTGCTGTTTGTGAATAGGGATAGTGGGAATATTGGAGTTGGGACTGCGTCGCCATCTCAACCATTAGATGTAGATGGCAATGTAAGAATTGGATATAATGGTGGAGCCAACGCATATCTTGAAGTAAGAACAGGTACTGATGATACTACATTGTCTTTTTTTAGTAATACTGATACGCAAAGATGGGAGTTAAGAGATGATGAAGGGAAGTTTGAATTGAATGAAGGACTTAATACAAACAATAGAATAACTGTTCTTTCAGGAGGAAATGTCGGGATTGGTACGACCACTCCTAATTACTTGCTTTCAGTTGCAGACACAACAGGTGCTGGCTTGTCAATGAATGTTTCTGATGTGTTGTATGTGAATGGGACTTCAGGGAATGTGGGGATTGGGACGAAGAGTCCAGATGCAGAATTAGAAATTGCAGATTCCTCTGAAGGAGCCAAGTTAATAATTAACTCTGCAGGTGATGATGAACCCACTATTGATTTTGAGAATGGTAGTGTTAGGAACTGGCAGTTAGGATATATCTCAGGACAAAACTTTTTTGGTTTTTATAACGATGTTGTTAGTGATGATTGGAATGTAGTATTTACTGATTCAGGCAACGTAGGCATCGGGAACACAAATCCATCATATCTCT
>CEPX01198253.1_pt1 | contig 14715 bp, 20 predicted proteins | sample 361361 | NCBI WGS metagenome assembly CEPX01 (sample SAMEA2619974, study PRJEB7988) | marine metagenome | biome: marine biome (ENVO:00000447); feature: mesopelagic zone (ENVO:00000213) & marine oxygen minimum zone (ENVO:01000065); material: "saline water (ENVO:00002010), including plankton... | reverse complement strand
TTTCAGAACCTAAGAGCAACCAAGTGTTGACTTATTACTTACTATCATAGATTATTATTAAGTAGTTAAAATAAATGGGGGTGTTTTGAAGGTTAACTTTAAATAGAGATTTAATCCTCTTCTGGTTATGACAACAAAGAGAAGCTTAATATGTGCAACACTTGGGCATGTGGATCATGGTAAGAGTAGTATTTTAGATAAAATTAGAGGTACTGCTATTGTTAAAAGCGAAGCAGGATCTATTACTCAAGCAATTGGAGCTTCTATTATTCCTTTAGATATTATTAAGAAAATATGTGGTGATTTATTGAAAACCATGAAAATGGATTTTACTATTCCTGGATTGTTATTTATTGATACTCCTGGACATGAAGCTTTTACTTCATTGCGAAAAAGAGGGGGAAATTTAGCAGATATTGCAATTGTTGTTATTGATATTAAAGAAGGATTTAAGCCTCAAACCATTGAAGCTATTGAAATTTTAAAAGCAAGTAAAACTCCATTTGTTATAGCAGGAAATAAAATTGATATGATTAATGGCTGGAGAAAAAGTGAAACTGCTTTATTACAAAATATTAGTTCTCAAGGAGAAAGTGTAGGAAAATTATTAGATACAAAATTATATGAAATTGTTGGAGAATTATCAAAATTAGGATTTAATGGGGATAGGTTTGATAGAGTTACTGATTATACTCAACAAATTGGAATAGTTCCTGTATCAGCAGAAACAGGAGAAGGTATTCCAGAGTTATTAATGGTGATATCTGGATTAGCTCAAAAGTTTTTAGAAAAAGGATTAGAGTGTGATTTAAAAGGTCCTGCAAAAGGATCAATTTTAGAAGTTAAAGAAGTAAAGGGTATTGGAAAAGCAATTGATGTTATACTTTATGATGGAACACTCAAAGTTGGAGATGATATTGTAATTGGTGGAATAGAAGAACCTTTACTTACTAAAGTTAAATCTTTATTTGAGCCAAAAGAATTAGTAGAGATGCGAGATAGTAAAGGTGCATTTAAATCTGTAAAAAAGGTAGTAGCAGCAACAGGTGTAAGAATATCAGGTAATGAAATTGAAAATGCTATTAGTGGAATGCCATTGCAATCTGTTCGAGGAGATTTAAAAAAGGTTAAGGAAGATATTCAGGAGCAGGTTGATGAGGTTATTATTGAAACAGAAGGAAAAGGAGTTATTGTTAAAGCAGATTCTTTAGGAAGTTTAGAAGCTTTGATTAGATTATTACAAGATAAAAAAGTCATGATTAAGAAAGCATCAGTTGGTAATATCTCAAAAAAAGATATTGCAGAAGCTGAGGCTAATAAAGAGGAAGATCCTTTGCTTGTAGCTGTTTTAGGATTTAATGTTACATCAGAGAGTGATAGTAAAAGTGTTAAGATCATAACACATAATGTTATCTATCAAATTATAGATGATTATGAAAAATGGAAGGTTGCTAAAAAAAGTTCTTTGGAGAAAAAGAAATTAGGGAATATTGTCATGCCTTGTAAATTAGAATCATTAAAAGGTTATATTTTTAGACAGAGTAATCCTGCTGTTATTGGTGTTTCAGTTGAGCAAGGAACATTGCGTAATAATACTCCTGTTATGAAAAAAGAAGGTGTTGAATTATCTACAATAAAAGGGATTCAAGCTGATAAGGAAAATGTTGAAACAGCTGAAAAAGGAAAGCAGGTTGCTATTAGTATGGATGGAGTAACTATTGGAAGGCAAATTAATGAAGGAGATACACTTTTTAGTTTTATTCCTGAAGATGATTTTAAGAAGTTGAAAGAATTGAAACAGTATTTATCAGTTGAAGAGAAGGGATTGATGAAAGAAATAGCTGAGATTATGCGTAAAGAAAATCCTGTTTGGGGCGTATAATGAAATTAACAATTCTAAACACACGTGAACTCAAACCAATGTATTCTTTATTGAAAAGTCAGTTTGGTTTTGATGAAAAAATGGAGTATGCATTTTTGAAAACTGAGAAAGATAAAATTTATGCTGTAAATAAAGAAGTTTTTGAATTGGATTTGAAAAAATTAAATGTTTCTTCATTAGGGATTTATTTTGGAGAATTACGTAATGATGAATTAAGATTGAGTATTGAGGGTTCTCAAATTATTGGTCCAAAAGCTACAAAAGGAGTTGTTATTGTTAAAGATCATAAAGAATGGTTACAAGGTCATGACATTGAATATACAGGTAAAGAGAAGGGATTTGTGATTATTAAGTCAGGTAGTGATTATATGGGCTGTGGAAAGGTAAATAATGGGAATGTTCTTAATTTTGTAGGTAAGGTTAGAAGGTTGAACTAGCTACTTTTAGGTGGTAATTTAGCATATATTTAAAAATACATAGAGCATTCTGTCTAAATATGTGGGGGAATCTATATTTAGCATTTAGTTATTTATTTTCTATATTGAAAATATTTAAGGAAGCAATATTTTACCACTTAGAAGTAATTAAAAAACATAAGGTTTATAAAGGGGTTTTGATATTATGAATGGTATGGCAGGGGGATTTATTAATAAAAAACCTAGGGAAATTAGACTTAAGTATCAAGGTACTGATATCCCTGCAGAACAAATTTTTCAGACAATGTATCAAGATCTAGAACCTTTAGTAGATTCAAATGTTAGTTTTCAAAATATGGGTAGTTCTAGGAGATATCGTGCTATGAGAGATGGAAGATCAGGACATAAATCTGATCCTTCTGAAAGACTTATTAGTGATTGGACAAAAACTTTGCCTGAAGTAGGTGAATTTCAAGCTGATGTTACATTTGATGATGGTACAACAACAACCTATGATATTGGTGAAAGAAAGAATTTTGATAAAGGTATTCTTAAGTTACCAAGTATTGTTTATTTAGTTAGTGAAGATGGGACTCAAGTTATTTTGAGGGAAGCACGAAGATATCCTCTTGATGGAATTGTGAAAAAGCAGGCAATAAAACATTTCGGAAATAGATTTGATATAAAAGCAAGTGACCAATATGAAAAAAGTGATGAGCTTGTTACAGAGGAAGATGAAAGGCAGGCTGAAACTGATCTATTAATACCTAGTAAAGACAATCAAGTTATGTATGTTCCAGAACCTCAATTACTTTTGGCATTAGAACAAATATATCAAGATTTTGATGGTAATATCTCTAGACTTACCCCTGAGATGGCAATTGTAGATTCTCAAGAAGATAAATTATGGTTTGTGAGAGAGTATTTACCAGATATGATGAATTCACAATTTTCTACTGAAAAAGTGGGTCAATATATTGGGACCTTACATGCATTAGGATTAATGGAAATAATGGACAGACAATTAATTCATTATTGTTTATTTAAGCAAGGATTAGTGAATTATGACCCTGATTTTATGACTCATACAAGAAATACAATTATGCTAACCCAAAGAGATACTGAAAGTTTTCTTCAAGAATTAAAATCAAATAATCATCAAGGAGCTATTCATCTTGAAGATGAAGACTTTAAAGATATGAGAAAAAGGGCTTCTCGTTTAATGGAAGAGTTAGATCAAAAAGGTATTAATAGAAAGACTATATATGATTATCTTAGTAAATCTATTGATATAGAATCAGTTCCATTTATACCAAATTTAAAACAAGATTAATTATCTCAATAAGTCTTCTATAGGTTTCTTTGGTCTACCAGCTGCTGCAGGAGTTGCGGTTCCACCACCAGCTTTTTGAGCTTCTTTAGCTGCTTTTTCAAGATCTATTCCTAAGTCTTTTAATGCTTTAACGTGCATTTGCATAAGCTGTTCAACTATTTGTAGAATTCTTCCTAATTCTTCTCTTTCTTTTGCTAAGGTAGCTAATGCTCCTTTATGAAAACCTACTTGTTCCTCACCTGATGCTTGTGGTTGAGATTGTGATTTTGCTGTTTTTTTCTTTGCCATGTGTATTCACCAATTACTAAGGTTTTATATTTATTTATAAATGTTCTTGTTTTTATTCTCGTATTATAATTAAGCGACTCTTTTCATTAATTCTTCATATTCGATTTGAATACCTTTGGGGAACCTTTTAGATCGTAATTCTTCAAGTTTTTTAACTATGTTCAGGAAAACTGGCTTAATTTTTTTAATTTGATTAAGATTGAGCGAAGTTCCAGTTTTAGCCATTTTTTCACCACCTATTGTAATCAAGGGACCACCAAAAAGTACTTTTTGTTGACCTGTTTTTCTTTCCAAGAATTCAAACATTCTGGCTATTTTGTTTACTTGAGGCTTTCCAGTGAATTCTGAAAGTATTTGAAAGTAATCTCCTCCGAATACATGACAATCTGCACTAAATGGAGGGAAAAAATCTCTTAAAGAATTTAGCATAAAATGTATTTCTACTTCATCAATATCATCTTTCATTTTATGATATATCATTCCATCTTGGCCTATTTTTCCACTACCTCTTGGACAATTTGGGTTTTCACATTTAGAAGCAATTGTAGGAACTCTAAAATTTTTATCATTTAAAATTACTTTACTCCATCCAGGACAAACATCAAAACAATCAGGGCAATATAATCTTGCAAGAACTTGGAAAGAATATGCTGGAGATGTTTTCCCAGTACTTGATCTTTGACCAATTGTTGTTAATTTAAAATTGAGAGTAAATAAAGGATTGGCCACTTTGGCAAAATCAAGATCTGTTAATAACTTAAATAAATTTTGTCTAAAACTTTTGTCTTTTTCCAATATTCTAAGGAAGCTATAAATATAAATATGATTGTTAAAAATATGATATATTCTGTTTTCTTTTAACTCAAGAAATTTTCTATGTTTTGGTGGGATGAATGATTTTTTAATTACTCGGATCTCTTCTTTAGTGTGAGTATCTAATATCTGAATCAAGCGCCAAATGAGATTATTTAATTCTCCATGGATTCTTTTACCTACTAAATCTCTATCTTTTTTTGCTTCTCTATTTTTTGGTATAATTAATCCATCTTTTTCTAAATATTGGAATCTTAATGGCTTATAATTATATTTTTCAACATCAGAGGCTAATGAGTTTTCAACGTTTGTAATAATAAGATCTGTTTTTGGATGTTCTTTAAGATATAAAAGACAACAAGCTAAAGTTGAGAGAAATCCTAAATGAAGATGGCCTGATGGGGTAAGCCCAATGGATAAACTTTTGAAATCAGACTCCATAAATTCATTGAAATCCCAGATAATCTTTACCATAGTTTGATATATATTCTTTATTTTAAAAAGCTTTACTAATTTAAGTGAATTTCAAGCACATCCTTATCCTGCAACACTTTTTCTAATTTTAAGAATTTTTGTCCAGGGAACTTTGCAGATGGACCCCAAAGGCGAACATATTTGAATTTATTAACAAAATCTTTGTGTAAGCGTTCACAAACATTACCTACTGTGTATCCTTTCTTTACAATTAAGGGTTCTTCCATGTCAGCAGCTTGATTAATTTCTTTTAAATAAATTCTAATAAAATTAAGTTTTTGAAAAATAAGTTCTTTTAATTTATCAATATTAATCTTTTTTTGAGCTGATATAATTAAATCAGGTTTTATTTCTTTTTTTACTTTTGCTAAAGATTTTTTATCCAATAAATCTGCTTTGTTTAAAATTGTTACAGCAGGTACGTAACTTCTATTCCCTTCAATAATATCAATTAATTGATCTTCATCAATTTTTTCTCTAATTAAAATATCTGCATTTGATATTCTAAATTCCCTAAGAATAGAAGAAATGGTTTCATTTTTCATGTCAAGCTTTACTGTTTTTCCAATTCTAATACCTCCACGAGGATGTTTAGTTATCCTCACATCAGGTTTTAATTGGTTGATTCTTACTTTTGTATCAAAAACTTCTTTGAGAATTTTATTATATTGTTTAGGTTGTAATGCATCTATTACCATTAATATTAAATCAGCGTTTCTGATAACAGCGAGAACTTCTTTTCCTCTTCCTCTTCCAGAAGCAGCACCAGAAACAATACCTGGAACATCTAAAATTTGAATTTTAGCATGTTTATAGGTTAAAGAACCAGGAATAACAGTTAGTGTTGTGAAATCATACGAACCTACAGGGCTTTTTGCATTTGTTAATACATTCAATAAAGTACTTTTACCAACTGAAGGAAATCCTAAGAGTATTGCAGAAGCGTCTCCTGATTTTTTTATAGAGTAACCTTCTCCTTTTCCTCCTCCAGATGAACGAGCTTCTTGTTTGTCTTTTAATCTTGCTATTTTTGCTTTAATTAAACCAATATGATGCTGAGTAGCTTTATTGTATTTAGTTGAAGCTACTTCTTTTTCTAATTCTTTAATTTTATCTGCATTTGATTTAAGTTCCATTCTTTGTAAGAAATAAGATTACTTTAAAAGGTTATTGTAAGGTAAGGGATTCTATTTATTGGAAACTTTTAAAAACACTTGAATAATAAGGAACTTATGGCAAACCCTATTGATTTATTTTTAGATGTGCAGAAAATATTAGATCCTTTATTTACAAGATTAGCGATTTCGCTTATTATCTTGTTAATTGGATTGGTATTAGGTAGGTTAGCCTATAAAGTGTTAACAAAAATATTAAAGGAGATTGAATTAGATAAAATAATTAAAAAAATAACAGGTGTTAAAATAGGTGTTAATGAGTTTGTTAGTGCAACTGTAAAATACATTATTTATTTTGTATTTATTATAGCAGCTTTAAACAGGTTAGGAATTCAAACCTTAGCGTTTAATATTATATTAGGAGGTATTATCCTTTTAGTGTTGTTAACTATTTTATTAAGTATCAAAGATTTTGTCCCTAATTTTATTGCAGGATTATTTTTGCAAAATAAGGGATTTGTAAAAGTTGGAGATAAGATACGTGTGAATGAAGTAGAGGGAACTATTATAGAGATAACTCATGTTGAATCGAAAATCAAAACAAAAAATGGAGATACTTTATTTGTGCCTAATACTTTTTTGACAAAAAATCAAGTTCTAAAATTGAAGAAATAATTACTTTAGTGCAGAAAGCATACTTGTAACATTTAAAATATCTTCTCTAATAAAAGAAGGAATATTAGGATCTTCATTAACATCTTCAACTTCATCTAACGCTTTTTCAACAATCACTGAATCAACTTCTTCTGCACTTTTTAGTAATTCTCTAATATTTTGAAGTTTTGCTTTAACATTTTTGGTTACGAGTTCATCTTCTAGTAACTCTTCAATCTTTGCTATAACCATTTGTGCTTCTTGATTTAATGTCATTGTTTCACTCATTTTTTCTCTTCCATGTTTTTCAAAACTTCTTCTTGGAGTTTTTTTGCTTTTTCTTTAATATCTTCTTCTTGTTTTTCAAATGTTTTAATTCGAAGCTCGATCATTTTCTTTTTTTCATTTAAATCTTTCTCAATATCCTCTTTTGAAGATTCAACCATGATGTTCCCTATAATTTTGTAAGAAGAATTGGTTTTTCCAATTTCGCTTAATGCAGATTCAATTTCAATTAATTGTTGTTGGAATTGCTGCCTTTGAGCAAGTAGTTGCTGAGCGTTTTGTTCAAATAATTGCAATTTTTGAATTTTTTGATCTGTTTCTGCTGTCATTTTATCTGTTGTATTTTTTTAAACACTGTTATTGCTTTTTTTACTGATGTTGTTCCTGCTTTAAAAGCAGATTTATCTTTTGCTTTAATATTGAATGTCAAGTTTGGTTTTTTTGTTATTGTAACCTTACATCTCTCAGTTTCAAAGGCTTCTTGATGTAAAGCATTGAACATGATATCTGCGTCTTTTTTGATTGTTATTGTTTTATTCATCTTGCCTTTACTTTTGTGATAGTGGAACGTGGTTTAAATAATAATTTAGATCCACAGTAAGGGCATCTTACTCTTTTTTTAATATAATCTTCAGTCACTTTTTTATTACATTGAAAACATTTATATCTTACCATTTTTTGCCTCTTAGTTTTTTGTTATAGGAATATAAGCTTTTCCTGTGAAAGTTTCATTACATTTAAGGCAGTTCCAAATCCCTGCTGATTTTCTCTTTACTTTTTCATATCGACAATAAGGACATTTATGGCTTTTTCTTGCAGAACCTTCTAGTTTTGCAACTCGTATTTTATTAATTCTTCCGTATCTTGGTCCAAATCTTTTTACAGACCCTAGTTTTTCTTTTTCTGCCATTTTTTGTGAATATTCTTGAAAGGTATGGGGCTACCCGGATTTGAACCGGGGTCGTCTGGTCCCAAACCAGAAAGGATGATTCCAAGCTACCCTATAGCCCCCTTACTAAATACAAGAGGGAATTTTTAATAGGAGACAGGAACGATTTAAAAAAGTATCGGTTTTAAAGGTTAAAGTAAAATCACTTAGGGTATAAATAGAGACATTTATAAATTCTGTATTTACCCTACATAATATGGATCTTTCAACAAAACAAAAGCATGATTTGAAGAAATTTGTTAAAGAATTAGATAGTCATAAGGCTCGTCATACTGAGTTTATAACAGTATATATTCCTCAAGGATATGATATTGTAAAGGTTATTCAACAGTTACAAGATGAACAAGGAACTGCAACTAATATTAAGTCTTCTTCTACTAAAAAAAATGTTATAGATGCTTTGGAAAAAATGGTTTCTCACTTACGATTATTTAAAAAGACTCCTGATCATGGATTAGCTTGCTTCTCAGGTAATGTTTCTGCTAGAGAAGGTCAGCAAGACTTTAAAGTGTGGAGTATTGAGCCTCCTGTTCCCATTAAAACTAGAATTTATAGATGTGATAAGAATTTTGTTACTGATATTTTAGGAAATATGATGGAAACCAAGGAGGTATTTGGTTTAATTGTATTGGATAGAAGGGATGGAGATATTGCGTATTTGAAAGGAAAAACTATTATTCCATTGTTAAAAACCCATTCACAAGTTCCTGGGAAGTTTAAGGCAGGAGGTCAATCAGCTGCACGTTTTATGAGACAAAGAGAAGATGCAGCAAAAGATCATCTTAAGAAAATAGCTTCTCATGTTAAGGATCAATTTTTAGGAAATAAAAATCTAAAAGGAATTATTATTGGTGGTCCAGGCCCTACAAAGTATGATTTTGCAGAGGGTGATTTTTTAACTGGTGATTTAAAGAAAAAAGTAATAGGAATTAAGGATATTGGTTATACAGGAGAGTTTGGTTTAAAAGAATTATTAGATAAAAGTGAAGACGTGTTGGCTAAGGAAGAAATTGTAAATGAAAAAAAACTTATGAGTGAGTTTTTTGATTTATTAAATAAAAAACCAGGAAAAGTAGCATATGGTGAAAAAGAGGTGTGGGAGAAATTACAACAAGGTATTGTAGATAAAGTTCTTATAAGTGAAGTTGTAGATGATGAGACTCTTGAGAAATTTGAAAAAGAAGCTGAGAACTTTTCAACAGAATTTAATATTATTTCTACAGAAACAACAGAAGGTGCTCAATTAAAGGATATTGGGAAAATAGCTGCTGTTTTAAGGTATGAGGTTTAGAATTGTTTTAAAGGAGACAAAACCTTTATAAATAGTCATTTAATCCTAATTATTATGGTTACTCAAACAGTAGATGCAATGGTTGCAGGTGGAAAAGCAAGTGCTGCACCACCTTTAGGACCAGCATTAGGGCCTTTAGGAGTAAATATAGGAGAAGTTATTAATTCTATTAATGAGAAGACTAAAAGTTTTGATGGTATGCAAGTTCCTGTTAAATTAAAAGTTGATACTGAAACAAAAGAATATGAAATTGAGGTTGGTACGCCTCCTACAAGTGCATTAATTAAGAAAGAAGCTGGTGTTGCTAAAGGATCTGGTCAGCCAAATACTGATAGAATAGCTGATTTATTAATTGAGCAAATTATTAAAATTTCTTTGATGAAAGATACTAATTTATTAGGTAATAGCAGAAAAGAGAAAGTGAAACAAGTTATTGGAACATGCAACTCAATGGGAATTTTAGTTGAAGGAGTTCCTGGTGTTGAGGCTATTGCTTTAGTTAATGAAGGTAAATTTGATGAAAAAATTAAAGCTGAAAAAACAGAATTATCTGCAGAAGAATTAAAGAAATTAGAAGAAGAGAAAAAGAAATTAGCAGCAGATATAGAAAAGAGAAGAAAGAAATATGAAAAAATTGCTAAGGATATTATTGCTAAGATGAGTGGAAAGGCAAGAGGAGAAATTAAAACTAAATTATTAGAAGCTAAAGTTCCAACAGTTATTATTGAAGAATTATTACCAGTAGAGGGTGCACCAGCTGAAAAAGGAGAGGAAGGAAAAGAAGAAGCTCCAGATGAGAAAGGAGAAGAAGGTGCTGAAGCAAAAGAAGAGCCTCCATCTGAAGAAGCAAAAGAATAAACTTTAAATAGTTCTACCTGTATATTTTGATATATGAATATTAAAGGAGGCATGAGTGGTGTAATATTTTTTATAGTTGCTATTGTTATTTTAATTCTAGTAGTTATGTGGAAAAACGGTGCATTATGAAAAAAGAAGAGCATAAACATGCTACTTGGCTCATTTCTTTAGCTATAGTGATTATTTTAGGAGGGGTTGTTTTTAATTCTGCTCCAGGAGATACTAATTCAATAACAGGGGCTTCAGTATTTGGATCCATAAAGAATTTTTTAAGTGGGCTTATTGGTAGAGCACATAGTATCTGCCAAGAGTGTAAACATGTTGGAACAGAAAAGGAAGGGTATTATTGTAATGAAGAGTTAATTGAATTAAAAAAATGTGCTGCAGGTTTTCAAAAAGCATGTTTTTCATGTTGGGATGGATCTGATACTTGTGAAGGTGAAAGAGATGGAGCTTGTATTGTGATAACAAACTGGAAGGAGAAAGGAAACCAATATTGTGCTGGAAAGGCTAGTGATTCAGGAAAGGTTGGAATGAGAAAAATTAAGCCTTTGTATAGGTGTGATCGTTAAAGTTGATTAGTTCTTTTTAATTCTAATTTAAGTTCTTTGCATAATTCTGTTATTTTTTGTTTGTGAGAAGATAAGTTTTTCCAATCAGCTAAAATAAAATCAATTTTTCCTGATTTTTTAATAGCTTGTTTGAGTAAATCTTTATCTAAATCTTCTAAATTATATTTAGCACAAATATGGGATAATGCAATATCAGTTTTTTCAAGAATTTTGTTAAATTGCGAGCAATAATGATTTCCTCCTAATCCTAATGCAATTTTTTGATTTTCTAATTTGGATTCTATAATGTGAATAATAGTATTTGCAATAATGTTTCCTGCTTCTTTATCTTTCCATTCATTTTCAGTTGAACCTATTTCAATAAACATACAAGGTGTATCTATTAATGGGCCGTGGTGTGTAACTTCTAGTGTTACTTCAAAGGCTTCATTATGAGCCAAGGATTTCATTTTAAGGTATGCTTTTTTGAGAAGTAATGGTGTTGATGGGCATACTTGTTTTTCTTTTCCGCCAAATGCAGCTTTACCAAAGTTACCTGGAAAATGGCAGCATAATGTGGGAGTTCCTGATTCAGATTGGTGTTTTGATGCGAAGATAATCGTAGATGCGTTAATTTCTTTATCAATGTGCTCTGTTTCGATAATTTTTTGTTTAGTTGTATAAAGAGAAATGTTATCTTTAGTGTAAATGGGTTCAGATTGAAAAGATTTATTTGTTTTTTCAAAACCTAAAGAAATTAGATTTTCTTTTATATTGAGACCTGCAGGATCTTTTGAAGAAACAATAATAGCGAACATTTATTTTCCAAGCATGAGTTTTTCTTCATTCCATTCTTGAGCTGATTGGGCTTTCATTGTACAAAATTTCTTTTTTTCCCAAAAGATATTACATTCTTCACCATATTCATCAAATTTAATGCAGTGTTTACAGCAATGTGCATCATGTAATTTATGTGATGCTGGTTGTTCTTGTGTCATAGTGAGTTTTAAGAATTAATGGTATAAAAAGATTTTGGTGATTAATTGACTATTACTGTTGGAGTTTTTTCTAAGTATTGTTTATTGCGGAGTCTGGATTTATGAGTGGTTTTACAAAGCTAATCCACCACAATAATTGAAACTTTTTCTAATAAGCCGGATACATTTCGAAAATACAGTTCTCAAGCCATAGTTTCTTCCACTACCACAAGACAGCTATGCGTAAGCCTTAATAAGGTAATTGCTTTTCTTCATTCTCATGAAATCAAAAGAGGATGCTTTAGTGGTATTTCAAGGGAAAAATATTAGGAGAGCTTGGTTTAATGACGAATGGTGGTTTGTTGCGACAGATATTATCGGCGTTCTTACTGAGTCTAAGGATACTAGTGGATACTTAAAAGATATGCGTAGAAGAGACGAAGGATTCGCAATAGGGTGGGGGCAAATTGCCACTCCCCTTGCTATCCCAACAGTTGGTGGAAAGCAGAGGATGAATTGTGTCTCTACTAAAGGAGCTTTTCGCTTGATCCAATCAATCCCTTCTAAAAAAGCAGAGCCTTTCAAACAGTGGCTAGCAAAGGTAGGTTATGAAAGAGTGCAGGAAATAGAAAATCCAGAATTAGCTCAAGATAGGGTAAAGGAGTATTATGAATTAAAAGGATACCCAAAAGATTGGATTGACAAACGAATGAGAGGGATAGCAATAAGGCAAGAATTGACTGATGAATGGAAGCAAAGAGATGTTAAGGAGCAAAAGGATTTTGGGATTCTTACAAATGAAATTGCAAAAGCAACATTCAATAAATCCGTTGAGGAATATAAAGAGCTTAAAGACCTAAAAAGAAAAAATCAGAATTTAAGAGATAACATGACAGACTGGGAGTTAATCCTTACTATGGTTGGTGAAAAAGCCACTACTGATATTACAACATCTAAAGATTCTAGAGGATTTGAAGAATGTAAAGATTCAGCAGTCGAAGGTGGAACAATTGCTAAAAATACTCGTAAGGAAATTGAAAGGAAAACTGGTAAATCTCTTGTTTCAAAGAAGAATTATTTTGATTTAACTGGAGAGAAGAAATTGATTAAGGATAGGACTAAATAAGATTATACATCATATCGAATTTATATTCTTGGATAACTGGTGTTATTTTAAATTCTTTGATTACACTTATGAATTTTTGGCGAATTTCTCTGAGAATTTCATCAAATTGCATATAATCTTTAGCGCATACACCAATAGTGTAATCAAATTCTCCTGAATTTTTAGCTACATAGACAATATTTTTTTGAGCTGAAAGGTAATTGATAAATTTTTTCTCTTTTTCAGGTTCTAGATTATAACTTGAAAAAAATACATAGGCAAAGAGAGGATGGCCTAATCTTGAGTGGTTTAACACAGTATGATGGCCTCTTATGACTTTTAGTTCTTCTAATCGTTTTATTCTATACACAACAACATCTCTTGGGAGCTTTGTTTTTTTGGCTATTTGTGCAATGCTTTGTCTTGCGTTAAGTTGTAATTCTGTTAAAATAAGTTTATCTTTACTATCTAACTTTACTTTTGGGCCAGGTGTTATTTCCATATAATCTTAAAATACGCATTTATTTATAAATCTTTCCTTATTTTAAGGTTTTTTTAGTGAATAAATATTTATAATAACTAATTATCTTATATTTAGGTGGTTATTATGGAAGATGATGAAAAGAAAATGTGGAAGTTGAAGTGGTAAGAATTAATCTACAATACTAGTAGGAACCTCATCCAATCCACAAAAATCAGTTTTAAAATTATAGGCTCCTGCGTTTAAGAAAATAATCTTATCTCCTGGTTTTGGGTTTTTTAAGTAAACTCTGTATCTGAATATATCTAAAGAACAAGGAGTAGATCCTTTAATTGTGTAGGGTTCTCCTTGTTTTTGTTCTAATTCGTTTTCTACTTTTAATCTTACATGAGATGCAAATGTGTCAATAGCTGTGTTGTAAATTGAGGTGTCTATTATTATATTATTTTCATACAGGTTTTTGATTGTTGTTTCTAATTTAATGCAAGGTGCTGATAAGAATCTACCTGGTTCAATTACTAATTTAATGTTTTTTTTAGTGAGAAATGCGTTTAATGACTTTAATTTAGAAAAAATAGGTTTTAGATCTGGATGGGAGTTTTTATATTGAACAGGTAGGCCTCCTCCTATGTTAATTGTGTTTATTAATTGCCAAGTTTTTTCTGAGAGTGCTTCAGATAATTCATCTTGAATATCCCACTCACTTACATTTTGTGTTTTTCTATGAAAATGGATTCCTAGTGATTTAATGTTTTCATTTAATTTTAATTCAGGTATGTGTTTATTAATTTGATCAGCTTTCATTCCAAAAACAAAGTGTTTTCCAGTTAAGACTGTGTTTTCTTTCATTCTCATTCTTAAAAAAAGGTTAATTTTGTTTTTAGTGTTTTTTAGGAATTGTAATAAGGTAGTTAAGTCAGCTTCATTATCTACAACAACAGTTTGTATTCCTGATTTAATTAAATCATTGAGTTCTTCATCATCCCAAGCTTGGGCAAAAAATAATACTCTTGATTTGTCTTTAATTTTCTTTAAGAGTTCATGTGAATGCACACTAAATAAACAGGGGGTTGTTTTTTCAAGTAGTTGACCAACTTCTTGATTAGTTTTAAAACTAAATGCGATTGTGTCTGCTAATGGTTCTATTAAATTGAATTGTTCTACTAATTTTTTTTTTGATAAAATAAATTTAGCTGTTGATTTCATTGTTTTAGGCAAGGATACTCTTACAGACTTTAGTCTG
>CEPX01129084.1_pt1 | contig 14727 bp, 19 predicted proteins | sample 361361 | NCBI WGS metagenome assembly CEPX01 (sample SAMEA2619974, study PRJEB7988) | marine metagenome | biome: marine biome (ENVO:00000447); feature: mesopelagic zone (ENVO:00000213) & marine oxygen minimum zone (ENVO:01000065); material: "saline water (ENVO:00002010), including plankton... | reverse complement strand
AACCGCTAATGCAACAACTACACCGCAAACATAATCAATTTCCAATTTAGGTCCAACCTAAATTACCTTTGTTATTTTCAATTTCACAAATCTATTGCTATAATATTTATATGAAAAAAATCAGAATTGCGATAAACGGTTTCGGGCGGATTGGGAGAGCATTTTTTCGGGTTGCCAAAGATGTGCCTGAACTTGAGATAGTTGCTATAAATGATTTATGCGATGCAGAGAACATTGCGTATCTTTTGAAATATGACAGCGCTTACGGAAAAAGTAATTTTGATGTGTCTGTAAAAGGAAAATCTCTTATTACCGAAGGAAAGGAAATTTTGTCTTTAGCACAGAAAGATCCTTCAAAACTTCCATGGAAGGATTTGGATATTGATATTGTTGTGGAGTCAACCGGAGCTTTTACTTCTTATGAGAAATCAAAAGCGCATCTGGATGTCGGAGCGAAAAGAGTTGTTGTAACAGCTCCTGTAGAAGACGCGCCACCTGCGGGAATTTCTGGAGAGACTGTCCTGATGGGAGTAAATGATAATGCACTTGAGACTTGTGATATAAGTTCAAACGCGTCCTGCACCACAAATGCAGGAAGTCCTCTTCTTGCGATTTTAGATGAAAAAATAGGAATTGAAAAAGCGATGTTGAGCACTGTTCACGGCTATACTTCAACCCAGAATTTGGTTGACGGACCTAATAGACGCGACATGCGCCGTGGCCGTGCCGCGGCGGAAAATATCGTGCCTTCTACCACAGGGGCAGCTGTCGCAACAACCAAAGCAATACCAGAGCTTGAAGGAAAATTTGACGGCATGGCTCTTCGAGTGCCTGTTGCACTCGGCTCTATTGTAGACATTACATTTGTCGCAAAGAAAAATACAAGTGCCCAGGAAGTAAACAAAATACTTGAAGATGCGACAGGGCAGGAGAAATGGAAAGGGATTTTCACGACAACAAAAGAGCCGATTGTCTCGTCAGACATTGTAGGAAATACTCACGGCGCCATTGCGGATTTATCATTCACAAGAGTTGTTGACGGCAATCTCGTGAAAGTGCTTTCGTGGTATGACAATGAAATGGGATACGCAAACACTCTTGTTAAACACGTAATCGCAAGTGCTAAACACCTGCAATAATTTTCAATTTTCAATCAAAATGAAAATACTATTTGCGACAGATCATGCCGGTTTTGAGTTAAAAGAAATTCTTATTCCGTTTGTAAGATCTCTCGGATACGAGGTGGAAGATTATGGTGCATATGAATATGACGAGAATGACGACTATCCGGATTCAATCTCAAAAGCTGCAAATGAGATCTCCAAAGATCCTGACAACTTGAAAGCAATCATACTCGGCGGGTCGGGACAGGGAGAGGCGATTGTCGCCAACCGTTATCCGAATGTCCGCGCAATTGTTTTCAACGGACAATGCGAAGCATCTGAAGGAATGAAGGTTCCGAATGAAATTGTTATTTCGCGGCAGCACAATGATGCGAATATAATTTCTTTGGGCGCGCGGTTCCTGAATAAAGAAGCGGCAAAAGAAGCTGTTAAGCTCTGGCTTGAGACACTATTTTCGGGTGAGGAAAGGCATGTGAGGAGAATTGCAAAGATTAAAGAGATAACAGATTCAATTCATGGCTGAAATAGAAGTAATTCCGGCAATAATGCCAGAGAGTTTAAATGATTTGAGCGAGAAGCATTCTCGTGTCAGTGATTATGTTGGAATAGTGCAGATTGATGTAATGGACGGAAAGTTTGTGCCGTCCGTAAGCTGGCCGTATCTCCAAGGATTGTCTTTGGACAAGATTGATTTTGATTTTGAAGTTGATTTGATGGTTGAAAATCCGGAAGAAGTTGTGGAGGACTGGATTAAAGCAGGCGCAAAAAGAGTAATCGTACATATAGAAAGTACAGAAAATATTGAAAATGTTTTTTTAAAGATTCCAAGTGACATTGAAGTTGGCATTGCACTCAACACTGAAACGCCCAACGAGAAAATTTATCCTTTAGTAGAGAAAGTTGATTTCGTGCAGTTTATGGGGATTGAAAAAATTGGATATCAGGGACAAAACTTTGACGAGAGAGTGCTCGATAAGATCTCCGATTTGCGCGGAGAATTTAATAGGACTATAATAAGCGTTGACGGAGGCGTTAATTTAGAGACTGCGTCGCAACTTATTAAAGCGGGCGCGAATCGGTTAGTATCGGGCTCCGCAATTTTTAAAAACAAAGATATAGGCGAAGCAGTAAAACAATTACAAAATGTCAGACATTCACGATGAAAAAATAAAGGAACTTGAAATCAAAGCAAACGGTGTTCGCCAGACGGTCATTGAAATGCTCACAGAGGCTGGTTCTGGGCATACTGCGGGCTCCTTAGGGATGGCGGATATTTTCACCGCTTTTTATTTTCATATTCTAAATCACGATCCAAAAAATCCTGACTGGGAAGAGCGAGACAGATTAATACTTTCAAACGGGCACATTACTCCTGTTCGCTATGCGGCAATGGCGCATGCCGGCTATTTCCCGATAAAAGAGACATTGACGCTTCGCAGGCTCGGCTCACGTTTCCAGGGTCATCCGGAGCGCGAAAAGCTTCCGGCAATTGAAACAACATCGGGGCCATTAGGGTCAGGGCTTTCTCAGGCGGCGGGTATTGCACTAGGTGGCCGAATGGACAGAAAAAAATTCAGAACTTACTGTTTTCTCTCAGACGGAGAGCATGATGCCGGAAATACTTGGGAGGGAGTGATGTTTGCGGGGAAAAATAAACTTTCAAACTTAACCGCAATAATTGACAGAAACAATATTCAGATAAACGGCATGACAGAAGATGTAATGCCCTTAGAGCCATTGCGCGAAAAGTATGAGGCATTTAACTGGCATGTGATTGATATTGACGGGCATAATATAGAAGAGATTGTAAATGCGACAGAGCAGGCAAAAGCAATTTATGAAAAGCCGACTGTAATAATTGCACACACGATTCCAGGCAAGGGGATAAAAGGAATTGAGTTTGATTATCTCTGGCACGGCAAACCTCCAAAGCCGGAGGAGGCTAAAAAGTTTTTGACGGAACTACGGACCCTTGGAGGAAAGATTAAGAGTGAACATCAGTGATATGATAAACAAACAAGCAAAACTCGTAGATAATATTTTTGACAAAGATTCAATTGAAAGAGGCCCAACCCGTGATGGTTTCGGCAAAGGACTTGTTCAGGCAGGGGAGAAGGACGAGAGAGTCGTTGCGCTTTGCGCTGATTTGTTGGAGTCAACAAGGATGCAGTGGTTTGCCGAGAGATTTCCGGAGCGTTACATTGAAATAGGCGTCGCAGAGCAGAACTTGGCAACCGTAGCATCAGGTCTTGCAAATTACGGCAAGATTCCTTTTATCGCATCTTATGCGGTATTTTCTCCTGGGCGAAACAACGAGCAGATTAGGACGACGATTTCACTGAACAATGTGCCGGTAAAAATTGTTGGCTCGCACGCCGGAGTCTCAGTGGGACCTGACGGAGCGACTCATCAGGCACTTGAAGATATTGCACTAATGCGTGTTCAGCCGAATATGACGGTTACCGTGCCTGCCGATGTTGAGGAAGCACGCAAGGCAACCATTGCCGCGGCAGAGTATGACGGGCCGGTCTATATTCGCCTTGCACGCGAGAAAAGCTCGATGTTTACAACCCCCGACACTCCGTTTGAAATCGGCAAAGCACAAATTTTCTTTGAATCTGAAGAAGCACGAGTCGCAATTATTGTATGCGGAAATCTCGTACACAATGCGCTTTTGGCTGCAGATAATCTGGAGAAAGATGGAATCGGGACAATTGTTTTAAACAATCACACTATAAAGCCGATGGACAACACGTCCGTTATTGAAATGGCAAAAAAAACAGGAGCAGTTGTCACGGTAGAGGAACATCAAATTGCAGGCGGAATGGGATCTGCTGTTGCAGAGGTGCTGGCAGGTGAACATCCTGTCCCGATTGAATTTGTGGGAGTGCATGATCAATTTGGCCAGTCCGGAGATCCAGATGAGCTAATTGAGCATTACAACATGGGAGTAGAGGAAATTATAAGTGCCGTAAAGAAGGTTATAGAAAGAAAAGCTTGAAATTTAATTTATTTTTATCGGCTTGTAATTCTCCGGAGCTTCAGCAAGGAACTGCTGAAGTTTTTCTTTTGTAAGAAGTCCTTCTTGCGCGCCAACATACTGCACTACCGACATTGAATTTACCGGCCCGAACATAAGCGCATCAGGAAGTGTTTTGCCGAGCGCAAGAGCCGAAGTTACGGTGGAAGAGAATGAATCGCCGGCTCCTGTTCTGTCAGTCGGCGGCTTTGGGTCAGGATACATCGGCATTTGCCAGTAGTCGCTTCCGTCGTATGCAAATGCGCCTTTTGGCCCGTCTGTTATTACAACAATTTTTGGACCGAGCGCATGTATACTTTCTAATAATTTTTTTATGTCGCTCTCTTGGGTTTTTAATATCCTCTGCGCTTCCTGAAGGTTTGAGAAGAAAAGGTCGGATACTTCGTAAATATCTTTTAATTTTTCATATCCCAGCTGCATCTGGAATGTTCCAGGCTGGAATGCAAGATTGACTTCAGGATCATCTTTTACATACTTTGCAATTTTGCTATGGAAAGGTAAAGAATTTTCTCCCAAAGATGAGAGATAAATCCATTTTGGCTTTCCAATATCTGGGAGTTCATATGGATATTCATGATGTTTTACCAAAATAGTCCTTTCTTCCTCGTACCACAGCACATAATGATAATTACTCTCTTTCCCAACGTGCACTTTCACAAAATTTGTATTGATGCCCTCTCTCTCAAGCGCCTTAATCACTATTTTTCCATTATAATCATCTCCCAGATTTGTCACAATTGCAGAGTTAAGTCCGAGCCGGTGTGCGGATACAGCGGCGTTGGGGCTATTACCCACAGCAGGCACTTCTGTGACGGATTCATATTCAATCTTGTCCCCGAAGTTAAGGCAGAGATTAGTCTTGCGCTCCTCAGCGTCTTTTTGGATTCTGGCGTCGCCTGCAGAGAGGCGTATAAATGCATCTGTTGTAATATCGCCTATAGCGACAAAATCGAGTTTTTCCATAGTGATCGTATTATACCACAAGAGAATTATTTATGATAAAATATACAGATGAAGAGTCTACGAGAAACAATAGAAGAAGCCGAATCAGAAAGAAGAGCTTTGGGGCACTTTAATATATCTGACACGGAGATGCTAAAGGGCATTTTCTCTGCGGCACAAAAGCTGAAACTTCCTGTAATCATCGGAACATCAGAAGGAGAGAGAGATTTTATAGGGATACGGCAGGCAGTTGCGCTTGTTAAGAGTTTGCGTGAGGAATATGACTATCCTATTTTTATAAATGCAGACCATACTTATTCACTTGAGAGGGTAAAAGAGGCGGTGGACGCAGGATACGATATGGTTGTTTTTGACGGAGCTAAACTGACATTTGAAGAGAATTTAAAAATTACCAAGGAATCTGTTGAATATGCAAAAAGTGTTAATCCCAATATCCTTATTGAAGGTGAATTAGGGTATATTGGAAAATCATCAAAGCTTCTGGATAAAATTCCTGAAGGTGCGGAGATTACAGACGAGCATTTGACAAAACCGGAGGACTTGGAGAAATTTGTGAAAGAAAGCGGAGTCCAACTTATAGCTCCTGCGGTAGGGAATCTTCACGGCATGTTAAAAGGGGCCAGTAATCCGGCTCTAAATATAGCTAGAATCAAGGAATTGAAAAATGTCAGCAATGTGCCGATGGTTCTTCACGGCGGTTCGGGAATTTCAGATGAAGAGTTTTCAAGCGCCATTGATTCAGGGATATCTGTCGTTCATATAAGTACTGAGATTCGGGTAGCATATAGGAGCGGGGTAAAGATATCACTTCAGGAAAATCCTGATGAAATCGCACCGTACAAATATATGAAAGAAGCAGTGCTTCATGTAGAGAAAGTAGCAGAGAAAAGATTAAAACTATTTAGTAAAATATAATATGGCAAAAGTTTTTATAACAAGAAAAATTCCGGAAGCGGGAATTAATCTTTTGAAAGAAAAAGGATACGAAGTTGATGTAAGCGAAAAAAGCGGAGTACTCACAAAAGAAGAACTTGTAGAGGCTCTCAGCGCAAAAGATTATGACGCGGTTCTTTCTCTTTTAACCGACAAGATTGATGCGGATATATTTGACGCAGTACCGACTGCAAAGATTTTTGCAAACTATGCGGTCGGATTTGGCAACATTAATGCAGAAGAGGCAAAAAAAAGAGGAATTGCTGTAACAAATACACCTGGCGTTCTTACTGATACTGTCGCCGAACACACATTTGCTTTAATTCTTTCAATTACATCAAGAATTGCAGAAGGCGATAGGTATACTCGTGCTGGTAAATATGAAGGGTGGGCGCCAGAACTTTTACTTGGAATGGATCTTAGGGAAAAGACTTTAGGTATAATCGGAGCGGGAAGGATTGGTTCGCAAGTTGCTAATATAGGGACAGGAGGGTTTGGAATGAAAATAATTTATTTTGATATTAAAAGAAATGAAGAATTTGAAAGGCAAACTGGCGCTGAGTTTCGCGAAAATGTAGAAGATGCTTTGAAGGAAGCCGATGTTATTACACTTCATGTCCCGCTTCTTGATTCAACTCGGCACTTAATAAATAAAGAGCGACTTCAGATAATGAAACCGACTGCATATTTGATAAATTCATCACGCGGGCCGGTGATTGATGAAAAGGCGCTTGTTGAGGTTCTGCGTGATAAAAAGATTGCCGGAGCGGCGCTTGATGTATTTGAAGATGAACCAAGGCTTGCTCCGGGACTCTCTGAACTTGAAAATGTTGTTTTGACACCCCATATCGCATCGGCAACTAAAGAGACAAGAAGCAAAATGTCTGAGATGGCGGCAGGTAACATAATAGAGTTTCTTGAAGGAAGAACTCCTCCGAATATAATTTGATTTTTTGTCTTAAATTGTTATACTCCAGAGCATGTTAGAGTTAAAGATAGAGAAAAGGGAAAAAATAGGAAAATCGCGAGATTTAAGAAAAGTAGGGAAGTTTCCTGCTGTTTTTTACGGTGGAAAAGAGAAATCCACACCAATCTCTATTCCTTACAAGGACTTTGAAAAAGTATGGAAGGAAGCGGGCGAGTCAACAGTCATTGCGCTCAGGGGAGTGGGGGAACCAAAAGAAGCTCTTATTCATGATATTGATATTGACCCAGTGACAAGTATTCCGCGACATGCAGATTTCTATATTATTGAAAAAGGCAAGAAAGTACAGGTTAAAGTACCACTTGAATTTACAGGAGAGGCTCTTGCTATCAAAGAGCTTGGAGGAACGCTTGTTAAAGTGCTTCATGATATTGAAATTGAAGTTACTCCAAAAGATTTACCGCAACATTTGGATGTTGACATATCAGGACTCGTTGATTTTACAAGTAGAGTATTTGCTAAAAATATCAACTTGCCCCAAAGCGCAGAACTTATAACCAAACCGGATGAAATCGTAGCACTTGTTACAGAAGCAGTTGAAGAGATAGAAGAAGAAGTTGTCGAAGCTCCCGACCTTGAGTCAATTGAAGTGGAGAAGAAAGGTAAAGAGGAAGCTGAAGGTGGAGAAGAAATCGTAGAAACTAAAGAAGCAGCTCCTGAGTCCAAAGTAAAAAAAGAGAAATAGATATAGAAAATTGGTATAATAATTTTATGAATCCTGCACGGAATTTAGGATTAATTTTAATTTTTATTGTTCTTGGGATGGCGTTTTCTGCGCAGATTATTTATGCCCAAGTTGACGGGAATAATGTTGCCGCACGTCGTGCTCAGCTTGAAAGAGATCTTGCCCAACTTGAAACAGAAATTCAGGGACAACAATCACTTCTTCAGGACAAACAGCGCGAGCGCGTGTCATTTGAACGCGATGTTGCTATTTTGGACGCGCAAATAGAGAAAGCGCGACTCTCAATCAGAGCCCGTGACCTTATCATAAGAAAACTCGGGCAGGATATTACTGGAAAAGAAAATGTAATAGGAGGCCTTAATGATAAGCTCGGAAGAGAAAAAGAATCGCTCGCCCAACTCTTGCGCAAGACAAATGAGATTGACAACATTTCTCTGGTGGAGATTATTTTGGGAAACCAGAATATCTCGGATTTTTTTGAGGACTTGGACACATTTGATTCAATAAAAGTCGCACTTACGGACTCGTTTGTTGAAATTGAAGACACAAAGACAGATACCCAGTCGCAGAAACGGGTGCTTGTAGGAAAGCAGTCCGAAGAGCTGGAGCTACGCTCAATCCAGCGGCTTGAGAAGAAGAAATTAGAACGGCAAGAGGGGCAAAAGCAGACAATCATTGAAGCCACGAAAGGCATTGAAGCAGAGTACCAGAAGATAATAAAAGCGAAAGAAAAGACTGCCGCCCAAATCAGAACCGAACTTTTCACATTACGAGGCACGGCCGCGATTCCGTTTGAGCAGGCGCTTGATCTTGCAAATATAGCATCGGCAAAGACTGACGTGCGGCCTGCGCTTATCTTAGGAGTGATAGCCGAGGAATCAAATCTCGGAGAAAACGTGGGAACAGGCAACTGGAAGACGGATATGAAAGCGCCACGCGATACCCAGCCTTTTCTTGACATAACAAGCCGACTCGGACTTGATCCTGATAAGATGCCGGTTTCCAAAAAACCGTGGTACGGATGGGGGGGAGCAATGGGTCCCGCACAATTTATTCCTTCTACCTGGATTTTGTATGAAACGAGAATTGCAAGAGCAACAGGACATAATCCCCCCAATCCTTGGGATCCTGGGGATGCGTTTATGGCCTCCGCAATACTTTTGATGGACAATGGTGCTGATAAAGGCACATACTATTATGAGCGTCTTGCGGCACTGAGGTATTTTGCAGGGTGGAGGAATGCGGAAAAGAGAGCTTATGCGTTCTACGGAGATGAAGTTATGGAACTCACGGCAAAATATCAAGGGTTAATTAATATTTTACAAAACAACTAAATTATGCTATCGTTGACCTCAATGAAAAAAGATATTCATCCAAAATACTACACAAATGCTAAAGTTACCTGTGCCTGCGGGAATACTTTTAAAGTGGGCTCAACTTCGGAAGTGATTGAAGTGGAGGTGTGTAGTGCATGCCACCCGTTCTACACGGGCACTGAGAAAATTATTGACACTGCTGGACGAGTTGAGAAATTCAAAGCGCGAATGGCAAAGGCAAAAACTAAGAAAACAAAGTAAATGGACATAGATAAATATAAGAATAATCCAAAAACTGCATATTTGGCAGAAGAATTTCAGCGCCTTCAAAAAGAGGAAGAACATGTTTTGGATATGGGGAAAGAAAGAGAGCTCAAAGAACTTACAAATGAGGAGCTCAAGAGCATAAGAGAGCAAAAGGAAGGAGTTGCAAAAGAGATTGAGAAAATCACCAAAACGCAGGATGAAGAAGAAAAATTTCCCAATGAACTTATTCTTGAAGTAAGAGCAGGTGCTGGAGGAAATGAGGCGGCACTTTTTGCTCAGGATCTGGCGGAAATGTACGAGAGATTTTCAGAGAAAAACGGTTGGCAATTTTCTCTCGCTGATAAGTCAGAAAATACGCTTGGTGGATACAAAGAAGCATCATTTGAAATAAAAGGAAAGGATTCTTACAAGAAACTTAGATATGAAACGGGAGTGCATCGCATCCAAAGAATTCCAGAAACGGAAAAATCAGGAAGAGTGCACACATCAACAGCCTCGGTTGCAATACTTCCTATACGAAAGAGTGCTGCATTTGAAATAAATCCTGTTGATATTGAAATGGAGTTTTCGCGCTCTGGAGGAAAAGGCGGGCAGAATGTGAATAAGGTTGAAACTGCGGTGAGATTGGTGCACAAACCAACTGGAATTGATGTCCGTAGCACGTCAGAGAGAAGCCAACAGAAAAACCGCGAGAAGGCGATGCAGATACTTCAGGCAAAACTTGAGATTCTGAAGATGGAGGAAGATGCGAAAAAACTTTCATCAGAGAGAAAAGAACAGATTGGTACAGGAGACAGGTCGGAGAAGATACGGACATATAACATTCTTCAGGACAGAGTAACCGACCACCGCATCAAAAAATCATGGCACAATATTGAAGGTATTTTTGCAGGAGACATTGACGACATTTTGTCTTCTTTTGAAGATGCAGAAAAAAAGAAAATGACTAAAATACTATTGCAAATAGCTATATAATCTGCTATTATTTTGGGTGCTGTATGGAAACGAAAAATACAGAAAAAAGAGATAGTAAAAAAGCCAGCCCAAAACTGGTTGATCTCGGACCGAAAAATGCGGGAAATATAGACCGCATGTTTGCTGTCGGAGCGCACTTCGGCTATTCAAAATCACGCAGGCATCCATCGGTGAAGCCGTATATTTTTGGAATGAAAAACTGGGTGGAGATTATTGATCTTGAAAAAACAAATAATCTTTTGACCACTGCAACAGAATTTGCAGAAAAACTCGGAAGTGAAGATAAGAAAATATTATTTGTTGGAAGCAAAAATGAAGCAAAGACTACAATTGAAGAAAGTGCGGGCTCTATTAATATGCCTTATGTTACAGGCAGATGGATTGGAGGAACGATTACAAATTTCTCTGAAATCAAAAAAAGAATAAATAGAATGGAAGATTTAATTTCAAAGCGCGAAAAAGGAGAGTTTGTCGGAAAATATACAAAGAAAGAACAGCTAATGCTCAGCAGGGAAATAGAAAATCTCAAAACAAATTTCTTCGGGGTAAGGTCACTTTTAGAAAATCCAAATGCTTTATTTGTTGTTGATACAAAAAATGAAGACACTGCGGTAAAAGAAGCAAGGCAAAAAGGTATACCTATAATTGGACTTTTAAACTCGGACAGTGACTTAACTGAGATTGATTATCCAATTGTTGCAAATGATGCAACATGCGCAAGCATAAAGTTTTTTGTTGATGAAATCGTTAAAGCGTATAGAAAAGGAATAAGTAAAAGAAAACAAGAATAAAAATATGGTAACAACGCAGCAAATAAAAGAACTTCGGGAAAGAACTGGGATTTCTATAATCCAGTGTAAAAAGGCACTTGAGGAAGCGCAGGGCGATTCCCAAAAAGCGGTCGCGCTTCTTCAGAAGAGAAGCGGAATTGTTGCGAGCAAGAAAGCGGGCAGGCAACTCAAAGCCGGTACAGTTGCAGCATACATTCACAATTCAGGAGATGTTGGGGCGATGGTCGCGCTCTCATCCGAGACAGACTTTGTTTCAAAGAACAAAGAATTTGTTGCGCTTGCTTATGAGATAGCAATGCAAGTAGCAGCTTCTGAGCCAGAGGATAAAGATGAACTTCTCGGGCAGGAGTTTATCAAGGATCCGGAACGTACTGTTAAAGACCTAATTGAATCTGCGATACAGAAATTTGGAGAGAAGATTGAAGTTACTGACTTTGCAAGATTTTCCCTGCGGGGGTAATATTTAAACTATGGCAGCTGTATTTTCATTTGCTTTTGCGTTTCTTGCCATCATCGGAATGCTGGTAGTTAAAAACTGGGAAATAAAAGCCGGTAAAACGCTTTTTCACGATGCTAGATTCAAAGCTGACAAAGAGGTCGTAAAATGGATAACGGTGCTTAAAAGCCATGTGCCGACAAGAAGCAGGCTAATATCAAAAGAGTTGATGCACAACATAGCTTATCATGTAAGCCACGTCGCGCTTGCTGGTGTGCGTTTTGCGGAGCGCAAATTAGTGAAGGTTATAAACTTCATAAAAGGAAAGGGTGTAGTAAAGAAAGACGCAGTAGCGTCGCATTATCTGAAGAATGTCTCAGAATTTGAAAGGCATCCTGACAGAAAAAATGATAAATAAATATTGCCGGTGTAGCTCAGTTGGTAGAGCAACTCTCTTGTAAAGAGTAGGTCGTCGGTTCAAGTCCGACCACCGGCTCCAATTTCTCCTTTAAGCCAATTACAGTACTTTTCATTCGCACTCATGGGGATTTTAATAATGCAGGGGATTTTGTATGAGTGGATTTTCTCTACTTCTTTTTTTACTTTCTCAAATTTCTTCTCTGTTGTTTTTCCAATAATTGTGTACTCATTCTCGTCGGCGATTTTTCCTTTCCACCAGTATAAACTCCTCGATGCGTAAATGTTGGCGCATCCGATAAGCCTTTTTTCAAGTAAATGTCTAGCTACCTTTTGCGCCTCATCCTTGCTCGGATTTGTGATATAGATGAAGATAAAACTCATTTGTGTGTATTATAGTATAATTGGTTTAATATAACACACCCTTATACATATAATATTTCGGACCTACATTCTCTGAACTCTTACTGACACTTTTGTTTGCGACGATAATAGAAGTTTGCAATTTTATTCAATGCGATGCTATAATAAAACTAATAGAAGCTTTAGGTTAAGTGACAATATGCCGCTTTATCCGAAAGACTTTTCTATAAGGTCTATTTTTTATCAAAGTAATCAAGTAAATAAAGTGGCATACGATAATCAAGGCGCTGGCGAGCGTCAGATGTTTGAAGGAAATTGGGCATGCTCAAGCTGCGGCGGAGCTATAACACAACTTCCGTTTCAGCCTGACCCTGCGCGGGAAGACGGGCTTCTCTGCAGGGACTGCCATAAGCAAAAGGTGGCGGACAGGCCAAGGAGAGACAGCGGTCCTAGGCAGATGCATCAAGGTGACTGGAAATGCGCAAATTGCGGAGGTGATATAAAAGAGCTACCGTTTGAGCCAGATCCGGCAAAAGCCGATCAGCTTAAATGTAGAGACTGTTTCCGAAATAGATAAAATAAAACCCCCGCGACCGAAGACCGCGGGGGTTTTGTATTTAACATATGAGAACTTTTAGGGACAGACTATAGGCATTATTAAAATGATAATAAATATATAGACAGCACGTACATACCAGATTTCCTAGAAAGATTCGTTGACTTTGTACAGAACATCTCGCCGAGAGAACTCTTCGGAGAGATTGTCTCGTTTATTTCTTTCTCTATTTCTTATATACTTCTTCGCCCCCACGCACTTTTTCGGAAACTTTGACTCCGATTACCTCTCCTTTCTTTGCTGACGAGACATCCTTGTGCTCGACTTGTATTGAAAAAATCTTTTCCTCAAAATCGGTAGTCGCACTCTTGAAGTGCAATATATCGCCGATTGATATACTGTTCGAGAGCTCTATAATAGCAACGCCAATCTTTGAATAATAGTGCGTTACTTTGCCGATAAGTTTTTCTTTTTCACCAGCCATAAATATACGCTAATTAATAATATTTTATTATACTCCTTAGAGAGAAATAGGTCAACTTTAAACAAAATCAAAACCCCCTCCGCCTAAGGCGGAGGGGGTTTTGCAAGTTATTTAGGCTTTAGTAACATTTGTAGCGTTAAGGCCTTTTGGACCTTCTGCTACTTCAAAAGTAACTTTGTCGCCTTCACGAAGATCATTGAATTGCACATTCTGAAGTTCGTTTGAGTGAAAGAAAAGATCTTTTTCTTCACCCTCGCGAGAAATGAATCCAAATCCTCGGTCAGTAACTCGAGCTATTGTTCCTTCCATTTTGTTGTAAGAAAACTAGTCTAATAATATTCAAACCATCATACTGGTAAGATTAAACTTCGACTTGTTAGTTTTCCTCAACAGCTTCGATTTGATTGCCATAAGTATAGCAATAAGCTACATTTTTGTCAAGCTCTACGAATACGGGATGATTAAAATAGATACCTCAAATAATACTATTTGAAGCGTCCATTTTGCTTTTTACTGAAATTTTAGTAAAATACATTAGTATTCCGGCGTAGCTCAATGGTAGAGCAGCTCCCTGTTAAGGAGTTGGTTGTAGGTTCGAATCCTACCGCCGGAGCAAGTCTGGACTATCAGCTAGTTCCAGTACCAAGTTGAAGGGAGAAGCTAAGGTAAAACTTAGCTTTTTTCCTTTTACGGTAGGGTTCTGAAGTAGAAAATTCAAAAAGGCTCTTTTTTGAGCTGGTTCAGAACAATTCTCAAAAATGTCTCTTGCCCTTCGTGCTACAGAAATGACTGTAGACACGGTTGTTTGGTATTCATAGTCGGCTTCTCTGTGCTCGGAAAGTTCAATTTCCAGAAGTTGCAGTTTGTCTGCATACTCTTGATGTTTTTTGTCATAGACATCCTTAGTAATACTCTGGTCCAAGTAAGCGTCTAGTAACCGATTGTCCCTATCTTTGACCTGTTCGTATTCGTTACGGATGCGGTTTACTTGGCTCTTATGATACTCAACCTCTGACTCTGTGTTTTTCCTTAATTCAGCAACAAGGTCATTCTGGACCTCTTCGGTTATCGTGCCGAACTTGTCCAGCACTTTATAGACAGGTTTTAGCAACTCGTTCTCGTTTGTGTACTCTCTTTTACAGATACCCTTTGCGTTCGTACAGGAGTAGTAAACATACCGCCTTCCGCTCGGCTTCACTTTAACCTCAGGAGACATTGAGCATCCGCAGTTTTGGCACTTCAATAGCCCTTTGAATACATAATCGGCTGAGAGGGGTTTAGAGGGCATTTTGCGGCGTTTTAGACGCACTTCTTGGCATTTATCAAAGAGTTCTCGGCTAATTATTCTGGGGTATTTGTGAGTATATGAGCCGTATTTCTTAGATACGGCAG
>CEPX01046475.1_pt1 | contig 14730 bp, 10 predicted proteins | sample 361361 | NCBI WGS metagenome assembly CEPX01 (sample SAMEA2619974, study PRJEB7988) | marine metagenome | biome: marine biome (ENVO:00000447); feature: mesopelagic zone (ENVO:00000213) & marine oxygen minimum zone (ENVO:01000065); material: "saline water (ENVO:00002010), including plankton... | reverse complement strand
TGTAGAAGTCTTTCTTCTAATTTTTGTTTTAGTGCTACTAAAAAGCAGCGTTAAATTTGTGCCACAAAACCGTGCTTGGTTAATCGAACGCTTTGGTAAATACCATTCAACCAAAGAAGCGGGCTTAAACTTTATTGTGCCATTTATTGACCGTATAGCCGCTGATCGCAGTTTAAAAGAACAAGCGCAAGATGTACCTTCGCAGTCTGCGATCACGAAAGATAATATCTCGCTCATCGTCGATGGTGTGCTGTATTTCCGTGTGCTTGACCCTTATAAAGCCACGTATGGTGTTGATGACTATGTGTTTGCGGTTACTCAACTATCACAAACAACAATGCGCTCTGAGCTTGGCAAAATGGAGCTAGATAAAACCTTTGAAGAGCGCGACATGTTAAACACCAACATAGTTACCGCGATTAACCAAGCTTCTGAGCCTTGGGGTATTCAGGTTTTACGTTACGAGATTGTATACCCCCAAATACAACTACCACTTCAGTCTAAAATAAGACTATTAGATAGCTTTTTCTCGATAAATAGATTTTTTTGTGCTTTTAAATTTTTAATGTATACTCCTAAATAATACCTGTTTACCACTTCGTTTAGGGAGAAGGAAATCTCAAACTTAACACTAAAAGCGACTATTGCTCCCAACAATGTTAAGCCATTTGAAAGTCGTGTAGTCATATCATCCCGAGGGATTCTTTCCAGTCATGTGGAATATTTGGCTAAATACAGGAACAAAAGCAAGTCTTGGCGCAACCAGTCATGTAATGCTGTTGTTAAGTTCTTAGATTACTCAGAAGCATATGACCATAAATTTAGAAATCCTCGTTTAATGTTTGAAGCTTTTGCTGAAACACTTATTGATGGAACTATATTAGAAGACGGTAGTGATCCAACCCATCTTTGGTGGGAACCATTACAACCAGCGACAGCTAACGCCATAATTAAGCACATTACAAAGTTCAGCGACTTCATTTACAGTAAAACAAAAGACGAACGTCACTTACTTAACCCGGATGTTCACGCAACAAGAAGTGAGTTTTTACTTTCCCTAGCGGCCTATCATCATCGAAAGAACAATTCACTCCTTGCTCATACGTTTGATGACCAAGCGGCGCTAGAAAAAGCAAAACGCAACAAGTTGGTGAAATTGCACCATACGACAAAACAAAAAGATGTTAAGGCCACTGAAGAAGACGTAATCATAGATTTGATAACAAATGGTTTTTGGCGCACTAAAAACAGAAACGATTTAACTAATTTAAACATTAAGAATGTGCTTATTAGCATGTTAATTAGTTATGGTGGGCTGAGGGTAAGTGAGCCATTCCATATATTCATAAGCGATATTTACGATGACCCAACGGATGACTCTCAGTGCTTTATAAATATTCAGCACCCTGCACTTGGCGAAGCACCTGAATATTGGCGTAAACACAGTGGAAATAAGTATGCGACTAGAGATGCTTACTTACGAAAAAAATATGGTTTGCGACCACGGACTGAGCTACTAAACACCTTTGGTGCAGGCTGGAAATCTCGTCATATAACTTCATTTAACGTCTATTTGTTTCCGAGTACAGCTGCTCGCTGGTTCAAAATGCTAGTTGATCTATACATTAGAGATCAACGAGTAACATCCCAGACGCATCCACATCCATATTTGTTTTCAGATAAAAATGGAAAACCTGCAACGATTAAGCAATACACAACAGCTCGACAAAAGGCCCTGAGAAAGTTGGGTTATGACCCTTCAAAATATGCTGGCAATAATCCGCATGGAGGAAGGCACTTCTTCGGAAGCACGTTAAAGGCTAAGGGAGTAAACGCTATACACATTAAAGAGGCTATGCATCATAGCAGCATCAAGTCACAGGAAACCTACGTTGAGGCTGAGATCAAAAAGGAAATGAGGGCTGAGATGCTTAAACTGGAGTCTAAAGTTGAAGAGTCGGTATCAGTTCAAATATCATCTGGAGCTCAAGATTTTTTTAATGATATGAACTCATTGGGAAAAGAATAATATTAGAGTGATTATTTTCGTTCGCGATAAAAATATTAATCACCACACCAACTCGTTAAAAGTTTGACGAATGATATATATGAACAATAAAAGGGGTGTCTAGTTGGCCAAGAGATTTTATAGCTATCAAGAGGCTATGCGTAAAGTCCATGATGCAGGGATTAAAACACGAAGTGAATACCAAAAATGGTACAAAATAGATCCTATGCTGCCTGCGAAACCTTGGATAGTTTATTCTGAACACTATGAAAACTCAGAGTTTTTTTCGAAAACCGGTTTCTACACCTACGAGGAAGCCTTGCAAAAAGTAAACGAAGCAGGGGTAAAGTCAACTCGCGAATATAAGCAGTGGCATAAATTAGATCCACGCATGCCTTCACATCCTTGGGCTGTGTACGGTGATGAGTTTAATAACGATGAATTCTTCTATAAATCCAAAAGAGGAAAGTTCTACACCTACGAAGAAGCCATACATAAAGTACATGAGGCGAGAATCAAATCAACGGCTGAATACAGAAAGTGGCAAAAGTCAGATCCTAGGCTACCAGCTCAACCTAAGCGGTTTTATGGTGATGAATTCGATAATGCTCAATTTTTTGGTAAGCCTCAAAAAAAGCCAATCTACTCCTATCGAGAAGCTATGCATAGAGTGCAACAGGCTGGGATTAAATCAACTGCCGAATACAAGCATTGGCAAAGAGCTGATCCACGAATGCCAGCAAGCCCTTGGTATGTATACGATGGCGAGTTTGACAACATTGAATTTTTTGGTAAACCACAGAGTGAAGGGTTCTACACATATCAAGAAGCTATGCAAAAAGTGCAGCAAGCAGATGTAAAATCAACGGTTGATTATAAACAGTATCAGAGATCAGATCCGCGTCTCCCTTCGAATCCTTGGCATGTTTACGGTAAAGAGTTTGACAACGCGACGTTTTTTGCCAAAGAGAGTTTCTACTCATACCAAGAAGCCATGCGTAAAGTACATGATTTTAAGATAAAAACAAAATCCGAATACTTGGAATGGCAAAAACTAGACTCTAAATTACCTTCGCAACCACAGAAAACTTACGGAAGCGAATTCGACCATTTAGAGTTTTTTGCTAAGGAATTATCGATTGAAGAGTTCGCTGAGCAAGTAAAAAAGAAAGGAGTTACCAAAAAGATAGAGTATGACAAACAACTTGTTGGCACTTCACCAATATACCCCAAAGATCCAGTAAAATATTATGGTGTTGATTCATTTAAATCCTTGATTAAGTTTGATTATTGGGGGTTAGATGAAACGCGTGAATATATCAATGCTCATAAAATTAAAACTTCATATGAATATATTGAACATGCTAAGGTTGTACCTCACCTGAGAGCTCACCCTAACAAAATTGAAGGTTTTATAGGTGAGTTACACTACTATCGAACCAAACCTTTTGAAGTATTTCTTGAGCAATACCCAAACTTTAAACCTTGGTGCGATGTTGCAAAAATCTACCTTGTTAATGGTAGCAATATCGCTAAACGTACTTCGATTATTGAAAAATTTCTTAACTGGTTAGCAGAGAGTAACATTGAAGGTGATCCTCTCGCCTTCTTGATTAATACGTCAAGGTTTCCTGATGTTAATAAATTTTTGGCAAGCCTATCAAAGCAAGAGCAGTCGACTAATACTATCGGCATAGTTAACGATTACCTAAACCTGGTTTTAAAAACGTATTGCACTGATGAAGACGAAGAAACTGGTGAAATTTTTTGGCATCCAGACTACCGAAATCCTTATATTAATCAATCACTCGACGGGGTCACTCGTGATGCAAAACCTAATGAAACAGTAAAAAAAATTCTTCCTTTTGCTTATGTGGATAAAGCTAGAAAGTTTTTGTGTCCTTACAGCGCAAACAACTTCAGCGATCTAGATGCAGCACGGGATATTTATCAATCGGACTATTATGAAGTTGATGAGTCTCATATAGATAAAAATGATCCCAACTGTGTATGGCGAACTCGTGAGGTTTTTAGAAGCAGCGGTCGCAGGAAAACCATCATTTATGAAATGTGGTCGCCAGTACGGACTGTTGCCATGTTGACATTATTTGAGTTACCAATACGTGGTCAGCAAATATTATGGAACGACTCGGGCGAATGGGATAAAGAGTTACCCCACTACAGAAATGGGCAGTTGGTTTGGGAGAAGAACCTAAGAGATGTGCAAAACCACTTTAAAATACCTCAAGGATTTATTAATCGTTATGATGAAGATTCGTTCGGGTTTTACTGCACAACCAACAAAACCAAAAATGCAGAAGGAGGATATGCTGCTCCTTATATGCCTGATCACCTAGCAAAATGGCTCATTCTTTTACGTGACTGGCAAATGAAGTATAACCCTATTACCTCACCAACAAAGTGGTCAAATGACTTCATGCAAAAAGGAAGTCATGTTTCTAAAACCCGATTAAGGCGAAGAGGATATGAAGGTCAGCAATGTTTCTTGTTCAGGGATCCAACCGCTAAAAATGAGGTTCTTCGCTCACGACCTTTGACTAAAAGTGCACTAAGAAATGGATTGCCTATTTTGCTGCATCATATTCAAGATGAGCAAATAAAGCTAGCATCATTTGACGACACACCTCGATGGGATGGATCACAGATGAAAACGATGAGTCGTTACAGCTCTGAATATTCCCCTCATAGCTTACGAGCAAGCATCATTACTGCCTACTTGGTTGATCATAAATTGTCACCGGTATTAGTTTCTAAGCTGGTTGGCCATGCTAGCCTGGTTATGACTATTTATTATGCAAAAGTGACTGCGCCGGCTATGAAGCGCGAATTTGAGCGTGCTGAGTTTGAGGCATTGAAAAATAAGCAGAACTCAATTAACGATGCAGTCATGGCCGCCAAGTTTAAAAACTTAAAGGCGTCTTATGTTGATAATACAAATGGGGAATTTCTTACAAAGCTAGAAGGTATAACTGGAAATGCTATCGTTGATAAAGGATGTGGTATCTGTCCATTAGGTGGCCAGAGTTGTCATGAAGGCGGCGAGCTTGTTGCTGAAAAATCGACATACCGAAGTCCCGTTCCAACGTCGTTGGTTTTAGGACGAAGTAACTGTGTTCGCTGTCGATTTTTTATAACCTCTCCAGTTTATCTGCCGGGGCTAAAAGCGCTATTTGACTCTATAGCACTGAGTATTCGAGACTTAAACGATAGAATTGAAGAGGTCAGTGAACAGCTAGAAAACCTCAAAGATGAACGCGATGAATGCGAATGTGCTGGACAAAGTTTCACGAAAACATTTGAGCTTAACCGCTTGCAATCGGTATATGAAACATCTGTAGCCTCTCTCGATGGCGCAATGTCCGATGCTATTGCTACTTATCGCTTAAGTGATGCGGTAATAAATTTGCTGAACGATGAAACACCTGATGCAAACGATAAAAAGCTTCCTATGGTGCTCAATGATTCAACACTCTCGATTGAACTACGTGAATCCTCTAAGTTTGAACAGCTACATGAGATTTGTCAGTACGCCGACTTGTTTATGTTTTCAGACCCCAAAGCAGCCGTGATGGAACGAACGCAAAAGATTAACAAAATGCTTTTGGAAAACGACATCTCAGCAAGCTTGTATAGCCTAACTCTTGAACAACAAAAATTGATTGGAAACCATCTAATAAACAATTTAGTCAGACGCTTGGGGGGATGGAATGAACTAGACAACGTCGCTGAAAAACGTACTAAACTGCGAGACTATTTACCAGCGGTAGAGTTAAAGTCATTAACAACTGAAATAAAAAATCTATCTAACAGCATACCGATAAGAAATGAAGCCTTACCTGAGGGAGAACCTTCTCTATGAATACTGATGTTCAAGAACTGTATGACGATCTTATAGCGGATTGTAAACGCAAAGACGCACGAGATAAGTTATGTATTCTTAAGTCTGTACTGGATGAGCAAGTTGACAATAATGTAACGGTATTTAGCCTGAAATACGTCGCTAAACTTTCGGAAGAACGCGGTGGTCCTGCTTATCAAACCATCATTAATAAATCAGGTAAACGCTACAAGACGTTGTTTGATAAGTATATCGAAGTTTATGAAGATAGGCGTGAAAAGTCGCCTATTGAAGATAAGAACAGTTGGATTGATAAAATTGAGGATACGGCTTCACAATATCGAATTAAACGTATGCAGTCAGAGCTGAAAAAACTCAAGTCTGAAAATGATTTGCTTAGGCAAGTAAAGTCGGAGGTGGTTATAAAGCTAGATAACTTTGATGGTGGACTTGAAGCTATTGATAATCAAATGAAGCAAATTACGGCGTCACCTATCAATCTTCTTACCTCTGAGCTTGAGACATTAAAACAACTTCTTGATGAAGTATATTTACGTCGAAACAATCTTAACTATAACGAAAAAGGATCTCTCTTATACACTTCGGAAAGTGGTGAGATTGTCCAAATATCAGATCGTCGTTTGGACAGCGCCCTTAATAAAGTACTAACTGTGCATAGTGATAGTAATTAGTATGGCTAACGGACAACAAAAAGCTCAGCAAACACTAGAAGCTTTTGAGCTGTGGGTTTCGACTCAATCCAATGACGATTTCACTCAGCTAATCTACAGAGGGCAACTCAATCGCGGCGAAATAGCTAAAGCCATCGGTTGTGGCAAATCTGCTCTTAATCAAAACCCAGCGCTTAAAACAGCTCTTAGTAACTTAGAAGAAAAGCTTCGCGAGGAAGGTGTACTTCCGCCCCTAACAGTAAAAGCAAAAGAAGAATCAGGCAAACCCAAGCAATACGACAACACTACCCATAAAAAGCATGTTGAGTCGAAAAGGCTATCGGCTATTGAAGCCGAGAATATTGAACTGAAAGCTAAAATTAAAGAGTTAGAATCTAAGCTTGAGCGCTTTGGTGAGTTATCGGACACCCTATATGAAATGGGGTTTATGCCTCGATGAATACAGAGTATTTTCGTGTAACTAGCATAAGGTTTCATAGCAATAAACATGTGATTTTCATGGGCATCCCGCTCAAAAAAAATAGCTATAAAATGCACAGCGGTAAGTACACGGTTTCAGTTAAAGCATGCCCTGATAGCCTCCCTGTGAGTCCGGCTATTGGTCAACACTGGGAAGTTAAAGGTGTAAAAACCTACAGTGAGTATGAGAACAATGGCTATGTCATGACACAGCATGTTTTTGACTCACCAATTGAAGCAAAATGCTCTCTTCCTGAAATTGGTGAACAACTCATAAAGTTTATAGCCAACGAAAAAGACTTTATAGGTATCGGTGAAAGTAAAGCCAGACGGTTGTGGAATGCCTTGGGGAATGACTTTCATCATCTTGCTAAGAAAGACACAACAGAGTCGAGAAGTCGACTTAGCGGCCTTCTGAGCGAAGAGTCCATCAATGCACTTTATAAAGGCTATGCCAAGTATGCTAATTTAAGCGCGTGTAACTGGATGTCAAATCACCATATACCTTCTTCTATTCAACAGCGTTTGCTTAAGCATCATAACGAAAAGTCCATCACCGCCATTAAGGAAAATCCATATCTATTGATCGGTTTTGGTATGTCATTTGAGGATGCAGATAGACTCGGCGTTACCATATTCGACCGTGACGAGGATGAACCCAAACGCCTAAGCGCAGCGTTAGAAATTGCAATTCGCAAACAAATAGAATTGGGTCACACTTATACAACACAAAATGAGCTTAAGCCAAAGTTAGCTGCTTTATTAAAAGACCAAGAGTTATGTGCCAAGGCGTTTAAAGCTGGACATCATAAGGCTCAATACGTTCTTAATCATCAATTAGGTACATATCATCCAACAGCACAACTACTGATGGAGAATGTCGTTGCAAAACGACTGAATAAGCTTGCTAGGCAAAATAATTTATATGACGAAAATGCAAATTCTGCATATTGCTTTGCTGTTGAACAATTGCCTTATGAGCTTACCCAAAAACAAACCGAAGCAGTAATAACATGTTTAGATAATGCGGTAAGCTCTATAACCGGTGGGGCTGGAACGGGAAAGACAACTGTTCTCAGAACGGCACTTAGAGCATATCATCATCTAGGATATGAAATTCATGCAGTTGCACTTAGTGGCAGAGCGGCAATGAGGTTGCATGAATCGATAGGTTTTATTACTTCAACCATCGCCAAGTTACTTCGTGATGCACCAATTGAACCAAGTAATGAACAACCAAAGCACCTATTGGTTATTGATGAAGCCAGTATGATTGATTTGCCCACAATGTATCGCTTGGTAAACCATCTTCATCCAGAGGTACGCATTATATTCACAGGTGACCCTGACCAACTACCACCAATAGGGTGCGGTAAGGTTCTTGCAGACATAGTTCTATCAAATACCATTGCAAACACTATGCTGGATATCGTAAAACGCCAGGAAGGCTCAACTGGTATACCAGAATATTCAAAGCAAATAAACCAAGGCTTAGTCCCTGAAAGTTTAAGTTCTGGGGCGGTATACTTTCATGAAATTCCTAAGCACCGTATTGCAAATGTATGTTGCGAGTTATATGAAGAGTCACCATACAATAGCCGTGTTATGGCGCCGACTAAAAAACTGGTTCAAGACATTAATAATCAAATTCAGGATGTTGTTAATGAGCATGGAGAGCAATTAAAGTTCAATCTCCATGGCGATGAGTTTCATGTAAAACTTAGAATTAACGATCAAATATTGTTCACTCAGAACTTGTACGATAAAGGAATCAACAATGGTTCGCTTGGGGAACTCACTTCGGTTACTTCGACCGAAGGCTCATTTGGTGAAGTGACACTAGATACTGGTGACAAAGTTGAAATAACTCAGCAAGTGCTTGATGGAATGGAGTTAGGGTATGCAATAACACTACATAAAGCCCAAGGCTCTCAATTTCCTAGAGTAATCATAGCGCTTCAAAAAGGCCGAATTGTTGACAGAGCATGGCTTTATACAGCTATTACTCGGGCTGAAAATGAAATACACATTGTCGGTTCATCTGAAGATTTTAAATCAATCATCCAGTCACCTAGTAACTCAAACAAGAGAAATAGCTACCTTTATGAAATGTTGCGGATGTAAGAAACAAAGCATCTAAATTGTACTAAAATCAAGGCTTCATTATGATCTCAATACTGAAATAAAGCCTTGATGATAAACTCGAATTTTGAAATAAGCCTTCATTCTGATCGCAACGCTGAAATTAAGCCTTGATGATACGCGCAAATATTAAAATAAGCCTTCGTTTTGATCGCAGTACTGAAATTAAGTCTTAATGATAAGCTCAAATATTGAAATAAGCCTTCATTCTAATCACGTTACTAGAATGAAGCCTTAATGATAAACGCAAATATTGAAATAAGCCTTCATTCTGATCGCGGTACTAGAATGAAGCCTTGATGATAAGCGCAAATATTGAAATAAGCCTTCATTCTGATCGCAGTACTGAAATTAAGTCTTAATGATAAGCGCAAATATTGAAATAAGCCTTCATTCTGATCGCGGTACTAGAATGAAGTCTTGGTGATGTACTCTAATATTGGATTAAGACCTTTTATGATCTGTAAGGGTAAAATTCATTTGAATAAAATGAGATCACAACCGCTGAAAAAATACTTCACTTTAAATCCACTTATTTTAATTAACCTTTGAACAATTCTGCTTTGATTTGTTTAAGTTCCTGTCCATGGTTTTACTAAGCCTAAGTCACTATACACACCTTCAAGCACTTCTATGTCCAGGGGCCATCTACGGTGCAAGCTAACGCGGAAGCGCTTTGACAAAAAATACATCAGCAAAACAAACGAATGCCTAAATTCGACAGCTGTTGTTTGTCTACTTTTTATTCTGTCACAAACATAACTATATTTAGGGTCTTCAAGAAAAGCTTGAAACTCTTCCGTTGAGGTTTTCTGGAGCAGCTCATTCAAGCTACTAAGAATATGGTCGGTACTTTTACCGTCATATATTAGTTGAATGTCGTTGAGGCGCTCCTGAGCTTCCTGATTTATTATGCTTTTCCATGCATTAATATCCGCCGTTGCACTTTCCAGAGCATCTTTAGCACTACAAAGCAAATCATCTGTAGTTTCCATTAAGGCCATACTTTTAGCAAAGGTTCTATGCACTTCTGGCGAAGCGCCAATATTGCCCTTATAAATCGTATCATGCGCGAGTTCAGCGTAGGCATGTTGTAATAGCGTTCTCAGCTGAACTTCACACGGAGTACCAGCTTTTATCTCAACCCCTTTGTGAGTGACACCTTCTGTAGCATAGACAATATAGTGAACAGACTGGTAGTCGAACATTCTGGGGTCATCCCCCTTCCATTCATCAAACTCTTTATCCTTTGAGTAAGTCCAATTCACCGAACTTTGGACTATGTCGCAAAGTAGCGCCAACTGTGAGGTCAGTAATACAACAAACCTAATTCCAGCCTTGTCTGTAATTTCTTTGTACGGATCTTTGTACTTGTTGCGCTTTCTGACAAAGGCCTTGGTTACTAATGAATCAACCTGCTTAACTCTTTGCGAAGGTGGAATCTTTACCCACTCTAAATACGCAATCGATGAACCCGCATACGATAAAATACCGCTATTGATTTCATTTAGAACAAAGTCCGCCCACGCCTCATACATAGGACGTTCAGCTTCGTATAAATTAATAAAATCTTCGCGGTTCATTTATTCTTGCTCTGTCAGTCTGCCTTTTATTTGCAGAGTAGTATGTTCATCTGTTACCTGAAGTACCTGCACCATCTCATCAAATGTTTCGGCAGGCGCAGTTAGTTTAACACTGGAAGAAAAGTTCATTTTTCGATGCTGTAATTTTCGTCTTATTAGCGCATTATCTTTAGCTACAGCTGTAGTAGGAAAATTCTTGTTTTCCATATAGGAAGCATAGTCATCTCGAAGGTCTTCATTCATGAACTGCTCAGCGAAGTTGCTACTTTGAATGGTGTTACTTTGGTCTGTTTTCAGATAAGTATGTAGAGCCTGCTGCAAATCTACTTTAGTTTCGGTTGCTAAATCGGCGTCGTTAATAAAGCCTTTTGTGTATTCAAAAAAGTCACGAGTTCTCTGCTCTGCATTTTCTGGTATCCTTAACCCTAAAAATCCTGAGTAGAAATATCTTGCAGCTTTGCGGTCATCCTTTGCTTTGATATTACTATCAAAAACATAAGCCTCAAAGTCATCACAATCTCTAATTTCTTCACCAATACTAGCGCCATCAATTTCGACAAATACGCCAACTTTATACAGCTTTGATTGTGGCGTTAGTATCAGGTTGTCAAGGAACTCCATTATAACCTGATCACCATCCTCTTTTTCAACAAACCCAGCTTGCTGCTCTGCTTTGATAATGAACAAGCAGCGTTTACTAGCTGCCCCGGCAGTTCCATCAATGATAACTATGGTTCCGCCTGGCCAGTTTTTACTTGTATGAGCTGTGGTATGTAGCTCAGCAATTTCAACTGAATTATCGATAAAGTTCGAGTTATCATCAGTTAGTAATCTTGTGGCGCAATGAAAGCAACTGGCCGCTCCATCTTGTGCAATATCCATTTGTAGGCTATGAGAACCATTACCGAGGACGCTACTAATACGCTGCTGTAATTTATCTAATCCATTTGCATCTAGGCGCGTCAATGATTTGCTTGGAAAAGGATCTACTCTCCCCTCTTCATTTGGTTTGTATACATTATGAAGAATGATTCTATTGAAATTAAGGTTGTCGAAAGTAAAGGACATTGAAGTCGCCGCTCCTTGCGTTATTGATTCTTTTAACTAGATAAACTCAGACAGTAGTAGATTTTACATTCATATTATTATGGATTTTTTGGCCTTTTTTTCATATCAAAATTTTCAGTCAAGACTTCCATAATTTATACTCAAGCTACTCTTACATTTTTTAAATGTCAAAACGATTTCATTTCATTTACCGAGATTAAAAACAAAGCTTGATTCTAATAACGAATATTTAAATTAAGCCTTAGTTCTGTTCTTCACCCTGAAAAAAAGGATGATTTACAGCCCCAATTTAATAACTTAACCGTAGTCATCAGGGTTCAGTGGCTCAACACGAGTTAAAGAGCCGTGTGCTTTTATTTGTTCACTACTTAAGGTTTGGTCTGAAAACATTTCAAGCTCAATTAAACGCTTATCTTCGTCAAGGTTACATAATAGAATATCACCGATATTTAATTTGCTTTCTTCATTATCAGGTAGTGGAATAGTCCCATTTTTACCTACAGTTACAATCATATTTAACCTACCCATTTTGTTTAATAAGGCTTCATTCTGATCTAAACACTAAAATGAGGCCTTCACACTGCTCACAAGCAATCTTATTTACGCGAATTATCAAATTTATTTTGAGCGCGTAACCAAAATTCGCAATGCATTCCGGTTAACGCCTCAAGCCGTTTAGCCAAAGTAACTGTTACGCTTAATTTCTCCTTAACAAAATCGTCGAATTGCTCCACCGATAGGTCTAGCATCTTGTTGAGGCTTTTATTATTTAGTCCCTGAGCTTTCAGCTTGTGGAAAAATAAGTCCTCGAAGTATCTTGCTGGGTGAAGCATCTCTTTGTCGTCAGGAATATCGACAATATCGCCGTCTTCAATTGCAGCAATGTATTCAATTTTTTTTTGGCTGCGACTTCTGGAAGTCGTCACAGTTACACCGGGATTACCAAGGATGCGTAGCTTAAACGGGTTTGAATATCGCCCTTGACTTATCTGCCAACTGCCACTCGAAGCCTGGATTACTTTTGCACTAGGGATAACACTCATGACCGTGGCAACAACTGATTCGACCAACTTAGCGTGGCTAGTCGCATCTCTACTTAATTCGATTGCAATTGTCCCACCTCCTGAGTGGCTTACAATTGCATCATCAAACCCCGCCTCGAAGAGACAGTTGTCAATATCATCTAACGTTAGAGAGTCATTATTAATTTCAAACCTTATGACAGCTTCAACCATAACGAGTATGCCTTTTTCTGATCAACAGTCACTTAAGCCTACACCAACAACCTTAAAATAATCAAAATGATTACATCAATTTGATTGCTCCTTTTAGCCGTTTAAGCTAAAGTACTTTGATTAAAACTTGGTTTTATTAAAGTATGCAGCTAGAAAATCTGAACCATGCACAGCGTGAACGCCTTGCTTTTATCGACTTTAGCCTTGAATTCTTTGGTCAAATAGCAAGAGCAGACTTGATCCAAAAATTTGGAACTGGTTTGGCTTCGTGTACTCGCGATCTTTCACTATATCGAGAGTTGGCACCAGAAAATGCTGTGCTTATGCATGAGAATAAGCGGTATGTGCGCTCAGAAGCATTTAGAGCCATTTTCGAGCACAACCCTGATGAAGCCCTGAAAACATTAGCAAGGGGCTTTGGAGATGGCTTCTCGTTGCCACAAGAGAAGTCATCGGCATGCTTTGATGCGATTCGGCTGGTTTATCCAAGCGCTGAAATCATTTCGGCCATCATGAGAGCCATTTACTCTAACTCAGTAATCCGATGCGAATATGAGTCACTCAGTAGCGGCACGACCAAGAGAGAGCTAGTACCACATGCCATTGTTAATAACGGTCATCGTTGGCATGTGCGAGCTTATGACCGTAAGAGCAAAGAGTTTAGGGATTTTGTTTGCACGCGATTTAAGCGTATCGAACTGCAAGAAACTGAGCCTAAAAATAATGAACTGGCCGACATGGATACTGCTTGGAATACGCTTTGTGAATTGCAGCTAGTACCTCATCCGAGCCTTAGCCATAGCAAGGCCATAGAAATGGATTACGGCATGACAAAGGGCATACTTGAACTTGAGGTTCGAGCCGCTTTAGCAAATTACTTACTCCGCCAATGGAATGTTGATTGTACCGACAATGCAACGCTAACTGGCGATGAGTACCAATTATATTTGAAGAATAAAAACAGCCTGCTCGATTTAATCGACTTCTCAATAGCACCAGGCCAACAACTTAACTAGGAACAGTTACCAAGATGGTTGAACAACACAAAAAAGCACTCGAAAAGCAGTTATGGAATATTGCCAACGCCTTACGTGGCAACATGAGTGCCGATGAATTTCGTGATTACATTTTAGGCTTTATCTTCTACAAGTATTTGTCTGAGCGTATGGATTTATACGCTGATGAGCTTTTAAAAGAAGACGGTATTAAGTTTGACGCTATCGACGAAAACACTGATGAAGGCAAAGAATATCTAGAGGCTATTCAAGAAGAAGCCATTGATCACTTAGGTTACTTTTTAAAACCAAGTGAGCTTTTCCATGTGCTTGCTCAAAAAGGTGAAAACGGTGAGTTTATCCTAGAAGCCTTATCTGAAGTGCTTAACCATATTGAACAAAGCACTATGGGTACGGCATCAGAAGATGATTTCAATGGTCTGTTCGATGATTTAGATTTAACGTCAAACAAGCTGGGCAAAACGGAAAAAGCCAAAAACGAGCTTATTTCAAAAATCCTTGTTCATCTTGATGATATCGACTTCCTACACCATGAAACAGAAATCGATGTATTAGGTGATGCTTACGAATATCTAATCGGCCAATTCGCTTCTGGTGCCGGTAAAAAAGCCGGTGAATTCTATATAATGTCATCTTCATTTTTTACTAACGAATGCCACCTTCATAAA
>CEPX01038174.1_pt1 | contig 14741 bp, 11 predicted proteins | sample 361361 | NCBI WGS metagenome assembly CEPX01 (sample SAMEA2619974, study PRJEB7988) | marine metagenome | biome: marine biome (ENVO:00000447); feature: mesopelagic zone (ENVO:00000213) & marine oxygen minimum zone (ENVO:01000065); material: "saline water (ENVO:00002010), including plankton... | reverse complement strand
TGCAGATGAACTTCTCATGCAAGAAGCGAATGCTGACGAAGATGCCGCGGAAGCGGCGGCGCAAGCACTGGCTACCGTAGAAAGTGAAATTGGCCGTACTACTGACCCAGTTCGCATGTATATGCGTGAAATGGGTACTGTTGAACTTCTTACTCGTGAAGGCGAAATTGAAATCGCTAAGCGAATTGAAGACGGTATAAACCAAGTACAGTGTTCGGTTGCTGAATACCCAGAAGCGATCACTTACCTGTTAGATCAGTGGGACCTTTACGAAGCCGAAGAAATTCGCCTAAGCGATATTATCTCGGGCTTTGTTGATCCTAACGATGATCAAGATCTCGCACCAACAGCAACCCACGTGGGCTCTGAGTTATCTGAAGAAGAATTAGATGACGAAGATGGCGACGATGATGAAGATGAAGACGAAGAAGAAGACGATAGCGGCGTAGACCCAGAGCTAGCGCGCGAGCGCTTCTCAGAGCTTCGTGAGCAGTATATCAAAACTCGTGAAGTTATCGAGAAGAAAGGCCGTTCTCACGCCGATTCCCGTACCCAAATCAACGCTTTAAGCGACGTTTTCAAAGAGTTCCGCTTAGTTCCTAAGCAGTTCGACCGCATGGTTAAGAACATGCGTGCGATGATGGACAAGGTGCGTATCCAAGAACGTCTTGTTATGAAGTTCTGCGTTGTTAATGCAAAAATGCCTAAGAAAGACTTTATCAAAGCATTTGCGGGCAATGAAACCTCTACTGCATGGTTGCATGAAGCTGTTAAATCAGGTGCGCCTTATGCCGCTGATCTTGCAGTTAACCAAGAAGAGATTGAACGCTGCATTAGTAAGATGAACCAAGTAGAGCAAGAAACTGGCTTGGTTATCGCAGATATTAAAGACATTAACCGTCGTATGTCGATTGGTGAAGCGAAAGCCCGTCGCGCGAAAAAAGAAATGGTTGAAGCCAACCTTCGTCTTGTAATCTCAATTGCGAAGAAGTACACCAACCGCGGTCTGCAGTTCCTTGACCTTATTCAAGAGGGTAACATTGGCCTAATGAAGGCGGTGGACAAGTTTGAATATCGTCGTGGTTATAAGTTCTCGACTTATGCAACATGGTGGATTCGTCAGGCTATTACTCGCTCGATTGCAGACCAGGCGCGTACAATTCGTATTCCTGTGCACATGATTGAGACGATTAACAAGCTAAACCGTATCTCTCGTCAAATGCTTCAGGAAATGGGTCGTGAACCTACACCTGAAGAGTTGTCCGAGCGCATGCTAATGCCTGAAGACAAAATTCGTAAGGTACTTAAAATTGCTAAAGAGCCAATCTCGATGGAAACCCCTATCGGCGATGATGAAGATTCACATCTTGGCGACTTTATCGAGGACAGCACTATTATTCAGCCCCTCGATTCAGCAACTGGCGGTAGCTTAAAAGGCGCAACACAAGAAGTTTTGGCAGGTCTAACAGCCCGTGAAGCAAAAGTACTGCGTATGCGTTTCGGTATCGATATGAATACCGACCACACGCTTGAAGAAGTAGGCAAACAGTTTGACGTTACCCGTGAGCGTATTCGTCAGATTGAAGCTAAAGCACTCCGCAAGCTTCGCCACCCTAGCCGTTCTGAGCAGCTACGCAGTTTCTTAGACGAATAGGTTAAGGCTTAACTTTATTTGTAAAAATCCCCAGCTTGCTGGGGATTTTTTTATGCGCTTTCTGTTTATGCCTGTCGATAGTCACTGTCGTATATTTACTACAACTACCAAACTCTGCCCACAAAAAAGCCCCCTCGCGGAGGCTTGTTACGCATGTAACAGTCTAAGCTAATATAACGCTAAGGCGGCAGCTAAGGCCCAAGTAATCACTACTAGGGGCCGTAGACTTACACTCTGAACTGCTTAGCAATAGACTCTAAATGTTGTGCCAAATCAGCAAGCTCATTACACATTGTGCCTAACTCAACAGAGCGACTAGAGGTCTGTTCTGTGCGCTGGTGAATCTCATCGACATGGCGAACTATGTCTACCGCTACCGTACGCTGGTCTTCTGTGTTGTGCGCTATCTGCTCGTTCATTTGATTAATGCGACCGATAGTACTGGTAATGGTTTCAAGACTGCTTCCGGCTTTGTTAGCAGTTTCTACACTGCTAGATGCCTGCTCGGTTCCACGTGCCATCACTTCAACCGCAGAGTGCGCTGCGCTTTGAAGCTGCTCGATAGTACTTTGAATTTCTTCTGTAGATTGCTGTGTACGCGATGCCAGTGTTCTTACTTCATCTGCCACTACCGCAAAGCCACGGCCCTGTTCGCCTGCTCGCGCTGCTTCTATCGCCGCATTCAGTGCCAGTAAGTTAGTTTGTTCAGCAATGCCTTTAATGACATCAAGTACCGAGCCTACTTTGTTTGAATCAGACTCTAAACGCGCTATCACGTCTGCCGTCTCACGCACGTTCTCTGCAAGCTGCTGGATGCTCGTTACCGTCTGCTGAACAATTTGACGGCCTTCACTGGCGGCGCTGGTTGCTTCGTTGGCGTCACTTGCTGCCTGGGCAGCACTGTGTGCTACACCGTCTACTGAGCCACTCATTGTATCCACAGCACTTTTCGCATTAGTCGCAGATTGCTGTTGAACATTAATGGTACGTTGGGTTTCTTCCGTTACCCCGCGTAAATTTTGTGCCAAATTAGAAAGCGGTAAGCTTGCTTCTACCACATCGCGGACAACCCCTTGAAGCTTGTCCATGAACTGGTTAAACCAATACACCAGTTCGCCAATTTCGTCTTCGCTTTTCGTTTCAATGCGTACGGTTAAATCGCCATTCTCTTGGGCAATATCTTTAAGTGAGCGCACCACGTCGTCGATACTCTGCTTAATTCCACGCACAATAGGCACGGCGGTAGCAAACAAAAGTATGGTAACAACGATAGCTAAAATAACGCCTGTACTAATGAGGGAAGTGTTTGCTCTGTCGGTATTTTCAAAGGCTTCTTCAAACGCGGCCTGCTGCGCATCTCTGAATGTAGACATGGCGGCAATAGCATCGTCATAAGAGCTATTCATTTGCGATGAAAGTTCACCTAAGCGACTGAAGTCAGCGGTACCATCAACCATCGATTGAGACACGTCAAACGCCACTTTAAAGTAATCATCAAACCCTGCCGAAATTTTAGCTATTTCGGTGCGAAACTCTGGACTAATAGACTCTATTTGGTTGAGCCCAGCTTTCACTTCTTTCGCCAGGTTCTGCGCCATGATGAGCGTATCTTGGTCACCGGTTGTAACCGCACTAGATAAGGTATCGCGCACCTTCTGCATATCGACAAGGGTAGATGCCGATTGTTGTAACGCTGGGAACTGGACTTGTTGAACTTTCTCTAAGGTTGCGCCGTTATTTAACGCGGTGTATACAGTAATAAGTAAGTAGATAACAAAGCTTATCGCTGCGATCCCCGGTATGAGAAATATCTTACTCGCAATAGACATTTTTTTTAAAAAGTTCATTCGCTGTCCCACTGTTATTATATTCGCGCAATAGCTACCTGTTTTAATAGGAATAACTATCTTATTCTAATTTATCTACTTAATAGCGAAAATCTTTAATAAAATTTGGCCTCGCACTATCACGCGAGGCCATAGTAGACACTTAGAACGTGTAATTAACGCCAACTTTTAGCAAAGTAGCATCGTTTAGGTCATTCAAATCGTCTGAGTACCAAGTTACGTCTGTTTTAAGCGCGAAACCGGGTTCAACGTCGTAGCGCAGGCCTACAGTAACGGCAGAAACATCAAGCTCTTGCTGAGCAGCAATACCTGCAGCACCCTGATAGATTGCAGACCAAGTCGCATCGGTTACCGCGTCACCCGTTGCAATCTGTGGTGGTAATGATGCAACTAGGCCTAGCTGGGTCCCATTGTCCGCTTCTTCTACTTCGTACGTAATGTGAGGTGTGAACTTACCGAAACGCATACCGGCTGTTACATACCATGCTTTATTATCAGCAATGATAGAGCCGTCCACTTCTGTTTGCGTAAATTCAGCGCCTACGAACCAGTCATACTTATCAATATCAACCGCTACTTCAAAGAAGGTACCTGTATCGTCATTCACACTAAAACCTTCAGCAACTTCAGATGCGTTAGAAATAGCGGCGCCAAATGCCGATATACCGTCTACAAACCCATCGAATTCCGCATTCGCAGCACTTGTTTTACCGCGTGCTAGCAAAGTACGCGCACTAAACCAGTCGCGTGTAGCTTCAAATGAAACCGCCACTACGTTTTTAAGTTCTAGTGCAGCAGGTGTGCCTGAAATAGTGGTATCGGTTTCAACTCGGCCCATAGTAAGCTGCGCACCGTACTCCCAGTCACCAAAGTAATTCATGTAATCAACGCGAACACCGTCAATGTTGTTGAAATCTATACCATAGATTGAATCTGGTGGTGTTAACCAGTGGTAAGAATAACCAATATCTAGCGATGCTGAGTATTTGAAAAGCGGCATACGCAGGCGACCAGCACTAATATTAACGTTATTGTTCAACATATAAGTCATGTAAGCCCACTCGAAATCAGCGTCATAGTCTTCACTACCACGACCGACTAACTGCGCTGTAGCAGATAACTTATCGCTAACATCGCCGCGAACTTGCAAGCCAAAAACGCTGGCAGGGTCGAAATTGAAGTCACTGTCATAGCCGTATACTGATTCATCGTCGTCTAGCGTCATTCCAGCAATAAGGTTAGCAAAGCCGTTAATTTGAATTTCAGCCATTGCCGGGGTAGCTAACAAGCCAGCCATTGATAAGATTGCAAGTTTGGTTTTCATGCGTGTTCCTTAAATTCTTTATATAAACGGGAGTTAAAAGGTGGCGACAACGCGCACGCTGTCGTTCACTGAGCCAGCGTCAACGTAGCCAATAGCGCCAGGATTAGCTGCTACTGCAGAAACCACTTCAGCGTCGCTCGCTAATGCCTTAGGCGGTTGCCCCTTACCCGTAAATACTAGTTTTGACCAAAACGCAGTAAGCTGAGCTGCTGTTTTGTTCAATACTTTGCCGTTAAATTCGTCAGTTGCAGCTTGGCCTTCTGCCAAAGCCACTGGCTCAGCGTTTGTACCGCTAGGGAAAGCTTTTGCTTTATTTAAGAAAATTCGGCTAATGCTATCTTTGTCTAGCGTATCGCCATTACTGGGATGCACGATCACTGCTACATCAGCGAACGCTACGTTACAGCATAGGCCAGCTGCAAGTATCCATTTTTTCATCATTTGTCCTCTAGAATCTGTTGAAGTATCTGCTCATCGTTTTCTACTTTCTTTTTAAGGCCGCGTGAAGCGACGTTTGAGTATTTGAACGACATAGGCCAAACAGGTGCTTGTGTACTAACAATTGCAACGGTGTAAGTATTAATCACAACTTCAATATTCGCCAATTTGAGCTTGAAATATTTACCTTATATAAATTAATAGCTTATATAAGGTAGTGGAATTGACGCGAAGTGTAGAGAAAGTGAGAAGTTAAACAACTATACCATTGTCTAATGCATACTCGTAAAACTTATAACGTTTCATAAGAAACAGTGATGGAAAAGTAATAAACATAAATATCTAAGAAAATTCAGCTACTTGCTAGCTTAACAAGTTGATTACAATGTAATAACCAACCATATTTAGGTATATTAAAACATACCCTAGCTTACCGTGATAAGTTGAAATGTTGCCCAATAACGGGGAAATACGCAGGGCTTACGCCCTGCAAAAAACTTAATCTTCCCCTTTTTTATACGGGATCGTTTTTTCTAATCGTTCTATTTCATTGGTTCGCTTAAGCGGCGATCCTGTGTTGCGCGCCAGCCAGCTGTAGGCCGTAGGAACAACAAACAACGTCATAAAGGCCGACACTAAGACACCTGAAAAAATGACCATACCAATTACCATACGACTTTCAGCGCCGGGGCCTGAGGCAAGCACCAGAGGCAAAGCGCTAAAAACAGTGGTAAAACCGGTCATGACAATAGGGCGCAAACGCTGGGCGGCAGCCCGTTTTAGTGCATGTTCGAATTCCATGCCGGCGTCCCGCAGCTGATTTGCAAACTCAACAATGAGTATGCCGTTTTTAGCCGCCAAGCCAATTAGCATTACAAGCCCAATTTGACTGTAGATATTAATCGTCATGCCGCTGAAAAACAGCCCAATATAAGCCCCCACTAAGGCTAGCGGTACCGTTAGCATGATCACTAACGGATGTACCCAACTCTCGAACTGAGCAGCTAATATGAGATAGGTAACGGCAAGCGCCAGCATGAATACATAAATAAATGAATTCCCTGCCTCTTGGTAAAGCTGAGATTCGCCTTTGTAGTCAATCGACACATTATCTGGCAATTCGGTAGCGACAATGTTTTCAAGATAGGCTAGTGCCTCACCTAATGTGTATCCCTCTGCCAAGTTTGCTGAAATAGTGACTGCCCGCATTCTATTGTAGCGATTAAGCCTTGAGGATGTGGCCTGCTCTTCAAACGTTAGCAAGTTATCCATCGGAATTAATTCACCGGTTCTTGCTGAGCGTACATACAAGTTTTCTATACTATTAGGGCTTCTGAAATCTTCTTCTATGCCTTCTAAAATTACATCGTACTCCTCTCCCCTATCAAGGAAAGTAGACACGCGGCGCTGCCCTAACATCACTTCTAATGTGCCGCCAATATCGCTAATAGACACGCCAAGATCTGCAGCCCTATCGCGGTTAATATTCACCAGCAGTTGAGGAGAGGTTTCTTTATAATCAGAATCTATGCGAACCAAGCCAGGGTTTTGCGCTGCCTTCTCAAGCACTATATCTCGCCATTCAACCAGGTTTTCATAGGTATCGCCCTGTAATACGAACTGTACTGGACGGCCTAAACCTCCCCCTGAAATCCCACTTCGCATGATTGCGAAGGCGCGTACATCAGGCACAGAATTTAGTTTAGCGCTAATTTCATCCATGAGAGAAAACGTACTAAAGTCGCGTTCGTCCCAATCTGCGGAGCCAACTATGGCAATACCCGCATTGCCCCCGAAACCAGGGGTGCGAACTAACAGGCGGTTTATCTTTCCGTTTTCTCGGTAAGGCATTAATATGCTTTCAATCTTCTCCAGGTTTTTGGCGTTACTTTCAAAGCTTGCCCCTTCCTGTGCATTCATCAAGATAAAGAAATTGCCCCTGTCTTCTTTAGGCACAAATTCACTGGACACTTTCTCAGATAGCTGCACCAGCGCAACAACCGCAATCACCAACAAAAGCAGCATTAAAATAGGCTGGTGTAAGGTTTTACCCAGCGCAGTGAAATAGCCATTTTCCAACTGCGAGAAGCGCTTATCCATCCAGCTTCCAAAGCCTGAAGAGCGAGTGCGCTTTTTAAGGATCTTCGATGCCATCATGGGCGAGAGTGTAAGGGCAGTAAAGCTTGAAAATGCCACAGCCGCCGCAATGGCTAGGGCAAATTCGGTAAATAACCTGCCTATGTTACCTTCTAAAAATACTAAAGGTACGAACACTGAAATCAGTACAAGAGTGGTAGCAATAACCGCAAACCCCACTTCTTTAGCGCCGCGGTACGCTGCCAAAATAGGCGGCTCGCCCATTTCGATGCGTCGGTAAATGTTCTCTAGTACTACGATAGCATCATCAACCACCAGTCCAATCGCGAGCACCATAGCAAGTAGAGTAAGTAGGTTGATAGAGAACCCCAGCGCATACATCACGATAAACGCCGCAATGATGGAAACGGGTACCGTTACGGCGGGAATTAACGTAGCGCGAATATTACCTAAGAATAGATAGATAACGATAACCACCATTAACATGGCAATACCTAAGGTTTCGTACACTTCGTCAATGGATGCTTCGATGAACACAGACGAATCGTAGCTTGGCACAATAAAAATATTATCGGGAAGCGTGGCTTCTATTTTGGCTATTTGCGCTTTTGCCGCTCGCGCTACATCAAGGGTATTAGCTTTAGACTGCTTAATAATACCCAGCCCTATCATATTCACACCATCGCCGCGAAACTCGGTTTCATCATCTTCAGCGGTTAACTCAACGTGGGCAATTTCACCAAGGCGAACCAAGTAACCGTTATCGCCTACCGCCACGGTAAGGGCTGAAAAATCATCAGGAGAAAGAAAAGTTCTTGCCACCCGCACTTCAAAGTTTCTGTCAGTACTTTCCACCTCTCCTGCCGGCAACTCTACGTTTTCTGCACGAATAACTTGTTCAACATCACTTACCGTAATACCGCGCGCCGCCATTGCGTTACGGTCTAGAAATACCTTCATGGCATAGTGTCTACCACCACCAATTTGCACGCGAGCAACGCCGTCTACAATTGATAACCTGTCCACTAACACGCGCTCGGCGTAATCGGTTAGCTCCATTGTATTTAAGTTGGTGCTGCGAAGGTTGTACCACACCACCGCACTTTCATCAGAGTTAGCTTTTGATACTTCAGGTGGATCGGCCTGATCCGGTAAGTTGTTCAATGCCCGGCTAACGCGTTCGCGTACATCTTTGGCTGCCGCGTCTATGTCTCTTGAAAGCTTGAACTCAATGGTAATGTCTGAGCGGCCATTTCGAGACGTAGACGTGACATTTTTAATGCCTTCAATGCCCGAAATTCTGTCTTCCAACAGCTGCGTAATACGGGTTTCAACAATATTGGCCGACGCCCCTGTATAGGTTGTACTTACAGAAACGATAGGAGGGTCTATGTCTGGGTATTCTCGCAGACTCAACATGGAAAAAGCGACAACACCAAAGATAATGAGCAGCAAGTTTATAACGGTTGCGAAAACCGGGCGCTTTACAGATACATCTGACAATAACATGCGTAAGCTCCCTAGCGGTTTAATACATTAACCGGCGACTGGTCGCGAACGCGAAGCGTACCTTCGGTTATCACTTCGTCCCCTGCGCTTAAGCCACTTACTATTTGTACCAGGCCGGGACGGCGCTCCCCTATTTCGACTTCGGTTTGGTGCGCTACATCGTCCTTTACTACATAAACGAATTGCTTGTCTTGAACGGGTACCAGTGCTTTTTCTGGCAGTACCAAGGTATTTAACACCCGCTTTTCTACTACTACGGTTAACAACATGCCAGGGCGCAAGCGCTTATCTTGGTTATCTAGCGTCGCCCTAACTCGAATAGAGCGGCTAATAGGGTCAAGTCGTGTATCGATATTCGTGATCTTTCCCGAAAAGCTTTCACCGGGGTAGGCTACCGACGAAGCGGTGATCGTCTGCCCTTTTGCCACACTAGCCAAGTGGTTTTCAGACACACTAAAGTCGACCTTTATTACGCTAATATCATCTAAAGAAGTGATGGTATTGCCTGGCTGCACCAGTGAGCCAACACTGATCTCGCGGTTACCTAACAGCCCACTAAACGGCGCGCGAATTTGCAAATCATTAAGCTGAGCCTGCGCGATATCTAGTTGTGCTTCAAGCGCTTTCACGCGGGCCTGTTGCTCATCGAGTAATTGTTCGGAAGTGGCGTTAGACTGGCGCAAGTCCGCTATACGGGTGAACTGACGTTTAGCCTCTTCAATGTTTGCTTTTAACTCTTCGACTCGAGCGCGCTCCTCGGTATTGTTAAGCTGAACCAGCAGCGCTCCTTTTTTCACTTCATCGCCATCTTCAAAATGAAGTGCCTTTACTGTATCGGTAACTTAAGCAGTGATATTGACCGACTCATTGGCAATTGCTGTGCCTAGCGATTCGATGGTAATAGGAAATACCTGAGAGGAAACCATCGCGGTATTGACTGGCATAGCCCTAGGACCACCTTTATTCGCACTCTGCTCTTCGGGCATATTCAAGTACACCACTATACCAGCAAGCAAAACCACACCAATTAACAAGGGCGATAAAGAAAATCGTGAAGACATAACCTTTCCTATAGGTAAAAAGTACCCACTGAATATCCGTGTTCGGTAAGGGATCAATGGGTGTACGAGCACACTATAATGGCTTATTAACGCGGCGGCTTATTAGACATAGTAAGCACAGCCTAACCTTACATTGGTGTACTGCGTCATTATTGTTTTATTTTAATTTTGTTTTTGCGTAGAGTCTGTCTCTAATGTTGCATTACTTATACAACTTTCATTAACAGCCTTAGAGTATTTTACCCAATTCGATGCCTATCTTATTTCGCTTATCAGCTATATTCGCTGTTTTAACGCTTTTCGCATGCACTCATCCATCGCCTGATCCGCCCATATGTCGTGTTTCAAATTCTCTAGTGCAGGTGCAACAGAATATAGACCAGCAAGCACAGGCTTCTCCTATCGCTGCCGCATGTCTAATTAAAGCCAACTCAAAAGTATTGCTGGTTGAACATCGGTTATCAGGGAAATTTGATTTTCCCGGTGGTGGGCGTGGTGAAGGGGAATCCCTCGCCTGTACCGCACACAGAGAAACATGGGAAGAAACGGGCTTTAACGTTGAAGTATCCCAATACCTGTTAACAACCAAAAATGGGTTAGTTTTATTTGGGTGCCAATTAGATGCCGGCCTAGAGAGCTTACCAGACAAGTTTGAAGCACCTCGTTGGGCGCAAGTAGAAATTACGGGGTTAGCAAAAATAGACCCCTTTGTTATTGACCAAAACGCCATGCGCTTTGCGGATGATCTTATTCCCTTGCGCGATGGCTATACCCAATTCGTTATAAACCAGCCCTGACAAAGCATTGTTCATTGCGATGGGTATTGGTAAATTGTCTCCACACAAAAAATAGGAGAGATGGCTTGTTTTCACTGCCAACCTTAAGCCTTAAAGGCAAAGTATCAGATAAAGAGTGGCAAACTCGTGTAGACCTCGCCGCCTGCTACCGCCTAGTGGCAGATATGCGTTGGGGCGACCTTATTTACACCCATATCTCAGCTAAAGTGCCAGGTACCGACCATTACTTGGTGAATGCATTTGGCCTAACCTTTGACGAAGTTACTGCGTCTAATTTAGTTAAAGTCGATTTAGCAGGCAATATTCTGGATGACACGCCTTACGGCATTAACCCAGCGGGCTTCACTATTCACAGCGCCATCCATGAAGTGCGCCACGACGCTCAATGTGTAATTCACTTACACACGTTAGCGACTATCTCAGTGGCATCTGTGAAAGGAGGGTTAAAGCCTTGGAGTCAATACTCTATGTTCTCTTTGCCTTCGCTGTCTTATCACAGTTACGAGGGGCTGGCGGTTGACGATAGCGAGAAAAAGCGCCTGCAGGATGACTTAGGCGATACGAATCACATGCTTCTGCCCAATCATGGCGGATTAACATTAGGCCCAAGTGTTGGTGATGCATTTATGCGCTTTTACGATTTACAGCGAGCCTGTGAAATTCAGCTAGCCTTGATGCAGTCTAACGAAGAGGTCATAGAAATACCGCAAACCATCATTGATGGCATTTACGCGCAGGCTAATGTGGTTCACAGCGGCGAAACCGGCGGACAAAAAGCGTGGCCTGCCATGTTGCGCAAAGCCTACAAGTTAGATCCGAGCTTTTGCGAATAAACGCCGCTCGCTTGTCGGAACACCCATAGCTGCGCCACGCCGCGCCAACTAATTTTCAACCGGAATTGTTTTAATACTATGAAAGTCACCAAAGTAGAAATATTTGATATTGAATGCCCTAAACGCCCACAGTGGAACCCTGTTTTCGTACGGGTTTACACCGATGAAGGTATAACTGGCGTAGGCGAAGCAGGTCTTGCTTACGATTGGGGGCACAGTGCAGCCGCCCATATGATTAAAGAGATTGCCGAGGCGATGCTCATTGGCTTTAATCCGTTCCATACCGAGCTATTGTGGTCGAGAATGCTTCGCGAAGGCTTTTGGGGGCTTGGAGGCGGCCCGGTGATTTACGCGGCGATGAGTGCTATCGACACGGCACTTTGGGATATTAAAGGTAAAGCGCTAGGGCTCCCTGTGTATGAATTACTAGGTGGTAAAACAAACGGAAAACTGCGTAGTTACGCCAGCCAGCTTCAGTTCGATTGGGATAAAGAAGTCACTAAGCTTAACGACCCTGCTGACTACGCTCGCGCGACGGAAAAAGCGCTTAAAGACGGCTATGACGCTGTTAAAGTAGACCCTATCGTTTATGACAAAGACGGCAATACCCATTTCGATAGAACCAAGCTATTTACAAAACCTGAGCTGAGACTATTTAAAGCAAGGCTTCAGGCTATAAGAGACACCATGGGCGAAGATGGCGACATTATTTTTGAATGCCACAGCTTGTTAGGCGCATCCACCGCTATTCAGCTGGGTGACATTGTTGAAGAAATTGGCTGCCTATATTACGAAGAGCCCGTGAACTACCTTAACTCGAAGCTTCACGACAAAGTGGCGAAAAACGTGAACGTGCCTATCGCTGGCGGTGAGCGCTTGTATCATCGCTGGGATGTACGCCCTTACCTTGAAGACCAGTCTATTGATGTGCTTCAGCCGGATGTTGGTTTATGCGGCGGTTTCACCGAAGCGAAAAAAGTGTGTGACTATGCGGATATTTATGATGTCCGTGTCCAGGCCCACGTGTGTGGCGGGCCGGTAGCTACGGCCGCAAGCCTTCATTTAGAAACGGCAATTCCAAACTTCTTAATTCACGAACACCACACTTACGCGATTAAAGACTGGAACCGAGAGTTATGTATTCAAGACCCTCAGCCAGTAAACGGTTTTATAGAGGCGCCTGACACACCGGGAATTGGTATCGACCTTAATGACGAGGTAGTTTATCGCTCGCCTCACATGACGGTAACCGCACTGAAATAAGTGTTACCTTTAATAGCTAAGCGAGGCCGTACCATTGCTTAGCGTTTAATGAAAATAGCGCCGCCTTTTGATGTTCACAAAGCGGCGCTGTCATATTAAGAAAGCCTTGCCACAGTGCTTCATAGGGCATGCGCCACTGACAAAGTGGATAGTTGCTTGCAAACATTAACTGCGCCACGCCTACCGTATTAACTAGCGAATTAAAAAGAGGTTGGGCACGCCGCCACTGCCAGTTGCGGTTTTGCATTTCTAGCCCAGAGAACTTAAATATTACCTGCTTGGTTTCACTTAAGTGGTGAATATTCTGCTGCCAATGCTTAAATGCCAAGCTATTGAGTTCAACAGGCGCCACTGCGCTATGGTTAATGGCTACCCGTAACCTAGGGTAGGTTTCAAGTATGGCAAGTAGCGCTTTTACAGCGCCCCTACCGGCCAAGTTAAACTGAGCTTCAAAGCTTAACCCTTGGGCAGCCATATACCCTAACCCCCACTTTACCTTTGGTGAGGTCAAAAGCGCGTGGGCGTTTTCGTCTAATATATGGCGAAGGCCGCAAACCGAACCGTAGTTTTTCAACGTATCAATGAGGCTGCCAGCGCGCATAGAGGTTAAATCTATACTCGCAATAGAACGAAAAGGCAGTGAGCAATGGCGCATTAGAAAATCGATTTCTCGCCAAGGGCGTTCGTTGTCAAACCCCGCTTCAATGTGAACAAACCCTGTAAGCTTGCCCTTTGAAGCGCGACGTAAATGATGCTCGTAAGTGCTTTTTGCGATGACATCTTTATCTGGCCAAAACGGCGGGTTGTTCGGCTTTAACCAGTGGTAATCGCCTTCTTGTAAAGCAAATAAATGAACATGTGGGTCAATCCAAGAATGTGTTGCAGCGCTCACGTTTACCTTACCTCTTGTTAGTTATTATTGCGCTGTGTAGCCGCCATCGACCGCGTACAAACTTCCTGTAATAAACGACGCTTTATCACTACACAAGAAATAGGTGAGCTCGGCCACATCTTCTGGCTGACCTAAGCGACCGATGGGCTGCGCAGCGGCTTCTTCTGCCACCACCTCGTTTTTATCAGCGCCAGAGCGTGATACATAGTTATCGATAGCATTGTGAAAAAGGGGCGTTTCAATTGTGCCGGGGCAAACCGCGTTCGCTCGAATATTAAAGCTCGCATAATCCAGTGCTGTAGTTTTAGCTATCGACGCGAGTGCTGACTTTGTTAACCCATAGGCAAATGAATTACGCTTTCCAACAAAAGATTGATCGGACCCCATTACCACAATGGCACCGTTTCGTTGGTCTTTCATGGTAGGTAAACAAGACTTAATAGCGGCGTAGGCGCCTTTCACATTAAGATTGAGTACCTTATCAAGCAAGGCTTCGTCAGTATCTTCGATAGTGGCAGAAACGTGCATTCCCGCATTGCACACTAGTGCGTCAATACGCTTATACGTTATCAAGACCTCGGCAATTGCCGCTTCCACGTTGCTAACCACGCTTACGTCGCAGGGCTTCCACGTTGTGTTAGGTAGCGCGTGTTCAAAGTCTCTGATATCAAGATTAATCACCTGGTAGCCATTTTCACTAAAAAGCTTACATACCGCATGCCCTATCCCCAAGCTTCCGCCTGTTACAATACACACAGGACGTGTGGCGTGTTTATACGTTCCATTATCAGTGCTCTCAACCGCGCTTGAAGTTACATCTTGTGATGACATGTCGTTGTGTACCACGCTCTTTTTTTGCATTTAATAAAGTTCGCCTAAGCATGCCAGTGCCAATTAGAAATGCAAGCTAACTTAGCGCTAGCACGTATTCCCTCTTTATTCTCCCTGACACCTCCTACATTCACTGCTATAAACATAATGCAAATTTATTATTAACTTTCCTTTAACGGGCTATTCCGACTACGC
>CEPX01198194.1_pt1 | contig 14755 bp, 13 predicted proteins | sample 361361 | NCBI WGS metagenome assembly CEPX01 (sample SAMEA2619974, study PRJEB7988) | marine metagenome | biome: marine biome (ENVO:00000447); feature: mesopelagic zone (ENVO:00000213) & marine oxygen minimum zone (ENVO:01000065); material: "saline water (ENVO:00002010), including plankton... | reverse complement strand
CGCCAGTCTCGCGGGCCACTTCTTCCAGCGCCATCTGGTCAAGGCCGATGACCGCGGCCATGGTTCCGGGGTTCTTGTCGCACGCTTCCTGCATCAGGGAGCCCCGCATGTGGACCAGGCGAGCTGTTTCGGAGACATCGAGGACGCCGGCGACCGCGAGCGCCGTGTACTCGCCCAGGCTGTGGCCGGCCATCATGACCGGCTGCGGCATCTCTTTCGGATCCAGGCTCTCTTCCATGGCCTTCACGCAAGCGAGGCTGACGGCCATGATGCCGGGCTGAGCATTGATGGTTTGCCTGAGATCGTCTTCGGGGCCTTCGAAAAGCACCTTGGTTAACGGTCTTCCGAGCGCATCGTCGACCTCTTGGAACACCTCGCGGGCCGCGGGTGAGGCATCATAGAGTTCTTTGCCCATACCGACAGCCTGTGCTCCCTGACCGGGGAACAGGTATGCAACTTGTGGGCCTTGGGCGCGCTTTTGGAACGTGAGGGTCATCAAAGGCTCCTAACGATTTCGGATTGAGTCCGCGTTAGTCTGAACGCTAAATGGCAGTATCGGACGGAACCACTTCCCGGCCGTTGTAGTAGCCGCAATTGGGGCATACCCGATGGGGCAGCCTGGCGCTCCTGCACTGAGGACACTGAGAGAGTGAAGCGCGCTTCATCCCGAAGTGGGCGGAACGTCCGCCCTGACGCTTTTTCGAATGTTTCTTTTTGGGTAGCGGTGGCATTTCAGTTTCCTCTATGGTTATGTTTTCGGTGTCGGCGTAGCGGCACTGATTAGTTTTCGTCAACGTTGTGGGCGGCCAAGCTGAGCAGCGCGTCCCAACGCGGGTCGATCGCCGCGCTGTCACACAGACACTGAACGTCGTTGCGGTTGACTCCGCAGTTCGAACAGAGACCAGCGCAGGTTGGGTTGCAAAGTGGCTTCATGGGCATGTCAAGCAAGACGCAATCCCTTGCCGGGCCTGAAAAGTCCAGCATGTGGTCTTCGCTCAGATACTGATACTCGCCGTCATCGTCGAGCGGTTTCTCCTTGATACCGGTTACAGGATCCAGTAGCGGGAAGAACTCCTCTTCGATCGTTATGTCTATCGGTTGGCCGAACGCTGCCAAACATCTGCCGCACTCGACGCGGACTTCCGTGTTCAGCGACGCACTGGCCCACACGCTCTTGTCGGTCCTGAACAGCAGGACCGTTCCGGTCACCACGCTGTCTTCGGCGCCGTCCAGGAGGGCTGCCCGCTCCTCCAACTGGTACTCACGGCTGGAACCACTTGGTTCCAGCAAGAGTTGAGACACATTAAGAAGCATCACCACACCCCACACTGTCGGCGAAACTCCGGCCAATCAAGAGATATTAGAACCGATGTGGGCTTAGTGTCAAGTTTCACATAGCCTTTATTTCATGAATATTCGGGCGAAATGGTCCAAATCGGACTCAACTGGCCACAGGCGCCCCCTACCGCTGCCGTTGGGGATCGTGCTCGTCAGGCGTCAATCGCTAAGCGCCAAGCCGGCCGACACCTCCCGAAGCGCCCTCACCTACGAGGAAACCTCGGATCTCGTCGGCGAACTTGACCTCCGAATCGTCCTCGGGTTCGTAGCCCAGCATCTTGCGGGCGCTGGCAAGCGACCAGAATGCCCGTGTGTTGTTGCTTATGCCGTATACGACCAGCCACGGCACCCCGTGTTCGTTGTCGATGGTGGGTGCGTCGACGCCCTTCGAGAAGAGCTGAGCGAGGTCGCGTGGACTCGCGTAGGCGCCCAGGTCTCGTTTGAAGTTTCCCGGATCGCCTCTGTACGCGTCCGCTTTCAACTCACGGGGAGCGCCGATCCTGACCAAGACGGCGCCCATCTTGCGCGTTCCGACTCCGGCTCCACCGGTATGGACTTCTCGGCCGGAGGCGTCTCTGAACCCCATGTTGCCGCCCGCGAAAAGAAACCCCATGTGCTCGTACGCAGCCTTGGCCCACCCGTAAAAGTTGTCGGAGAGGGGCAGCGTGTACGGGTCCAAGACCTCCATTCGGCGTTCGTGGATCAGGTTGTGCTCGTACCAGTCGGATGCGTGGTTCGAGCTGGCCATGACGACGCGACTCACGCCGGCGTCGTACGCCGTGCGGTAGACGTTGTATGCCATATCCACGTTCTTCTTCTCGTCGAAGTAGTGATCCAGGGGATTGTCTCCGCGCCGGCCCCTGTGGCCGAGGTGGACCACCGCGTCCACACCCTCGAAGAGATGGGCGTACGCCGTTCGGTCCGGGTCGATGAGATCGGCGATCTCGACGTCTTCAACGACTTCGTCCCGGCGGTTGCGCTCCTTGATGTCGACCAAGACGGTCTCGTATCGTTCTCGGAACGTGGGTAGGATCATATCGGCGATGTAACCTGTTGCGCCGGTGATGAGGACCTTGTTGGGCATGCTAACGCCTCCTTGATAATCGTATGCGGCAATTATCGCATGAAGGCCCGAATCGTGGCGCGATCCGAATCGAGGCAGTGTCGGACGACGCCGGCGGGGTGACCGGTCGATCGGAACTAGAGTTGTAGGCTAGATTGGCGCGATGTGCGAGCGCCGACTAGGCGTCGACCTCGATGCGCAGCCGCTTGTTGATGCGGCCCTTGCTCTCGTGTCCGACGACCCGGATCCGTCCCACCTCAAGCGTGCTGGCCACGTGGGTCCCGCCGTCGGCCTGGAGGTCGAGGCCGGTGATATCGACTGTGCGGACCTCTTCGATCTGAGGCGGCAGCAGGTTGATCTTGGTGCGGATGAGGTCGGGGATCGCGAAGGCTTCCTCCCTCGGCAGGACCTTGATCGCGATGGCCCTGTCCGCCTGAACCTCGATGTTTACCGCAGCCTCGATCTCATCGGCGAACTCGGCCGTCATGTTCTCGAGCTCGAAGTCCATGCGGGCTTTGAGCGGCTGCATGTTGCCGCCCGTGACCTGGGCGCCGTAGTCACGCCACACGACGCCGCACAGGATGTGCAATGCGGTGTGGGTGCGCATGAGCTGGTATCGGCGCTCCCAGTCGACCGCCCCGTGTACGGTCGACGCCACATCAGGCGATTCGCCGTCGAGCTCGTGGACGTACTGGCCGTCGACGCGTGATATCTTGCGGACATTCAGCTCGGCATCGCCCGCGTGCAGGACGCCTGTGTCCGAGGGCTGGCCTCCGCCGCCGGGATAGAACGCGGTGCGGTCAAGCACCACGCCCTTGCCCGCAACCGCGACGACACGGGCGTCGAACTCACGGAGGTAGCTGTCGGCGTAGCAGAGGATGTCGGTCATGGGAGTGCGCCTTTGAGAATGTTGGGTGGGTCTCTCCGGCAAGAATTGTACGCGTGATTTTCGTCGGTGACCAGGGCGAACGGATGAAGGCTGGAGCTTCTTTTCCGTTCGCCCCTATCTCGTTTCAGTGAAATGTTTTTCAATCAACGCAGGGTCAATCGCAACGTTTCGATTCGATTCACGCGGGGGCGTAGCCTAGTCGTGCGGCGCCTCGTTGGTGAAGATGAGGCTTCCGGCTGCCATGAACATGCCGCCGACTCCCTGCACGAAGGAGGTCTTGACGCCGTCGACCTGGTGGGCCGCTTCACCTCTGATCTGGCGCACCGCCTCCTGGATGGCGAACATTCCGTACATGCCGGTGTGCGTGTAGGACAGGCCGCCGCCGTTGGTGTTCATCGGCAGCTTACCGCCTGGGGAAGTATTGCCTTCCTCGATGAACGCGCCAGCCTCACCTCGTCCGACGAAGCCGAGGTCTTCTAGCCCGTAGATGGGCAGGTGGGCGAAAGCGTCGTAGATCATCAGGTGGTCGATGTCGTCATGGGAAACCTGGGCTTCCGCGAAGGCCGCGCTGCTGGCGGTCCTGAACGCGGCCGAACTCGTCATGTCGTACATCTGGCTGACGACGGACGTTTCGACCGACTCGCCTGTGCCCATGATGTAGCAGGGGTTTGTCTTGAAATCACCGACGCGATCGGCGCTGGTGAGTATCAGGGCGCCTCCGCCGTCGGTGACGAGGCAGCACATGAGCAGGTTGAACGGGTAGCAGATCATCCGGCTCTCGAACACGTCGTTGGTCGTGATGAGGTCTCCGAACTTGGCTCGTGGGACCTTGTTGGACCACTTGCGCTGCGCCACTGCGACCGAGGCGAGCTGCTCCATGGTCGTGCCAGTCTCTTTGAGGTAGCGAAGCACGCCCATGCCGAATTGGGTGGTTGGGCCGAACGTGCCGTAGATCGACTCGAACTGGCCGGGGTACGAGTTGTCCCGCTGGCTTCCTCGGCCGCCTGGCACCCCAACGCGACTTCGTCCGCTCTCGCCGTGGGTGATGAGCACGGTCGTGGCCAAGCCCGCTGCGATCGCCGCCGTGGCGTGCCGAACGTGGATCAGGAACGAGGTTCCGCCCAGCGAGGTGTTGTCGACCCACTTCGGAACGATGCCGAAGTAGCTGGCAAGAATGGACGGGTTCAGAGTGCTGGCAATCCCGTCGATCTGTGTCTTGTCGATTCCGGCGTCCCGCATGGCGTTAATGGCGGAGTCTATGTGTAGCTGCGTTTGGGATTGTTCCGGGATGGTGCCCAACTCAGTCGATTCGGCTGCGCCGACAATTCCGACTTTGTATCTCAGTGACATTGAAATCCTCCGATTGACTGCCTGATTTGAGTGTGTGAATCGAATCCCGTGCGAGCGCGGTGCAGACGCCCGGCCCGTGCTATGCAGGCTTCCATTTCGGGATCGTCACGTCGGGCAGCACGTCGTCGAACACAACCTCCAACGGCATGTCGAGCACCAGGTTCTCCGGCGTGTTTTCGATGCCGACGATGTTGGACATCATCCGAGGGCCTTCCTCGAGTTGGACGATTGCGATTGCGTACGGCGCTTCGGCTTCCCAGCCGGGAGGCGGGCGCTGGTTGATCATGTATGTGTGCAAAATCCCCTTGCCGGAGGCTTGCATGGGTTCGACGCTGTCGGAGGTGCACTCAGGGCAGTGCAGCCTGGGATAAAAGAAGACATGATTGCAGTCGTTGCACTTTTGTATCCAGAGCTCATGCTCACGCACCTTGTCCCAGTAGAACTGGGTCTCCGGCACTGGCTCCGGTATCGGTTTTCGATACTCCTGTTCGGTCATTTGCCGCATACCTCCTAAAAAGTTCCGTTTCGAAAGCGCCACTATTGTACAGCGACTGCACTGCAATGAACACCGGCGTACATTAAACGGCTTAAGACGCTACGTATGCTAAAATAGGACGTACAGGGTTATGGCTTGACTCCGGTTGACAAACCGATGCGACGGCATTGGAAGCTCGTTCCGCCCTTCAACAACGAGGACATCATTGGGATCACGCAAGTACGACATCGGCGTCATCGGCAGCGGCATCATTGGCCTGGCCACCGCGATGAGATTGTCGCAGGAGCATCCTCGCTCCAAGGTCGTCGTTGTCGAGAAGGAATCGCGGATCGCCCAGCACCAAACCGGTCACAACAGCGGCGTCATCCACGCTGGAATCTATTACGCCCCAGGCTCCCAGAAAGCCAACTTTTGTTCGACCGGCGGCGCAATGCTGCGCCGTTTCTGCGACCGACATGAGGTTCCGTACGAGATGTGCGGCAAGCTGATCGTGGCCGTCGACGAGACCGAAGTGTCGATGTTGGAAGAGCTTTACAGGCGCGGCTCCGCCAATGGGGCGGAAGGTCTGGAGATCGTCGGACAGGAGCGGTTGAGGGAGATCGAACCTCACGCCGCCGGCGTTCAGGCGATCTGGTCTCCCAACACGGGCATCGTAAACTACGATGACGTGTCGTCCGCGTTTTGCGACGAGATGCGGGAGAAAGGCGGCGAGCTCATCCCCAACGCCGAGGTGACCGGCATAGCGCGGCGCAACGGCACGCTGAACCTCGAGACGGCTGCCGGAGACGTCGAGGTCGGCGCCGTGATTAACTGCGCCGGGCTCCACGCCGACTCGGTGGCCATGATGATGGGGCAGGATGTCGGCGTGCGGATCATCCCATTCCGCGGCGAATACCTGTCGTTGAAGCCGGAGAAAGCCCACCTGGTCAACGGCTTGATCTACCCCGTCCCCGATCCTCGGCTCCCGTTTCTCGGGGTACACTTCACCAAACGCATCTCCGGCAGCGTGGAGGCGGGGCCGAACGCTGTGCTCGCCCTGAAGCGCGAAGGCTACTCGAAGACCAGCTTCGACCTGGGCGACACGATGGACGCGCTCAAATTCCCCGGATTCTGGCGGATGTCGCGCAAGTACTGGAAGGTCGGGATCAACGAGCAATACCGATCGGTGATCAGGTCGGCGTTCGTGCGGTCGCTTCAGACATTGGTGCCGGAATTGCAGGACCATGACCTCCACATGCCCGGCGCCGGTGTGCGCGCCCAGGCTGTCGACACCGCGGGCAACCTGGTGCAGGACTTCAGCATCGCCCAGACCGAGAACGCCATCCACGTCGTGAACGCCCCCTCCCCTGGCGCCACGTCATCTCTGGCAATCAGCCGTTACATCGTAGACCTGGCGAAGAGGTCTTTCGATCTGAACTAGAGGCTGATATCATCGCATCGTAAGCCCGATCTTCACTCTATGCGGGATCAGGCACGATACACGAGCCAGGGAGGGAATCCTTTGAGAATTTGCTATGCATTTCGTCGCGGCACGTACTACCCGTTTGCTGCAGGGGAAGCCTGGAACATCCCAACAGGACCCGAAAGGGCGCGGTTTTTCGCTCACGTCGCTGATATCGGTTTCGACGGCATGGAACTCGGCCTCGAGAGCTTCGGCGGATTGGCAACGACTCAGGCTCAGGCGACGGAGCTGCAAAAAGAGCTTCGTGACGCCGGCGTGCCATGCGTAGCGATCAGAGCAGGCGGCGGTCTGAGCCAGCCAAACGTCGCCGCTCAAAATCGCGAACGCCTGGAGAAGACCGTCGAGATCGCCGGCTGGATCGGGGCGGAGATCGTGAACACGGCGCTCGGAACCCCGCCGCGGACCGTGGCGCTCGATTCCGGGGCCAACGGCGCTCCCACTTCGCACGGATCGAGCCAGACGGCGACCGAGAACGACTTCATCCGAACGGCCGCCGTCCTCCACGACATCGGCGAGAAGGCTGGCGCGGTCGGGGTGGACGTCACGATCGAGGTGCATCAACACTCCATCGCGGACAACTCGTGGTCGACGCTCCACCTGCTGGACCTGGCCGATAGTCCGCACGTCTTCGCGAATCCAGACCTGGGCAACGTCTACTGGACGTATGACATCCCCGAGGAGACGACCGAGGAGTCGATCGTGGCCCTGGCCCCGCGCTCCAAGTACTGGCACTGCAAGAGCCTGTACCGCGTGCACGTCCCCGAGATCGATCACACCTACTACGTTCGCGTCCCTCTGCCCGACGGCGACATCGACTACCGATTCGCCATCTCAGCGATGCATGATGCCGGCTACGACGGCTACCTGGCAATCGAAGGCGCCAACACCGGCGACCAGCTCCACAAGGATCGCAAGAGCGTCGAGTACGTCAAGGGCTTGCTGGCGGAGTTGGGGTAGGGGCGGTTCGCAGAAACACCAGGGGCTTCTCGCGTGCGATATAATTGGCGGGTGACCACCCTAAACGAGTGTCACTCGGGATTCGCGGCCGAGTGGACCGCTGGCGGGCAACGGGAAGAATCACATGCCTGAACTGACCTCCATCACCGTCAAAGGCTTCAAGAGCATCGCCTCTATCGAAGACTTGCGTCTCGGAGCCATGAACCTGCTCATCGGTCCCAACGGTTCCGGGAAGTCCAATTTCATCGAGGTGTTCACGTTCTTGCGCGCCATCCGGAAACGGCGGTTGCAGGAATATGTCGCAAAAGCCGGCGGCGCCAACAAGGTTTTGCACTTTGGGGCCAGGGTAACGGAGACTTTGGAGCTCAGTGTCTCATTCCGTCCCGACGGTAATAGCTATAAAATAGAGATTCAGGTGACAGATGTTGACGAACTCGTGCCGCGCCGCGAAGTGGCGTATTTCTCGGGGACCGAATCGGACGTTCCACCGTTTCCCGACGAATTGAGGAGAATTGGCAAGGAAGCGGGGATCAGTCAGCCAACACCGAATGACGCCAAGAATTACTTCCAATTCCACCTCGACAACTGGCGAGTGTTTCATTTCCACGACACGAGTTCGTCCTCGCCGGTGAAGAGGACCGCGAACCTAAACGACAACCGGCGCCTGCGCCCTGATGGATCGAACCTCCCGGCTTTTCTCTACATGCTGAGAAAGAATCACGAGGATTCTTACAACCTGATTGTTAGGACCGTTCGGCAAGTGGCTCCATTTTTCGAGGATTTCGTACTTGACCCGCAAGAATTGAGTTCGGATACAATCCGCATGGAGTGGAGCCACGTGGGCACCGACGTCTACTTTGACGTGTCGTCAATGTCGGACGGAACGCTCCGGTTCATCGCGCTGGCCACCCTGTTTTTGCAGCCAGAGCGTTTTCGGCCATCGGTGATCCTGGTAGACGAGCCTGAACTAGGCTTGCATCCGTCTGCCATCACTCTGTTGGCGTCACTGATGAGGTCAGCGTCGGTCGAAACTCAAGTGATCGTCTCGACACAATCGTCGTTGCTACTCGACCACTTCGATCCAGAAGACGTGTTGGTGGCAGACCGCATCGGCGGTGGCACGTTGCTCACGCGGCTAGATCCCTCGAAGCTGAAATCCTGGCTAGAGGACTACAGCTTGGGCGAACTTTGGGAGAAGAATGGATTGGGCGGACGCCCCAGGAGTGAGTGACTTCTGTGGCGCGGCTGTTGGTTCATGTAGAGGGTGACACCGAGGAACTTTTCACAAGGGAAGTTCTCCGGCCGTACCTGTGGGACCGCGGGTATTCAGGCGTAGATTCCTGGAAACTTGGCCGACGCCGCGCACGGAATCGGCGAGGTGGCATCACGCCGTAGGCCTCCGCCCGCAAAGACATTCTCAACCACTTGAAACAAGACCAGGGATTGGTCGTCACCACGATGGTCGACTGCTACGGGATGCCTCAAACTTGGCCGGGCAGATCAAATGCTCCCCAACAGACCTTCCAAGACCGCGCGGCCACCGTCGAGCGCATGATCGCGGCAGACGTGAGTGATGACCTCGGCAGCAGTTTTGATCCAGCACGATTCGTGCCGTATGTCGTGATGCATGAGTTCGAAGGATTGCTGTTCAGCGATCCGCTACGATTCGCGGCAGGCATCGCGAAACCTGAGTTGGCGCCCCAATTCGAAGCTATCCGCACCCAATTCGCGACCCCCGAGGAGATCAACGATTCGCCCGTCACCGCTCCGTCCAAGCGAGTTCAGAACTTGTTCGCCGGCTATGAAAAGCCGTTGATGGGCACATTGGCCGCGATCGATGTCGGGCTTGACGCCATTCGTCGGGAATGTGCTGGGTTTCGGAGCTGGGGAGAGCGGCTTGAACGGTTGTCGATCTAGTCTCTGAGGCGGGCATTTGTGCTGAGCACCTCCTCGGCTTACGAGCTCTAGCAGCGTATGCTGTCAACGTAGCCCCCAGCCGCCCCGACGACACGCCCGTCTGCTAGTGAAGCGCGGAAACCCGTCCCGAGTCCACGCTGCGTGTGATCGCGCCAATCTGTCTGGCGTGAGGCGCGAAAAGTTCGATTGGAAGCCGATGCCGCTTGATATCGGGCGCTTCCAATTTTGGGTTACGTCAAGCTGATACCTGTCTTCCTTTTCAAGAAGCGCGCGGGCCTGTAGAATGAACGATCAGCCTTGTTTCGGGCATCATTTCCTATGAGGCGCCGCGTTGACGTTTGGGCAGGTCGTCCAGGTCTCCAAGAATCGCTGGAATCGCGAAAACGGTTATCGTCAGGTTCTGACGATTGCGTTTCCGCTCGTCCTCAGTTTGGGCGCGCTGTCCATCGCGCTCTTCGTGGATCGGATGTTTTTGGCGTGGTACTCGGCGGAGGCTCTTGCGGCCTCGATGCCGGCAGGTATGCTCAACTTTGCGTTGATGACGCTGTTCGTCGGAACGGCCGGATACACCAACACCTTCGTTGCGCAATACCTCGGTGCGGGGCGGGACAAGCGTATCGGCCCTGTCGTTTGGCAAGGGATATACGTTTCGCTGATCGGCGGAGTGATGCTCCTCGTGATCGTGCCGTTCGCCGGCGTCTTCTTCGAGTTCGTTGGACACGAACCGGCGATCCGAGATCTCGAAGCCGACTACTTCAGCATCCTGTGCCTTGGAGCCGCACCCATGATCGCGGATGCGGCCATGGCCGGCTTTTTCTCCGGACGCGGCAAGGCGTGGCCGGTCATGTGGATAAACGTGCTTTCGACCGCGGTCAACGCGTTGATGGATTACGTCTTGATCTTCGGCAATTGGGGCTTTCCCGAGCTCGGGATCAACGGCGCGGCGATCGCGACCGTGATCGCGTCCAGCTCACAGATTGTCGTATATGTCGTCCTGCTCATGCGGCCAGAACATAACCGCCGATTCAGAACCTTGGCGGGGTGGCGTTTCGATCGCGATCTGTTTGCGAGGGTCGTCCGCTACGGGCTTCCGAACGGAGTTCAATTCTTCGTCGACATGATCGGGTTCTCGGTTTTCATCCTACTCATGGGGCGCCTCGGAACGGTGCCGCTGGCCGCGTCCAACATGGCGTTGAACGTCAGCATCCTCGCTTTCCTGCCGATGATCGGGGTTGGGATCGCGGTCTCGGTTCTGGTCGGCCAGTCCCTCGGCAGGAACAGGCCCGACCTTGCCGAGAGAAGCGTCTACTCGGGGGGCCACATGGCTTTCATATATATGTCGGCGGCAGCGGCGACATACGTAATCATTCCGGACATCTTGCTGAAACCCTTTGCGGCGCAAGCGGATCCGGCCGAATTCGCGGAAATGCGTCCCATTGCAATCGTAGCGCTACGTTTCGTGGCTGTCTTTTCGATATTCGACACGTTGAACGTCGTGTTCGCGTCAGCGCTCAAAGGAGCCGGCGACACGCGGTTTATCATGCTGATGGCGCTGGTAGTGTCCTCAGGCGCGCTTGCAATTCCAAGCTACGTTGCGTTGGTGCTGCTCGGCGCGGACATCTACGTGGCCTGGGGCATTTTGACCGCCTACATCATCATTCTCGGTTTCTCGTTCCTCGCCCGTTTCCTGGGAGGGAAATGGAAGTCCATGCGCGTGATCGAGGAAGACTTCACGGCCTCCATGCCCGAACCTGTCCCACAGCCCGGCGGGGACTAAACCCCTGGCGGGAGCGAGACCTACGGGCCAGCCGAAATCAGGTGTTCCACGCCTCAGTAGACCGCGCTCAACCTCCGTCTGCGATCGGGATGCGACAGGATGTCGGTTGAATTGCTGAACTGATCCACCGACCCGATGTCCGGGGTCAGGGCGAGCACCTCTTGGTCGCGGATCTGCGAGCGGATGGCGGCGGCGAAACGGTCTCCGCCGATGACATCGTAGGGCCGGTCGTGGAACGAGGCGACGACCGGGTCGAGATCCTCGGTGACGCCGAGCTCGTTGTGGGCGCGGGCAACGAATTCATACGCATCCGACAGATGACGTTGCCGCACCTCCCAGTCACCGCTCGCTAGAACGGCGTCGAGGGAGGGGCTCAGCGCGCGCGACAGTGCCAGTTCACGGAATGCCGTGCCGAACCATTTCGAGTAGGGCGCGTATCGCTTCTCCATGAGAAAGCAGAGGCGCATGACGTCCTGAACTAGGTGGGCGGCTACGAGCCGAGAGCCGAGATGGTCCCCGGCTTCGGCGCACCGCGCCATGAACGGCTCCTCTTGACCGATCCGCGTCCATTGAGCTGCGAGAAGATACAACCAAACGTCGTTCGGGTAGTACTCGAATCGCTGCCTGACGGCGGCAAGATCGGCTGGTGAATCGCTGTAAACGGCGCCGCGCGTGACTGACAGGAGCGACTGCCCCGAGAATGTCACCCAGTCCGTTGCGCTGATGGGCCCGAACGGGTCTACGCCGAGCATCTCGTCGAAGAAGGAGCGGACCGTCAGAATTTCGACCCAATGGCTGACAGGTCCGCTGGTGACGGGCGTCAACAAGCGGCTGTTTTCGCCTTCGATTTTGGTGAAACTGGTCGGATATCCGTGAAACTCGACGGGCAGGCTCCGCGCGAGGGCTGCTGATATCTGTTGGCTGTATTCCGCGAAGTCCGATTCCGCCACGAATAATTGGAGGCGAGGTCCCCATGAATGGTCGGTCGACCTCACCGTGTCGTAGCCAAGTACGTCGGAGCTGGGTCCGAGGCGAGCCGCGCTGTAGCTGAGTTCGGAGAAATGCGAGTCGAGAACCGGTTTGACGGCTTCCTTGTAAAAGAGACGGCTTAGTTCAAGCCCAGGGATGAATTTCGGCATGACGCGTTCCTTCCGCCTACGATTGATGCGACAATCGTAGCTGATCTCGGAATGCAATGTCGTTGGCGTCGGAGAGATGGCTTTGAAGTTCGACCATCGTTCGGTTTCGTGCGAACATCCAGTCCTGTCGATGGAGCCTTGCGCGATGTCGAACGTCTGTGGGCGCCGAAGTGGGAAGGTACGGATATGGGGCTAGATCAAGTTCGTCTGAACGCGATTATCGACGGGGAGCATTCGTTCTACGGATCGCAGAGAACGGAGGTTCGCGTCGATCGACGATTCAACCCTGGCACGCGGGACTTTCTTGCCACGCAAGTTCAGCCGAACATGCGCGTCCTCGACGTCGGGTGCGGAAGCGGAGGCACGCTGCTGAGGCTGAGCAGTCGCATAGCGTCGGGGCTAGGCGTCGACAACGACCCCGAGCATATCCGTATGGCCGATGAAGCGTTGCGGGAGAGCGGCGCCAAGAACGTCGAGTTCCGGCAGCTCGACTTCCTCGAAGACGGAGGAGATCTGGAGCCGGAGTCGTTTGACCTCGCCTTCACCGAACGCGGCCCGATCGGCTTTGGCGGTCACGGCATGCGTCTCGCGCTGAGAGCGCTGAAGCCCAACGGTCTCCTGTTTTGCGAGATGATCGGCAATCTCCATCACCAAGAGGCCGCCGCGTTGTTCGGCACAGGCCAACCCCGCTACCGAATGACGAGGTCGTTGGACGAAGCGCGCGTGGCGATGGAGCGCAACGGGGTCGATATTCGGCTTGCCGCCGAGATCGTGCAGAAGCGTTGCTATCCCGACGTCTACGAGTGGCTGAGGTTCCAGTGCTCGATTTGGGCTTGGCTCGGAGTTCCCCTCCCAACGCCTGACGACCCAAGGCTGGCGCTGTTCGCGGAACGCAACACGATCGATTCAGGCGAGATCGAGACCACGCACCACGTCGTATGGGTCGCGGGCGTGAAAGCGGATCACACGTCTGGCAGTGAAATCTTTCATCACACGTAAACGGTGGGCAACGTCGTCGCAGTTCGTTATGGGTTGGGATGAGGCAGGATATGAACTTCGACGAGCAACTTGACAGCCGAGGGCAATCGTGTTTGGGTATCGGGAGATCGAGAAGGCCCAAAAACACTTGCGCGAGCCATCGACCGCATGAAACCAGGCAAGGAGATCAAGGGACCATGACCGACATACTGGGCAACGACAACTTCAGGTACGAGCATGTTCAAGACTGGCACAAACTGCCCGCCGGCGCAAAGCTGATCGAGACGCCGGGCGTCGCCGTGGACGCATCCGACCGCGTGTACGTGTTCAGCCGCAACCCCGAACACCCCGTCATGGTTTTCGATCGGGATGGCGCCTTCTCGCACGGTTTCGGAAAGGGAGTCTTCGGCAATCGAACGCACGGCATATTCATCGGACCCGACGGATCGGTATTCTGCGCCGACGACGGCATCCACACGATCACAAAATGGACGCCCGAGGGCGAGTTGCTGATGACCATCGGAGTCTCCGGTCAATCGTCCGAGAAATGGAAGGGCGATCCGTTCAACCGCCCGACGCACGCGGCCGTGTCGAAAAACACGGGGCACATCTACATCACGGACGGCTACGGCAACTTCAGGGTCCACAAGTACACGGGCGATGGCCAACACGTTCTCTCGTGGGGTGAGCCTGGGATCGACCCGGGCCAATTCCTGCGTCCCCACAACATCGCAATCGACGACAACGACCGCGTGATCGTGGCCGACCGCGAAGCCCATCGAATACAGGTGTTCGACACCGAAGGCGCCGTGCTTGACGTCTGGAACAACATCCACTTGCCGAACGGGATGACTCTGGCGCCTGACGGCAACATCTATGTGGGCGAGCTTCCCGGGATGACCGGTGAGAGCCCGACCCCGCCGGGCATGGGGCATCGGATCAGCATCCTGAGTCCGGACGGCATGCTCCTGGCACGGTTCGGCCACCCGGACGAGGGCTCAACGCCGGGCAAGTTCATCGCGCCTCACGGGATGGCGGTGGACTCGCGCGGCGACATCTACGTGGGCGAAGTGTCGTTCACGATTCGGGGCCAACACATGGACCCGCCCAAGGAGCTGCGCAGCCTGACGAAGCTGGTGAAGGTGACGGGCTAGGCAACGACTCCCGCTGGGATGGGCACGCTTTCAGTTGACGGCCGATTGACAGGTTCAGCGTAACGACTCGAGTTTCGTTATTGTGAGTCGCGCGTGATGGATCTGGCTCCACCGCGGCGTTGTCTTCCTGCGGGGCGCCAGATTCTTCGGCTGCGGCTTCAGAATGACAATTATGCTTTATTGAAACCTGCCGTCTTGTGATCTTTCCGCCGGTACGTGTAGACCGTCAGCGAAA
>CEPX01196522.1_pt1 | contig 14775 bp, 15 predicted proteins | sample 361361 | NCBI WGS metagenome assembly CEPX01 (sample SAMEA2619974, study PRJEB7988) | marine metagenome | biome: marine biome (ENVO:00000447); feature: mesopelagic zone (ENVO:00000213) & marine oxygen minimum zone (ENVO:01000065); material: "saline water (ENVO:00002010), including plankton... | reverse complement strand
AACATTCTGGCTAATTGTCATAGGCCTGCTAGCAGAGACCGGATGTAGCTCTGGTCCAAAACCCATCAAATACGGCGAAGATGCCTGTGACTTCTGCAGAATGACCATAGTCGATAATCAACATGCGGCTCAACTAGTGACTGAGAAGGGTCGAAACTATAAATATGACGCCATAGAATGTATGATCAATGACCTTAAGAACTGGAGCAGACCACCGGTGGCAGTCCATCTTGTGGCAGACTATGCCAATCCGGGAAGTTTGATCGATGCGCTTCAAGCTAGTTATTTAATTAGCGAAGAAATCCCCAGCCCCATGGGCGCGTATCTATCCGCATTCTCCAATGAGGAAATAAGAGATGACACACATAGCTACACAGGAGGACAAAAACTCAGCTGGGATCAGGTGTCACTAGAATTAGCCGAAAATCATAACCACAAACATCTTTAAAATAAATGTTGCGCTGTATCACCATATTACTCTTTGTAGTTGGCATAGGTTTTTGTTCCAGGGCTAGCACCTTTTCGATATGCCATCAATGCGAACTATCATCGCTTGCAATGGCCATCGATCAGACATCCTCTGGTGATACACTTATTTTCAAAGCAGGCACTTACTCAAGCCCTGGTATTGAAATCAGAAAGCCACTAACATTGATCGGGGAACCAGGAGCACTACTGGACGGAGAAGCAAAGAACTATATCCTTAAAATTTTAGCAGATAGTGTCACAGTGCAGGGCTTTGCGCTGATCAACTCTGGTCGGAGTTATACCAAAGACTATGCAGCTATTTATATCCACAGATCCATTGCTTTTGCATTGATAAATAACACAGTCAAAGATTCCTTCTTTGGTTTTTTAATCGAAAAATCAAGCAATGGACGAGTTCATGGAAACAAGATCATAGGGACTGCAACCCGTGAAGATCAATCAGGAAACGGCGTGCATTTATGGGATTGCGATAGCATTCTAATCTCTGAAAATGAGGTTTCAGGAATGAGGGATGGCATATACCTGGAGTTTGTGGATGGAAGTGAGATCATTGAGAATTACAGCCATCACAATGTCCGATATGGGCTTCATTTTATGTTTTCTAACCACGACAGGTACACCAGAAATACCTTCGAAAGAAATGGTGCTGGGGTGGCAGTTATGTTTTCCAAATGGATACACATGGAGCATAACCGCTTCACTGACAACTGGGGCACAGCCTCCTATGGGCTGTTGCTCAAGGAAATCTATGACGCGGAGGTATTAAACAATACCTTCCTACAAAATACCCTCGGCGTATTTGTGGATGGATCTTCCAGGGTCAATTACTCTGGCAATACTTTTCGCCAAAACGGATGGGCGATCAAAGTCTCTGGAGGCTGCTACACCAATGTATTTAAAGGCAACAACTTTCTGGGCAATTCTTTCGACGTATCCTATAATTCCAAAATGAATGACAACTCGTTTAATGGCAATTTCTGGGGTTCGTATAGCGGCTATGACCTGGACAAAGACGGTACCGGAGATGTACCTTACCGACCTGTAAAGTTGTTTTCTTATGTGGTCAATAAGACTCCAGAAACCATCGTCCTTCTTAGGAGCCTATTTGTAGACATCATCAATTTTTCTGAAAAAGTATCTCCCGCTTTTACGCCGGATGATCTGGTAGATCTTTCACCTTCAATGAGATTATTCCAATGATTCAAGTTCAAAACATTCAAAAATCCTTCGGTAAACTTCAGGTATTGGATAGGGTCAGCTTTGACATAACTAAGGGTGGTATAGTGGCCATTCTTGGGCCCAATGGCTCTGGAAAAACCACTTTTCTAAAAATCCTTCTGGGGATGGTAATAGCAGATTATGGATCTATTTTGTACGAAGGAAAGGACATTTCGCGTACTCACAAATACCGAAAAAATATTGGCTATTTACCTCAAATCGCTCAGTTCCCAGATAATCTGAAGGTAAAAGAGGTCATATCCATGATTATGGACATTCGCGAAGAACCCGCCAACTCCAAATACCTCATCACACTATTTGGGTTAGAGAAGTATTTGGATCAGAAGCTCAGCAACTTATCAGGAGGAACTCGTCAAAAGGTCAATATCGTGCTGACGTTTATGTTTGACTCACCCATCATCGTACTGGATGAGCCTACCGCAGGACTAGACCCAGTTTCACTCATCAAACTAAAAGAGCTGATCCATCGGGAAAAATCAAAAGGCAAGATCATTCTGATTACTTCTCACATCATGAGTCTGGTAGAAGAGTTGGCTGATGAGGTCGTCTTTTTACTGGAAGGAAATATCTACTTCAAAGGCACTATTGGTGAGCTTAAATCAAAAACTGAAACTAAAGATTTAGAACACGCCATTGCAAAAATCCTGGAGCCATGATTAAAATATTTAAATATAGTTTTTCGGATTTGATACGCAGTAGATGGAGCTTTATCTACTTAGCGTTCTATTTGTTACTAGGTTTTGTCTTGTTGTTTCTAAACAATGATCTATCTAAGGGAATCATCACCTTAATGAACGTCATCGTTGTGCTCACACCTATGATCGGGACCATATTTGGCGTCATGTATTATTATAACTCCAGGGAGTTTACTGAGTTGCTTCTAGCCCAACCTGTGAAGCGATCCGTGATATTACTTGGACAGTATTTAGGCATCTCTATCTCCCTGTCCTTGAGCTTGATTATTGGTTTGGGGATTCCGTTTCTGGCGTATGGGCTATTTCGATCTGGTGAGATCGTCAATTTCCTGCTTCTACTGATCAGCGGAACCTTTCTCACTTTCATTTTTGTAGCATTAGCCATTTGCATTGCCCTATTTAACTCCAACAAGATTAAGGGATTTGGCTATGCCATCCTGATGTGGTTATTTTTTGCTGTGATTTATGATGGCCTGATCCTCTTGTCCATGATGATTCTTGCTGATTATCCCCTAGACAATTATGCGTTGATTGCCAGCTTCCTGAATCCCATAGATCTGTCAAGGATTATGATTTTACTTAAATTGGATATCTCTGCCTTATTAGGCTATACCGGTGCCCTGTTCCAACAATTCTTTGGGACTCCTCTTGGACTAATTGCCTCCTGGAGTATGTTGATGCTTTGGACGATTTTTCCTACTGTATTGCTCATTCGTAAAGCACAAACCAAGAATTTTTGATCACCCAAAGGGCAAGCCCCATTCATTCCCATCAATATTCACCATTTCAGATACGCAAATGACTAACCAATTAAAGGATATAAAATCAGAAAAGGATGTGAAACTGCTGATACATGGGTTTTATGATCGCGTACGCCAGCATCCGGAAATCAGCCACTTTTTCAATGAAACCATACAGGATTGGGACACTCACCTGGACAAGTTATCTAAGTTCTGGATGGCCAACCTGTTTGGACAATCAGGGTTCACCGGCAATCCTATGAAAGCTCATATAGAAGTCGATCAAACTTTTGACAATCAAATCGAGCAAGCACACTTTGGCCATTGGCTACAACTGTGGTTCAGCACGATTGACTCTCTCTTCTCTGGTGATAAGGCGAATCTAGCCAAGGAGAGGGCGCGAAACATTGCCCATATCACCTTTATGAAGATTTATCAATCAAGAAAAATAAACCATTAAATGATTATGGAAAAAGTGAAAGAATCTGTCGTTCACGACCTCAAAGAAATGATTTCTTATGCTGAAGGTGCGACCGTGAGTAAGGTCTTAACTAAAAACAAGCAGGGAAACACAACACTTTTTGCATTTGATAAGGGTCAGGGACTCAGTGAGCATACTGCTCCCTTCAATGCTATGGTGATCATTTTGGACGGTCAATGCAATGTGATCATCAACGGAGAGCTGCATCTGCTCGAAGAAGGACAGATGATCATTATGCCGGCCAATATTCCTCATGCACTGGAATCGATCACATCCTTCAAAATGCTCTTAATCATGATCAAAGATTAAATTGTATGAACTCAACTCTTAAGTGTTAGCTCAGAAACATTATATGAATTTATCCAGGAGTACCTATATCATCATTTTAAACCTCATTTTGGTAGGGATCATTGGATGTTTTCTGCGCTTCTATTTTTTGCATCCTGTAGCAGGTATAAACTATGGTTACGTACTTCACGCCCATTCACACCTGGCCTTTTTGGGTTGGGTCTTCATGGCACTTTATGTCTTGATTATTTATGCCTACTTACCCAGAGAAATCCAGAAAACTGGCACATTTAGCATACTGTTTATCCTTCTGCAATTAGCCAATTTGGGGATGCTTTTCACCTTTCCCTTCATGGGCTATGCACTATGGTCGATTTTGTTCTCCGCTATGCATGCAATCACGGCAATGGTTTTTGCTGGATTATTCATAAGAAAAGCTCGACTAGCATTACCTGAGAAACATCAATTATCCTTTTTGTTTATAAAGTGGGGATTGATTCTTATGGTGATTTCCAACCTTGCTCCGTTTGCTTTGGGGCCTGTTTCGGCCATTAAGGGAAAGGGTGATTTATACTACCTCCTGATCTATTTTTACCTGCACTTTCAGTACAACGGCTGGTTTATCTTTGCAATTATTGGTTTGATCCTAAGGTTGCTCGAGCGATTTGATGTGAATACCAATAATAGATTGATCAGAGCAGGTTTTAAGCTCAAACTTATAGCTGTATTTCCTGCCTACACTCTGTCCGCTTTGTGGACGGATCCTGATGCTATATGGCAGCTGATTGCTGTCATGAGTGCAGTTATCCAATTAGCCGGAATAGTGTGCATTGGGTATTTTATAATCAGACATCAGGGGGTATTGCTGCAGCGCAAAGTCAATATGCTACAGATATTGTTTTGGGTAGGTCTCGTTTCATTAGCTGTACAACATTTACTGATGCTGCTATCAGCCATCCCAGCACTGGCCAACCTGGCCTTTACACGCAACATAGTGATTGCCTATCTACATTTGGTCTTACTGGGATTTGTCTCCGTGTGGTTGTTTTTCATTCTCCTGAAGACAGGTTCCTTACAACTTAGCAAAAGCTCCAGTCTTGGTCTGGGAGGATTTCTGACCGCCTTTGTTATCACTGAGTTAATATTGGTTTTTCAAGGATACATTCCTAACAGTATTCAGTGGCTCTTCTACCTTGCGATCGTGCAGCTTGCTGGTTTTCTCAGCTTATTCTTCAACATGAAACTCATCAAACCAACATCATGAAGGAACCAATCGTCAATAAACTACCAATACTACTTCTAGTGGTGATGTCACTACTATCTGGCATATTCACCGGTTGGTTTCGGTTAGGTTTAGACCTGCCATTAGTCAGCACGGTATTTTTGGATCATGGAGCCATAATGACTGGCAGCTTTTTAGGCACTGTAATTCTGATCGAGAGAATTGTCGCATTAAAGCGTAAGTGGCTATTCGCTTTTCCCATTGTGAATGTGTCTAGTCTGATTTTCTTCTATTCGGAACTGAACTCCTTAGCTTTCAGTTGCCTTATTATTGGATCTACAGGTCTATTTTATGCCTTCTTTCTTATTAATAAGCAGCACTCCGATCTGCCACATCAAGTTATGTGGATAGGCGCAGGAGCCTGGTTTATCGGGAATGCTCATCTGTTTATTTTCCAACTGTATGCGCATTCAATACTCTGGTGGATGGCATTCTTACTGTTGACCATCGTTGGAGAGCGTTTAGAGCTTTCCAGATTCCTGCCCCTGAGTCAGTTCAAACGCTATTTGCTCGTTTTCTTCTTAGCTCTGTTTGTGATCTCATGTATAATACCCTTCCACCTGGGAGGTCAAATGCTCACTGGAGGTACTATTATACTAATAGCCATCTGGCTGTTGGTATTCGATATGGTGCGTTACTCCATCAAAAAGCCTGGAATTCATCGTTTTTCTGCATTTACATTGATCTGTGGATATGTCTGGCTGGTTTTGAGTGGGTTATTTTACCTGCTCGATCCTACGGGAATAATAACCTATGATGCTTTGATTCATAGTTTCTTCTTAGGGTTTGTCTTTTCGATGATTTTCGCACACGCACCTATCATCTTACCTGGAGTGTTGAAGCTTGGATTCAAACCATATCATCGCATACTATATGTCTGGGTTATGCTCTTTGAGCTGTCATTGGGCATTCGCATCGTTGGTGGGATATTAACTATACCTGCGTGGAAACAATATGGAGGAATGGTGAACGGGTTAGTGATTTTGTTTTTTCTGGCAACTATGGTATTGATCACTCTATCAAAATTAATAAATAATCAAAGTACTTTTAAAACAGAAACTTAGTTATCTCTGGTGGGTCCTGTTAACCCCATTAGAGTATCTTGCGAACAGAGGATTTATAACCGTCAAGCATATTTAAATCCATCATCTCCTAAGAATTGAATAGGCTAATGGATTCATGTTCTTCGCTCAATCGGAGATGAAATTTTCCCTCATCATTGTACTTAAATAAGTAAGTTACGATAAATACATGTTGGGCTCGGCAATACCGCTAAAACCCAGACATCAATCAAATCAGATACCTCAACATGCAAACCAGTCTCTTTCAAAATCTCACGTATTAGGCAAGTTTCAAGAGACTCTAATTACAATCGTTCCCCAGGAAGCTCCCATTCTGATTGATTTCTTCTAATAACAGGATTTTTTTATTTATACTAATTACGCCTTTAATGGAGACTGGATACTTCATGACTACTTTAGGTTGAAGCCAAATATAGCAGTCCCACCAGCAATATTCACCCTTCCACCATCCTATCTTCCTACATCACAGGTTATTACTGAATGATTACACATAATGTTCTGTAAATTGTCGCATGTTCAATAATATTTACCATAACGTTATGAAAAATTTATTCAAAATTCTTATCCTTGTTGTTGTATCATCTTTTGTTCTTCCAGCTTGTACTTCTGATGATGATTTTACCGAAATTGTAGAATCTTCAGAATTGGATATAATGGCTACGGATGAAGGTGAAAAAGAAATTGTTAAGCCCGGATCGGGAAACTAATAACAACCAGCGGTGAACCTTTACAGAAGACGGGCCTATGCCTGTCTTCTACATTACTCAAATGAAAAAACTCCTCTTTATCACATTAATGATAACTGTGATTTCTGGCTCTTATGCGTCAGAAAAGGAGACTATTATTGAGTTTCATAATAAATGCTATGCACTTTTAGATACCAACTTAGATAGTGCAATTCTCCTAGCCAACAAAGCAGAATTATTAGCAAAACATGAAGAAGACTCTTATCTTCAAGCCCAATCGCTTTTCATAAAAGCATATGCTTACAGAATGAAAGATGATCAGGGCAAATCCTTTATATCAAATCTCAAGGCTCTCGATTTAGTCACCAACTTAACTTCTGAAAAAGAAATTAAGCTACATCTTGAACTTCTAATTAATACCAGTGAAATCCTGATGAATCACTTTGCGTATTTAGAAGCCATTCAGTATTTAGAAAAGGGAATTGAGTTAGCTAAACAATACAATATCCAGAACAGACTTCTCCTTCTACTCTACAACAAAGGCATATCTCTTAAATCGAATGGAAATCTTGAAGAAGCATTAGACACATTCAACGAAACCTTAACTCTAGCTTACGAATTAAACGATGAGCTACGAATCCTAAGAAGTTTAAACCAAAAAGGTCTTACCCTGAAAGATTTAAAATCATATAAGTCTGCCAGAACTACCTACCATGAGATGATAAATTTTCAACATTCCGAAAAGTATGAAAACAAATACAAGGGCCAAGCCTGGCACAATATTGCAGGAACATATGTTGGAGAAAATGACTTTGAACGAGCTAAAAATGCATACTTGAATGCTTTAAGCTACAAAATGAAGCGAAACAAATCAGAAGAATTATTCATCACCTATCAGGATCTTGCAGAAACTCTTCTTAAAATGAATCAAATAGAAGAGGCAAATCACTATGCTCAATTGTGCTTACCATTATATTCTGAAAGTAGCTTAGATCCAGACAACTACAAATTCTTCAACCTCATGTCTGAGATAGCTCATCAACGAAATGACTCAGAAGGAGTGAGAAAATACGCGAAGTTGTACTTTGAGGAAAATGAAAAGTTTCTCAACCAACAACGTGAAATTCTGGAAGTAAAAGACCGCTATAAAATGGAAGTCCTAACGGCAGGATTTTTCTCGGAACTACATGCCGATCAGAACATTTCCATCCTGGAGAAAGTCTTGTGGTCTATTGCTATTTTCTTTACCACAATACTATTCCTTACAAGAGCATACTCTTATATAAGAAAGCGCACCTTAAGTATCCAAATCAATCAGATCAAGGATGAGGGTTCTGTCTAGTACAAGACGTAACCATTGTTACATTCAAAGTTTATATTCTGCCGTAACTTCGTTGATTAATATTGCGCTATGATTGGATTCTTAAGAAACATCTTCCTTCAGAAATGCCCGAGATGCAGAGAAGGAGAACTATTTGTAAGTGGAACTTATAATTTAAAATCGTTCACCAAAATGAACGAGAAGTGCGACTGCTGCGGGCTGAAATATGAAATGGAACCTTCCTTTTTTTATGGAGCACTTTATGTCAGTTATGCCCTTCAAGTAGCTCTTTTCATTACCATATTCGTTGCAATCACGGTATTGGCACCGGATGCTCCGGCTTCCTGGTACATCATTGGAGTAGTATTCTCCATTATTGTCTTCTTTCCGCTAGTAATGCGCTTGAGCCGATCTATCTGGATTCATTTCTTTGTGAAATATGAACCCGGTCATAAAAAAAAGGTTAAACACGAACATGCTTCGCAAACGTAACTTTAGTTACGTCGCACCAAGGAACTTTTTCGTTAATTACATCAGAGAGACTACCCAAAATAGTTAGCTAGTTTATAATGGAATGGAGTGGTCAACGATCACTCCATTTTTTACTTTTATTAGTAATGAAAGCACCCCTCGACTCCTTAAGCACGTTCAATCAGTTTATTGAAAACCGATATCCTGGATTAGAGGATACCAAAGAGCTTGATACACTACGTGCATCAGATTACTGTCGATTAGATGAACAAAAGCATACCTATCTGGATTTTACAGGAGGTAATCTATACGGAACCAGTCAAATAGAACAACATCATCAGCTTCTTAAAGAAAGCATCTTAGGCAACCCACATTCACTTAACCCGTCTTCTCTGAGATCTTCAGAGCTAGTGGATCAAGCGAGAAAACATTTACTGGAATTTTTCAATGCCACAGATGATTACTTTCTGATCTTTACACCGAATGCGTCTGGTGCTTTAAAAATCATTGGTGAATCCTATCCATTTCACCGCAAAAGCCATTTCCTCCTCCCATTTGACAACCACAATTCGGTCAATGGAATACGTGAGTATGCTAAACATAATGGAGCAAGCTATAGCTATTCTCCTCTGAACTATGAGGATTTACGATTCAATGAAGAGCAGCTCTTACAGAACCTTCAGGGACATCAGGACAAAACAAACAAACTGTTTGCATACCCAGCACAGTCCAATGTATCAGGAGTTCAACATTCCTTAAAGTGGGTCAAAATAGCCCAGGATTATGGATGGGATGTACTATTGGACGCTTCGGCATTTGTCCCTACCAATCAATTGGATTTGAGCAATGTGAAGCCGGAGTTTGTGAGCATGTCCTTTTACAAAATGTTTGGCTACCCAACTGGAATGGGAGGATTGTTGATTAGAAAGGATGCCTTTAAAAAATTGACCAAACCCTGGTTTGCAGGCGGCACCGTGACTCTCGCTTCAGCAATGACTGATCGATTCTATCTAGCCGAAGATCATTCCAAATTTGAGGATGGCACCATCAACTATTTAGATATTCCAGCACTGGAAATTGGAATAAGACATCTGGAGAATGTAGGAATGGATACTATTCACCGACGAGTATCTATATTAACGAAAATACTCCTGGAACAACTACAGGCCATGAAGCATCCGAATGGTCAACCTATGATCAAACTCTTTGGTCCAACCAACACCGAGGCTAGAGGCGGAACAATCATATTTAATTTCCTCACTTCAGAGGGAGAAACTTTTCCTTATCTCAATGTAGAGAAAGAAGCCAATAAAAGAAATATCTCCTTAAGAACAGGATGCTTTTGCAATCCGGGAATTGATGAGATCAACAATCATTTGGAGACTGGAGAATTGGAGAACTTCTTTCAATCTTCTGAAAACACCAACCTTCATGATATCACACAGCACCTTGACACCATGCGAGGTGCCGTGAGAATATCTGTTGGCTTGATCACCAATATCAAGGACATTTATAACCTATTGACGTTTGTCAAAGATTTTTCACACTAACAATAAATTCACAAAATGGAACACAACATCCCTAAAGAAGAGTATGAAGCAATCCAGCAAATGATTGCCAGCAGCGAAAGTGTAGTCGGTATCGATGCGAAAAAAACGCACATCATTATCATCCACAAACTGCTCGAAATTGAGAAACGCTTAGATGCTCTAGAAAAGAAGCAATAATTAAAGTTTCGGTTCCCAGCCTGGCTCGTACTCGCGCTTCACCTTGGCTAAAGCCTCAGGATTGTCCAGAATCTGACCATTCTCGCCAATGTTGAGGCTTACTTTTAAGTCTTGAGCAATATTGCCTAAATGACACATGTGCGTAGACATACTCGCATCATCAATAGGGGCATTGAGTTTTTCTTTTCCCGCTATTGTATTGACAAAGTTCTGAATGTGCTTCACGGTCAATCCATCAAAACCACTGGTATCACTGGTAGACGCAGAAGTCCCTGGGTCTTCCTCCTCAATGTAGCTCAATTCTTTACCCTTCAGATCCAAAAGTTGATAGCCTTCTCTATCTAAAAGCACCGAACCTTCAGTTCCATGAATGATAGCACCACGCCCTCTACCATACAAACTCATTCCATTACAACTCTTACCTTCCCACTGAATCGTTTTTCCATCAGCATATTCAAAGTTGGCAAGCTGTGTATCATAATATTGCCAGTCATCGCCCGAGAAATGTAGTCGACCGCCAGTAGAAGTCACTCGAGCAGGCAAGCCTACATTCAACGCCCAACGACAGATATCAATTTCATGTGTCCCATTGTTATGAATCTCACCCGTTCCCCAGGTACGGAACCAATGCCAGTTATATGGATGGACATTATCACGGTAATTTTCTCTTGGAGCCGGGCCTTGCCATAGATCCCAATCCAAATAATCAGGAACGGCTACTTCTTTACCATTACCAATTGAACCTCTGGTGTTCGCATACCAGGCTTTTGCATAATAAACCTCCCCAATCTTACCATCTCGAATATCATGAATCGCTTGATTGGAAGTAATAGATGAACGCTGTTGATTACCCATCTGGCAGAGCTTACCATACTTTTTATAAGCCTTTACCAACAACTCATTTTCATACAGATTATGTGAACAAGGCTTTTCTACATACACATGTTTACCTGCCTGCATTCCCATGATGGCCATTGGCGCATGCCAATGCTCAGGTGTTGCCACAAACACCACATCAATTTTTTTATCTTCTAATACTTTGCGGAAGTCACGCTGACCTTTGACTTTATATCCCAGAGTATCTAAGGAATACTGTTTGAATTTCTCCAGGCGATTATTATCCACATCACAGACTGTGGCCAATTCGATATTTGTGCACAACCCAATAGATTGAGCTAATGCATGAGCTCTTCCTCCCGCACCAAGGATTGCAGCATTCACTGTTTCATTTGGAGAGAATGCCCATAAATTATTGGCAGACATTAAATAGCTGGCACCAGCTGTCGCCAATGCAGAATTTTTTATAAAAGATCTTCGATTGGTTTTCATCATTTCGGGAATTAGGAGAATAGCAGTTCTGGATACTGATTCCAGTTTTTGATTTGATTTTCATAAAGTGCATCTAAGGAGATTTGAACACACTTCGCAGTGAGTGCACCAGTTTGTAAACTTGAAATCACTGGAGCTCCATTAGCGATTGACTCATAGAATTGTCTAAGCGCATCGAGTGTTGGGTCATTACCTGGCGCGTCGATTGAAGCACCCTCACCTTTTTCCCAGGCTTGCATCGTGGCTCCTGAGACTCCATCTACTAAACCTTTCTCTTTGATGCCTTTTGCCTCGCTAAAAATGGTCCCCTTAGTGTAATCCAGAATAATCGTCCCTTTGGAACCAAGGACTTTGATCTGATAATCCTGGTATCCATTAGTTGTTGTGCATTCAAATGAGGCGTCGAGTCCAGACGGGTACTTGTATAGCAAGTGCACATTGTCAAATGTCTCTCGACCATCTTTCCAATGATCAATTCCGCCAAAACCAGTGATTTGCTCTGGATGACTATCTGTTACCCAATTTATGAAGTCTATCTGGTGTGACATCAATTCAGCCACCAAACCACCAGAGTACTCACGATACATTCGCCAATTGATCATTCGCTCCCATTTAGGATCAGGAACAGGTCTTCTCCAGCTCCCATTTCGATTCCATTGGCATTCGTAAGCTGTCACTTCACCGATATACCCTGATCGAATGATATCTCTTGCTTTATTGTACAATGGGCTACTATGATATTGATGACCGGTTTGAAAAACTTTACCTGAAGAATTGACGATATCAATCACGGCTTGAATCTCAGTCATTCCTTTGGTCATGGTCTTCTCACAGTACACATGTTTGCCAGCTTTCAGAGCAGCAATTGCAATTTCATCATGCGTGCTAAATGGAGTAGAGACAATAACAGCATCTACTTTTTTATCAGCTAACAGATCAGTGTAATCAGCATATGCTTTGGCTGATTTGGTAAGTTTAACTGCATCCTCTAAACGAAAGGGAATCAGATCTGAACAAGCCACAACTTCAAGGCCTTCAATTTGATTCATCAATCGAATCAAACCAGATCCTCGATCACCGGTGCCGATTACTCCAACATTCACCACTTCCTTTCCAAAATGAATAGGCATCGCACTTAGGTATCGTGCACCGAGAACAGTTCCTCCAATCAGTGCTACTCCAGTTTTGAAAAACTTTCTTCTCGAATCCTTCATTTAGTTCAGCTCTCTGATTTTGATACTTCTAAAACTCACCTCATTCCCATGATCCTGAAGAAGGATACTTCCTTCTGGCCATCGACCAAAGTTTGGCCAATCCTTGTATTTGCTGTAAGCGACAAGAGCTTTGAAAATTTGAGAATTACGATCGTACTCAATAATCTTTTCGTTATTAAGCCAGTGCTCAACTTTTCCATCTCTTGAAACAATACGTGCCTTGTTCCACTTTCCAATTCCTTTGAATTGCTTACCTCGTCCAGGAACTGACAGATTCTCAGCGGTAATCAAATCATACAATGAACCAACTGTTCGATTTCCATTGACACCCATCTTGGCATCAGGATGTCTCTGATCATCCAATATCTGAAACTCACACCCGATAGCAGACCCTTGTCCTTTATTCAATGATGGATCAACAAAATATTTGATCCCACTATTTGCTCCCTCTGTGATTTTAAACTCCAATTCCAATTCAAAATTGCTGTAGTTTGAGGTGGTTACGATATCACCTGGACCGGTAGACTCTCCACCATCTGTAGCAAGTACAGTCAACTCTCCATCTTTCATTTGCCAACCAGACTCTGGAAACTCATCCAATTTGGCTCCTCTCCACCCTGCAGGAGTTGCACCATCCCATAGCAAACGCCAGCCATTTCGTTTTTCCCATTCAGTTAATTCATTCTTGAGATAACTCATCTGCATTACTTCTGGATCTGGATCGAATCTATATGTAGCCACATCCTCGGTCAGAATTTGCAGATTCTTCCACTTCACCACATATCCTTTCTCCTTTTCACCAATACTGTGTACTTGCAACCCAATAAAACCCTCATTGGTCATATCATCCACCAGGTTGCTACACATTATCCCATTGATATAGGTTCTGATCTCATTACCTAAACATTCTATTCGCACCTTATTCCACATTCCCAATTGAAAGGCATCTGAAGCTTTCGGATTCAAGCTAATTGGATACATCCAACCTCTGCGCTGCTCATCGTAGATTCCTCCTGAAAAGGCTCTTGAAGAGGGGTCAATCTCGCATTGATAACCATTCACCACACTGCTAAAGTTGCTTCTAAACTGAACTCCAGTATTTAAATGGTTTGGCAATAGTATTTCAAACTCAAGAATAAAATCTGAGTAAGTCTTTTTGGTACAAAGGAAGGTATTGGGAGTGTTGAGCACGGCGGTCCCTACAATGACACCATCCTCCACCACATAAGGAGCTTTACCACCTCTGGATTCCCAGCCAGTTAAGTCTTTGCCATTAAAAAGAGGTTGCCAATTTTGAGCAATTGACGAATAGAATAGGCCTACTAGCAGCAGGCTCAAGAAAATCTGTCTCATCTTTTGGTTTCAATTCGATTAATAAATTGGGGGCAACTCAATTTATCAATTAATCCTTAGGAGACGAAACCGATTGTGTAAATCCCTTGAATAAACATTAATGTCTACACAAATGCTTTACTAATAGTATTGACAGATTATAAAACCATAATCAAAATCCCAACAGCCAAGCCTCCAGCACCAACCACGATCTTGTCTGTGAGGCCATTCCACCAGATGCCGCGAATCTCCTTTCGTAGCTTTTTGATGATATCTTCCATAGCGTCAATTTTAGCCTGGAGCTGTTGATTATTATCCTCTAGTCTTTGATTATTATCCTTCAGTGTGGCAAGCCCATTGTCCAACTGAAGGATAATGGACTGGAGATCCATTTCTGTA
>CEPX01148663.1_pt1 | contig 14781 bp, 12 predicted proteins | sample 361361 | NCBI WGS metagenome assembly CEPX01 (sample SAMEA2619974, study PRJEB7988) | marine metagenome | biome: marine biome (ENVO:00000447); feature: mesopelagic zone (ENVO:00000213) & marine oxygen minimum zone (ENVO:01000065); material: "saline water (ENVO:00002010), including plankton... | reverse complement strand
ATGAAGAAACAGTTAGCAAAAGCAAAAGCAAACCGAAAATTTGATTAATTATGTTTCCTGAAGCGGCCTCTTCAACTGTATTTTTACCAACTTTCCCCCCTAAAAAGCCACTAACAAAGCTAATAAGGCCGAAATAATACAGAAAATATAAGAGTAGGACACTATGTAATAATTTATCCGCCGAAACCGTTATGTGACTATTCAAAAAAACTTCCTGTAATCGTGACATTACCAACCTCAAAGTTTGAAACTAGTTAACCTTTTGATAAAAAAAACTTAATTTCACTGATTATATTCCTGTCCAGCGTTATTATCGAAACTGTGTAAACAAAAAAAGCAACAAAAATGGTTACACCGAGCGCTATAAAGTCGACTCCTAAATCAAAATTACGTTCTGTAAATTCTATCGCGCACCACATAATCAGTGCCGAAAACATGCTCGGGAAAATAGCGGAAAACCAAGTTCTAGAAGTTATTTCCAGTACTTTAAGCATGACCACATAATTTACAATGGATATTATAAATGCCCTAACCGCAGCACCAAGCAATACCCCCATCAACCCCAAGTAAGGGATAGAAATGATTGTAGCAACCAATGCAATCACACTAGACGCAATGTGCCCCTTTAACCCAAGCTTGGTTTTCCCATTTGCAATTAAGGCGCTGGGTAAAGCCATAAATAAAAGACTAAAAGTAGTAACAATGGCTAATCCTTTGAGCAAGGGAATAGAGTCGGACCATTTATCGCCAAAAAGTAAGTGGACTAAGGTGTCACAAACTAAATTTAAGCCTATGAAAAAAGGAAATATAACCAACAAACCGATTTTTGTTGATTTTAGATAGAAATCTTCGAGCTCAAGTCCTCTATTCTTTCTGTTTGAAAAAACGGGATTGGCATAGGATAAAATCGTAGAAAGAATTGCTGAACGAGGCAGTTCAATTAATCGATTTGCAAAATTGTAGAAACCTACAGCGACAGTTCCTAATTTAACTTCAATTACAATAACCAACCCTTTCATGAATAGATTATTGTTCATCATTTTTAATGAAGCGGGTATGCCGAGCTTTGACATTTCGACCAAAAATTTTTTGTCAAACGTAAGGGGCAAAATTCTGCGCTCAAACGCCAAAATTAATAATAGCGATGTTATAGCCATTACTAATGTTTGAACAACAATAGCGTAGCTACCTGCTCCATATACGGCCAGCGTTATACCTGACCCCATTCCAACTAATTTACCGACAATAGTTCTGTGTGCTAATTTTTTAAACTGCTTCTGCTTACGCATGTGTACAATGTGAACACGTCCCCCCAGCAAAAACGGTAATGCTAGTACAGCCAATAGTGCAATAAACCTAGTTGAACTATCGTCAAAATATAGCCAGTAACAACCGTAGATTAACGTTGATAGCAAAAAGCTTAAAATTAGTACTGTCCAGAACACTGTGCCATCCTGTTGTTCAGAAACCGACTTTAATTTAATGAGAGAGCTTTCAATAGCTGCGATGATAAACATTGAACAAAACTCTACCCCAGCAAGCAGAAGAATACCCAATCCAATCTGCTCAGGAGTTAAAAGTTTTGCGTAAATAAAAAAAGAGATTACGGAAAGAATAACCAAGCCAAATTTTTCCGCAGTTACCCAAAAGATGTTTATTATTCTATTTTTCAGAAGAGACATATCTAACCAGTTGTAACAATGTTTTTCATGAGAGATATCGATCCATATTCGATCTTTATTGGGCTAAGGCTATATTACACGTAAACCTTAAATTGACGGACGATAACTAAGCTTTATAGAAATGTTTTATAAAAATAGTTACGAAGGGAGCGCTTCATTATAAATCTCTTCCGCTTTTAAATGTGCCTGTGCTAAGCCGCCATTTGGATAAACGTACCTAACTTCGCAATCCATCAAAAAATTCGTGCTTTGATACACTTCTCGTCGCGCTAAAGCTATCAAATACAGTACATCATCACTACTAGCGCCACCGTTATTTACAATAAAGTTGGCATGTACTGGCGATATTTGTGCTTTTCCTTTCACTCTGCCCTTCAAGCCTACCTTTTCTATCGCATAGCCAGGTGGGCCAATAATATCGTACATTGCTGGGTCCGATAAAAACACAGAGCCACAGTTTGGTAGTTTGCGAGGGAATTTTTTCCTTCGGGAAGAAAGAATTGTTTTTATTTGATTTCGAACTAGTTTGCGCTCACTTTTTTTTAGCTTTAGCTCTACTCGCGCAACTATTCGCTCGTCATTGGCTTCTTGAAAGGGTGATGTACGGTAAGCAAACTCTAGATCTTCTATGAACACTTTTTCAATTTCGCCGCGCTTATTAATAAGTTCAATTGAAACAGTGTTTTCTAAAATTGAACGCCTGTTGCTGCCACCATTCATGTATACCAATCCGCCAAGGCGCCCTGGAATGCCACATATATGCTCTATTCCTGAAAGCCCATAGGAAGATAATCTATAGGTGAGCTCAGGAACCCACATGCCGGCTTCACAAACTACGTTAGTACCATCGATTTTTAAATTAGAAAGATTATTTCCAATTTTAATAACAACACCATTAAAACCAGAGGAATCGAAAAGAAGATTCGAACCATCGCCGACGACCAAAAATGGAACATCAGACTGTGCGTTGCACAACTTTATAGCAAGAGCCAATTCTTTTATGTCATTCGGTTCGACATATAATTTAACTGGCCCTCCTATTTTCCAGTAACTGAACTCGCTTGCAGGCAAATTTTGCCTGCAAGCAAGGGGTATAGTTTCAAGAAAATTTTCTACTAACCCCTTTAGCATTATTCGTCAACCACTTCAATGTTTATGCCTAAACCAGCTAACTTTTTATCAAGCTTGTTGTAACCTCGCAGCGCCATTTCCACATCGTGAACTACTGTCTTGCCTTCAGCACATAGCGCAGCCATAACCAATGCCATACTGCCACGTAAGTCGGTAGAAGTAACCTCGCCCGCTTTAAACTTACCAGGGCCGCGCGTGGTTATTTTTCCTTCTTCAGCTTCAACTACAGGTGTACTAATTAATTTCTGCAACTCATTAGCATATGCAATGCGTTTGGGGTATCTGTAATCAAAAATGCGCGAATCGCCTTTTGCGATAATACCCAGTAGCGTGTAAAAAGACTGCATATCCGAGATTATTCCTGGGTGTGCACCACAAGCTAGCTCAAATGGCTGCACCTGCCCGTTTATCAAGCAATCAGGTGAATAGTAAATACTGCTACTATTACTCAAAAAGTCTATTCCCGCTTCTTTCAAGTGCAACAGCGGAACTTGCATTGACTCGAATGGCACATTCTTTATATGTAAAGTACCGCCACTCATTACCGCATATACTAGCCACGTTAATGCCTCAATGCGATCATACATTACTGACTTGATAACACCTTTTAATCTTCCAGATGCGCCTACAACCGTAATATGGCTATTACCCGTCACCTCAATGTGAGCGCCCATCCGGGTAAGAAAGTCTATTAAATCTTCGATTTCAGGGGTTATATAGGCATTAACTATTTCAGTTTTCCCTTCAGCAATACATGCGCAAATCAGTGCATTCTCTGTACCACCCACGGTCGAAATAGGAAATTTGATGGTTCCGCCCTTGAATTTGCTCGCTTTAACTCGAATAAAATCTGGCTCTTCAATAACTTCAGCGCCCAAATCACGCCACACCATCATGTGTAAGTCGTAACCTCGGCTACCTATTTTACAACCACCTGGATAAGGAATGAGTGCCTCACCACTATTTTTTATCTGACTCGCGACAAGCAAATATGTGGTTCTAATGGGGTAATCATATGTATCTAATTCGGTACAACGTATATTAGAAGAATTAATAGTCAATGACTCGCTAACTTCATCAACAACTATGTCGGCACCAATGTTTTCTAAAAATCGAATTTTATGTCTAGCATCAACAAGTTCAGTAGGGAAATTATTTAGAACAACTTCTCCATCCGAAATACAGGCTGCAGCTAATAAACGGGTTGCAGAGTTCTTCGCCCCACTTACCACCACTGTCCCAACAGGTGTTTTACCACCTTCAATAATTGCTTTCATCCTTAATCCTTAGCGCTATGCTAACTGTCTTAGATAACTAAATTTTAAAACTTTAATCTCAATAAGACTTTAACCGAAATATATTTCAATTGGTTAAAGCCGTTCTACTAGAATTACATTCAGATAAAATGCTGTCTTTCTCTGGAGTCGTTTTTATATTGCTGACTAACACATTTGGCCTTCCATGAGATCTGTAAGCAAGGTACACACATCTAACGGTGAAATTTGAAACCCTTCCTCACCGGAAACGGCCGCTTTCCAACATATACATATGGCTAATTGCCATGTCCATACAAGCAATAATCTTGCCTTTCTTTAAATTTCGTTGGAAAAGATAACTACATCAAAAACACAAACAATTTGTAGCACACTTATAACCTATGACGATTACTGTATACATAATTGATACCAACTAGATGTTACAATAAGATTATCGAACAATATCAGGCCTTAACTTTTGCCACTATTGGATAATAAGTTAGAAAGAGAACGACTATTGAGTGAACTGATTGAACTTAGAGAGTGCAATGCCAATTTTTCTAGTTTTTCTTACATAAAAGATTGTATTTGACAGATGATTACCTTGCTATTTAAGTAGGAAATAATCAGAGAAAGACCCATTTATTTTTTAACTACTCAACGAAAAAAGGCTCAGAAATTCTGAGCCTTCAACATGCTGTTTTTTATACTTTAAAGACTTCTTCTTTTTCTTATTGTAAAGAAAAGGGCGAACAAAGACAGTAGCGCAACAGAAGGCGCATTCACTGCGTTCGCAGAATTTAAGTTGCTACCTGTTGTCAAGCACGCGGAGTTCTGTGTACAAAACTCGACATTACTAAATAGTACTTCTGAACCAGAAGACATTGAATCGTTGTCTAAGATGAATATAAGTTGCGAAAATGTACCAGTGAAAAAGTCACCAACATTAATTGCAAAATCAACAGCGCCATCACCTACAGAGTAATCACCAACTTGGTTTGCTCGTGTATTTTCAGTTCCACCAGTTTGAAACAGTGTTTGAGGCGTTACAATATTATCGTTGTCGAATCCGACGCCAAAGATTTCAGGATTTAGACCAAATCCTTCCATCGTAAAGTACATAACTGTATCAGCAGTGATATCGAAAGCGCCGTCAAGATACACCCACAAGTTTCCAGAAAGTAATAGTTCAGTGCCGTCCGTTGTTGCAGATCCACTAACCATCTGACTGTTGAAGCCCTGAGGGACATAATCATCAAAATTGATGAATGATGCTGATGAAGAAAATGGAACAACCATAAACAACAACATCATAAAACTGTAAACTTTCTTCATTTTAAATCTCGCTTTAGAAGTTAATTTAATAATTCGTGCAATCTATTCTGTAACTAAATTCATTTAAACACGAATCATGCCACCTTTAACAAACAACTGTTTTCATTATTTTTTTTTCAAGCCGCGTAAAACCAAAGCGCTCTTCTGTAAAAAATTCCGACACCAGGTAAATGAGGTTCAATGACAGGTACAAGTAGGCATTATCAGTAATGTTACTGGGCCTGTTTTGATAATCCCTGCGCCAAATAAGCGTATTGAAGGCATCCGGGTGTAAAGATCCAGATTACGACAACTATGTACTAAACCCTTTAGTAAATGACTAAATGTATGACTACTTTTATACAGGTGCCGTATCAATTGCCCAGTCAAATTATGGGATATAATATAGTCAACTTCTTCATCGCTCAATATTGTTTTCCACGAGTCTACAAACGCGCCAGAATTCCTTTTAAACTGATGTAATTGTCTAATTTTTTGTAAATGTCTGTTCCGCTAGACATCTGTTCTATCTCAGACTTGATGCTTTCTTAAAGGGGAATATTAAAATGTTCAAAAGCTGTTTCAAACGATGCAAGAGGTTCTAGACAAATCTCTTCGTGCGACAGTATTAAAAAGTTGGAATTATTTATACTAACATTATGGGAAAAAATCGTACTCCATACCTCACAAAAAATTGCTAAATCGTTTTCTTAAATGTTAATTGGATAACCTTCTCCGAAAAAATGCTTTAAGTCCATTTTCCAATCCATTTGCTTAATGGATGCCTGCGAAAGAATAGAAACTTGCAATCAAGTACTTCAGATAAAGTTTTAATACTCAAAGAAAGGAATCGGTCTTTTAATACCAGTTCATTTCTAGTAAATAAGTGAGCCAGCCCAATTTTTTGCCACTGCTGCTGTGTTTTGCCGCCTGCAATCTTTCTATCAAGCTTTTTAATCGGCTTGTCTTTTACACAATTAGTGACAATTTCCCTTTTCTCCCTACGTTTTATGATTTCAATAGTACCGAGTTCGTACTGCATATCTACATCGGGATAATTCTTTTTCACTCCACTTTAACCCAAAATGCTTGTTAAATGACTCATGTAAAACGTCTACATATCACATAGATCTAAGATTTTTCCTACATGAGTAGACCCTCTTCTATCTATTCCAGTAACGATATTGATAAAAATTACCCTTTAGCCGTATGAGTAGCCAAATGCTTCGAAATCTTCTGCATAAAACCTATTAATAAACTCTATTGTTCGTTCTTCAATTTTCTTCTCTTCTAAAGTCTGACCTTCAATTTTGTGAGGCAGATGAAAATCTTCAATCCCCAATTTTTTACAGATAACTTCGTAATCTTTAGAAAGGCTTTCGAACTTTCCAATGAAGTCCATTGGAATTTTTCCGCTATAGTCTTTTAACCAGTAAGTTTGTGGTCTTAGAAATCCTTTCCCTGCAAATTTTCGCATAAACTTATCAAATGAGTCATTAGGGTCGATCCCATAGTTCTTTTGATGAATTGGATCTCTCAGAGCATTTTTATACCAAGAATATGCTCTTTCAACAGGGTTTCTAACAATTGTAAATTTATAGTAAGAATTATACTCTTCTTCTGAGGGCATAACACCATTCGCTGGGTTAGCTTGTTTCCTGTACTGTTCTCTTATTCGACGAATGAAATCTTTGAAGTTCTCCGACTGAAAAAGTTCTGAGAATTTCGGCCCAGGCTGACAAATCATGCGAATACTTCTGTGATCTTGACCTGCTCGACCTTCATGTCCATCGAAGTGCCCAAGAGCGTGCTCTATACTTGTTCCAGCACATTTTGGAATGTGTATAAAAATACATCTATACTCGTGGGAAATCATAAATTGCTCCTTGCCTACATCTATGGCTTTACTATTTGAAACATTAACTAAAGCGATAATTTTATTTTTTAAATGGTGAATTTATTAAGACCTGAAATAAGTCTTTGTACGATACGCCGTAAGCTTCTAAAAAACTTCCTAGACCGCTTGGATAAATTGGTTACGGCAATACTGGAGCTGTATGAAAACATTAACGCCCACAACAAAGCGACATACTATTTAAGTTAAGTATGTCCCACCTGATTCAATTTCCCAAAGACCAATACCTTTCTGAAAAGTATACGGCCTGCACTGACTCTCGATGTTAGTGTAGTCTAAACCTGTGGCTATGCTTATCAGCATAAACTTTTCGATTATCATTAATACGCATTCTTACCCCCAAACCCTTTAAATACCGTCATAAAAACGATCTTAAAATCTAGCCACAGCGACCAGTTTTTAATGTATTCAAGGTCGTACTGAACGCGCATTTTCATTTTATCTACGGTATCTGTTTCACCACGCCAGCCATTAATTTGTGCCCAACCAGTAATACCAGGCTTAATACGGTGGCGTAGCATATAATACTCTACTTTTTTTCGGTACATTTCATTATGTGCAACGGCATGAGGTCTTGGCCCTACAACAGACATGCTGCCCTGCAGTACATTAATAAACTGTGGCAACTCATCTAACGATGTTCTGCGTAAAAATGCGCCTACAGGCGTTATACGCGCGTCATTTTTGCTGGCCTGCGTCACTTTATCGCCGTCCTCAGTAACGGTCATGCTTCTAAACTTCCACACTTTGATTTTTTTGCCGTCCATACCATAGCGGTTTTGCTTAAATATAACTGGGCCCTTAGATGTTAGTTTAACGGCCGCAGCTATAACGAGCATAGGTAATGCAATGATGGTAAGAATAATACTTGCTAAAATAATGTCTTCAACACGTTTAAGGAAGTTCATTGCCCCCTTCATTGGCGAGTCAAACACACTTACAGTTTGCAGTTCACCCACGTTACAGATTCTTGAATGAAGAAGATTGTATACAAAGAAATTGGGTACAAGATGCACTTGCGCCGGCGTATCGCCAAGAGCCTGCAGAATTTTTTCAATACGTTTGTTAGCCGTCATAGGCAGGGTTATGAAAACCGTATCAACTTTACCAGTGAGTACATCGTGATAAACCTGATTGATTGCTCCTAATAACTGTAAACCTTCAGGTACTACAGTTCTATCAGTGTCTCTATCATCATACACGCCAACAACGTTATAACCCGCTTCTGGCGTTCTTCTAATTTCGTTTGTTAGTTCTAAGCCCGTTTCATTCGCACCTATAATGCCAACGTACCGTGTATTTCTACCATTTCGACGTACAGCGAATAAAAAGTATCGAAGGGCCACACGCCACGTACACGACACTAACCAACTTGACGCAAACCACAAGGCTATAGCTAGTCTGGAATAATCTTCTGATGATTTTGAGATAAACATCCAGCCTACAACCGCTGCCATCATCAGTAAGTGGCTTATGCTGGCTACGAATAGAATTTCTTTCATAGAGCCCGCGCGCCATGAACGGTAAAGCCAAAGCATCTCGGCACTAAACAAATACGCTAAGCATGCGATAAGGCTAATAAGGTAGTACTGCTGTGATACAACAACCCCGTATACTTCTGCGGAAATAAGCAAGCATAGCTGAATGGCTAACAGATCAAAAAACCTATAGAGAACTGCGAACTGATTCACATTATTTCGAACGAAGCCTTTCTTACCCATTAGAGAATCCTTGATAGCAAAATCAGACAAAAGTGAAATTAAAAACAAAGCTAAGACGTGCCTTGCAAAATACGCGCCCTATACTAAAGACTAAATAACTTTATTCACGCCTAGAAGACTAGAAGCCGCTGGCATTGTTACAGCGTGGATATAATAAATTTACATTCATGGTTTTGAATATTTTGCGATACAGTGAAATTGACAAGGCAAGTTTATAGATGAAAATTATTACCGTTCGATTACGTAGCGCTTAACGCTTAATATTTAAAGGGGTTTGAACTAAAGGTGTATCTTTAAACCCAATAACTCTCTGTTAAAATGTGCTGATGGCAAGTAAAAGTAATAATAAGTTGTGGAAGTGAGATTGCTGGGAAATATAAAAAATAGCAACCTGACCAAACATTTACGTTACAAATCGTTCACAACACCGACTGCTTATTACCATTCCCTGAAAGCCATACAATGCCTCTAATTACCAAACTGCAAAATTAATTGACACTTTTAGCCGACACTTTTGAATTACCAAGTGATTATTAAAGAGCAAAGGGTCTAACTTGGTGCAAACAAGTTTTATTGACGATTGGCTTGAGTCTAGCCGTAAACCATTGAAACACTTCTTACTAGGAGGCGGCGACCGCATTGCCGCAGACTATGGCGACATTCTTCAGAAGCGTCATGCTAACTTCTTACTTAGTGGCACACACAAAGGTCATTTTACGGCAGCGGATAGTAAACGAATAATTTCCTATATAAACGACAATAATCCCGATGTTTTATGGGTTGGACTGGGCAAACCAACAGAACAGCAGTGGGTAATTGAAAATCGACATGAGATACACGCCAAGGTAATCATAACATGTGGTGGTTGCTTCAATTACGTCACCGGAGCTTATGGCAGAGCTCCAAAATGGATGCAAAATCTCGGTCTAGAATGGCTGTTTAGACTAGTAGAGGATCCCAAAAAATTGTTTTGAAGATATATGACAACCAACCCACTCGCATTATATGCTATGGTTTTTTTCAGGCGCTCACGCTTTTGAGAAAAAGGTTCGGTTCCTTTATTTGAATTTGAAGAATAGTAGAGCTTAAAAACAGATTCTAAATAAACCTAAATTACAACTGAATCAGGCCTATCTGATTTAACACTGACTTGATTAAAAAGTCCCACTAGATATTTGAATTAGTCTATTTGTGTGCGGATTCCATTGACGACATAGGACACATTACTATGAAATTTAAAGGTTTTTTCTACTCTCTAATCATTTTTATCACAGTGAGCCTTTTTTCAGGAAATGCTCTCGCTGCAGTTATAAACAAGTATAATTTTTCCTACGACCCCGTTTCAAATTTAGTCGAGGGCAATGGGCTATATTGGATGCGTTGGGATGAATCAATTGGGCTTTCAATTGACAGCGCATTAGCTCAGTTCTCTATTGATGGTTGGCGTGTCGCCACGTCCAAAGAAATGGTAGATATGTACAATGTTTTCATACCTTCATTCGACTGGAGTGTGGCTTTAAATGAAAACTCCAGTCGTGGGGAATACATTAGTGTGGATGAATATCGTGACTTAACTAGCATTTTTGGGTCAAGCCTCGATGCATTTGGAGGCATTTCAGATGTTTTGTTTGGAGATGATAATGATTCAGATGGATTCTATCGAATTGCTTATGCGCAATACTCAGACTTGACTCCGGTTGCAGGAATCGGAGCTGATGATTCACGGTTTACTTCCGGTTACTCCAATTCAAGCTACAGTGTTCAACTAGTTAAAACCATTTCAATACCAGAGCCTTTAAATACCTTATGGATAGTTTTTTTCTTCTTCGTCGGTATAACAATAAGCTTAAAAGAGAAACAGAAAATCCCCTTCCTAATAAGTTACATTAGCAAAATATCGACCCATTGATCTCTAACGCATGATGTTCAGCAACTCACTCTTTTCAACCAACGGCACCATAACTTAACTCGGATTACTTCACGACGTTAAGCGAACATTTGAATGCGGTTGCATGGCTTTCAATACCTTTCTATAAGAAAGGCGTTTATTGCAGTAGTGAGTTATACAAGACAGAGCAAGAACTAAAATTTGTGTATTTCAGCCATAGATGTATATTATTTATACAGCAAGCTATCCACTAGCTTGAGAAAAACCACAAGTTAGTGACTAAAGTTAGTTTAAGGAAGAACTATGAGAATTAGGTTTTCTAAAGAGATATCTGAATTAGAAGAAAAAGAAATCAAATATATTTGGCAAAAACCGGACATTTACGAAGGACTAAAAACTGACGATATATGGTTAATTTATGGCAGAAAAGGAAGCGGGAAATCCACAATTGTCGATTATTTAGAAAAACAAAATCACGATAGAAAAGTGGTAATTATAAGGCCAGAAGAAGATGATATTTTCAAGGAGGCTATGACTACAATATTAGCAGATTTGTCTATTAACGCGATAAAAGACGAACGCTTGATTGAAGAGGGAGTGATTTCTACATTAGAATTTTTGTTTTTAACCAAAGCTGCGGATGCAATCCTTCCTGATATAGAAAAAAAGTTTTTACGCCCAGGTTCCGACCTCGAAAAAATGTACAATTTCTTTGTTGCTAATCAGATGAGCCGAGGCTCTATTATCAGTCGAGCAATTGATATAGTTTGTGAGATTAGTGATTCAGAGAAGATGAGCATAATCCCTAACTTCGCAAGGCTTTTAAACAAAAAAGTAGGAAGTGTAACTTTTAAAGACTTTAAGCAAGCTCTTTTTGGATACTTGAAAAGTGAAGACACAAAATTATTGATTTGTCTTGATGATATAGACGGTATTGGATTTTCTTTTTCACCATCTGATAGGCTTTTCGTAGATTCAATTATTGCGCTTGGTGCCAGAAGTAATATTGCAACCGCTAAAAATCAGAGAAACTTGTCATATTTGATCGCTATCCCAAGTGAGGTGTTTTTTCATTCTAGGTTATATGGTGAAGACTGGGTCGATACTAAAACGGAATGTTTATCATGGGTTGGGGGTCAATCTCTTGTAGAGCTGGTAAATAAAAGAATAGCTGTAGAATTCAACATAAAGAAAAAGCAGCCACGTTACGATGGCGATATTTATTCGATCGAATCGGCGAATACATGGGCTTCTCTTTTCCCACCTAGAGTGTATAACAAGTTAGGCAGTACTGAACCGACTTTTTCGTATATTCTTAGGCATACATTTTACACTCCTAGACACCTTTTAACTATTATCGATGACTTACTCAAAGATATTGAAGTAAATGAGAAAAAGCTATCGACGATTAAAGGTTATTATGATGAACAAGATTGGTCACGCCATTTTCAAACGATAGTAGAAAATTTCACGTTACAGTCTGAAAAGGTTTTTAGCGATACATTTTCAAAGCTATACGATGGTTTTGAAGAATTACTCGAAAAATTCCAATCAAGACCCAATATTTGGATGCGTGAAATGCTACTTGCGTATTTTAGAGAAAACGAAATATTTGTAGTACGCAAAGATGATAAAGAAATAATTCAGGGAGAGTCACTAGTATATTTACTACAACGGTTGGGTATGCTTGGGTTGGCAGTACGAAAAGTGGCATCAGATAGACCGCCTTACGCCTACAATTTGCGATTTAGCTTTATGGAAAAGCAAGCCAGTAGAAAGCCTTGGGAAATAGCTGTGATTTGCCCTTTATTTTATGATGCGCATAACATACTTCCGTTTAATAACAGTCCAGTTATCCCACACGAACCGCTAATGCTAGGTAGTCAAGATTTTCAAAAACTATCTAGTTACAATCATAAAAATAACGTATTTTTGCACAAGGGGCGGGCTTTTAATCGCTAATCTACATAGCCACCACTTAGCATGTCGCCCTTAGTCTAGAAAGACTATGCTTTCGCATAACGGCTTAGGATTAGCGCAACTGTATTCTCCGCTACATTTTTTTTATCATTATCGCTCAGGGTATCTTCTATTTTAAAAAGCTGAGGCCAGAAGCACTTCCCTTTCACTAAGCTGTCAATTTCCTCAACAACCCGGTCTAAATCATCAAAAGCGAGTCTGTTATCTGCTTTGGCATCTTTCAAAAAACGATGCATCGCTGTTTCTTGGGCTTTTAGCTGTGCCACTTCATCTTTAAGCTTTTCCGGCTCGTAAAAGAAATGGCCAATAGCCACCCGCGCTAGGTCTAAATGGGATTCGCTCACCATAAACTCTATATCTTGTAAAATAAGGTCTTCAAGCTGCTCGTCTAGCGGAAGCGCGCTATCGTATACTTTATTTACATTGAGAATTGCTGATTGCCACTGCTGAGTAACCAAGTGCATGACCAACTCTTCTTTAGTAGAAAAATGATTATATACAGTGCGCTTTGACACATTCGCCAGTTCAGCCAGCTTATCCATGCTAGTTCCGTTTACGCCAAACTCTTGAAAGGCCTGAGTAGCCGCCTGAATGATGGCTTCGCGTTTTATATCACTACGCGTTCTTGTATTGCCTACCATGTTGAAAGTCTCAAAATAAATCCCCTATGCTTTGCCCGTCATTTCGCGAGCTCGCTTAGTTTGCATTTTACACCGAACAGTTTACTTTTCAATGCGACCGCACTAAAATGCACTCACCAGTTTACTTTAGGTAATAACTGCTTATTCAGCCTTGTGTTTAAGCATTACTACTTAACGTTCTCATGTCTATACTTTATTTACCCTGACAATGGATTACACACACCTATGTCCATAATGCGATTTTCTCACATTCTATTTTTAAGCGTTTTATCGGTTTCAACCCTGACTGCATGTTCTCAAAAAGAGCCCGCTGAACACCAATCAAGCGCAACTCCTCGCTACGTGAAGCTTGCTACGGTAAGCAGCATTCCCGACTTTGACGAATTCACCTTCCCTGCCGTTGTTTCTGCGGTTAAAACTGTAGATTTAAGCTTTGAAGTGTCTGGTCGCCTTATTCAAACTGATTTGGTGACAGGTAGCGACATTGAGAAAGGAAAGTTACTGGCCACTATCGACCGTAAACCGTTTGAGCGTCGTGTTGAAGAGTCGAAGACACGTCTAGACCAAGCAAAACGTGAACTAGATAGAATTGAAAAGATGTTCGCACAAAAATTGCTAGCGCAAAGCGCTCTAGATACCGCGAAAACATCATACGAACTGGCGGTTATTGATTTAAAAAATGCCGAGCAGGACTTAAGCTACACACAACTTTATGCCCCTTTTGATGCCAAAGTGTCTCAACGTCTTGTTGAAAACAACAGCTTTGTTGCTGCAGGCACCCCCATTGCTCGCTTGCAGGATGTATCTAAAATTTACTTCAACATTAATGTACCCGAGCGTTTGCTCACCGCTAATATTGGTCGTGGTATCAAACAGGCAAGCGCCACGTTAGCCACCAATCGCATTCAGTGGTATCCAGTGAATTACGTAGAGCACTCCACGCAACCCGACCCCGTTTCGCAAACCTATGAAGTGGTATTTGCTATGGAGCCTCGTGAAGAACTGCCGCTTACACCCGGCGCCCGTGCTGTGGTTAAAGTAAGCTTACAAGGTAGCTTATACCCTGAAGGCTTAGTTGTTCCGGTAAGGTCACTTGTGGGCAATGCCGATGCGGGTTTCTCGGTTTGGGTATACAACGAAGCGTCTAACTCGGTAACCAAACAAACGGTCGAAGTTAAGCACATTGAAGACGAACTAGCGATCATAGAAAGCAATGGCCAAAGCAACCTGACTCTAGGACAAAAAGTAGTCGC
>CEPX01082042.1_pt1 | contig 14783 bp, 25 predicted proteins | sample 361361 | NCBI WGS metagenome assembly CEPX01 (sample SAMEA2619974, study PRJEB7988) | marine metagenome | biome: marine biome (ENVO:00000447); feature: mesopelagic zone (ENVO:00000213) & marine oxygen minimum zone (ENVO:01000065); material: "saline water (ENVO:00002010), including plankton... | reverse complement strand
GTTGTTGACCAACGCTTGCCTTTCATAAGGATACCACAGAGGGTATATTCATTATGTCTGGGAGTAGCATGTTTTGTAATATGGACTATTTGATTGCCTTTACGATTGTTGATGATGCTAGTTCCAACTTGGCTCATAGCATGGCTCCTAATTTTTATAGTCGGGGCCTCCGGCCCCTCCTTCTAAGGATTCCAATTAAGGATTCCAAGCATTTGTTAAGCATCCATCACTTTATCCAAAACTATTAAATCCTCAAAGTCTATATCCAACTCCGGCTTATAAATCCCTTTTTCTTTGCGTAGCTCTCTGGCCTTGATTTGGAATACTTTAGGGTCAGTGTATCGCTGATGCCAGTCTATGGTAGAGAAGCCAACATCATGTGCCACCATAATATTATCCTTAGTCACATAGACACGTTCACCGCCTTTAACATAGTCTTTGGTGATTAGGATGAGCTTCTCTCCAAGGGTCAGAGAACGGTTACAGAGTCGATATATCTCTCGCATCGCGGTTAAATACTGAGGATAGTTAGTCATGTTACCAACATTGGCATCTTGTAAATCGTAGCCGATGTTGATGTGTTTCTCCTTCATGAATTTGGATTGTTCTCCAGCAGACTTTTTCCAGAGGTCACCGTATGGTGGGGAGAATATAACAATCCTGTTACTACGTTCACCGATAGATGGTTGTGCTATAGGTAAGAATCTACGGCAGTCTCCTACCAAGACTGTGGTGGCACCGTCTATGCCTAACATTTCATTTAACTTTGCTATATTAGCGTATTGGATATTAGCAAAGTCTGGGGACAACTCTACAGCTATAGTATTTCGGCCCATAGTTGCCGCTATGTGGACAGTACCAATACCACTCATGGGGTCAATAATAGTATCCCCGGGTTTGGTATATTCCTCAACTAACCATTGGAAGGTTCTAACTTCCAGTTTAGCCTGGTGTTGATTAGATTCCCGTACAAAGTATTTGTAACGGTCAACGTCCCGGGGATAGTCTAGTATTTCACCCATCTCATTCTCTTTTAGCGTTTAACATTGGGTGTTCCACTGCACCTAAAATTACATGGCCAGGCTGTTCATCTAATCCTTTCCGACAACAATTGGCCAATCTAAGTTCAGGCGGATTGCCTTTAAACAACTCACCGTATTTTTGGCTACCAAAATCCAGTCGTTCTGTTATCTGTTCAACAGTCCAATTAAAATACTCTTGGCGAGTATCCAAATCAGCATTACGCCAAGGAGCTTTGGCTCGTATTACATCTTCCATCATTTCAACCATTATATGGACTCCGTAATCAACTCTTGGCAGATGTTACGAATCACTTGGCAGGCATCTTTATAACCATCAGAGTATGGCCTACTACCGAAGGTACCACTCTGTAAAGTGGTAAGGTAGTTATCCAGATAATCCCTCATACTTCTAAGGTCTTGAACTCGTTGTTGTTCCAGTAACTTTGCAAGGCCCTTAGCGTCTGCCTCTTTAGGAAGCTTGGCAATGTTGATGATTGGAAAGTCCTGATTCAATTCTACCATGATTAGTAATTCCTCCCTATAGCTTTTTGCATCTGTTGAAATACCGTTTCCCCGACTGGCCACTTTCCGTCAAGTGGGTTACCCATGAATACTTTATGCGGTGTACCGTACGCTTCCAATAATTTCCTTGCAGTAGCTTCTCCAATCCTTGCTCCTGATATACCCATCAATGTACGGATATAGTGATATATTGGTGTATTCTCTTCCTCCCAAATTACAGGCTTAGTTTTGATATAGCGACGCAGGGATTGATGCTCAGGCTTTATTGAATTATAGACAAATGCTGAGATGGCCAGACACATAGAACTTAAATCCGGAGCTTGATAAACCGTAAACCCTTCTTTATCTAACCTCCACAAATATGCTTGGAAGGTCTCCCAGGGGATGTGAATCTTTCTCTTTCTAGGATAGATTAACTTATTATCTTTTCTGATAGTCCATAATTGACAAGCTCTCTCACCAGGAATAGGTATAGCAATACCGTCGATGATAAGCCCTACTTCATCGGCATTGCGTGAGTGCTTTCGTAACTGTTCATCTAATCTGCCTCCCATTTCAAGCATGGCTTGGTCTATGGTCTTATGCTCTAATGATACTAAGTGACCACACCACCACATAATATCACCAACGCCAACCGAGACTAAATTTTGACGTTGGACCACCAAAGTTTGGGAGAGATAAGTCTCCATCTCAGGACGTTCAAAGACATCAAGGATTATGGTTTCCATATAACCTCTAAGTGATAGGTTGACCACGTAGTTGGTTAATGATGTTCAGTATCATATCAAAGCTCGGTGTAACTAAATCTAATCCCTCTGCGGCTAAGGTATATCCACAGGTTTCTATTCTAGCAGCAGGGGCCTTAGTTACTCCACCGACTACAACCGTTTCTTGGATATAGGTCTTGACTATTACATCGGCAATAGCACCTAAGTGATTCCATCCATCCCAAGTATCACCAATTCGGACTGATTCATAGCCAGTACTGGACTTGGCTGAAATTCTATTTTCATATTTACCACCGATATGGTGCGTAATGCAAAGGTTTTTACCATAATGTCTAGGCGCTGATATAACCGCTCGGCTCTCTTGGTTAGGTTGAGCATACTCTATTTGGATGAGACTTGTTCTAGTGGCACTACTGCCAGTTTGTGCTCGCTGTAGATGTGCATCGGTGGCTAATCTCCACATCACTGTGCCGGTATCATAAACTATACTTTTGATATGAGGTGCTTCCATTGCCATGATAATGTCTGGCATCACCTCGCCTTCCCAAAGCTCTAAAACTCCTCTAATAGGTTGCTTAGGGAACCTGATAGGAATCCGATATGTCTTTGTTACTATATCCGCTTGGCTTAACATAGAGGCTGTTAGCCTTGTACCCCATGGAACCTCTAATACGGTGACGCCTGGTGGGATAGTAGGTTTAGCTCGTTGAAAGCCTAAGTCAAAATCCAAGTGGAATAATGGTTTAGGAAATGTTAAGCTCAGAGTACTTTTGCAGGTTTTGATGTCTCCCCATAGTCCTAGGATTAGCTCCGTAATAGGGTCCAGTGTCATTGTAACCATTTACACTCGCTCCTACTCCTGATGTGCAACTAATTTCCCTTGTGGACAAAATGATGCTACTTCACAATAATCCTTACATCGGCGTGTACTCCAAGATTCCTTATCATTACAAGGCCTTGGTGGTATACCGCTCATTACATGATATACTAATACGTCCCTTCGTGTTTCAAAGAAGGTATCAATTAGGTGGTCGTCTAGTCGGACCACTGGCACTAAATATATATTTTCGGTTATCCCCCTATCCCTAGCTATTTGTACTCCACCATCCCTGACCGTGATTTGAAGTTGCATTCTGGAAATAGTATAACCCGCTTGTTCCATCAATCGTCGGTAATGATTCAATTGTAATTCTTCATCTTCCATATCCACTTGTTGGGGGTCGATACGAAAGGTATAGATTTTCTTGGGTGAACCTGCTTTACCCCAATTCCCTGAACGCTTATAAACCTCAGTGGTAGAGAAGCTATGCTCTTTAATTAGCCCCAACACTTTAGTTACCCTATAACTGCCAAACGTTTTGTAATCGGTCAAAATATACTGCCCTGGTAATTCATCATCCGGTTCCAGTAAATCCGGAGTCCCAGGCACATTACCACCCTGTGTTTGTTCGCTAAGCCAGTTACCTTGTATCCTGGATAGTAAGGCGTGATGATTGGAGCCAAGCAATGTAAAGGCTCTATCTCTGGGATTAACAGTATAATTTTCCGTGGCCTTTAGATACTCTATCATAGTACCATTAATTAACCTTGTTGTGGATGGCTTACCATCCCAGGGCCTTTCAGTGGATACTATGAAGACCAATGTTGGCAATGTCATGCAGCGACGACCTAATCTACATTTGACTAGGCAGTCGCCAATGTTGGATGTTTCCCCATCAGTGCATTTAAATTTAGTTGCAGGCATAAAATCACTCTCTAGGAACATCTATTATCATGGCCAGACGTTGCGTTGAGCTTGGCTGTAATACCTTTACTGCTTTTTTCCAACCCAGGGCCATGGTATGCCCGACAATCTTCTGACCGTCTATCAGGATGAATGGCCTTTCCACTGTACTAGCCAACTCTGTGTTGGCATCCATCCTACTCTGGGCTGGTCTATTAGCCAAGCATAACTCACAAAGTTTATCAGCGCCACAATCTGTATCACGTCCACACCCGGCACAGAGACACGCCATAATATTACCTCTTATACATATCCACTTTCGCCAGAGGTTGCAAGGTTAGTTGCCTGGAATTTCACCAGGACTGTTCCCCGGTTCACTCGGAGTTAGCGCATTACCGAGCCCAGTCAGGAGGCTAGAAGCACTTTTTGACCTAACACAATACAACCCCTGGAGAAAATGGATATTATCCTTTCCAGCCTTGTTGCTTTAGAATCCCTGCTATGTCTGGTGATAACCACCCTTCTGGTTTTAATATCTTCCCATCGGGTCTAATACCACCACCTTCTTTAAGCATATTTGTCCGCTGGACTTCATCCCAGATTGGGTTAATGTTAATCCCATATTCAATTGCTGTACCTAATAGGACATAGATAAGGTCTGCAATACCGTCAGCGATTTCAGTGATATTACCACTAGACATAGCTTCCCACAACTCCTCATACTCTTCTCTATGGAGTTTAGTTCTTAAATGCCTGCGGTCGGATGATGCTAATTGGGGTTTGAATCTAATCGGGATACCAAACCTTTGGTGAAACGCTGCTACATCCTGTTGCCAATCCCTATGTCCATAATAGCAACTAGGATGTGCGGCTCCACCATCGTAATGAATGGTGGGTAACTCAGGTATAGTAATCTCTTTATGGCAAATTACACAACTTCTACCAGTGCTTACCATAGTATCCTCAACTTCCTTATCTTTGTGATGCAGCCCTTAGCCACAAATTTCCCGATTACAGATATGCCAGCCACACGGGACGGGGGGAAACGAGACTCCGGAGCAAGGAGCCCCAGCATATTTTCCCGACCAGAATTATTCTGATTCTGCAACCAAGGGCTGCACGATGGTTAATGCTGGGTCCCTAGTTTCCCCATAGCAATCCATACAAATGGCTAATGGTTCACCAGTATGGGTGGTTATAATAGTAGGCAGAGGGGAATTATTGAGTAGTTTTCCGCAGCAATTGTAGTGGAGTTGCAAAGCCAATACACTGTGTAATGCGTCTTCTAACCCTTCACAGAGTCCGTGATTACCTGACCTTGTAGGATGCTCTACAGGTTCGCCGCACAGATTACATAGCATAATAGGCTCCTCATTAATATCCATACAGGGACAATCGTGTTTCCATTTCCCACACATGATTGATGCTCCTAGAATAGTAAAGTGATGCTGTCACCATACCGATTCACTACCAATTCAATACCAGCAGATTTCATTAATTGATAACATTTGTTGCAGTCCGTAGCATCCCTGCCTCTGGAATCATAGAAGTACATGGTTGAGCCTTTGGTTGCCTGACCTGAAGCCGCTGCTTGGCCAACAGCATTACACTCCGCGTGTATAGCCCTTTCACAGTATCTACCTTCAGAGTTAAGCTGACAATCCGCTTCGGTACAATGCAGTGCTCCAGATGCAGCACCATTATATCCCGTTGCGATAATTCTTGTACCCTGAACCAGGACAGCACCAACACTGGCCCGGGGTCAAGTTGCCCGTCGTGATATAACTTCAGCCACATCTATAAAGTATTCGTCCCAATCTGGGCGGTGGTATGCTTGTTCTATTGACATTTCATCCCTCACAATATTATGGTCTAGGCTTCGTCATATATTCAAGCACTCACAAGTATTATGCTCTGAGTATCCGCCTTCAACCAGATATAAATCTAAACCCTTCTACATCCCCACTACAGAATATGTCCCATCAGCGTTTTGAATTGCTTTACCAGCCGCAACTTGTGCCGGAACATAAGCGTTGCTGGTAATGGTCTGTACCAAAGAGCCATCCTGTCTGATTATTGGGTCTGGGATAGCTGCTTGGAAGAACGCTGACAAGTCTTTACCGTGTAGTAATTGTAATGCTCGGGTCTGTGGGTCTGTGGATAATTCACCAGCCGCTACTACAGGAGCCGGGGTAGCTACAGCAACTGGCGCTGCTATTGCTTGTGCCGGGGCAGGGGTTGCAACGGGTGTTGGGGCCATAACCGGAGCCACTGATACAACGGATTCCCCAGGTTGGACAAAGCGTACCAGTCTCCATACTGAGCCTAACATTGCCTGGGGCGGGTTAACCGTCTTATTGGTACCAAAACTGTGATTATCTTCGCGCAGCATATGGCACCACCGCCCTCGGAGAAGGTCAATATCCAGCATATCTAGCTCAAGTCCTAAACCTTCAGCTAAACTTGTGCCTATTATACCCCATCCTGAATTGATACTCTCTGAGAACTTGATACTGAGGTCCCAATCCGGATAAGGGTAAGGTGCATCCAGTTTCAACATTTGGCAGTTAGTAAAACTCAGTACTACGTTATTACCACCAAAGTTACTAACTTCCGTTTTCCAACCACTGAATAGCCCTACGGCCTCAGCAACTGGAGTCTTGCTTCCCCCACCTTTCATATTCTTCCAACCAGGTTTTAGTCCATCGGGTATCATAATTTCTCCTTATTTATTTAGGTATTATGGGTGCTAGGGTAATGCTAATTATGTATCAAGTGCAACTCCTTTTCATGTAATTCTGAAAGATTGCTTACGGGGAAGATGAATCTTTCATATACAGAATTGATTTACTATGATGTGATAACTGCAACAGAGTTTTCACTAACAGGTTTATCAATTTCACCAATGACCTCCGGAGGTACGCCCATGCTCTGATAACGGGGTGGTAATCCACCAAGAGGGGCCAATAGTTCTGCAAATTCTCGGAAGCGTAGATTAAAGTTGTTAAATTGCCTTAGTTCATTGGTACTAAGGGATGATACCGCAGCTTGTAGATTCAACTTAGGTAAATAGTATTGAACCAGATTCGATAACTTTACCAAAATCTTAGTCCGTGCCACTTTATCTTCTGGAGATAAATCTGATGGAGGACGACCACCACCATGGGCATAGGTTGGCACCTTATCTCGGTTAATTTCATACCAGGCTTGAATTTTGTTTTGATAGCAGGTTGGGTGATAATGTATGCGTCGATAAAACTTCGGTGTCTTAATCACATCATCCAGTCTATCGGTACCTACTTCTATAGCCTCTTTACAATAGTCACATTTGGTAGGGCGCCTAGCTATGGAGGGCCTCATAGTCTGTTATCCTGTGGCAGGTGTTTATTTGATTTTACTCCTATCTATTATAGCAGTTCTGATTCAGAATGTCAAATTGCTATAGCATTGATGCAGCATCACAGCTACAAATCTGCTAGCTGGAAAGAGTACAATTGATAAATCAGTATAGATACGAGTTTTTCTGTGGTTTGCATCATCTTGCATTTTTAACAGTGCTGATTTTATAGTTATAAGCTGCCACGAATTTCAGAATAATTGCGATTCTATATCTAACACCTCAACGCTATGAGTCCTGGCCATAATACCATCACCTAGTAGAGGTTCAAGTGCCAGTTTAATGGCCCTAGCTATTTGTGTTAGTTCCCGAGAGTTTAATCCTGGAGGTAACTGGTCCAAAGGTTTAGCTACGTCTATATGCCATATTCGATTCTGTTGACTATTTGCTCTATAACCTCTTGCGGTGGATAATATACATTCAAAGCGCACAGAGTGTGTCTTAGGTGGTAAGGCGTTAAAGATGATTGTACTTTTATGGTGGAATAGAGGTGAATTCCACCAATATATAGTAACTTCTAGCTTTTGAGTTGGCATAAATATAACCTCTATACTTCTACAAACCAGAGTGGTTGTCGTTGTAATAGTATCTGTTTAGGGCGCAGAAATCTCACAGCGTGGCGTAACTCGAAATCAATAATCCTTAAGTCTGAGGATAAATCACCTCGGAGTCGGATTATACCATCAGCCCATTGTTCAACGATTGGACCTCGTAACTCGAAACCTCCCATGTCTATGATACTTCCAGTACTAGCCATCTTAGGCTTACGTGAATGGTCAATTACTACGACTGCGATTTGGTAGTTGTGAATTAAGCTATCCACAGTATCGGTGAATCGGACTATGGCATTTTCATCATTGCTGGAAACTAATTTATACTTAGGGTCCAGGATTAGTACTTGGGGTTGATGCTTTGCGACTACTTGATGTAATTGTTGGGAAGCGGTGCTATGGTCTAAGTGAAAACCTGTGATTGTGGAGAATAATAGATTCTGTGGTGGTATTTGAACCAAACGCAACGTCTGACCCATAGACTCTACTCTATCTTTAAATAACCTCTCACTGATTTCGCTTTGGACATAGAGTACTTTACTGGGTTGGGTGTTATACCCTAACCAGGGGATGCCAATGGATAGACAGAATGATAATTGTTGGGCCAATATACTCTTACCAAGTTTAGGACCACCGAATAATACCATCTTTGTTTGCTCATAGAGAATTCCATCACTGACGATTTCCTTCATCGGTGGTGGTTGCCATAATAACATTTCTTGATAGGAACGGATTTTCATATAATTACTTTCTAGCTGGAGGTAGTAGGGTTATAACCCAAGAGTCCCGTAGGGTGCGTACAGTTCTACCGGTACATCCAGCCGATTCAGGTGCCGATAGAGCGTGGGTCCAACCACTCGCCATTCGAGCTGCCCTTCGCCGCAGCCTAAGGGTGGCACTGCAAGGGATTTTATACCCCACTCTTGATAATGGGCTTCGAGATACTCCAACCCAAGGACTATGTCCTGCAACCGAGCCACTGAGCGCCAGTGGTCCTTGGTAGGAAAGTTCAGAATCCAGGGAGGAATCAGCTTAGGGAAGACATAGGGCTGGCCAAGCTTCACCTGTCCAGCATTACAGCGGGTCACGTACTCTTGGTACATATCTGGGAACCGCTCCTTGAAACCCAGCGCTATCCCTTTCCCCATGACTCCGACGCAGTTAACTGTGTTCACGAGGGTCTGCGATTGGGACTCAAAGAGGTCACCAATCAGCACCTTGACCATAGCAGCCCTCCCTAACGAAAGAATAGGTCTCCCCTGACTACAAGCTCTATGCCGGAATGTTGGCTGGCGCCGAGGGCGTTGACAATCAACGCTTACCATTCCAACTCCGTTTTGTGGTATCCCAGCAAGCCGTCTTCCATTCCACCAGCTTCTGGATGTCGGGCATCATAGCTAGTCTTCTTACTTCTCCTCTTTTCATTATAAGCCTGGTTACAGGGCTTACAGCGTGTCGGAGGACTAAGCCTAGGTTTATTGTCCACTTTAAACCAACCTTTGTGATGGGAACACCAAGCTTCATTATTGGCTTTATGCTCCAAGTACTCACTGGTACTACATCCTATTCTAGACGCTGCTATTATAGCAGGTCCCCAATACTTACCAGGAAGTTGCTTTGGCTTAGGGGCAAAGCCTCGGCATCGGATACAAATTCCAGTATAATGAGTTTTTTGGTATGAGTATCGTAAGAAGTTGATGGGTCTTTTCCATACACAACATGAGGTACAGTAACGCCAACCGGAGTTACCATAACTCAGATACTCCTCTAAGGGTATACCCAACCTCTCTGCTGTGGCTGTATACCGAGCTAGTTGTCGCCCATTCACCTTTAGTAACCCCATGGCCGTAAAGGTGCCAATTTAAGGTACTGCTGCTCTATACTTTGCATTTCCTGTAAAATATCCATGGCGTCTGATTCCAAAACAGCAGCCTGTATGGCGAATCTCCATTTACGCTCAAAATCATCTAATAGTTGTTTCCGTCTCTGAATACCTAACTTTGGTGGCACGTTTATCCCTCCTTATAAATCCTATACTCTACTCCCATCAATATTATACTCTATCTTCCCATACGCTGCTAAAAATACCCATGTATCATGGAACATATAATACCTAGTTTCATCGTCAGCCTCATCCCAGTCTAGGCTAATGGGTGGCCCAATAATTTTAGATTCTCGGCAATGCGGACAAGTTATAGTGATACGAAAATGGTAATCGGGTGTAAATTTATGATTCATTACCATCGCAGCAACACTTCCTTCAATGCTTGGGGAAATTCATTAACGTTGCTAATCTCGATGTTGGAACTGACACCAGGAATAATTGGGTAAACTTCGTCCATAGAGCTATCGTAGTGATATCTACCTCTGTTATTTAAACTTATGTCCAATCTGATGTTAACTATCTTAACCTTAGGATACTGTTCATGAATTTCCGGCATAATTTCTTCCGGCATAACTCCGCGGTTAGGGCCACCATCAGTGAAGTGGATGATGAGAGAGTTAGGATACTTATTTGCTACTGCGGCTAACGCAACCCCTGAGGGGGTATTACCGGTAGCATGGATTTTACGGAACTGTCTACCAGAAGTATGAAGTGCCAATTTAATTAGACCTCTATCCTCACGGTAGGATATAACCTTAGCTTCAGGTAGTGACTTAAATAAAGCTTTTACGTCCTCATAGATGGTTAAGTTCTTACCATTATTCATGCTGGAGGATGCGTCAACCAACAGTACTAGGCCTAAATCTTGGTGCGGAATAATCTGTTTAGTTTTGAAGACTTTGCCAGTGATTGGCGCTCGATGCAATCTAGTTTGGTCTATAGTTCCCCTGGCTTCATTACGGTAAACTTGATGTCCTACCGTATTTTTGTACTCTTGAATCCAGCGGAGTTGTAACGCCAACTCAGGGCTAAATTCACTATCCACTTCTGTAGTAGCTTGTTCCCAGATAATGGTACCGGCCTCTAAATCATTGTTATATATGGATTGTAGTGATATTGTAATATCCTCAGTTTCATTGTCTAAAGCTTCCTGCACCGCTTGATGTAATTCTGGGTTCATTAATCCTGGTGTTGGATGTAATTCTATAGGTTTAGTCATAGGTATCGTAACTGTAGGGATAGAAGATTCACCTGATGCTTCACCATTCTGATTATCATCCCCTTGACCTGAACCGGTTCCATTTTCGGTACTTGTATCACCATCTTTGGAACCAGATGAGCCTTGGGGTTGAGTGTCATTTTCATCGGTATCGGACTCCTCGCCTTCATCATTCGATGCGTTATCATCACCAACATCTGGCTGTTGTTCCTCTTCTTTCTTATCGGATGGCAATTGCTGTGATACGGTGTTGTTACTTTCCAAGTCTAATGGTGGTTTATGCTCAGCCCTTTGTCTTATAGATTCTTCTACCTTAGCTCTGCGTGCCAGTTCTTCCAGCGTATTCGCAATGGATTCATATAAAGTTCTACGTTGACCCCATGACAGGGTTTTATTCATTAATGTCTGAGATAGTTCCATTAACACTGAGATTTCCACGGCTCGTACTTTATCGTCACCAAACGCTTCTACTGGTGGAGTATGGCCATATACGGCAATTGCTTTCCAAGCTTCGATTAAATCTGGCCAATCAACTGTATCAGGTTCTACGTTATAAGCTTGCCGGGCTTTGGTTAAGTACTTACCTACGATTGGAACTACCCTTCTTAGATACGAATCTACATAAACCTCTTCACCTACTGTATAGATACCATGCAGTAATTGGTTTGTAGCCGCTGTTATTGGCTTAGCCTTCAACGATTCTAGCAAGGCATGTGCCGCCTCATGCGCGGATAGACCTACTAGAATGTCAAAGTCTGGACCTGATATTGGTGTGGACTTCAATGCAAATTTAGGGTCAATAACTATACGGGAGTGGGCAGTATCGCAATAGGATACATCATCAGGGTTCTGTGCAAACGAGATGCTGAATCCTTCTGGGTCTATGGTTCCAATAACTTTGCGTAACCCTCGCAGAGCTTGGGCCAGTTCTAGGTACTTAATGTGTGACTTATTAATTCTCCAAGTTTCGGAATACGACTCAGAGGTAGTCATAATTAGCCTCCGAGTGGTGAGTTGCTGCACCTGATAGGTGTTGGGAGAGTAGTATAGATTCCATTTTGTTGGTGTCGCCACCGATTACGGATTTTAGAGCCAGTTCTACGGACAAGTCCACTTTGATTAACTTGGCCATATAGACTAAATCCCGGGTACTAATGTAGGTTGGTAGCTGAGTATTGGCTCTTAGCTTCGATACTAAGGTCATTAACGAACTAATCTGTCCAAAACTTAACCCGCACTTGTCAGAGAGTAGCCGCTTCTCTACGGATTCGGGTAACTGTTGGAGTTGTAACTTGAAATGGAAACGGTTACGCAGAGCTTCATCGAGTGGCAAAGTCCCAACGAATTCAAAGCCTTCATTTAAACTGGCAAAGAACGTTACGCCGGGTGCAACTTGGATATAGCTTTGTAGTTCGTCAATCCAGATAGAGCGTTGGTTATCATCCAACACTGAGAAGATGGCGTTTAGGGATTTATCATTCTCAGGGCGGTTAATTTCCTGGAGGTGTATCACGGTGTTGGGGGTAGTGATAGCTTTGGTAAATAATCCCTTAACATATACCGTTTGGCCATCTTTGAGGTCCATATAACCAAATATCTGGTTAGAATCAGACAAACGGCCAATTTCGAGAACGGCTAAGTAGCGACCTCGCGTTGCGGCATACTGCGCTGGGAGTTCTGATTTGCCTGAACCTTGGCTACCAGAGACTAGGATGTTGGGGTTCATCCCTTGTACTACCATCTTATCAATGGCACCCAGCAACAACCTCACTTCTGAGGATATTAAGTACTGGGTTTTATCTGGTACCACCAAGCCAGAAGTATTGATACTTGGAGTTGGGGGATTGACCATGGGATTAGCAGGAGGTTGATTAGCACTATTTGGTAGTGGTATAACCACTGATACTTGTGTCATGATGTTGCTCCTAGAGTTGGGTGTGTTGATACTGTTTCCCTAGTGTAGATATTGTGGTATCACCTCCTTCTTAGTGCTGTATGTCTATTATACACCTAAACATAGCGTTATGTCAAGCGGTTTTATATTAGGCAATCGTAGAACTAGCACTGATTTATTACGAGATTCGTAGATTAGCTATGATTGGGCAACGCTTATCGTTTCACCTGGATGCAGGATAACTGGCCATAACCCGGCAGTCACCGCGCATACAGACCCAGTGGTTGCTAATCCATACAGCACAACCACCACAGTTAGGACAGTGAGGATGCTTATGGGTGTTAGAAATATGAGACATGGTTATTCTAGCTCCTGTCTTGTTTGAGGATAAATTCAGCGATATGGTATGCACTGGTGGTTTGAATCTTCATCGCTACCTTTTTAGCGGCGATGGTGGCTACAATACCAATCAAGACTCCAACTACTATAGGCATGGCTATACCTCCTTTCTTCATAGTTTGGCTCCTAGTGGTTATTAAGTAACCTTAGTGGGTGGGATAACCATGTGCAAGGCACTATCCGATGACTGACCACATAGGATGCACAACTCCATGTTGGGGTGATACGTCCGGAGACGGAAATAGTGCAAGTTGATACTGTCATCCCTGTTCCGGTTTAGATTCAGTGGGTTACCAAACCTCTCTTGGGAAACTTCCTTGACCTGTGGCATAATTTCTCCTTGTCCTAATTTGTTCCTAAGCGCAATCACAGCTAACGTTGCTGTAACACTCAGGGCATGGGGAATCAGGGGCATCTTGGGGAAACATCGGTTTGGATTTAGCGTGAACATTAGGATGGTTGGTTGCATCCTCCATATCAGGCCCTTCATAGAAGAGGCAACCGTATTCATGACAGTTATAGCAATAATACAATCCTTTGTATTCCTTACAATTGTCACAATAAATGGGCATAATTAACTCCTACAATCTATAGAGATGCCAGACAAAGGGTGGTGACTGCCAGCTATAGAGCCAAGTGGCGTCTTCTTGAATTGGGTGTCCAGTACCAAATACCCTGACTACGCGTACCGCTCCGTCAACCACGCGTCGCGGTACTGTTCCGCCGCACATCAAGTACCACAAGCCCATGTTGCCAACCCTCCAGTCTATACTTCCAAACAACCTTCATCCCTTGCACCCCGATTCAGTTAATTCCATAACTCATGGATGATTATGGCAAAGCACAGCCCTGAGGCTACACCTAGTATCCAGGTGAAAAATCGGCTATCTAATGCTGGCATACTCTACACCAACGTAGAGCGGCTTAGTAAATCTGGGGAACAAATCCGGGGGCAATCAGTATTCAGGTCACGGAGCAGCACTTTATTTTTCTTGGCACTGCGATTAAACCCTGTCACTTCGACCCAACGACCACTAGGGAGAATAACTGCTTCACCAAGCCAGGAGGGGTTTAGCCCATATGTGCTGGCATACGACCTATAATCCCTTTGCTGTTGTGTTTCCCCGGTATCACTAATGCCTGCGAGGGTGATGGTCAGCTTCAACTCTAGGTCAGTATAACGCCCTTGCCGCTTTCGGACTTGTACTCCATACGGCATGGCTACTGCGTTGGTAACTTCCACCACCTGCTCCATCAACTTGTTGGCGATGGCCTGGTCCAGTTTCATACTTACACCTCAATAGTTACTGAATAGCCACCTTCTAGGAGTAGGTCAACACCCACTACTGGTTGGGCGTAGTATAATCCCTTCTTGTGGCATCTTCGGCAAATCATGTGTGGCTTCATGTCACTGGCTGAGTATTGGATAATGGTTCCTTTTGC